>CAJDUC010000071.1_pt1 | contig 14510 bp, 13 predicted proteins | sample 7390041 | NCBI WGS metagenome assembly CAJDUC01 (sample SAMEA7055666, study PRJEB34461) | soil metagenome | biome: terrestrial ecosystem; feature: Peninsula; material: soil | place: Antarctica | collected 2016 | reverse complement strand
CTGGCAGGTGCTGGCTTCACCCTTGGGCCCGGTCCAGGTGAGTGTCGCCCGCCCGGTCGGCCAGGTTCAGGTCGATCTGCGAGCTCGTGAACGTGGTCCCCGCCAGCCGGCGGCGCTCCCCCAGCCGCAAACTCGTGAACGGCAGTCCCGGACGGGGGCGGTAGATCCCCACCAGCTCGTCCTCGTCCGCACCATCGGGATAGACATCTGACATGGTCAGGAACATCCCCGCGGATGGCGAGTCGTCGCCATGGGCGACCACGTCGCGGAACTCGGCCGAGTCCGCCGAGACGTGGTTGACGATGAGGTCGAGCATCAGCGCATAGTGACCCGCCAGGGCCAGGACGTCGTCCCACGATCCGAGCCGTGGGTCGACCTCGCAGTGGTCCACGGGGTCGAAGCCGGCGTCGGCTCCGTCGAACGGGGTGAAGAACGGGAGCACGCGCACCCCGGCGAAGAGCCCCGCCAGCGGCCCGTCTGGATCTCGCGCAACCCAGGCAGGCTGCCCCCGAACCGGTCGGCATAGGCGATCAGCTGCACGTTCTCGCGCGGTTCCGTCTCGACCATCTCACTCACCTTCGGTTCTAGGTGTCCGGTTCCCCGGGAGTCGATCGAGTCGGGCGACCACCTGGCCGGGCGAAGACCAGATCCATCGACGATGGGGTCCGCCCGGTGATCTGCTCAACAGCTCGAGCGTATGCCGTGAGCTGTGGCGCATAGCGCACCTTCTTCGCCTCGATCTCAGCATCTGACGCCACCTTGTCGGTCTTGTAGTCCAGGATCGCCAGCGACCCGGGGCCACCGTCGACGAGCAGGTCGATGTATCCCTCCAGGAACCGCTCACCGTCCTGCACCACGAGGTAGACCTCCGACAGGGTCCGTGCGTCCGGGGCGAGAACGTTCTGGAGCGCGTCGTCGTGAAGGGCGGACCAGACCCGTTCTTCGATGTTGGCTTGCAGCTCGGGGATTCCCTGTTCGGCGCAGGCGAGCCGGGCCAGGCTCCGCACCTCGTCAACGTTGGGGGTCTTGAGATTGACGAGCTCGAGGACGCGGTGCGTCGCGGTTCCGATCGCTTTGCCCTTGCTTGAGCTCCGCCAAACCGGAGCCGGGGTCGGCGATCCTTCGGTGGGCTCGACCGCGTCATCCTCGTCCGCATTGTCCGGCTCGAGCGCCGTCTCGTCTGCGAGAACGACTGCGGCAGCTGCGCTTTGGACGGCCAGCGAGGTGGGGCTGGTCGCCACCCGCAGGCTTACGGCGTCAAGAAGTCTCTGACGATCAGCCGCAAAGTCCACCCGGGCGGGGAGCATTGGTGGCGGGACCGGCGGCTGCTCGAGTGCATCTAGGGGTTGGCCGATACCGGACTCGATTCGGGCGAGATCACCTTTGGACAGAAGGTCCCACAACTGCTGCGCCGAGCTCCGTTGCGATGCGGCGCCGACGGGTGGTGCGTGATAGCAGCCGAGTACCAGGTGGTCCATGGCCCGTGTCGCCGCGACGTAGAGCAGGCGGATGCCTTCGCGGCGAGCCGCTTCCTTGTCAGCGAGGACGGCGGCCCCCCAGCCAGACGTCTCGAGCTTGCTGGCCCTGAAACGGATCTGGGGTCCTTTGTCGGTCCACAACACCTGGGACTGGCGCCCGGCCCCGCCAGATAGGCCGGCGACCATGGTGATCGGGAACTCCAGACCCTTGGCACCGTGAATCGTGAGGATGCGCACGGCGTCGTCGTCGGTCTCCGGGACCACGGTCTCCAGGAGGTCGGCGTCGTTTTCCATCTGCTGGAGCGCCCAGACCACGAAGCTGCCAAGACCGGAGCCGCCGTTGTCGCACCACTCGCGGGACTGGTCGACCACGAAGCGCAGTCGACGCCAGTGGTCGCGCGGTCGGCGTTGCGAGGCGGTGAGCTCGACCAGGCGCAGCTCGCGGACGATCTGTTCCACCAGCTGGTTGGCAGGGAGCCACCACCGGCTCTGGTGCCAGGCACGCAAAGTGGCCAGTGCACTGGCGACAGGGTGCTCCTCGGCGAGGTCGGCGAGGCCAGCCGGTGTCGGGGCGAACAGCGACCAACGTCCGCCCGCTGCCCGCCAGGTGACCAGGTCGACGTCGGAGCAGGCCAGCCCGGGGTTTCGCAGCGCCGCAATCAGCGCCACTTCGTCAGCAGGGCTGTCGACGGCCTGAAGGATGGCGATGAGACCGCGCACGGCGTCCGTGGACCACACCAGCGATCGGCTCTCGATGCGATACGGGACGCCCCGATCCTGCAACGCCCTCTCGAGCGTGGGCAGCGACGTGCGGGTCGGCAGCAGGATCGCCATGTCCTTGTATGACGCCGTGCCGCCGGGGATCTTCCAGCCTTCCCGCTTCGCGCGGACGGCTACGTCTGCGAGATGGGCCGACTCCAGCTGTCTCAACTCGGATGCACTGGCACCCGGAAGTGGCCCACCCATCAGCAGCACCGGAGGAATGTCGCCGACGGCTTCACGGGAGCGCTCGAGGTCGGCGTAGTCGATGCCGGCGTTCGGGTCTTGTCCGATCAGGACGCCGAAGGCTTCGTTGGCTGCCCTCAGGACCCCCGGGACGCTGCGGAAGTTGACCTTCAGACGCGCAGGGACGTGCTGGTCGCCGACCGCAGTGAAGACCTCGAGGTCAGCGCGTCGGAAGCGATAGATCGACTGCTTGGCGTCGCCGACGAAGAACAGGCGACCGCTTTCGACTGTGATGTCCGCCCACCCACCGGGGTCGTCCAGGTAGGCGATCTCGGCCTGGATCGGGTCGGTGTCCTGGAACTCGTCGATGAGCAGGGTCGGCCACTGGTCGTGCAGGCGCTGCCGCACCTCGGGGTCTTCTCTCAGCACGTCACGGGCCAGCACCAGCAGGTCGTGGTAGCCCAGTGCACCAGAGCCGCGGCGACGTTCTGACTCATCGAGCAACCAGTCCTGGACGCGTGCGGCGAGGGTCTCTGTCACAGCTGCTCCCACGCCCTGAACGATGTGGTTGCGTGCCTCGTCCGCATCCTTCAGAGCCTGAACGACCAGGGTCTTGTCCAGCCCTGCGGCCTTCCAGCCGGGGGCCCTGCCGCCAGAACACTTGATGTCTGCCGTCGCCAGGGTCTCCAGCAGGTCGAGCGGGTGACCGGGGGATGTCAGCTCGGCGATCAGACTTCGGATGGTGGTGTCGAGGTGGTCCCGGAGCGCGTCGCCGGCGGGCCAGCTGCCCTCACCGGCGAAGGCCTCAGTCAGGTGGGTCAGCACATCGTGCGCAGAAACCGGTGGCAGCTTCACGACAGCCAACGGCCGCGTGCGTAGCCGGTCCCAGGAGGCTCCAAGCCCGGCGGCGACGGCATTCAGGTCGCCCAGCTTGAGCCCCAGCGTCAGCCCGCACAGCAGGTGCTCGCGGATGGCCTGGTCATCGAGCAGGCGGTCCACGAAGTCGCTCCACGAACGCTCGGCGTCCTCAGTGCCGGCTCCGGTGTCGGCGACCGAGAAGCTCGGCGGTAGACCTGCTTCCAGCGACGCCTCCGACAGGATCCTGGACGCGAAACCGTGCAGGGTCGTCAGCACCGCGTCGTCAAGAGTTTCCAGCCCGGCTGCCAGGCGTACTTGCGCGGCGGGGTCGTACTCGAAGCCTGCGTAGCGACCCTTCGCGTCCGGCTGGAGACCCTCTCGGATCCGGTTGCGCAACTCGGCTGCAGCGTTCTCGGTGAAGGTGATTGCGGCCAGCTCGGACATCACGGCAAGGTGCCCGGTGGCGACCATATGGATGACGCGGGCGACGAGGGCGGTTGTCTTGCCCGTCCCCGCGCCGGCTTCGACGAAGAGGGTCTCGGCGAACTGGGTGCGGATCGTGTCCCGCGCGTCCTGGTCGATCGGCGCGGTCATGCGCTGGCCTCCCATGGACTGACCAGCTCGGCATACGGACTCACAGGTTTTGCCTTTCGCAGTTCGTTCCACTGCTCGACCCGTGTCGTGGGGCAGACCAGGTCGAAGGGGCAGTAGGAACAGTTCTCCCAGGTCTGCCGGTTGTTGAACCAGCTGTCGTTGCCGGGGTTGGCCGGGTAGATGCCACCTCGGATACCGCCGACGACCACGTCCAGAACGCTCTTGAGACGCTGCTCCTGCTGAAGATCCACCAGCCCACCTCGGTGCAGGTCGCCCTTGTCGACGAACCAGAACCAGGCCTCCACCTCGGTTTTGGGCAGACCCACCAGCTGTCGGGCCGCCAGCCCATACAGGACCAGTTGCAGCTTGCGGCCACGATCGACGAGGTCCGCGGACGGATCCTGCTTGGTCTGCTTGGGGATCGCGTCGTACCCGTAGCCGCTGCCGGTCTTGTAGTCGACGACGACCAGAGTGCGCGCCTCGGTGGCGTCGATGCGGTCTATGTAGCCGGGGAACGAGACTGGCCCGTGGGTTGGCAGGTCGACGACCAGGGGCTCCACTCCCTTGCGGCCGAACGCGGCCTCGACCGCGATGGGCCACGACCGCCTTTGACGGCGCAGGCTGCTGTCGTGGGCAAGCACCCGGACCAGCACCCGTTGCAGTCGGGCGAGCTGTACGGTCCACAGGACCTCGCGGCCGGTCAGTCCGCGCTCGGTCAAGGCAGCGGCGTCGGCCTCAAGGAGCGCTCGGGCGCGGGCGATGTCGGCTGCGCTCCAGGCCGTATCGGGGCTGATCCCCGGGGTGTCCATCGTGCCGAGGTGGCCGGAAATGAGAGCTTCGAGCACGCCGTGGAACAACGTCCCCTTTTCGCGGGCGTCGATGGTGTCCTCACCGCCCCGGTCCTCGAGGTCTCGGACTCCCAGAACCTCGCCGTAGAGGTGCCTACTCGGGCAGGAAGCCCAGTTCTGCAAAGTGGTCGCCGACAGGTGCGAGTTGACCGTGGACATGAGGGGCTCGGGCAGCACGCCGGTGCTGCCGGTCCACGCGTTGAAGTCACCACGGGCGCGAGAGCGCGCGGCGTCCAGGCCGCGTGCCAGACGCGGGTCGGTGAGGGCGAGATCGTCCACCCGATCGTGCAAGGACAGCGCGACGTCGAGCTCGTGCGAGGACGCAAAGGTGCTGGCCTCGCGTAGCGCCGCGTCGAAGGACGGGTAGGACGTGAACCACGAGGCCTGTATGTCGCCCTTGTCGACCTCCGCGGCGCTGATGAGCTTGACCTCCCCCTGCGCATTCAACTTGCGGGCCTGCTCGAGGAACCACGGTGAGGCGAACTGTCGTCGCTGCGAGCGGGTGTCGGCTCGTGGATAGGACAGGTGAACCGCTTGGGCCGAGGCCAGCGCTGAGTTCCAGTACTCGCGCTCGTCCGTGCGCCGGGAGGCCACCGTAGCCAACGCCGGTGACAACAGGGCACGGTCCCGGTCCCGCAGCACCGTGCTTTCCCGCTGCCGTGCTGGCAGTGCATCCTCGGTCGCGCCGACAACCAGGAGCAGGTCGAGATCGGCCCCGGCAAACGACCGCAGCGTTCCCACGAGCACGCCCCGTCCCAGTGTGGTGCCGCTGGCCGCGGATACGGCGAATGCCTCTGCCACGGCGTCGACGACTGCAGCCGGGTCGATGGGGACGTCCATGACGGCCAGGGACCGGAGCGCGGTGGTCACCGCGTCATACGCGCCCTGCTCGAGCTCCACCGGCTGCGCGAGCTCATCGGAGGCTCGGTCGGACCAGCCGTCAACCAGCGTGCGAGGACCCAGTGACCGCTGGAGCATCGCGATGAGGCGCTCGGAGGCCGTTGCCCAGTTCGACGCTGTGAGCGCGGTGCCGGCCAGTGCGTGCAGCTCCTCCACTTCGGCCAGCAGGGCCAGTGCGTCTGCGGCACGTGCCTGATCTCGGGTCCGACGCAGTTCGGATTCGGCGGCATCTGCGGGCAGCTCATCAGCGCGCTGGTTCTGGTCGCTGGCGTAGCGGTCGAGGCGCTGCTGCCAGGTGTCCAGGTCGCGCGAGACGCCAGCGTCTCGGGACAACCGGTCCCACCGGTCGGTGGGCACGCGATGCCCCGCCGTATCGAGGATGGGTCCGTCAGCCATCCACTGAAGGACCTCAGAACGCGGAAAACCCCTGTCGTACAAGGAAAGCAGCCCAAGTACGGCACGCCCGGCGACGGTCTGCGCCAACGTGCGCTGGCTGGGCACATGGTGAGGTATGCCGGACACGGTGAGCTGCTCGGCCAGCAGTCGGACATAGGGGGTGGGTGAGCGATAGGCGATGCCGATGCGCTCAGGCCGACACCCGCTGCTGGCCAGGTGTTCCAGGGTGGTGCGTACGGCGATCCGCACTTCTTCCTCTGCGTCGGGGGCGACAACCAGCCGGGTCACGGCGGGTGCCTCGGGTGCTCCGGCTCCCCCGGCAAGGTCGAACTGGCCAAGCAACCAGCCGGCAGTGTCCGGGGTGTGAACCATCGGCAGGACGGCGCTGAGACGCCGAGTCCTGCGCAGTGTGGCAAGGAGCCGCTTGTCGGCAACAGTCAGAGAGCCGCTGGCCATCACGACCACATGGGTGTCAGGCGCGTTGCCCGAAGTCACGGACTCGACAGCAAGTTCCAGCAGCTGGGTGCGGGTCAGAAGCCCGGTGACTTGCGCGCGATAGAGGCGATAGAGCTCGAGCACCTCGGGCCCGCGACCGCTGAGACCGGCCACCTCGTCAGTCCCGTCAATCTCGGCACTCTCCAGCTCAGCGAAGACCACCTCGAGCAACCGCGCGGTGGCCCGCTGCCTCGTCGCGGCGGCGAGCAGCATGCCGGGCCCGGTGGCGGAGGCCAGCACGTGCTGGACGGCCTTGCTGCGGTCGCCGGGGATGAGCGGCCGGCGCAGCGTGCCCGGCATCAGCGCGAGATGACGAGCACATAGCCGCTCGGCCAGCTGGGGCATGGTGGCGAAACGGACGTTCGCCAGGCCTTGTGATCCGGCCACAGCCCTCCTCAGCGTCACACCGGCAGGTCCGCTCGGCACCACGACGTCGACCGGCGCGAGGACGTCGCCATCTTGCGCGGCGAGGATCAGCGACGCGAGGGCTTCGACGGGACGATGCCCCGGAGAGCAGAGAACGAGACTGCCTGAATTGACCACGGGCCGAGGCTAGCGCGGGCCAGTGACAACGGGGCCGGGGCTTACGTCGCAGTGCCCAGCCACGCCTCGCGCACCACCGTCATCGCCTCGAGTGCACTGACACGTAGTTGGGTCTGATGCCCAAGAGCGCGCGTCCACGCGCCCTCGTCCAGCACTCGGTCGAATACCCAGGCGGCGGGCGGTGTGCCGAACGGTCCATGGGCGATGAATAACCGCAGTGCAGAAGGTCCGATCAGGCCCCGTTCGCTCATCGCCCACAGGTCGTACAGATCGCGAGGCGTTCCGCGATCGATCCAAGCCCCCAACTTGGCTGCGGCAAATGCATCCGGGGTCAGGACTCGAAGCCGCGCCCGTGGAGCGTCGGAGTAGCGCTGCTCCATCTCCATGACCTCCGTGGGCCACGAGTACCCGTCACCACTGAGCAGCTGCACCTGAACGCTCGTTCCGTCGGCAACCGACAGCACCGACGGCTGGCTCCCGACGGTCGCGGTGAGCGCCGGCTCCCAGGTCGGACGCCCGTGGCTTCTCGCAATGCCTCGACGAACAGCACGTTCGATCTGTTCAGCGACGTCATTGCGCGCGATCTGGGCGATCAAATCGATGTCCTCACTGAGCCGCGCATCAGCGAGATGGGTACGCGACAAAGCAGTGCCACCGAAAAAGACAAGGTCATCACTGGGGACGTCGGATGAGACCGCGGCCAGCACGTGTGAGATCAAATGGTCACGGCGCACCTGCTCCATGCCGACCCCGAACCTCGACGCAACCTGCTCCCACTCCGCGAGGACCGGCCCCGTCATCGCCCGGACCTCAGCCTCTTCAATGTGGCGTGCATCCGCTGACGGCCGGCGATCTCGACCAGGACCGCTTGGTCGCACTCAGCCCAGAGTGCGTCGATGACCTCCCTGGCGTCGGCATCCTCGCCGCGAGGGTCGCCGCGGCCGAGATCCAAGACGGTCTGCTCCGGAGTCGTCGCGAGAGCTTGGCCGAGATCGGTCATGACGAGAAGGGCATCGAGGTCTTCGACACTGCGGGTCATGAATCGGACCTGGCCGGTGCGATCCAGCAACTCGAGGGGTCGACGTTGGGTCGGCACGGCCACGAAAGCTACGCCGATGGCGCGTGGCAGTGCATGCTGCACCCGCGCCGCGGTGAGCCCGGTCAGCACCGGCACGCGGTCACCGTAGATAGCCGTAGCGATGCCGGCTGCGGCTGCCTCGATCGTCGGTAGCCACACCGCAGGATCGTGCTCCGCTGGCACCGCGCAGTAGAAGCCGTAGGCGAGCCGGTGCAGGAGCCCGCGGCGTTCAAGCGCGCGCGCTTCCTGCCGAGGATGCGCGTAGACCTCGGCGAGATCCTTCGTGCGGATCGTCCGCAGTGGCGCACGTGCAACAAGCCGCGCGGCAGTTGGTTTCGTCATCACTATGCAAAGTGTAGGGACTCAGACTACACAATGCATAGCCGTCTCCCGACATAACTGATCAGTTGTTGTTGGGCAGGTGCATGACAGTCGTGGCGGCCGGTCGCCCAAAGTAGTAGCCCTGACCGAACTCCCAGCCCTGTGCGCGCAGGATCTGAGCCTGCATCTGGGTCTCGATCCCCTCGGCGATGCCGGTCAGGTGCATGCCTTTGACCAGGCCGCTGAGGCCATGGGCCAGGGCGTTGGCCTGGCTGTCGCCGGCGGTCAGGTCGTGGACGAAGCACAGGTCGAGCTTGACCCCGGTCACCGGCAGGTCGCGAAGCACCGAGATGGAGGAGTACCCGGTGCCGAAGTCGTCCAGGTGGATGCCGACGCCCCGCCCGCTCAGTGACTCCAGGGCGCCGCGGGAGGAGTCACTCAGGCTCAGGGCGGCGGTCTCGGTGAGTTCGATCACCAGGCGGGCGGGGTCGATCCCGTGGGCGCTGAGAGTGTTCGTGACCCCGCTGAGCCACTTGGGTGCAGCCAGCTCGACGGCGGAGACGTTGACGCTGAGTAGTCCAGGCAGGTCCGGGCGCGCCGCGAGCATGGCGCAGGATCGGTCCAGCACCTGGGCGCCGATGGGGCTGAGCAGACCGCGGGTGGGGTGCACCCAGCGCACGAGTGCCTCATGTCCGACCACGTGGGCATCGGCCAAGGCCACGATGGGCTGGTAGTGCACCACGAGCTCGCCGCGTCCGATCGCGTCGCGAAGCTGGTTCTCGACCGTGAGACGCACCACGGCCTGGGCATGCATGGCATCGTCGAAGAGCTGCCAGCGCGCCCGCCCGCCCGACTTGGCACGGAACAGCGCCGAGTCGGTGTCTCGCAGCAGACTCTCGGGCGTGGAGGTCGGGGTCGACACGGCAACACCGATGGATGCGGTCGGCACGATCCGGTGCCCCTGCACGTACAGGTCGACGGCGATCGAGGCCATCACCCGTGCCGCGAAACGATCGACGTCGCGGACCTCCTGCACGTCTTGGACCACGATCACGAACTCGTCCCCGCCAAAGCGTCCGGCCCGGTCCCCGGGACGCATCGCGGCGACGATCCGGTCAGCGACAGTTTTGAGCACCTCGTCCCCGGCCGCGTGACCCAGGGAGTCATTCACAACCTTGAAGTTGTCCAGGTCGATGAACAATGTCCTGACCGAGGTCCCCTCTCGTTTCGCAGCACGCAGATCTGCCTCAAGAATGTCCAGGATCCATGCGCGATTGAGCAACCCGGTCAGCGCGTCGTGGATCGCCTGGTAGGCCAGAGCCTCCTGAGCCTGATGCTCGGCGGTGATGTCCTCCAGCTGGACCATCAACATGTTCGGCTTGCCGTCCGCGCCAGTGACCAGCACCACCACCTGACGCACCCAGACCGTCGCGCCGTCGGCCCGGACCAGACGCAGCAACGTGACGCTCTTGTCGCTGAAACCGGCCAGGAATCGGGCCCATTCCTAGAGCACGGCCTCGACGTCATCGGGGTGGACCATGTCACGTATCCGGTGGGTTAGGAACCAGGCTTCGTCGAACCCCTGGATGTCGCACAAGGACCGGTTGACCATGTGGAAGGAGCCGTCCAGGCCGACCAGGGCAATACCGACCGCTGCAGACCCCATGACGGTCTGGACCAGGTCCTTGGCCGCCGTCAGGCTACGGGCGTTCTGGGCGGCCTGTATCTGTTCGGTCATGTCGCGGGGTATCGCCGTGGTTCCGATGACCGAGCCGGCAGGGTCGCGAATCGGTGCGACCGTGACCGAGACGGGGAGTACCGTTCCGTCCTTTCGGACCCGGAAGCTCTCAAGGTTGTGGACCACCTCGCCGGACCCGACTTTCGCCATCACGGCGCCGGTCTCGTCGACTCGGTCCGTAGGGCTCAGGAGGATCCCGGGCTGGCCGATGATCTCCTCCCTTGTGTAGCCGAACAGCTTCTCGGCGGCCCGGTTCCAGCTCGTGATGGTTCCGTCCAGCGTGCTGCTGATGATGCAGTCGCCGCTGAACTCGACAACTGCCGCAAGACGGTCCGCCCGGCGTCGATTCTCCTCAGCCTCAACGCGTTCGGTCAGATCCCGAACAGCCGCAATCACCAACGAGCCGTCCCCGGTGTCGGCGTGCGCGAGACTGACGTCCGCCGGGAAGTCGCTGCCATCTCGACGCCGTCCACGCATCCCTAGATCGCTTCCCAAAAGCCGAGTTCTCGGGTCCAGGGAGTAGCCCGCCCGAAGCCTCGTATGAGCGCTCCCGAACGAGGCAGGCACCAGCGTCTCGATGAGCTGGCCGACCAGGTCACCACGGCCATAGCCGAACAGAGCCTCAGCGTGCCGATTGACAAACTGGATCGCGCCAGCCTGATCCACGCCCACCAAGGCCTCAGACATGGCCTCCAGCAGAATCTCGAAGTTGACCGGATTGCTGCCCAGCGCCACACAGATGGCCGCGAGCTCCTCACTCTTCGAGAGCATCCGTTCTCCGATCGACGGGCGAGAGTCCGTTGCAGACCCCGATGAGCGGTTAGTCAGCGAAGGATGGTGCGTGTCAGGTCGGGCACTGAGGTGCCGGCGAGGTCTGCCCAGCGTTTGATGGCTGCGGCGAGGGCGATCGCGCTGCCGTAGAGGACCTGTGGGCCGCCTTGCTGACCGAGCAGTTTGCCCAGCGAGCGGAAGGCTCGACCCTTGCGGGCGAGAACCAAGATGTCGGCGGCGGCGCGTTCCCCAACCCAGTGTCCGGCTGGCAGCCGAGTTTGCTCACCGAGGTTCACCGGCACACCCGGATCGCGTCCGGACAGCCATTCGTCGAGCAGGCCGAGGGCGACGCCGATGCACGCCGACACCGTCGCGGTCGAGTTGTCCGGTGACTCGGGCTGCACCTCGTCAAGGATCTCGGCGGCGAGCGTGGTGTTGCCGTCGGCGATCGCCTCTATCACCAGCCCGAGGGTGACGATCGCGAGATCGCGCCTCTGCCCGACGGGGGTGAACAGGGCCATGTTCTGCCGCTCGACCGCACGGTTGAGCGCCCTCTGCAAGGTCTCCATGTCGGGCACGTCGATGTTGTCGAGGTCGATGCCTTCCTCGGCCAGCAGCGGCGCCATCTCGCGCATCATTTCGTCGGCCAGCCCAGGCTTGAACTGGATTTCCGGGGGCCCCGGGACTGGCTCTGGGTTAGGTCGTTCGCATGTCCACCATCCGCCCATCCTTGCAGGCTCTCGAAATAGTCGGCACGGAATCAGATCACCTGCGTGGACGGTATGCCGACGGCTTCCGGGGGTGCCTCATCGTCCCTCGCGACGGCCCGCCCGTGCGACAAAGTCGTCGAGGGCGGTGAGCACCTCGCGGGATTGCCACATCCGGTTGCGGGCGAAGCCGGTGAACTCGGTCAGGATGCCGGCCTCGGCCAGTGGGGCGATGGCGCGCTGCGCGTTCTGTGCCGTGACACCGACCTCTGCGGCGACCGTGGCGGCGTCGACGACCGGTTGGCGCACCAGCACGTCGGCCAGCCGCCACCCGCCTGAGTGGTTCTGGCAGAAGCGGCGGTCCGGCTGCTGTCACCCCGCACTTCCCTCACATTCGCGGTGGGTCAGGCACCCTGGAACAGTTCGTACCGGAACTCCAGGAACTCTGTGCCAGGTCGTTCGGCCCGCGCCTTGGGCAGGACCATGAGCTTCTGGTTGTGACGCTCCTTCAATCCGTGCTGCAGCATCGGCCCGTCTACCTCGTCCAGCAGGTCGGACTTGATCTGCACGACAAGGTCAGGGCGGATTCCGAGGATGTTGCTGTCGTAGGCCGCGTGATGGATCTTGCACAGTGCCAGGCCATTCCGCACCGATGCGACCCCGAGCTCGTGGTTGTCTGGGATGATGTGCGCTGCGTCCAGCAGTTGGGTGTGTGCGAGCGCGCAGACTGCGCAACGCGTTCCGTACGCCCGCATGATCGTCGCCCGGAACACCGGCTGGTGGACCCGCTGCCTAGCCGTACAGGAAGACCGGGAACACCGGTTTGTACATCCCTGACCCAACACCGAAGAACCAGATCAGCGGCAGCTCAGCGACCATGGCTGCCCGCAGGGCACGGTTCTCGGGGTGGTCTTCGTCTTCGCCACGCCACTTGTAGCGAAACAGATTGTCCGGTCCAGCTGAGTCCTCATAAGGTCGCGTCGCTCCCTCGGGCCGGAACACGGTGCGGATCGACAAAGCTGCGTCGAGGGCAGCCGGCTTCCTAATCCCCCGCTGCGCGTCCATGAGCCGAAACCTGTGACCGTCGATCTCGAAGTCCAGCAAATCCTTGGTCGAGATGGGATCCAGTCCGTCATTTGTCCTCACGGTCAGCCAGGCCATCGCCTCGCGACGCAGACGCGCGTCAAACTCGGCCACCGACTCGATCGACATCGTCGACTCTCTTCTCTCGGATGAGGCAACGACCCGTGGTGGCCTCGTGGCGAGCTTAGGAGCATTCGACGTGAAGTGGGACAGAGACTGACGGAAGAACTCCCCCGGTCCCCGGATCCGTAGCCGCGATCGTGGGCGTATGCCAATCGCACGGCCACCCGCGGTGGCAGAGTCAACCCATGACCAACGACGGGCCAAGTCACGACTGGGTCGATCGGCTGACGGCGCTTAGGGCAGCATCAGCACAACGGCAAGCGCGCGCCGCACAAGCCATTGCTTCTGCTGATGGCCCTGGGTCGCTTGGCAGAGACTGGCAGTAGTGAAATGCCTTGGTCCGACGTCGAGGAGCGCTTGGCTGATCTGATCGCCGAGTTCGGGCCCGCCACCCGGACTGGACGTCGTCAATCTGCGGCCTATCCGTTCACCCACCTTCGGACAGACGGGCTGGGGAAGTTTCGACCCCGACCAGGTACCAATGTGCTTTCTGCGGATTCGACGGGCAGCTTGGTTCGTCCTCGGTGGGTCTCGAGGCTGCTCACATTCGGTGGTTCAACCTTGGCGGGCCAGACGCTATGGACAACGGCATGGCCCTGTGTTCGTTGCACCACAAGCTCTTTGACCGTGGCGCGCTCGGGCTCGATCAGGAGTACCGGATCCTCGTATCGGCAGTCTTCTCCGCCCGAACCGAGGCTGCCAAACGCACCTACGATCTCCAGAGTCGACAACTTCGTCCGCGCCGTGGCACCGCTCTTCCAGCAGCCGAACACGTGGATTGGCATGGGCGTGAAGTCTTCAGGGGCCAGTCACTACCGCTTTAGTTTTCCCATTCTGACTTGTAGAGGGTGGCCAGTCCCCTACGGTCAGGTGCGATCACGACGCGAGTAGCAGCACTCAGGGGGTAGTTGGTGAACCAAGGCGAGTCTGCAGCGAGCAAAGCCCGCGGTCTGCGCGGGCAGGCCATGGCCGCTCAGGCTGAGGCTGGTCGGCTGGCTCAAGATGCGGCGGCGTGGGAGGCCGGAGCTGAGGGCGAGCGCAGAGTTGCCAAGGCCTTGTCGGTCCTCACTGCCGCGTTCAACGTGGTCGTCATGCACGACCGTCTCTTGCGACCCGGCCGTCTCAGACAAACCTGGATCACCTCGTCGTCTCACCCGCCGGAGTTCACCTCGTCGACGCCAAGAACTGGGCAGGGAACGTCACCGTCTACCAAGCATCTCTGCCTGCGTTGTCGAACCCGTCCTGTGCCTCACCGGGCCCAACGCCCAGGCCTTCGGCGAGGGCCAGGAGATCCGCGGCGTGCACGTCGTCCCAGTCGGCAAGATCAGTAGATGGTTGGCGAGCAGGGAGCGGACCCAACCCGACGCAGCCCTTCCCCCACTCGCACAGCTCCTTGATGGACTGTTCCCCGAGGCGACGGGCCCCTGGAGCGGTTTCATGTCGGCACCCAACGCTGGCAAGCAGATCCGAGGCAACCGAACCTTTACATCGACCCCCATCAACGCCACCCCAGGCAGCCGGACGGGCACGACTCGGCGGTCGTCCCGCCCTCACCGAACTACTCACCGCTTCGCCAAGCAGCTGACAGTTCTGGTCGCACTGATGCTGTTCGTGATGTTCGGCGCACCGGTG
>CAJDUC010000058.1_pt1 | contig 14986 bp, 12 predicted proteins | sample 7390041 | NCBI WGS metagenome assembly CAJDUC01 (sample SAMEA7055666, study PRJEB34461) | soil metagenome | biome: terrestrial ecosystem; feature: Peninsula; material: soil | place: Antarctica | collected 2016 | reverse complement strand
GGCAGGCTCACGACGATGGCGACGACGGTCGTGGCGAGGACCGCGACGATGACGCCGGCGGCGATCAGCACAATCGATCGACGGCGCACGCGACGGGTCTTTGTCCTGGGGCGTAGCTCAGTACTCATCTGCTTGGTCACTTCCGGGTTCGGCGGAGACGAAGGCCGCCGGGCCGGGCCCGGCGGCATCCGCTCACGCGTCGACGACGACCGAGGTGATCACGGGGATGCGACGGTACTTGCGCTGCATCCAGCGGGTCACGCTCTGGGTGAAGATGTCTTCGAGCTGCGGGCCGTCGACGATCTTGATCTTGTTGGCCGCGCGGAGGGCATCGTCGATCGACTTGGTGGCGCCGGCGATCCATTCCTTGTCCTGCACGAAACCGCGTGCGATGAACTCGACCGGTTCGGTCAGCGTGCCGGTGCGGGTGTCCAGGATGCCGAGGATGGTCACGGCGCCGTCGTTGGCGAGCTGCACGCGGTCCGCGAGTGCCTCGTGGGTGGCTCCGGTGCCGACGGTGACTCCGCCGTTGCCGGTCATGCCGTCGACGAAGATGAGCTCGCAGGCGACGCGGCCGGTGACCCTGGCCAGGCCGTCGATGAGGTCGACGACGACGCCGTCCTCGACGATCAGGACCTGGTCCTCCGGGATGCCTGTGCGCACGGCCAGGTCGGCGTTCGCCTTGAGGTGGCGCCATTCACCGTGGATCGGCATGACGTTCTTCGGCTTGACGAGGTTGTAGCAGTAGACGAGCTCACCCGCACTCGCGTGGCCGGAGACGTGCACGCGGGCGTTGCCCTTGTGCACGACGTTGGCACCCCAGCGGGTGAGGCCGTTGATGACCCGGTAGATCGAGTTCTCGTTGCCGGGGATCAGCGAGCTGGCCAGGAGCACGGTGTCGCCCTCGCCGATCTTGATCTGGTGCTCACGGTTGGCCATCCGCGACAGCGCGGCCATCGGCTCGCCCTGCGAACCGGTGCAGATGAGCACGACTTTGTCGTCCTTCATCCGGTCGAACGCCTTGACGTCGACGATGAGGCCCTTGGGCACCTTGAGGAAGCCGAGCTTCTCGGCGATGGCCATGTTGCGCACCATCGAACGGCCGACGAAGGCGACCTTGCGGTTGTGCCGTGCGGCCGCGTCGATGACCTGCTGGATGCGGTGCACGTGGCTCGCAAAGCTGGAGACGATGATCCGGCGCGGCGCGGTGCGGAAGACCGAGTCGATGGCCGGACGGATGTCTTCCTCGGTCGTCGTGAATCCGGGGACCTCGGCGTTGGTCGAGTCGGTCATGAACAGGTCGACGCCCTCTTCACCCAGACGGGCGAAGCCGGGCAGGTCGGTCAGGCGGTTGTCGAGCGGGAACTGGTCCATCTTGAAGTCGCCGGTGGCCAGAACCAGGCCGGCCTCGGTGCGGATCGCGATGGCGAGTCCGTCGGGGATGGAGTGGTTGACCGCGAGGAACTCGAGGTCGAAGACGCCCGCCTTGCGGCGTTCGCCTTCCTTGACCTGGATCAGGCGCGGAACGATGCGGTGTTCCTCCATCTTGGCGCTGAGGAAGGCGAGGGTGAGCTCGGACCCGATGATCGGGATGTCCTTGCGTTCACGCAGGAGGTACGGGACGCCGCCGATGTGGTCCTCGTGGCCGTGGGTGAGCACGATCGCCTCGATGTCCTGCAGCCGACCGCGAATGGCGGAGAAGTCGGGCAGGATCACGTTGATGCCGGGCTGGGTCTCTTCCGGGAAGAGGACACCGCAGTCGACGATGAGCAGTTTGCCCTTGTGTTCGAAGACGGTCATGTTGCGGCCGATTTCGCCGAGGCCGCCGAGGGGGGTGATGCGCAGGCCGCGCTTGGGCAGTGCCGGGGGCGTGGACAGGTCAAGCTCGTGCTTGGTCAATGAAACTCATTTCTCAGGGTGAGACCGCGCGCAGGGCAATCAGGTCTCGGTAGGTGGACCGGCGTGCGGCCCTGGTGAACGGGTGGTGCAAAGTTTGATGAAGCGCCTCGCCCCGGCGGATGTGGCCGGGCTACAGGTCCGGCTGGCAACGGTGCCCGGGCCGACTCGCGTCGGCGGCTCTGCCACGATCGGGTGGCTGCCGGTGCCGGCAGGCGTGATGATGGCGACTCTCCAGCCTACCGCACGCACGTCTGGGAACGGTCGAGTCGGCCGGCGGCGACTCCCCCAGCCGGTGTTCAGCCTTCTCGAAGCGGAAATCGTTAGCATCGGAAGATGCCTGAAGCCGCGCTCTACGAGACCCCGCTCACCCTCATCGATGGGACCGAAACCACCTTCGGGCAGTTCAGGGGCAAGACGGTCCTGATCGTCAACGTGGCCTCGAAATGTGGCTTCACACCGCAGTATGCGGGCCTCGAGGCGCTCTACGAAAAGTATGCCGACGATGGGCTGGTCGTGCTCGGGCTGCCGTGCAACCAGTTCATGGGGCAGGAGCCCGGTGACGAGGCGTCGATCGAGTCCTTCTGCCAGCTGAACTTCGGCGTGACGTTCCCGCTGACCGAGAAGGTCGACGTGCGCGGCAAGCACCAGCATCCGCTCTACGCCCAGCTCACCCGGTACAAGACGGGCCTGCTTCCCGGACTGATCAAGTGGAACTTCGAGAAGTTCCTGATCAGTCCGACCGGGGAAATCGTAGGCCGGTTCGCGTCGACCGTCGAGCCGGACTCCGACGAGGTCGTGCGCGCGATCGAGAGCACCCTGGCCTCCCACGCCGCCTGACCCTCTCCGCCGAACAGTGAGTTGGGTACCGTTTTCCCGGTCAAAACCGTGAAGAGCTCACAGTTCGGCGGGGTGAGGGTTGGGGATCAGTAGGTGAGCCCTCGGGGGTCGGCGGGCGACGCACGTCGCAGCACGGCCTCGGCGTGCCGGAGCAGCGGGGCATCGATCATCCGGCCCTGGTAGGCGAACACTCCGTCCTCGCCGGAGGCCGCCTCGAGCATCGCCCAGGCCGCGGCGATCTCCTCCTCGGTGGGCCGGAAGGCATCCCGGATCACGGAGACCTGGCTGGGGTGGATGCACGCGGTGGCCCGGAACCCGCTCGCGACGGCGTCGGCGACCTCGTCGGCCAGGCCCGCCAGATCGGGGATGGCCAGGAAGACCCCGTCCACCGCCGCTTTTCCGTGCGCCCCCGCGGCCAGCAGCACGGCCGAGCGCGCGTGCCGGGCGATGGACCGGTAGCTGCCGTCGGCGAACCGGCTCGAGGTTCCGCCGAGCGAGGCGACGAGGTCATCGGCGCCCCACATCAGCGCGACCACGTTGGGTTCTGCCGCGATTGAGGGCGCGGCGATCACCCCGGCCGCAGTCTCGCACAGCGCGACCACCTCGAACCGGGCGAGCTGGCGCAGCTGGGCCGCATCGTGGGTTTTGGGCAGCATCACCGTGCGGTAGGCGGTCTCGTCGAGCGCCTCGAGGTCGAGGGCGAAGTCGGACGTGCCGCCGGGGTTGACGCGCACGATGGTGCGTTCCGGGTCGAGCGGATGCGCGATCAGCGCACCCCTGGCCCTCGCCCGGTTCTGCGGCAGGACCGCGTCCTCGAGGTCGATGATCACCGCGTCCGCGCGGTCGGCGGCCTTGCGGTACCGGTCGGGGCGGTCGGCGGGGCAGAACAAAAGCGCCGGGCCGAGGTCGAAGCTCACGGCGCCTCCTCCGCGCACCAGACGAGCACCGTGCGCACGGCGGTCGCCACCACATCGCCGTCCTGGTTGCGCCCGGTGTGCCTGAGCGTCACGATCCCCTGGCCGTGCCGAGACGCGGACAACCGCTTGTCGGTCACGATGGTCTCCGAGTAGAGAGTGTCGCCGTGGAACACCGGATGCGGGAAGGTCACCTCGGCAAAACCGAGGTTCGCCACGATCGTGCCCTGGGTGAGCTGGCCGACCGAGCTGCCGACCAGGGTGGACAGGGTGAACATCGAGTTGACCAGCCGCTGGCCGAACGGCTGGGTCGCCGCCCAGGCCGCGTCGAGGTGCAGCGCCTGGCCGTTCATGGTCAGGGTGCTGAAGAGCACGTTGTCGGCCTCCGTCACCGTGCGACCCGGCCGGTGCAGGTAGCGCACCGCGGGGTCGAACTCCTCGTAGTACAGCCCGCGCTGTTCGATGGTGCGGCGTTCGTCGATCATTCTCGGTCCTCCTAACCGGTGAAGCCCAGTGCCCGCGAGATCACCATGAGCTGGACCTCCGTGGTGCCCTCGCCGAGCTCGAGCACCTTGGAGTCGCGGTAGTGCCGGGCGACCGGGTTCTCGTTCATGAAGCCGTAGCCGCCGAAGATCTGGGTGGCATCCCTGGCATTGTCCATGGCCGCTTCACTGCCCACCATCTTGGCAATGGATGCCTCCATTTTGAAGGGCTGACCGTTGACCATTTTCAACGCCGCGTCGTGCCAGGCGAGGCGGGCGGTGTGCACGCGCGCCTGCATCCGGGCGATCTTGAACGCGATGTGCTGGTTCGACCCGATCGACCGGCCGAACACGTTGCGACTGTTCGCGTAGCGGATGGACTCCTCGAGGCAGCCCTGCGCGGCGCCCGTGCAGAGCGCGGCGAAGGCGATCCGCCCCTCGTCGAGGGTCTGCACGAAGTTCGCGAAGCCGCGGCCCCGCTCGCCGAGGAGGTTTGCCTCCGGCACGCGCACATCCGCGAAGACGAGGGGGTGGGTGTCGGAGGTGTGCCAGCCGACCTTGTCGTAGGCCGGGAGCGCCGTGAAGCCGGGCGTGGGCGTCGGCACGAGGATCGCGGTGAGTTCCTTCTTGACCGAGCCGTCCGGCCTTGTCTTCTCCCCGGTGACGGCGGTGACGGTGACCAGCCGGGTGATCTCGGAGCCCGAGTTGGTGATGAACTGCTTGGTGCCGTTGATCACCCATTCCCCGCCCTCGAGGGCGGCGGTGGTCCTGGTGCCCGCGGCGTCGGAGCCGGCATCCGCCTCGGTGAGGCCGAACGCGGCGAGCGCGGAGCCGCTGGCCAGGCGCGGCACCCACTCCTGCTTCTGTTCCTCCGTGCCCCGGCGGTAGACCGGCATGATGCCGAGGCCGACGCCGGCCTCGAGGGTGACCGCGATGCTCTGGTCGACCCGGGCGAGCTGCTCCACGGCGAGGCAGAGGGCGAAGTAGTCGCGGCCCTGTCCCCCGTACTCCTTCGGGAACGGCAGGCCGAACAGGCCCATCTCCCCCATCTCGGCGATGATGCCGTAGGGCAGGGCGCGCTTGGTGTCGTACTCGTACGCGGCGGGAGCGACGACCGTGTCGGCGAAGTCGCGCACCATGGCCTGCAGCTTCCGGTTGTCCTCGGTCAGTTCGTGGCTCATTGTTGTGCTCCCTTGTCTGCGTTGACGGTGGCGGTGTTCGGTTGTGGCGCTTCCGGGTCTGGCGCGCCGGCGACCGTGGCGACGACCTGGTCGAGTCTGACCAGGTCGCCGAGTTTGAGGGTGACGGTGACGATTCCCGCCGTGGCCGCGGTGAGCTGGTGCTCCATCTTCATCGCCTCAACGGAGAGGATGGCCTGGCCGACGGTGACGTGGTCCCCGGTCGCGGCGTGCACGGCGACGACGGTTCCCGGCATCGGCGAGCGCACCTCCGGGCTGGCGGCCCCCTCGACCCGGCCCAGCCCCGCGAGTTCGTCGGCGAGGGTCTCCGCTCCGGTGCGATGGAGGACGTCGACCGAGAAGCCGTCTGCGCCGATCCAGAGTCTGGCGCCGTCGGCGGCGAGGGAGAGCACCCGGGTGACACCGGCGACCGCGACCCCGAAGGATTCCGCGCCGGTGCCGGCCGGGCCGAGGGGTGCCGGCCCGGTTTCGGCCGGGCTGAGGCTCGCCGGGACCGCCGGGCGGCCGTCGATGGAGACGGATGCCCCGCTCGGGGAGCCCAGGACGGTCACGGTGAGGACTTCCGTCGCGCTCGTGGCCAGGAGATACCGGGTGGCGACGTGCGGGCCCATCCGCCAGCCCGTCGGCCGGGTCCAGGCCGCGTCGGCGCCCGGCGACACGGACCAACCCGCCCGGTGCAGGAAGAGTGCTGCGGCGGCGAGAACGTGGTCGTCGGCGGCGCGGAACGCGAGCCCAGGCAGCTTGCGCTCGATCAGGCCGGTGTCGAGACGGCCGGCGGCCACGTCGGGGTCCCGCACGAGCAGCCGCAGGTATTCCAGGTTGGTGCGCAGCCCGAGCACGAGCGTGTCGGCGAGGGCGCGGTCGAGCCGGGCGAGCGCCCCGGCGCGGTCTGGCGCCCAGGCGACCACCTTGGCGAGCATCGGGTCGTAGTCGGCGGAGACGACGAGCCCGGGAATGAGGGCGCTGTCCACCCGGATGCCCTCTCCGTCGGCCTCGCGGAGGGCGAGCACGGTGCCCGTGGTGGGCAGGAAAGAGCGCTCCGGGTTCTCCGCGTACACCCGGGCCTCTATCGCGTGCCCGGTCAGCACAATGTCCGCCTGCCGGTGGGCGAGGGCTTCCCCCGCGGCCACGCGCACCTGCCACTCGACCAGGTCGATGCCGGTGATCATCTCGGTGACCGGGTGCTCCACCTGGAGCCGGGTGTTCATCTCCATGAAGAAGAACTCGTCGGGGGCCGCGTCGGAGACGAGGAACTCGACGGTGCCGGCACCGGTGTAGCCGACGCTCAGCGCGGCCGAGCAGGCGGCCTCGCCGATCCGGGCGCGGGTGGCCTCGTCCAGGAGCGGTGAGGGTGCCTCCTCGATCACCTTCTGGTGCCGACGCTGAAGCGAGCATTCACGTTCGCCGAGGTGGATGACCCCGCCGTGGGCGTCAGCGAGCACCTGCACCTCGATGTGCCGGGGCGTGTCAACGAAGCGTTCGATCAGCAGGGTGTCATCGCCGAACGCCCCGGCCGCCACCCGCCGGGCGGTCACCAGCGCGGCCGCGAGCTCCTCCGGGCGATCGACGCGCACCATGCCCTTGCCGCCGCCCCCGGCCGAGGGCTTGATCAGCATCGGGTAGCCGACCTCCGGCGCGGCATTCGTGAGCTGCTCGTCGGTCAGGCCCGGCAGGGACACCCCGGGGATGACGGGCACCCCCGACTCGGCGACATGGTTCTTGGAGCGGATCTTGTCGCCCATCACGGTCAGCGCGTGCACGCTGGGCCCGATGAAGACGACACCGGCGGCGGCGCAGGCCTCGGCGAAGGCCTGGTTCTCGCTGAGGAAGCCATAGCCGGGGTGGATCGCCTGGGCCCCGGTCGACCGGGCGGCGTCGAGGATCGCGTCGGCGCTGAGATAGCTCAGGGAGGCCTTCGCAGGCCCGATCCGCACCGCGACATCCGCCAGCGCCACATGCCGGGCACCCCGGTCGGCGTCGCTGTAGACCGCGACCGAACGGATGCCGAGCCGGCGCAGGGTGCCGATGATGCGGCAGGCGATCTCGCCGCGGTTGGCGACGAGCACGGTGTCGAAGGTGGTCATGGTGTCCTCACATCCGGAAGAGACCGAAGGCGGTCTCCGGGAGCGGGGCGCAGGCGACGATGCCGAGGGCGAGGCCGAGCACCGTGCGGGTGTCCGCCGGGTCGATCACGCCGTCGTCCCAGAGCCGGGCGGTGGAGTAGTACGGGCTGCCCTGGTGGTCGTACTGCTGCGTGATCGGCGCCTTGAAGGCCGCCTCCGCCTCGGCCGACCACTGCTCGCCTTCCCCCTCCAGCTGCTCGCGTTTCACGGTGGCGAGCACGGATGCCGCCTGCGGCCCGCCCATCACGGAGATCCGGCTTCCCGGCCACATCCAGAGGAACCTGGGCGAGTAGGCCCGGCCGCACATGGAGTAGTTGCCGGCGCCGAATGACCCGCCGATCACGACCGTGAGCTTGGGCACCCGGGTGCTGGCGACGGCGGTGACCATCTTCGCGCCGTGCTTGGCGATGCCGCCGGCCTCGTAGTCCCGGCCAACCATGAAGCCGGAGATGTTCTGCAGGAAGATCAGTGGGATACCACGCTGGTCGCAGAGCTCGATGAAGTGGGCACCCTTCTGCGCCGATTCGGAGAACAGCACACCGTTGTTGGCGACGATGCCGACGGGATGCCCGTGGACGTGCGCGAAACCCGTGATCAGGGTGCTGCCGTACTCCTTCTTGAACTCGTGGAACTCGCTGCCGTCGACGATTCGGGCGATCACCTCGTGCACGTCGTAGCGGCCCTGCACGTCGACGGGCACCGCGCCGTAGAGCTCGGACTCGTCGGCGAGGGGGGCGACCGGTGTGCGCACCTCCCAGGCCGGGGCGAGGGGGCGAGGCAGGGTGTCGACGATGTCGCGCACGATCTGCAGCGCGTGCCGGTCGTTCTCGGCGAGGTGGTCGGTGACGCCGGACGTTCTCGAGTGCAGTTCGCCGCCGCCGAGTTCCTCCGCGGTGACGATCTCGCCGATCGCGGCCTTCACGAGCGGCGGTCCGCCGAGGAAGATGGTGCCCTGCCCGCGCACGATGACGGTCTCGTCGCTCATCGCCGGCACGTAGGCGCCGCCGGCGGTGCAGGAGCCCATCACCGACGCGATCTGCGGAATCTTCGCCGCGGACATCCGGGCCTGGTTGTAGAAGATCCGGCCGAAGTGCTCCCGATCGGGGAAGACGTCGTCCTGCATCGGCAGGAACGCGCCGCCGGAGTCGACGAGGTAGACGCACGGCAGTCGGTTCTCCAGGGCGATCTCCTGGGCGCGAAGATGCTTCTTCACGGTCATCGGGTAGTAGGTGCCGCCCTTGACGGTGGCGTCGTTGGAGATGACGAGGACCGGGCGGCCGTGCACGAGGCCGATCCCGGCGATGATGCCCGCGCCGGGGCTGGCGTCCTGGTAGAGGCCGTTGGCGGCGAGCGGCGCGATCTCGAGGAAGGGGCTGCCCTGGTCGAGGAGCGTGTCGATGCGGTCGCGGGGCAGGAGTTTGCCGCGGGCGACGTGCCGTTGCCGGGACTTCTCCGGACCTCCTTGGGCCGCGGTCGCCAACCGCTGCCGGAGGTCGGCGACGAGCGCGCGCTGGGCCGAATCGTTCTCGGCGAATGCCGGACTGGTCGGGTCGATCCGACTCGCGAGTGTCTCCATCGACGACTTCCCGTTCGTGCACGCCCGGCTGGTGCCCCCGGTGTTCCTTCCGGGAGACAGTTCGACACGCATCCGATACAGTTAGTGATCACTAACCGAAAATTCAGGTTAGCGGTTCGTAACTGAGAAGTCCAGACCTCCGAAGCCAAGACCAACGAAGTCGATACCTCCGCCGGAAAGGAGACCCCGTGGCCGCGACCGAGTCGCCCCCTGCGCCGTCGACGCCGCGCAGCCGGGCCAAGGCCGACCGGCGCGAGGCGCTGCTCGATGCCGCCGCGGGGCTCTTCGCCCGGTCCGGCTTCAACGGGGTGTCGATCGAGGACCTGGGCGCGGCCGTCGGCGTGAGCGGCCCCGCGGTCTACCGGCACTTCAGCGGCAAGCAGGCCGTGCTCACCGCCCTCCTCGTGGGGGCGAGCGCCGACCTCGTCGCGGGCGGGCGCACGGTCGTCGCGACGGAGCCGGATGCCGCGGCGGCGCTGCGCTCGCTGGTGCGCTTCCACCTGGCCTTCGCGCTGGCCAACCCCGACGTGATCCGGGTGCAGGACCGGGATCTGGACAGCCTCGCCGAGGGCGAGCGGCACGAGGTGCGCGCCCTGCAGCGGGCCTATGTGGAGCTGTGGGTGGGTCTGCTCGGTTCGGTGCACCCGGGGGTCGAGGCGAAGCTGTTGCGGATCCGAGCCCAGGCCACGTTCGGCCTGCTCAACTCCACCCCGCACAGCATGCAGGCGTCGTCCGCTCGCACGGTGCGGCCGGTGCTGGAGGAGATGGCGCTCGCCGCCCTGGGCGTGCCCGCGGCCTGAGTCCGCGGCGGGCCCGGGCTCAGTAGGTCGTGGTGCAGACGCAGAGCTCGTTGCCGTCGACATCCGCCAGCACCCACCAATCGGGGGCATGTTCGTCGGTGAGGAGTACCCCTCCCGCCTCGACGACCGCCAGCACCCGGTCGTCGGCGTCGTTCGCGGGCAGGTACACGTCGAGGTGGATCCGGTTGCGGTCGGTGCGGGCGATCTCCATGTGCTGGAACCAGACCTTGGGGCCATCGCCCCGCGGGTCGACGAGCTCGATGCCGTCGGCGGTGTCGAGCTCGACGTAGCCGAGGCCGACCCGCCAGAACGCGCGGATCGCGTCGGCATCGACGCTGTCGATCGCCACGTCGTAGCGGGCCGGGGCTGGCCGGGCGCGCTCGGCGCCCTGGGCGGCGGCGAGTTCCTGGCAGCGCAGGGCCAGGGCGAGATCCCGCGCGGTGACCCCGCCGGCGTCGTGCGAGTGCAGCCGGATGCCGACGGTGCCATAGCCGAGGCGCACGTCGGGGTGGTGGTCCATCGAATCCGCGGCCTCGGCGATGGCGGCGACGAGACGCGCCGCCGAGGCGAAGTCCGTGGTCGTGAAGCCGCCGTGCAGGGTGGCGTCCAGGTGCACGAAGGCACCCCCGTCGAGCACGGATTCGGTCTGGACGGGGCTGAGGAGGGTGCGGTCTGGGCTCATGCCCCCACTGTGCTCCGTCGCCGGCGGCCGGTCAACCGGTCCCGGTAGGTCCCGGCAGGTCCCGGCCCGGCTAGACCATGGTCAGGACCATGCCCGGATCGGCCAGGATGGTGCCGACGTCTATGAGGAACCGGGCACCCTGCTCGCCGTCGACCAGTCGGTGGTCGAAGGAGAGGCTGAGTGTCATCACCTGGCGCAGCGCGATCTCGCCGCGGTGCTCCCAGGGCTGACGACGGATGCCGCCGATGGCCAGGATGGCCGCTTCGCCCGGGTTGAGGATCGGGGTTCCGGCGTCGATGCCGAAGACGCCGACATTGGTGATCGAGATGGTGCCGCCGCGGAGCGATTCCGCGCCGGTGGTGCCGGCTCTGGCCGTCTCGGTCAGCGCGGCGAGCGCCGTGGCGAGGTCGGCGAGGCCGAGTCGGTCGGCGTTCGGGATGTTCGGCACGAGCAGGCCGCGCGGGGTCGCCGCCGCGATCCCGAGGTTGACGTAGTGGTACTGCACGATCTGCCCGGCCGCCTCGTCCCACCGGGTGTTCACGCTCGGGTTGCGGGCGACGGCCAGGCAGAGGGCCTTCGCCACGATCGCGAGGATGCCGATCCGCACCCCCTGGACCGACCGGTTCGTCTTCAGCGACTCGATCAGCTCCATGGTGGGAGTGACGTCGATGGTGAGGAACTCGGTGACGTGCGGCGCGGTGAACGCGCTCTGCACCATGGCGGCGGCGGTGTGCTTGCGCACGCTCCGGATGGGGCTGCGGGTCTCCCGCTCGCTCTCCCCCGAGACCGGTTCCCTCACCCGGTCCGCCTCCCCGGCTGGTTCGGGGGTAAGCACAGTGGCGGGTCGATCGCTCTGGGCCTGCACGTCTTCCCGGGTGATCAGCCCCGTGGGACCGGTTGCGGTCACCCGGGTGAGATCGACGCCGAGCAGCCTCGCGAGGGCACGCACCGGTGGGGTTGAGCGCGGCCTCGTCACGGCGGGGGCTTCGGCGGGCACGTCGGCGGGCGTCTGCGGCGGGCCGGCGGGGGCATCTGTGGCGGCCGGGGCATCCTCCGTCACAGAGCCCGGGGTGGGCTCAGTCCGCTCGGCAGCGGTCGCGGTGGCAGTGGTCGCGGTGGCGGTGGCAGTGGCCGCGGCGGTGGCAGTGGCCGCGGCGGTGCGAGCGCGCCGGTGCGGCCGACCCTGGCGTTCCGGCGCGGCGCCGTAGCCGACGAGCACAGCCTCGCGCTCCTCGGCCCGAGCCGGGGCATCGACCCGGTCGGACCTCTCGCCCGCCGTTTCGCCTGCCTTTTCTCCGGCCTGTTCGCCCGCCTCACCGCCCACCGAGGGTCCGGTCGGTTCGGTGCCGGCCACCTCGAACGAGACGATCGGCTCGCCGACGTGCACGACAGTTCCCGGCAGGTGGTGCAGCTCCTGCACGACACCGGCGAACGGCGACGGGAGCTCGACGACGGCCTTGGCGGTCTCCACGTCGGCGATGAGCTGGTTGAGCTCGACCGTGTCCCCCGGCGCCACCCGCCAGGCCACGATCTCCGACTCGGTCAGCCCCTCGCCGAGGTCGGGGAGCCGGAACACCTTGATCATCGCCGACGCCCCAGTGCCTGGTCGACACCGTCGAGGATCCGGTCGAGGTCGGGCAGGTGGTGGCTCTCCAGTTTCGCCGCCGGATACGGGATGTCGAAGCCGGTGACCCGCACGGGCGCGGCCTCGAGGTAGTCGAAGCAGCGTTCGGTGATCACCGCCGCGATCTCCCCGCCGAGTCCCCCTGAGCGGGCGGCCTCGTGGGTGATGACGACCCGACCGGTCTTCCGCACGGAGGCCTCGATGGTCTCGTAGTCCACCGGGGAGAGCGAGCGCAGGTCGATGACCTCGACCGAGACGCCCTCGTCGGATGCGGCGAGCGCGGCATCCCTCGCGGTCGTCACCAGTGCCCCGTAGCAGAGCAGGGTGACGTCGGTGCCCGCGGTGACGACCGCGGCGTGCACCATCGGGGCGCCGAGCTCCGGCGAGACCTCGCCCTTGACGTGGTAGCGGCGCTTGGGCTCGAAGTAGAGCACCGGGTCATCCGAGGCGATCGCCTGGCGGATCAGGCCGTAGGCGTCCTGCGGGTTGGAGACGGCGATCACGCGCAGCCCGGAGGTGTGGGTGAAGTAGGCCTCCGGTGACTCGGAGTGGTGCTCGGCCGCGCCGATTCCGCCGCCGAACGGAACCCGGATGGTGATCGGCATGCTCACCCGGCCCTGGCTGCGGTAGTGCAGCTTGGCCACCTGGCTGACGATCTGGTCGAAGCCGGGAAAGATGAAGCCGTCGAACTGGATCTCGCAGACCGGGCGGTAGCCGCGATAGGCGAGGCCGACCGCGGTGCCGATGATCGCGGACTCGGCCAGGGGCGTGTCGATCACGCGGCGCGCACCAAATTCGGCGAGCAGGTCCTGGGTCACCCGGAAGACCCCGCCGAGCAGGCCGATGTCCTCGCCGAGCAGCACCACCTTCGGGTCGTCCAGCATGGCCTGGCGCAACCCGGCGTTGATCGCCTTGGCCATCGTCAGCGTGGTGGTCGCCTCCAGCGGTTGCGGGGCGCGCAGCGGGGCGGTGGGCGCCGGCTCCCCCGGCGGCTGTTCCCCTGCACGGGTGGCGCCGCCGGAGCCGGTCGTCTGGCCGAGCAGGGCGGATGTCGGCGCCCCCGTGATGCCGGACACGGTCATGGCGGCCGTGGCGGTCGCGGTCGCGCCTGTCGCGTTCGCGCCTGTCGCGTTCGTGGCGGTCATGGTCATCACGGCTTCCCTCCGGTGGATTCGAAACTGGCCAGGTAGCTGGCGTACTCGGTGCGTTGACGGTCGAGGGTGGCGTTCGGGGTGGCGAAGACGTGGTCGAAAACCGTGAGCGGCTCGGGGTCGGGCAGGCCGATGCAGCCGGCCCGCAGTTCGGCGGCCGCGGCATCCGCCAGCGCCCTGGTCTGCTCGGCGAGGTCGACGCTGAGCAGACCCCGGGACTCCAGCAGCCGTTCGATCCGCAGGATCGGGTCCTTGGCCTTCCATTCCTCCAGCTCGGCGGCCGGCCGGTAGCGGGTGGGGTCGTCGGCCGTGGTGTGCGGCCCCATCCGGTAGGTGACTGCCTCGATGAAGGTCGGCCCTCCGCCGGTGCGGGCGCGGTGGAGCGCGATTCGGGTGGCCGCGAGAACGGCGAGCACGTCATTGCCGTCGACCCGGATGCCGGGGATGCCGAAGCCGAGTGCCCGGTCGACCAGGTTGGCGCGGGACTGCAGTCCCACCGGCTCGCTGATCGCCCACTGGTTGTTCTGGCAGAAGAAGACGACAGGAGCCTGGAAGCTGGCGGCGAAGACGAGGGCCTCGCTCACGTCGCCCTCGCTCGTGGCCCCGTCGCCGAAGTAGGCCACCGCCACCGAGTCGGTGCCGTCGTGCTTGGCGCCGAGTGCCCAGCCGGTGGCATGGAGGGTCTGCGCGCCGATGATGATCGCCGGCGTCGCCATTCCCACCGAGTACGGGTCCCAGCCGGATTGGGCATTGCCGCGCCACACCCGCACGATGTCGGTCAGGCCGACCCCGCGGCACCAGGCCACCGCGTTCTCACGGTAGCTGGTGAAGACGAAGTCGTCGGGGCGCAGCGCCCTGGCCGAGCCGACCTGGGCCGCCTCCTGGCCGAGCAGGGGCGGCCAGAGGCCGAGCTCACCCTGTCGCTGCAGGGCCGTCGCCTCGGTGTCGATCCGGCGCACCACGACCATGTCCTGGTACAGGCCGACCAGGTCCTCCGCGGTCACATCGTCCAGCCAGGGATCGGCCGTGTCCGATGCCATCCGCGCACCGTCCGGTGCCACGAGTTGTAAGAGATTGGCGGGGGTGTGCCCCGTGAATGAGTCTGACATTGTGAGCCGCTCCCAGCGTCGTTGCCGAAGTTGTTGTGAGCGTACGTTCACCCGGCACGGAGCACAACCATCTCGCGACAGACTGCGCATTCTGCTCTGTTCAGGGGCCGTGCCGCGTGCTAATCTCGTGCACTATGCACAGCCTGGACAGAGTTGACCTACAGCTGCTCCGCGCCCTGTGCGTCGATCCGCGCAGCACCTTCGTCGCCCTCGCCCAGCAGCTGCGGCTGTCCCGGAACACGGTGCAGGCACGGATGGCCCGGCTCGAGGAATCCAAGGCGTTCCTCTCTTTCGACCGCCGGATCAGCCCGGTCGCCCTCGGCTACCCGCTGACGGCGTTCATCGAGGTGCACGTGCAGCAGAAGCGCCTGGCGCAGATCGTCGCCGAGCTCACCCTGATCCCGGAGATCGTGCAGGCGCACGGCATGAGCGGCGCCACCGACATCCTGGTGCGCGTGGTCTGCACGGATGCCGACGACCTGTTCCGGATCGACGGCACCATCCTCGCCTGCGAGGGCGTCGAACGCACCGAGACGTCGCTCGCGATGGGCGAGCTCATCCCCTACCGCGTAACCCCCCTGCTCGAACGC
>CAJDUC010000054.1_pt1 | contig 16316 bp, 14 predicted proteins | sample 7390041 | NCBI WGS metagenome assembly CAJDUC01 (sample SAMEA7055666, study PRJEB34461) | soil metagenome | biome: terrestrial ecosystem; feature: Peninsula; material: soil | place: Antarctica | collected 2016 | reverse complement strand
GCTCGTCCCCCACCCGCCCTCCTCCGCCGCAGCTCGCGGCGCGCCCTACGGAAGCGGGCGCGCGGAGGAACGCGCGCCCGCTTCCCGAACGCGGGCCGCGAGACGATAGAGGCGAGCGGATGGCGGGGGAGGGCGAGCGGATGCCGCAGCGAGCGGATGCCACGTGGGGAGCCCGGGCCTCCGCGACTCTGCTAAACTCGGTGGGTTGCCGTTTGACGGCCGCGGATCAAGAGAGCCCAGGCATTCGGCCCCGGGCACCGCGCAGTGAGAGAAAGGGGATCCCATCTATGGCACTCGAAGCTAATGCTAAGAAGGCGATCATCGAAAAGTACGCTACCCACCCAGGCGACACGGGTTCCCCCGAAGTTCAGATTGCCATGCTCACGCAGCGCATCCTGGACCTCACGGAGCACCTCAAGGAGCACAAGCACGACCACCACTCGCGTCGTGGCCTGCTTCTCATGGTTGGTCAGCGTCGCCGTCTGCTCGGCTACCTGTCCGACATCGACATCAGCCGCTACCGCAAGCTGATCGAGAGCCTCGGACTTCGCCGCTAAGGCACTTTCGAAGACAACGCGAACTTCTTCAGAACGGGCCGTCACCCTCGGGTGGCGGCCCGTTCTGCCGTATCCGGCCGGTTTTCTGACTGCGATCAGCGGCCGGGAGTAGCGCACCGTGGCGCCCGGCGCGCCCGTCTGGGATGCTGTCGGCATGACCGATGCGAATCAGAAGAACGTCCTGCACCGCTATCTCCGCACCGGCCGGGAGGCCCTGCTCTGGAAGCTCGACGGGCTGAGCGGCTACGACCGCCGCCGTCCCCTGGTTCCCACCGGCACCAATCTGCTCGGGCTCGTCAAGCACGTGGCCAGTGTCGAGGCCGGCTATCTCGGCGATGTCTTCGGTCGGCCGTTCGGCGAGCCGTTGCCCTGGTTCGAAGAGGGCGCCGAGGCCAACGCCGATATGTGGGCCGCCGCCGACGAGTCCACGGCGGACATCGTCGCCCTGTATCGCCGCGTCTGGGCGCACTCGGACGCGACCATCAACGCGCTGAACCTGGCTGCCGTCGGCCGGGTCGAGTGGTGGCCGAAGGACCGTCGGAACGTCACCCTCCAACAGATCCTGGTGCACATGATCGCCGAGACGCACCGGCACGCCGGGCACGCCGACCTCGTTCGCGAGCTGATCGACGGGTCGGCCGGCCTGCGCGAGGACAACGACAATCTGCCTCCCGCCGACCTGGCCTGGTGGGCGGCCTACCGTGCCAGATTGGAGCAGGCGGCCGGGGAGGCCGGCGACGCCTGACCGAGTGCCCCGCCCTCGGTCCGGGCCAACGTTCAGCTCGCTTTCGGGGCCGTCATAGCTCGCCCATAGGAAGCGCGGCCACACTCGTCTCAGAGACGAAGGAAGGGCGGCACGCAGATGAACGCACACGAAGGCGGCAGGCGCCTCGGCCGGGTGGTGACCGGCACGCTCGGAGTGATGGCCGTGATTGCGGCCTCGGTGCTCGGCCTCCACGACTGGGCCGACACGCTTGCCACGAAGGATGCCGCCACGAGCCAGATCGCTCAGCCGTCCACCGCCGGCGCGGCATCGGCATCCGCGCTGGAGAACATCGTCTCGGATTCCCCGGGCGCGGAGACGACACCGGAGGCCACGACCTCCGCGAGCTGACGGGCAGGCCGGAGTGCGCGACCGGTCGTCGAGTGCCCGTGCGGCACTCGGACGGGGGGCCGCTGGGCAATATCATGGACCCGTACCCAACGGAACGGACACCACCCAGCTATGAGCCTCTGGCGCACCAAGAGCATTGAGGCCTCCCTGGCCGACTCCCACGAGAAGGGCCACAGCCTCAAGCGAACACTCGGCACCTGGGACCTCATGATCATGGGAGTGGCCGTCGCGGTCGGCGCCGGGATCTTCTCCGTCGGCGCGAAGGCGGCCGGCAGCTACGCCGGACCATCCGTCACCCTCGGTTTCCTGCTCGCCGCCATCACCTGCGCGCTCGCGATCATGTGTTACGCCGAGTTCGCGTCGGCCGTTCCGGTCGCCGGCTCCGCCTACACGTTCACCTACGCCACCCTCGGCGAACTGCTCGCCTGGATCATCGGCTGGGACCTCATCCTCGAGATGCTCACCGCCGGCGCCGTGATCGCGAAGTACTGGGGCATCTACCTCAGCAAGGTCTTCGAACTGGCGAACTGGGATGTCCCCGCCACTATTCCCGTCTTCGGCCTTCAGGTGAGCTGGGGCGCCTTCGTCATCGTCGCCATCTTCACAACTCTGCTCGTGGTGGGCACCAAGCTGTCCGCCCGCGTCGCGAGCGTGTTCACGATCCTCAAGGTCGCGATCGTGCTCTTCGTCATCGTCGTCGGCGCTTTCTACATCAGGCCGGAGAACTACACCCCGTTCATCCCGGACGCCGTCCCGAGCAAGGGCGGTGAGGGGGATGTCTGGATGCAGTCCCTGTTCTCCTTCATGACCGGCGCACACCCGGCCCAGTACGGAATCTTCGGCCTGCTCGCCGGCGCCTCGCTCGTCTTCTTCGCCTTCATCGGCTTCGATGTGGTCGCCACGAGCGCCGAAGAGGTCAAGAACCCGCAGAAGACCCTGCCGCGCGGCATCTTCGCCGGCCTGGCCATCGTGACCGTGCTCTACCTCGGTGTCAGCCTCGTGCTCACCGGCATGGTGCCGTACACCGTGCTCGCCGACGACCCCAACGCCTCGCTCGCCACGGCCTTCATCGCCGTCGGCGCCGGCTGGGCCGCCCAGGTCATCTCCGTCGGCATCCTGGTCGGCCTGACCACCGTCATCATGGTGCTGCTGCTCGGCCTGTCCCGGGTGCTCTTCGCGATGAGCCGCGACGGTCTCCTGCCGCGCAGCCTGAGCGTCACCTCCTCCAAGCGGGGCACGCCCGCCCGGGTGCAGATCATCGCCGGCAGCGCGGTCGCCCTGATCGCCGGGTTCACCGACGTCGGCGTGCTCGAAGAGATGATCAACATCGGCACGCTGTCAGCGTTCGTGCTGGTCAGCATCGCCGTTATCGTGCTGCGCAAGAAGCGGCCCGACCTCAAGCGGGCCTTCTCGGTGCCGTTCTCGCCCTACCTGCCCATCCTGTCCGCCGTGCTCTGCTTCTGGCTGATGCTCAACCTCACGACGCTGACCTGGGTACGGTTCGCCGTCTGGCTGGCGATCGGCCTCGCCGTGTACTTCGCCTACGGCCGCCGCCGCTCCGTCGTCGGTATCGAGGCGAAGCGTGTCTACGATGCCACCCTCCGCGAGGAAGCCCTCGCCGAGGAAGAGGCGCTCCGCCGCCCGTAGCGCCTGCGGACGCGTGCCGCCTGCCGCCTGCGACGGCGCGCGCCGTCGCGGTTCTGGGGCGCCGCCGAGACGGATGCCTAGAGCCGGTACAGTCGCGCTTCCCACGGCCCGAGCATGGCTCCCGCGTCCGACACCGGGTAGTTGCCCAGCACGATCTCCGCGCCGGACACATCGACGGGGAGCGGGGCGTCGAGCCGCACATCGGATGCGTTCGCGACCACGAGCAGGGTCTCGTCGCCGAGGGTTCGGGTGAACGCGTAGAGCCGCTCGTGGTCGGGTTCGAGCAGGGTGAACGAGCCGAGCGCGACGACGGGGCTCTCGTGGCGGAGGGCGATCAGACGCTGGTAGAACCGGAACACGCTCCGCTCCGCGGCCCGGTCGGCCGCCACGTTGATCTCCGTGTGGTTCGGGTTCACCGGAAGCCAGGGCGTGCCGGTGGTGAAGCCGGCCTGCTCCGTTGCATCCCACTGCATCGGTGTGCGCGCGTTGTCGCGGCTCATGGTCTGCACCCCCGCGAGCACGGTTCCAGGGTCGAGGTCGAACTCGTCGACGGCCTCGCGGTAGTGGTTGAGCGATTCGAGGTCGCGGTAGTCGTCGATCGAGTCGAACCGCACGTTCGTCATCCCGATCTCCTCGCCCTGGTAGACGTAGGGGGTGCCGCGGTGCAGGTGCAGCACCAGTGCCCAAAGCGTCGCCGACTCGTAACGGAACTCGGTGTCGTTGCCGAACCGGGAAACGAGCCGCGGCTGGTCGTGGTTGTTCAGGTACAGACTGTTCCAGCCCGTCTCCGCCAGCCCGTCCTGCCAGTGGGCGAGGTTCTTCTTCAGCGCCGGGAGGCTGCGGGCGAGCACGTCGAACTTGTTCGAGCCCTGGTCGAGGCCGACATGCTCGAACTGGAAGATCATGTCGACCTCGGCGCGGGCCGGGTCGGTGAACAGCACGGCGTCGTCGGTGTTCACGCCCGGCATCTCGCCGACCGTGAGGTGGTCGCCGTCGCGCCCGGCGAAGACGGCCTCGTGCATCTCGTGCAGGAAGTCGTGGATCTGCGGGCCCATCGGGGAACCGCCGGCGGTCGCCGGTTTCGGTCCGTCGATCAGGTCCAGTTGCTTGGCGATGTAGTTGATCACGTCCATCCGGAACCCGTCGACACCGCGGTCGAGCCACCAGTTCATCATCGAATAGACGGCCTGGCGCACCTCCGGGTTCTCCCAGTTGAGGTCGGGCTGCTGCTTCGCGAAGAGGTGCAGGTAGTACTCACCGGTCGTCTCGTCCAGCGTCCAGGCCGGGCCGCTGAAGGCGCTGCCCCAGCCATTGGGCGGGCCGCCGTCGGCCTGGGGCTTCCGCCACCAGTACCAGTCCCGCTTCGGGTTCGAGCGTGAGGACCGTGACTCCCGGAACCAGGCATGCTCGTCGCTGGTGTGGTTGACCACGAGGTCCATCACGATCTTGATGCCCCGCTCATGCGCCTCGGCCACGAGCAGGTCGAACTCCGCCAGGTCGCCGAACACGGGCTCGATTTCCCGGTAGTCGCTGATGTCGTAGCCGTTGTCGTGCTGTGGCGACGGGTACACGGGGGAGAGCCAGAGGGCATCCACCCCGAGCTCGGCAAGATAGTCCAGTCGGCCGCGGATGCCGCCGAGGTCACCGATCCCGTCGCCGTCGGAGTCCGCGAAACTGCGCGGATAGACCTGATAGACCACGGCGCGGGTCCACCACGGGGCTGCGCCGGGTTCGCCGGGGAGGGTGACGGTCGGGTGGGAACTGGTCATTTGATGGATCCTCTCATCACGCCGGAGCTGCGTCGCGGGCTCGCCGGTCGAATCCGGGGTGCGCGGCTACCTTGTCATATTCTTTCTAGCCCGAAAGGAATCGGGCTGTCAACTTCTACTCACCGACCGGGATCAGCTAGGAATTCGACTTGCAGTTTGCATTTTGTGTCAGTATGGAAGAAATCGCCGTGGGCGATCGCTCGACGCAGTCGAGCGCCAGACGAGGACCGAGGGGAGCCGCCATGCCCGCAACGACGGCGCCGGATGCTTCGGCCGCCCTGAGCACGACCGCCCTGAGCTCGTCCTCCCACGAACTCGCCAGGGCCGTGCTCATCCACGGGCCGATCGCCCGCAGCGAGCTCGGCAGGCGGCTCGGTCTTTCGCCGGCCAGCCTCACCCGTCTCAGCAAGCCGTTCCTCGATCGCGGCCTGTTCGTCGAAGCCTCCGAGGAGCACGACGGCACGGTCGGGCGTCCGGCGAGACCGCTGGACGTGCGGGTCGGTGCCGGCCGGTTCATCGGTGTGAAGCTCACCGGCGACGACGTGTTCGGCGTGCGGACCGACCTGCGTGCCACCGAACTCGCCGCGGCGCAGCGCGCACTGGCCGGTCATTCGCTCGACGAGGTCGTGCGTCAGATCACCGCGGTCGTGCGAGAGCTGGACGGTCCCGATGGGGTGACGGCGGTGGGCGTATGCATCGGCGGTTCCGTCGCCGAAGCCAGGGTGGTGCGGCGGGCGCCGTTCCTGGGCTGGCGAGACGTCGACCTGGCCGGCGCTCTCGAAGCCGAACTGGGGATCACCGTCACGATCGAGAACGACGTGGTAGCGCTCACCGTGGCCGAGCAATGGTTCGGCGCCGGCCGCGGTGCCCCGAACTTCGCGGTGCTCACGATCGGCGTCGGCGTCGGCTACGGCCTGGTCGTCAACGATCGCGTGATCGTGACGCCCGACAGCGGCCTGGGCCTGGCCGGGCACATCCCTCTCGACGCCAACGGTCCGATCTGCGCGGAGGGTCATCGTGGATGCTCCCGGGCGATGCTCACTAGTTCCAGCGTCTGTGGGCAGGTCGGCATCGCCCTCGGCCGGGAGGTCGGCTACGACGACGTGCTCCGGCTCGCGGCGGACGGCGACCCGGCGGCGGCATCCGTTGTGCTCGCGACCGGGCGGGCCCTGGGCCGGATGATCGCGATCATCGCCAACATCGCCATGGTTGAGACGGTCGTGCTCGCCGGTGAGGGGATCGGACTCTGGCCTCTCGTCGCCGCGGAGGCCACCGCCTCCGCCCGGCGCGACCGGGATCCCGACGCTGCACCTCTGTGCATAATCGTCGACGACGCGGGAGTCTCTTCCTGGGCCCGCGGCGCGGCCGCCGCGGCGATCCAGGCCTCGCTCGATCGTCTGGTCCTGCCGCAGTAGCGGTCGCCGGCTGCCGGACGGCGCACCGCGGGCTGGCGAGACCGGCCCGTGCGAAAACCCGCCCCTGCGGTCGGCCGGAGAGGCCGGAATAGAATCGGGCATGCGGCGGTGGTGCCTGCACCCGGTGCGCGCTCTGACACGGGATGCTGGACATGCAATTCGGAATCTTCACGGTCGGCGATGTGACGCGCGACCCCACGACCGGTCGAACCCCCACCGAGCAGGAGCGGATCAGGGCGATGGCGGCGATCGCGGTCAAGGCCGAAGAGGTCGGCCTCGACGTGTTTGCCACGGGCGAGCATCACAACCCGCCTTTTGTGCCGAGTTCGCCGACCACCCTGCTCGGCTACATCGCGGCGAAGACCGAGCGGATCCTGTCGACGTCGACGACCCTGATCACGACCAACGACCCGGTGAAGATCGCCGAGGATTTCGCGATGCTCCAGCACGTCTCCGACGGGCGGGCCGACCTCATGCTCGGCCGTGGAAACACCGGCCCCGTCTATCCCTGGTTCGGCAAGAACCCGGGCCAGGGCCTCCCGCTCGCCCTCGAGAACTCCGCGCTCCTCCGCCGTCTCTGGCGCGAGGACGTCGTCGATTGGAGCGGCCGGTTTCGCACGCCGCTGCAGGGATTCACCGCCACGCCGCGCCCGCTCGACGGGGTACCGCCGTGCGTCTGGCACGGCAGCGTACGCAGCCCGGAAGTCGCCGAGATGGCCGGGTCCGCTTCGAGCACTGCGGCCACGGGCCGAGCCTGGAAGACTTCACCGAGCAGAAGCCGCTCACCGTCGGCAGCCCGCAACAGGTCAGCGACCGGTATGCGGGCATGCGCGAGTTCTTCGGCGACTACCAGCGCCAGCTGTTCCTGATGGACCATGCCGGCCTGCCGCTGAAGACCGTGCTCGAGCAGCTCGACATCCCCGGCGGTGACGTTGTGCCGGTGCTCCGTCGGGAGCTGGCGATGAACCGTCCGGACCACGTGCCGGATGCCCCGACCCACGCCAGCCTGAAGGCCCAGGCCCAGGCCCAGGCCCAGGCCCAGGCCCAGGCCCAGGCTAAGGCCCAGGCCCAGGCCCAGGCCGGCGTCAGGCGGGTTTGACGTCCAGGAGTCGAACCAGCAGACCCGGTCCGCAGGCGGCCGTGAACGAGGCGGGGCTGACCTGCACCGAGAGCTTTTCACCCTCGGTGAGCGTCAGTCCGGCTTCGGAGTACAGCGCGAGTTCCGCACCGTCGTCGGTCAGGAAGGCGTAGCACGGGCCGGTGCCGCCGGTGGTCACGGTGCCGGTTCGCCAGACGGCGCCCTGCAGGTCTGACGGTTTCGTCGGGGGTTTCGTCGGCGGGGTCATCGTCGGCGGTGTCGTCGACGACTGGGGAGGTTCGGGGGAGCTTGTCGCGGTCACATCGGGTCCTGCCGTTTCTCCGGCGCAGCCCGCGAGCGCGAACCCGGCGAGCAGGAGGATGCCTCCTGCCCACCGGATTCGCGCTGCGCGCGCTGTGACGCGTCGTTCGTCGATGGGGCTCAGCTCCTCGGCTTCGTGCTCGAGATCCGAATCGTCATCGACGTGCCCTTCTGCTTCGTTACCTCGATCTTCACCCCGGCATTGGCCACCTTCACGCCCTGGCCGATCGCCTCGATCCCCTCCCAGTTCTTCGTGTCATCGAACACGGGCTGGGCGGCCTGGCCCCTGATGTACGAGGGCTTGCCGTTGATGTTGAGCGTGAACGAGTCAGCCTTGATCAGACTGAACGGGGCGTCGTAGAGCTGAATCCGGTTCCGCCACGGTGCTCCGTTCAGGTTGGTGATGGCCTGAGGGTGAGCGTCCACGTACAGGTTTCGTCCGGCGCCCGGGTGAGCACTGACGTTGTTGTCGGACTGCGACGTGTCCCAGTAGGAGATCATCAGTCCCTGTTGGTACGCGAAGTGCTCGACCAGGTCCGGCTTCGTGTTCGCGAACCCGAAGTTGTACGGTCCCGTCTTGAGGTAGCGGTCGTAGCTGACGTAGGAGCGATTGCCGGCGATGTAGTAGTTGTCGTACTCCGACGTTTCGACACCCGTCGTGCGGACGAAACCGTTCGCCGTCCACCCCGGATCGAGCGTCTCCGCCCCGTCCGAGAAGAGTACGGTCGAGCCGGAGGTGATGCTCACCTCATCGATGAAGATGCCGGAGGCCAGGCTCGGATCGTTGCCCTGCGCCGCGCCGTCGGTCACGTAGCTGAAGCGCAGATCGACCGTCTTTCCGGCGTACGCCGAGAGGTCGAAGCTGGCGGGCTGCCAGCCGTCGCTCTGACCGTCGATGCCGTTGCCCTCCGCCGCGTTCGCGATGGTGCCGGCCAGGGCGGTCCAGCCCGTTCCGTCATTCACCTCGACGTAGGCGTAGTCGCACGCGTCGGGACCGCAATCCTCGATGTTCCAGTTTGCCTGGAAGGCGAGGGCCGCCGCACCGGCAGGCAGCGTCACACTGCGGGCGAGGGTCTGGCCGAGATTGTCGCCCTGGCCGCTCCACCACTCGTATGTTCCGGCAGCCGGGCCGACCAGCGTGTTGGTGACGGTCTTCTTGGGAAGCACGACGACCGCGGCCTGCGCCTGGGCCGAGTTGTACTCCTCCGGGCCGAGCTGGAGGGTCTTCTTCTCTCCCGCCTGCACCACCTCGTAGTCGAGCCAGCCGAGCTGGAGCTTCTCCCACGCGCTGATGTCGCCGGGCTTCTCGCCGAGCGCCTGGCCCGCCGCTCCCAGTCGACTCTGCGACATCAGGGTCCACCACTCGTTGTTGTTGCTCGGACCGCCCGCGGTGTCGTAGTCGTCCGGCAGTCCGAGGTCGTGACCGTACTCGTGCGCGAAGACGCTCAGTCCGCCGTTCTCCGGCTGGATGGTGTAGTCGCCCACCCAGAGCCCGGTGCCGGCGATCTCGGTGCCGCCGAGCAGGTTTCCGACCGGACCCGTGCGTCCGGCCTGGTTGAAGTAGGCGTACCAGCGGTGGCTCCAGATGGCGTCTTCACCCTGGCTGGGGTCGCCGTCGGCCTGGTCGCCGCCCGAGTGCACGATCTGGAAATGGTCGATGTAGCCGTCCGGCTCGTTGAAGTTGCCGTCCTGGTCGTAGTCGTAGCGATCCCACTGGTCGTAGCTGGCCAGGGCGGTCTTGATCTGCGCGTCGGTCTGGCCGGCCGACTTCTGGTCGGCCACCCACTGGTTGACGCCGTCTCGGACCAGGTCCCAGGTGTTGCTGCACACGTTGGAGGCGCAGGGGAAACCGTCGGAGCGGCCGTAGCGCGCTTCGTTGAAGGGCACCTTCACCCAGTCCGAGACCTGGCCGTCGACGCTGTAGCGGCCGGAAGACTGGGCCTCGTAGTAGGTCTTGAGCGACTCGATGCCCGCGCCCGTGCCGAAGTAAAGCTTCTGGTACGCGGCCTGGTTGTAGTCGGCCTGCCAGACGGTGCTGTTGTCGACGGCGCGGTCCGGCTGCGGGATCGCGTTGTGCAACGGACCGTTGAAGACGGTCGGGCCCGGGATGCTGGGATCGGTGTCCTGGTCGGGGTAGGCGGGGTCGCGCTGGTCGCCGAACTCCGTCAGGATCACGAAGATCTTGTCGGTCTTCTCGCGGGCGATCTCGACGAACTTGTCCTGCTTCTTGCCTGCCCTGCCCTTGCCCTTGAGCTTGACGACCGTGCTTCCCCCGCTCTTGGTTGCGGTGGCCTCGCCGTTGACGACCTGCGCAACCGCTTCTTCGCGGAGCGCGCGGCGCTTGTCCTCGGCCGGGTTGGGCAGCTCGTCCGACTTCGGTGCCGCCACGGCGATGTCGGCGGGCGGTGCGGCGGTGGGCGGAGACGCGGCCGCGGCCAGCGGTGCTCCCGCGAGGCCGCCGGCGACGAGCGCCGCCCCGGCCAGGGTCGAGACGAGCTTGGACATACTTCGACTTTGCTTATGGCTCATGAACTGGTCCTTTTCGTGGAGGGACGCGGTGAGATCATGCCGAGAGTTGCGCAATGGCCCAAACCTAGCGGTCCGCTCCACCCTCGAATGGGGGCCGAATGTAACATTTTGATCACGAGATACGCGGACTTCGGCGGGCGCCCGGCCACCCGCCGTCCGTTCGCCGGACCGGTGCGCAGATTTGGGCGGGGCGCCGCCCGCGCGGGATACTGGGCGGGCGGCGCGGAACGGATGCGTCCAGCCCCGGAAGCAGACCAGATGACCAGCGCGTCCCCGCAGCACCCGACGGATGCGCGTGCGGCATTCTTCGCGGCCCGCCCGGCCATTCCCGCCACCGTCGACCTCTCGGTGCGCATCGGCACCCTCACCCTCGCCAACCCGGTCATGCCGGCCTCCGGCTGCTTCGGCCCCTCGCTCGGACGGCTGATCCCGGTGGACGAACTCGGCGCCGTCGTCACCAAGACCGTCTTCGGCACGCCCCGCGGCGGCAATGCCGCCCATCGCCTGACCGAGATCCACGCGGGAATGGTCAACAGCGTCGGCATCCCCAGCCGCGGGGCCGCCGGCTACCTCGCCGAGCTGCACCCGCGCTACACGGAACTCGGCGTGCCCGTCATCATCAGCGTCGGCGGGCACCGCCCCGGCGAATACGGGCCCGTGATCGGGGACCTCCGCGGTGCAGGCGACGCCTACGAACTCAACGTCTCCTGCCCGAACCTGGACCGGCTCGGCACGGACATCGGCTCGGAGCCCGACGCCATCCGCACCGTCGTGCTCGCGGCCCGGCAGGTCACTGACAAGCCGTTGATCGTCAAGCTTCCCGTGCTGGCCTCCTCCATCGCCGACTGCGCGCTCGCCGCGCAGGAGGCCGGCGCGGACGCCGTCTGCGTGGCCAACTCGATCCCCGCGCTGCCGCTCCAGCCGTACACGCGCAGCCCGGCCCTCGGCAACATCATCGGTGGGCTCTCGGGCCCGTCGATCCGTCCGATCGTGCTCCGACTGGTCTGGCTCGCCGCCCGCGCCGTCGAGATCCCCGTCATCGCCTGCGGGGGAATCGAAACCGCCGACGACGCCCTCGACTACTTCTCGGTCGGCGCCCGCGCCGTTCAGGTCGGCACCGCGAACTTCGGCCGGCCCTTCGCGATGGTCGAGATCGTGCGCGCCCTGCAGCAGCGCTGCGCAGACGACGAGGCCACCGGCATCCGTGACCTGATCGACCTGTGGAGGGTTCAATGACCGCCAGCGATTCCCCCACCCGCGAGGCGCTGCGGCGCCAGCAGGCCTTCGCCGCGGCCGATGAGGCCGCACTCGAGGGGCTCATCTCCGTGCGCCCGCCCGAGCTTGCGCCCCGGCCCGCCCCGGTCTGGGACGACGCCACGGTGCTCGAGCACACCGCGGTCGGCGATCGCTACCGCCGCCTGCTCCTGGCCACCGCCACGATCGCCCGCACGGCGCTCGCCGGGTCGTTCCTGATGATCACCGTTCCGCCCAGCGGCGGCGAACGGATCCTGCTGCCCCGCCCGATGGCGATCCACCGCCGGCACCCGCACGCCGGGACCGTCGAGGTCATCTACGGGATCGCGGGCCGTGGAACCACCGCACTCGCCGACGTCGCCGTGGGGGAGAGCGTCCTCGTCACCGGCCCGCTCGGCCGTGGATTCGACTACCCGCCGGCCGCCCGCACGGCCCTGCTGATCGGGCGCGGCGTCGGCGTCTGCGCCATCATGGGTTCGGTCGAGGATGCCGCGGCGCAGGGCATCGAGGCCACGGTCGTACTCAGCGGACGCTCGCTGTCCGACCTGATCGGCGTCGAGGACTGCGCCGAGCTGGGGGCCGCAGTCATCGCGGTCACCGACTCCGACGGCTCGAGCGCCATCCCCGCGCTCGGTGCCCGGCTCAGGGCCGACTTCGACGCCCGTCCTCCCGGGGTCATCCTGGTCTGCGGCGCCGGCGTGCTCGCCCGACTCGCCGCCGAGCTCGGCGCCGAGTGGGGTGTCCCGGTGCAGGTCTCGCTCGAGGCGCACATGGCCTGCGGCCTGGGCTTCTGCCATGGCTGCGCCGCGCCGGTCGCCACCGGCGCCGAGGTCGAGGGCCCACTCGTCTGCGTCGACGGCCCCGTGTTCGACGCCGTGCTCCCCGACTCGGCGCGCTGATCGGCCGGATCGCCCTGCCGCGCCACCGACGATGGGGAGGTGCTCTGTTAGACTGGTGGAGGTCAATCTCCGGATTGGCCGAACAAACGGAGCAGGTCGGCGGAACGCTGGCCCTCGGTGGTGGTTTCCCAACGCAGGTGGCAGCATCCGCGGGTGGTGAATTTCTACTGGTGGCCAGCTCGAGCACAGAGTGACGCGCCCACGCCGGTTGAGTGATCAACCGCACGAGTCGCGCACCGGCAGTGTCGTTCTGCCTGATTCCCGCTCAGACGCCCCACTCGCGCGCCATACGGGCAAACGAGTCTAAAAAAAGGAGAGAACCCCCATATGGAGGGTCCAGAAATCACGTTCGCCGAAACCGTTATCGATAACGGCAAGTACGGAACTCGCACCATCCGCTTCGAAACCGGCCGCCTCGCGCAGCAGGCGCAGGGCTCGGCCGCCGCCTACATCGACGAAGAGACCATGCTGCTCTCCGCCACGAGCGCGAGCAAGCACCCCAAGGAGAACTTCGACTTCTTCCCGCTGACCATCGATGTCGAGGAGCGCATGTACGCTGCCGGCCGCATCCCGGGCAGCTTCTTCCGTCGCGAAGGTCGCCCGTCGACCGAGGCCATTCTCACCTGCCGACTGATCGACCGGCCGCTGCGCCCGTCGTTCGTCGACGGACTCCGCAACGAGATCCAGGTCGTCGTGACCGTGCTGGCCATCGCGCCGGACGAGTACTACGACGTGCTCGCGATCAACGCCGCGTCGATGTCGACCCAGCTCGCCGGCCTTCCGTTCTCCGGCCCGATCGGTGGCGTCCGCGTCGCCCTCATCCCCGATGAGAACGGCTCCGGCCAGTGGGTCGCGTTCCCGAAGCACTCGCAGATCGTCGACGCAGTGTTCAGCATGGTCGTCGCCGGCCGCGTGGTGACCGACGCCAACGGCGCGCAGGATGTCGCGATCATGATGATCGAGGCCGAAGCCACCGACAACGCGTGGAACCTCATCAAGGGCGGCGCCATCAAGCCGAACGAAGAGGTCATCGCCGAGGGCATCGAGGCATCGAAGCCGTTCATCAAGCAGCTCATCGAAGCGCAGCAGAAGGTTGCCGCCTCGGCCGCCAAGCCGACCGGCGCCTACCCGGTGTTCCCGTCCTACCAGCCGGCCACCTACGACGCCGTCGCCGCAGTCGCGTACGACCAGCTCAAGGCCGTCTACCAGATCGCCGACAAGATCGAACGCCAGAACGCCGATGACGCGCTCAAGGCAACCGTCAAGGACGCCATCGCCGCGAAGGTCGAAGCCGGCGAGCTCGAGGCCGGCGCCAACGCGCAGGTCTCCGCCGCGTACAAGTCCGTCACCAAGCTCGTCGTGCGCTCGCGCGTGCTTAACGAGGGCATCCGCATCGACGGCCGTGGCCTCGCGGACATCCGTCCGCTCGACGCCGAGGTTGCCATCATCCCGCGCGTGCACGGTTCGGCGATCTTCCAGCGCGGCGAGACCCAGATCCTGGGTGTCACCACGCTGAACATGCTCAAGCTCGAGCAGACGATCGACTCCCTGAGCCCGGTCACCAAGAAGCGCTACATGCACAACTACAACTTCCCGCCCTACTCGACCGGTGAAACCGGCCGCGTCGGAACGCCGAAGCGCCGCGAGATCGGCCACGGAGCGCTCGCTGAGCGTGCCCTGGTTCCCGTGCTGCCGACGCGTGAGGAATTCCCCTACGCGATCCGTCAGGTGTCTGAGGCCCTCAGCTCCAACGGTTCCACCTCGATGGGTTCCGTCTGTGCATCCACCCTCTCGCTGCTCAACGCCGGAGTGCCGCTGCGCGCCCCGGTCGCCGGCATCGCGATGGGCCTGATCAGCGACACGGTTGACGGAAAGACCCGCTACGCGGCACTGACCGACATCCTCGGCGCCGAAGACGCCCTCGGCGACATGGACTTCAAGGTTGCCGGCACGAGCGAATTCGTCACCGCGATCCAGCTCGACACGAAGCTCGACGGCATCCCCGCCTCGGTGCTCGCGGGTGCGCTCACGCAGGCCAAGGATGCTCGTTCGACCATCCTCGCCGTGCTGAACGCCGCCATCGACGCCCCCGACGAGATGGCCCCGACCGCGCCCCGCGTGATCAGCGTGCAGATCCCCGTCGACAAGATCGGCGAGCTCATCGGCCCGAAGGGCAAGACGATCAACGGGATCCAGGACGAGACCGGCGCCGACATCTCCATCGAGGAGGACGGCACCGTGTACATCGGCGCCGTCGACGGACCGTCGGCCGAGGCCGCCCGTGCCATGGTCAACTCCATCGCCAACCCGACCAACCCCGAGGTCGGTGAGCAGTTCCTCGGCACCGTCGTGAAGATCGCCGCCTTCGGCGCGTTCGTCTCCCTGCTCCCGGGCAAGGACGGCCTGCTGCACATCAGCGAGGTGCGCAAGCTCGCCGGTGGCAAGCGCGTGGAGAACGTCGAAGACGTGCTCGGCGTGGGCCAGAAGGTCCTCGTGGAGATCACCAAGATTGACGACCGTGGCAAGCTTTCACTCGCCCCGGTTCTCGAAGAGTCGGCCGACGCCGAGTCTGCGGACGCAGCGGTCACCACCGAGGCGTAGTCTGGTAGTTCTACCGACAACCTCTCGCCAGGTTAGTCGGCTAGACGGAAAGCCCGTTCTGCTTAGGCAGGGCGGGCTTTTTCGCGCCCATGTTCGTGGCGCGGGCAGGCCGCAGCGCCCCGACCGGCCGCCGACGGCCGCGGCTCGGCTTCCCGGCGCGCCTCCGGGCTCGCGGCGCGTGGCGCACTGCGTGCCGGGAGCCCGGAGGCGCGCCACGAGCGCGACATGCCCTTCTTTTCCGGCCTCCGAGCGGATTCCCGAACAAACTGAGCTAATATGGGGTCCGCACCCGCTCCCGTCCCCCCACGGTCGAGCGGGTGTTTTACGTGCGGGGCGTGAAACCTGAGCGGGCCGGAGTCACTCGTCGAGGAGTTCCGTGATCGATCGCAGCATTTCGGGGGAGACATCGCCGAGGGTGCGCGCCGCAAAACTGACCACGCGCTTGGCCCTCAGCTTCTTCACGAAAGCGAGTTGGGCGTCCACCCGCTCCGGGATGTCGTCGTCGGAGCCGAGCAGGTACGCGGGTGGGATGCGGAAGAATTCGGCGATCCCGGACAGAAGCGCGACGTCGGTGACGAGTGGACCGGTGCCGGCGATCATGTACGCCCAGCGTGCGCGGGAGAGCGAGAGGCCCCGTTCGCCGAGGCCCTCCGCGATCGCCCGGTAGGTGTACGGGGTGTTGCCCTCGGCGACGACGACGTCGAGCAGCAGGTTGAGCTTGCGAGCCAGCTCCTGCTGCGGAGTCACGGCCGGGACGGACGGCACGAGAGGGTGGGTCATGGCTTCAGCCTCTCAGGCGCGTCTGGTTCGGGGGTAGTGCGTGCGGCGGGAGCGTGTGCTGGCGCGAGGACGGCTACGTTCGCCGATTCGGTCTCGACGCCTGGCGGTGCGAGGCGACGACGGGGCTCATCGCCGCGCTCCGCGCGGGTGTGCCGTTCGACCTCATCGAGCAGGAGGTGTTCGGCCGGGGTGGCGTCGTGCGCGTGGAGGAGCAGGCTGTCGCGCACTTCGACGTAACGGCGGTACAGCCGGGCTCCCGGTTCGCGTCCGAGGGCGAGGCGCAGGCGAGGCGTTGCGACCTCGAGGCTGAGCTCGGGGGAGTCCGCGATCAACCGTTCCCACAGCGGCGTGA
>CAJDUC010000038.1_pt2 | contig 16731 bp, 12 predicted proteins | sample 7390041 | NCBI WGS metagenome assembly CAJDUC01 (sample SAMEA7055666, study PRJEB34461) | soil metagenome | biome: terrestrial ecosystem; feature: Peninsula; material: soil | place: Antarctica | collected 2016 | reverse complement strand
TCGACCCTCGCCAACGGCTGGCACCGGCCCAGCGACGTGATCGCGGCTCTGCTCGTCGTCGCGGTCTGGGGTTGTGCGGGCGGCGTTGCGCTGACTCTCTGGCGCGGCGACGACACGACCCCCATCGAGCCGGGGCCGGCGGTCGGGGCTCGGATGCAGGTGAAGATCCTGGTGCCATTCCTCGTCGTGGCGATCTCGGCCTTCCTGGTCACCTTCTTCCGTGCGTTCGGAACGACGCCCGGGCCCCTGATCGCCTACATCGGCGGGGTGGCCGCGATCATCGCCTCCGGTTTCGCGGTCGCGCTCGCGGCGACGCGGCTCTTCTCCCGCCTGCCCTGACCCGCGCCCGGTCGTGCTCGTGCCGAGCCCGGTCGTGCTCGTGCCCGTCTCTCGCCCGGCCTCGGCATTCCCGCGCTAATCCGAGCCCGGGGGTCCTCGACCCAGGCGATTCCCCGCCTGGCCGCGCCCGTTTCGGCAGACCGCGCCCGCGGTTGCGGGCGCGGCGTGCGGAAACCAACGCGGGCGCGGTCCGGGGCCGGGCGGCATCCGCGCTCCGGGGCCGGGCGGCATCCGCGCTCCGGGGCCGGGCGGCATCCGCGCTCCGGGGCCGGGCGGTATCCGCGCGCCGGGGTGGGACAGCGGGCTTATGCCTCGCATTTGGGGCTGTGCCGGGGAGGAGGCGCGTGTAACACTGGGGCTATGTCCGTCACTCTCAGAGCGCTACAGACCGTGGTTCCGCCGACAATCCTGGTGCAAGAGCAGGTTCGCGACGTGTTTGCTGCCCAGCCCGGACTGAGTCGCCTGGCCCAGCGGCTGGTGACGGCATCCTTCAACCTGTCGGGAATCGACCGCCGGCACACCGTGATCGACGAACTCACCCTCGACTCGGACAAAGCCGACCCGCAGTTCTTCGATGCCGCCACGCAGCGCCTGCTGATGCCGGGCACCCGGGTGCGGAACGAGCTCTACATCGTGGAGGCCACGAAGCTGTTCGTCGAGGCCGGACGCCGGGCGCTCGCCGCGTGCCCCGACATTGAGGCGGCCGACGTCACCCACGTCGTGACGGTCTCCTGCACCGGGTTCTACGCTCCGGGGCCCGACTACATGCTCGTGCGCGAGCTCGGGCTCAGCCCGGCCACACAGCGCTACCACCTCGGCTTCATGGGCTGCTACGCGTCGATGCCGGCGCTGCGCACGGCCAAACAATTCGTCGAGGCCGACCCGAACGCGGTCGTGCTCGTCGTCAGCGCCGAACTCTGCTCCCTGCACCTGCGCACCTCGGACGATCCGGACACGATCGTCGCCTCCTCGCTGTTCTCCGACGGGGCCGCCGCGGGGATCGTCAGCTCGCGAGCGCCGCTGGCGGGGGAGCGCGCCCTGAACCTCGACCTGTTCGAGACCGTGATCACCCCGGTCGGCGAGGATGACATGGCCTGGAAGATCGGCGACGAGGGTTTTGAAATGGTGCTGAGCACGTATGTGCCGCACATCATCGATGAGCACATCGAGGCGGCCCTCGCGCCGCTCTTCGCCCGGGACCTGTCGCTGGTCGCCGCGCTGACCCCGCCCGCCGCGGAGCCGGAGCTCGAACTGGTGGGTGCACCCGTCGGCGCATCCGTGGGCGGGGCTGGAGTCGAAGCCGTGGGGTTGCCGGCCGGGACTCACGACGCGGTGCCGGCCGGGACGCCCTCCGGCGCCGCCGCGCAGACACTCAGCGGGGCGATCGCGCACTGGGCTATCCACCCGGGCGGGCGCAGCATCCTCGACAAGACCGAAGCGAAGCTGGGGCTGAGTGAGGCGCAGCTCGTGCCGTCGCGCGAGACCCTGCGCCAGTACGGAAACATGAGCAGCGCCACGATCCTGTTCGTGCTCAAGGCCATCGTCGAGGCCCCGGACACCGCCGACGGCGAACGCGTCTGTGCGATGGCGTTCGGGCCCGGTCTCACGGTGGAATCCGGCCTGATGACCGTCACCGCCGGGTAGGCGGGCGTGGGCATCCCGTCACTGCGGCAGCGCGCGAGCGACGCCGTCGAGTTGATGGACGATCCCGGTTGCGACCCGGAGCGGCTGGGCCGCACCTACGCGAATTTTCGACTCGTGAATGCGGTCGTGTCGGGCTGGCGCGGAATGTACCGGCGCGAGATCCGGCCGACGCTGTCGGCGACCACCGAGCGCACTCTGCTGGACGTCGGCTGCGGTGGCGGCGACGTGGCCCGGGCGCTCGCCCGCTGGGCGGCCCGCGACGGTCTGCGGTTGCGCGTGACGGCGATCGACCCGGACGCGAGGGCCCACGCCTACGCCTCCGGGCTGCCCGGGATGCCGGGGCTCACCTTCCGGCGGGCGTTGAGCTCCGAGCTGGTCGCAGAGGGTGCCCGCTTCGACTTCGTCGTCTCCAATCACGTGCTGCATCACTTGACCGGCGAACAGCTCGGCGGCCTGCTCGCGGACTCGGAGCGGCTGGCCGGGTCGGAGCGGCTCGGGGCCGGACGGGTGCTCCACGGCGACATCGAACGGAGCCGCTTCGCCTACCTCGGCTTCGGCCTGGGCGCCTGGCCGTTCTTCCGCCGGTCGTTCATCCGCGACGACGGGCTCACCTCGATCCGGCGCAGTTTCACTGCCGCTGAGCTGCGGCAGGCCGTGCCGCCGGGCTGGCGGGTGACCCGGGAGAGACCGTCGCGCCTCGTACTGCGCTGGGTGCCCGCTCCCGAGTGCGGGGCGGGGCCCAGTGGGGCGGTGTCCGGGTCGGTGTCCGGGTCGGCCGGGTCGGGCCTCGGGTCGGGGAATTCGACGGGCGGGGTCGCGTCGGACCGGGCAGCGGCTGACCGGGCGGTGGCTGGCCCGGCAGGGTCTGAGTCGGTGTTGTCTGAGCCGGGCGCGTCTGAGGCGGCCGTGTCTGAGCCGGGCGCGAGGCCGGTGGATGCGTGACGTGATCATCGTTGGCGGTGGGCCGGTCGGCATCCTGCTGGCCGGGTTGCTCGCCGTGCGCGGACTCGACGTGCAGGTGCTCGAGCGGCGGAGTGAACCGTCGACGCGGTCCAGGGCCATCGGCATCCACCCGCCGTCGCTCCGGGCTCTGAGGCAGTTGGGCGTGGCGGACACGATCATCGACCGGGCGGTCCGCATCAGCGGGGGAGAGGTTCGCTCCGACGGGCGCAGCCTCGGCCGGCTGGGCTTCGCCGACACCCAGGATCGATACCAGCGGGTCATCTCCCTGCCGCAGTATGAGACGGAGACCATTCTGCGCGCCCGATTCGAGGAGCTTCGGCCGGGTGCTTTCCGCGGCGGCGCGACCGTGGCCGGCGTGCGCGACCTGGGCGACCGAGTCGAGGTGGCCGTCGCTCCCGAGGCCGTCGCTCCCGAGGCTGGGAGCCCCGGCGAGGCCCGGCGCCTCCAGGCCCGGTACGTCGTGGCGGCCGATGGCGCCCGCAGCCTCGTGCGAGACCTGGCCGGCATCCATTGCGCCGCCCGCACCGGAGGCGAGACCTACCTGATGTGCGAGTATGCCGATAACGGCATGCACGGCGGAGTGGCGCTGCTGTTCTTCGAGCGAGGCGGGGTGGTCGAGTCGTTTCCGCTGCCGGGAGGCCTGCGCCGCTGGGTCGCCATGACCCCGACGCTGATGCCCGATGCAACGAGCGCGGACCTGGCGACCCTCGTGCGTGACCGCACCGGGATCGAGCTGCCGCCGACGGATGCCGCGGCGAGCGCCTTCTCCGTGCAGCAACGGCTGGCCAGACGGCTCGTGGCCGGACGGATCGTGCTCATCGGCGATGCTGCCCACCAGATCAGCCCGATCGGCGGACAGGGGATGAACCTCGGCTGGCTCGACGCCCTGCAGCTCGCGCCGGCGCTGGAGCGAGCGATGCGCGAACCGGATGCCGCGGCATCCGTGCTCGCCGGCTACGACCGTCGCCGCCGGCGCAGCGCCCGCATGGCCGCTCGCCAGGCCGGCTTCAACATGGCCATGGGCCGCCCGGCCGAGGGATTGCGCCTGCGGGCACGAAACGGCCTGGTTCGCGCGCTCGCCCTGCCGCCGGCCAGCGCCATCCTCGCCCGCGCATTCACCATGCGCTGGCTCTAACCGCGCTGCCCGCGGCTGTGACAGCGACGGTGAGCAACTCAGGGGAAACGGCCCGCGTGGATCCGCCGAAGCCAGCGGGTGCGCCGATCGCGCCGGTCAAATGACCTGAGTTGGCCAGGGGAGCGGGCGGGATGAGGCCGCCGGCCACTTCTCCGGGTGCCCGGCCCCTGTTGCTAACTCCTGCAATTTGCGGACGGCGGCACGGGCTGCCCCGGAATTCCGGGTCACCGCAGGGCCGGGATATCGGCCGACCCGCGAATTGCAGGAGTTAGCCACGCGGCCAGGCCGAATGGCGCAGATTGAGCGGAGCGGCGAGGGGATGCGCGGATGCTCGGCTAAGGTGACGCCATGACTCGCCTCGATGACGCTGGTGCGCACACCCCCGATCTCGCTCCCGAAGGCCCTGGGGCTGACATCCCGCCGGCCGCCGCGCCTCCCGAGGCCTGGAACCTCGCCGGGCGCACGGCTTTGGTGACCGGGGCGGGCAGCGCCACCGGCATTGGATTCGCCGCGGCCCGGATGCTCGGCGAGCTCGGCGCCCGGGTCGTGCTCACCGCGACGACCGAACGGGTGCACGATCGGGTGGGGGAGCTCCAGGCTCTGGGGATCGAGGCATCCGGCATCGTCTGCACCCTCGACACCGAGGCCGGCGCACTGCTGCTCACCGAGGCGCTCACCGACGCGAACCTCTCCCCGACGATCCTCGTGAACAACGCCGGCATGGTCGCGATCGGCGACGCCGGGATGCTGCATGGGGACGTCACAACGAGCCCCGCGGAGTGGGACCGCGGCCTCGCCATCAACCTGTCAACGGCGTTCCACGCCACCCGCACGGTGGTCGGCTTCATGCGGGCGGCGGGCTGGGGCCGAATCGTCACGGTGTCCAGCGTGAGCGGGCCCGTGATGGCCTCCCGAAATGATGTGGCCTACGCCGCGGCCAAGGCCGGGCTCGTCGGCCTCACTCGGGCGCTCGCCGTGGATGAGGCCGCCTGCGGCATCACAGCCAACGCGGTGGCTCCCGGCTGGATCGAGACGGGCTCCCAGCTCGAGAGCGAGGCGATCGAAGGCGGCCTCGTGCCCGCCGGGCGCAGCGGAACGGCGGCGGAGGTGGCATCCGTGATCGCCTGGCTCGCCTCGCCCGGCGCCTCTTACGTCACCGGCCAGACGATCGTCGTGGACGGCGGCAACAGCATCGCCGAGGAGCGCCGCTCCGGCTGACGGTGCTGACGGAATGGCCGGGGGGCACAGCAGGTCTGCGCCCCCAACCGTGCATAACTCCTGCAATCCGCCGGCCGCCCCGAATTCCGGCCCGGGATTCCGGGGCGGCCCGGTGCCGGCCGCCGAATCTGCAGGAGTTGTGAAAAGGGACGCGGCGGGAGGGGCCGAGCCCGGGGCCCCGGTGCAGTTGAATGGTGCAGTGACTTCTGCACTCGTTGACCAGCTCCGAGCCGACCTCGGCGCCGCCCACTACTCCGTTTCGGCGCTGACCGGTCTCTGGGGGAGCGAAGCGGATGCCGCGCTCCGCCGCAACCAGAGGGTCCCGGCCCAGCGTGCGCTTGAAGCTCTCCGGGTCAGGCTCGGACGGGCGGAGTCGTCCGCGACCCTGGCCCGGCTGTTCGTGCTCGGTCTGCCCGTGACCCGTGCCGATCTCGCGGCGGCCCTCCCCGCACTCGGCGTCTCGGGTGCCCAGGCCCTCGGGCTGGTGGCCGACGCGACCCCGACCGACGGACCCGAAACGGCGACCCCGACCTCTGGGCCGGGAACGGCGACCTCGGCCGAGCAGCCGGGGACGGCGACCTCGGCGGAGCAGCCGGGGACGGCGACCTCGGCGGAGCAGCCGGGAACGGCGACCTCGGCCGAGCAGCCGGGAACGGCGACCTCGGCCGACCGACCCGGAACGGCGACCTCGGCGGAGCAGCCGGGAACGGCGACCTCGGCCGACGGACCCGGAACGGCGACCGAGGCAGGCCCCGACGCGGCCGTCACCGCAACCCCGGAGGCACCGGACCTCCTCGGGCCGCTGATCGAACTGCGACCGTATAGCTTCGTTGACGAGCACGGGGCCGGCAGTTGGTGGATCGCCTCCGACCTCGGCGAGCTCGCCCTCGGCCGCGCGCTGGGCGAGACACACGTACTCGGCGTCGGCGGGGCCTCGCTCACCCTGAGCGGCCTGCTGATTCCGGCGAGGGTGGCCACCGCGCTCGACCTCGGCACGGGCTGCGGCATCCAGGCGATGCACGCCGCCCGTCACGCCGATCACGTCGTCGCGACCGACATCTCCGTGCGTGCCCTCGAACTGGCGGCGCTCAACGCGCAACTCAACGGCATCACGAACATCGAGTTCCGGCTCGGCAGCCTGTTCGACCCGGTCGCCGGGGAGCGGTTCGACCACATCATCTCGAACCCGCCGTTCGTGATCACCCCGCGCACCGAGGGCGTTCCCAGCTACGAGTACCGCGACGGGGGCATGGTCGGCGATGCCCTCGTCGAGGCCGTCGTGCGCGGCGCCGCCGACCACCTCACCCCCGGCGGCATCGCCCAGCTGCTCGGCAACTGGGAATACCGAACCGACCAGGATGCGTTCAGTCGCCTGGCCACGTGGCTCGACGTCCCGAGCCTCTCGGACGCCCCGAGCCTCCCCGCCGCCGCGACGAGCCCCGCCGCCGCGACGAGCCCGGCCGCCGCGACGCCCCCTGCCCTCGACGCGTGGATCATCGAGCGCGAGGTGCAGTCGCCCGCGCTCTACGCCGAGACCTGGATCCGTGACGGAGGCACCCGACCGGGCACCGCCGACTTCGACCGCCTCTACGGCGCCTGGCTCGACGACTTCGAGGCGCGCGGCGTCAGCCAGGTCGGCTTCGGCTACATGCTCCTTCGCAGTCCCGTCCGCGTCGAGACGGCCCTCCGCCGCCTCGAGCGGCTCCCTGGTGCGCTCGGCCACAACCCGGCGGGAATCGGCAGCCACCTGGCCGCCTGCCTGGCCGCGCACGACGCCCAGGCGGCCACGGATGACGCCGACCTCTCCCGCACCAGACTCACCGTGGCATCCGACGTCACCGAGGAACGGCACTACTGGCCCGGCCAGGAGGATCCGACGCTGATGACCCTGCACCAGGGCGGCGGCTTCGGCCGCTCCGTGCCGCTGGACACGGCGCTGGCCGCCCTCGTCGGCGCCTGCGACGGCGACCTCGACGTGGGCTCGATCGTGGCCGCTCTCGCCCAGCTGCTCGACGCCGACGAGGGTGATCTCGCCGCCGAGCTGCTGCCCGGCGTGCGCGGTCTCCTCGACGACGGTTTTCTGCTCCCGTCCGACTGAGCGCAGCGCGGCACAGCCGCGGCCGGGTTTTGCGATTCACCGGCGTGTTCAGTCGCGGGCGGCGGCGTGTCGCGACTTTCTCCGGTCTGACGGATGCCGCACCCGCCGACGCGCGCACCCCCGGCCGCGCGCGCGGCGGCGGATCGGCAGGCGGCTGAGGTAGTTTGGGAACAACCACACCGCCCAGCTGGGAGAGGAGAGCGTCCGTGCCGCCACTGGCATGGTCACCGTCATGAAACGTCGAACCTTCCTGCTCGGCTCGGTCACCGGATTCTCCGTGCTCGCGCTCACCGCCTGCGTCACGCCGAGCCCCACCCCCACGACCACGCCCAGGCCGTCAACGCCGGCGTCGGCGATCCCGAAGCCTGCCATGGTTCGCCGCACCTCGTGGTCGGCCGACCCGTTCGCACGCGGGTCCTTCAGCTTTCCCGCCGTCGGGGCCACCCCCGAGCAGCGCGACGCGCTCAGCCAGCCCGTGCGCGACCGTGTCTTCTTCGCCGGCGAGGCCACCTCGCCCGACTTCCCCGGAACCGTGCAGGGTGCCCTCGAGTCCGGCCTGCGTGCAGCCCGTGAGGTCATCGGCACCGCCACCGCCGGCGAACGGATCGCCATCATCGGCGCCGGCATCGCCGGCCTGTCCGCCGCCCGCTCGCTCCAGGAGGCGGGCTTCGACGTCGTCGTGGTCGAGGCCCGCGACCGGATCGGCGGCCGCATCTACACCGTCACCGACAAGAAGTGGCCCTTCCCGATCGAACTCGGCCCCTCGTTCGTGCGGCACAGCGGGCAGACCACACTCGACGAGGAACTGATCAGGCTCGGCGTCTCCACGGCCCCGTTCGGCCGCGCCACAGAGACCCGCACCCCCGCCGGCCTCGTGGTCCCCGTTCCCGACACCGGTCCCAAGGCCGTCGCATCTGCCCTCGCCTGGGCAGGGGAGCAGCCCACCGACGTGTCCGTCGCCAAGGCCCTCGCCGAATCCGGCGCGTCCAAGCTGTCCACGACGGATGCCGACACCGGCGTCTCCGACACCGACTGGCTCGACCACGAGATCGCCGCCGTGCTCAACCTGCGGGCGGGGTCATCCGTCGACCTCCAGTCCGCTTGGTACACCTCCACGGACGAGGGCGCCGACGACGACCGGATCGTTCTCGGCGGCTTCGCGAACCTGGTCAAGGATGCCGCCGACGGCATCGACGTGCTTGATTCCAGTGTGGTCACCAGACTCGCCTACTCGGACGACGGTGTCAGCCTGCGCCTGGGCACCGGCGAATCCCTCGGTGCCGACCGGGTCATCGTCACGATCCCGCTCGGCGTGCTGAAGACCGAGGTGATGGAGTTCGCCCCGCCCCTGCCGTTCGCCCATCGCGGCGCGATCGCGGCGCTCGGCGTCGGCACGCTCGACAAGGTCTGGCTGCAGTTCGACGAGCCGTTCTGGGACACCAAGGCGCCCCTCTGGAGCACGGTCGGCGGCGACGGCGACTTCAAGGTCTGGATCAACATGGTGCCGATCACCGGCGAGCCGGTGCTGATGGGGCTGGTCGCGGCCGACAGCGCCCTGCGCCTCGCCAAGGTCGATGACGACGAATTCCTGGCGGCCGCGCTGGGCAGCCTGGAGCCGTTCCTGGCCGCCTGCCAGCAGGCAAGAAAACAGTCCAGCCGGCCTGCCAGCAGGCAAGAAAACAGTCCAGCCGGCCTGCCAGCAGGCAAGCCGGCTCGAGCGATCAGGCAGGCGAGCCGGTCAGCCGAGTCGGCCGGCCTTCAGCCCCGGGGCGGCCGCCGCACCGGACGCGGCAGGCGCGTCGTCGCGGTGAGCAGCGCCGCGATTCCGGTGAACAGCGCCACCGCGACGAGACTATAGAGCACGGTCTCGAGCGGGCCACTGACCTGGGCCGGATCGAGGAAGAAGTAGGGGTACCAGCCCACGAGCGCCCCACGGGCCAGGGTGAATGCGCCCCAGAGGCTGGGCACGAGCATCACCCAGGCGGTGGTCGTCCAGGGCAGCCGGGCCTTGCCGGCATCCGTGAGCCAGTCGAGCAGGGCGATCGCGGGTATCCAGAAGTGCAGCAGCTGGCTCGACCAGGGCACCTCGATCGTGTACGCGCGTGACGACGACTGGATCACGATGGTGAGGAAGACGATCCCGGAGACGATGATGTAGGTCGTGATCAGCAGCCGGAACCAGTCCAGCCAGGGCGGGTCGACGTCGCGTTTGAAGGCGACGACGGCGGCGGCGGCGAACGCGACGATCGCGGCCATGCCGCTGAGCACGGTGAAGTAGCTGAAGTAGTTGTAGATCGCGAAGGTCGCGAACCCGAGCACGTATTCGAAGTAGCCCAGCAGGGCGGCGATCCCGGTCAGCGCCAGCCCGATCCGGCCGACGCCGTAGATGCGGCGCACAGTGAACCAGGAGCGCGGGCGAGTCCCGGCGGCGGTCCCTGCCGCGTCCGCCGCAGGGCCGGCGTCTCCGGTGTCAGACGCTCCGCCCGGATCCAGGGGAGCGGGTTCGACGAGCACCAGCGGCGCTGGCTGACTGCGCGCCGTGGCATCAGTCCGAGTCGTCTCGGATGCTCGCGCGCACATACCACCACGCTACGCCAGTATTCCGGATGCCTCCTGATCCCCGCCGGGCGTGATCCGAGATCGATCGCGGCCCACGATGCGACTCCGAACCCCGGGGCCGAAACCGGGTGCGGGGGAGGGTTCCGGTGGCGACGTCAGAAATCGATCCTGAAGTCCACCTCCCCCAACGGCGCCCGTTCCGAGGTTTCGACGGAGTCGACGACGGCAGACGGCGGACCGTGGGCCAGCCAGTCGAGCATGGCCGACACGGCAACGGCGTCACCCTCGGCTTCGGCCTCGACCGCTCCGTCGCGCCGGTTGCGCACGAACCCGACCACACCGAGCCGTCGGGCCTCCGCCTGGGCGTAGTACCGGAAACCCACGGCCTGCACAGACCCCCGCACGACTGCGTGCCGGCGCATCTTCCTCACGACCCTGACCGTTTCATGGTCCCAGTGTGCCCCGGTTTCCGCCGCAGCGGGCCCCCGCGCGCACTCAGGCGGAGTCGCGCCAGACGATGGGGGTCTCCAGCAGGATGCCGTCGGTCGGCTGTTCCTCGCCGCGTAACTGCCCGAGCACGCACTCGGCGGCCGCGGCGCCGAGGCCGAAGGCCGGCTGGTGAACGGTGGAGAGCTGCGGCTGGGTGCGGAGCGCCCACGTGCTGTCGTCGAAACCGACGATGCCGACGTCGCCGGGCACGCTGCGCCCGGCATCGCGAAGGGCTTCCAGCGCTCCGGCGGCGACGGCGTCCGAGGCCGCGAACACGCCGTCGATGTCGGGGTCGATCGCGAGCAGGGCACGCATCCCGTCTGCGCCGTCGGAGAAGGTGTAAAGCGGCACTCGGGCCACCAGGGCGGGGTCGAAGCGGGGACCAAGGGCGTCCGTGAACCCGGCCAGACGGTCCGAGCCGGAGTCCCGGTCGAGTGCGGCGGCGATCATGCCGATCCGGCGGCGTCCCGTGCCGATCAGGCGTTCGGTGATGGCGTGGGCCGAACGGCGGTTGTCGATACCCACGAACGGGAGCTGACGCAGGTCGGGCGGATGCCCCACGAACGCCGCCGGCAGCGCCAACTTCTCCACGACCCGGGTCATCGGGTCGTCGTGGCGAGCGGAGACCATGATGACCGCGTCGACGAACCCGCCGCTCAGGTAGCGGGCGACCCGGTCGGTGTCACGCGGGGAATCGATCACGAGGCTGACCATTTGGTAGTCGGCGTTGGACAGCACGGTATTGGCACCGAGCAGGATTCCGCCGATGTTGGGGTCGTCCAGAAACAGCGAGTGCGGTTCGTGCACGATGAAGCCGACCGCCTGCGAGCGCTGCATGACCAGGCTGCGGGCCGCGTTGTTGGGCACGTAGCCGACCTTCTCGATCGCGGCCTCGATGGCGGTGCGGGCCTGCTCGGAGACGTAGGGCTCGTGGTTGACCACCCGGCTCACGGTGCCCCGGGACACTCCGGCCTCCACGGCAACGTCGTGGATGGTCGCACGCTTGCGTCGAGCCGGAACGGTCACCATTCGATAACTGTAGCCCCCGCAATAGCGGATTCGGCTTGACACGGGCGCGAGTCGCTGCATACTCTGTGTACGTTCACAGAACCTCAATGGCGAGTCTTTACTCCCCGGGCTGTGCGCGTTCACAGAAAATCGATGGGGAGTTTTTTGCTCCAGACTGTGCACGTTCACAGAGTCACGTCGAACGCAATGAAATCAACGCACAACACGGTCAGGGAGCACATGAATTCGCGAGCAGCAGTCCACCGCTCGGCTCCGGCCACCCCGTTCGTCCACGACGGTATCGCCTTCGGCTGCGACTACAACCCGGAGCAGTGGAGCCCCGAGGTCTGGGTGGAGGATGTGGCCCTCATGCAGGAGGCCGGCGTCGACCTCGTCGCCATCAATATCTTCGGCTGGTCCCAGCTCGAACCGAGCCAGGGGGAGTACGACTTCACCGCCCTCGACGCGATCATCGAGCTGCTGCACGCCGGCGGCATCCGGGTCAACCTCGGCACCGGCACCTCATCGCCGCCGCCGTGGCTGACCACGCTGCACCCCGAGATGCTCCCCATGGTCGAGGACGGCAGCACACGGTTCCCCGGCGGGCGCCAGGCCTGGTGCCCGAGTTCCGCCGTGTTCCGCGAGCGCGCCCTCGCCCTGGTCGAGAAGGTCGCCGAGCGCTACGGACAGCACCCGGCCATCGCGCTCTGGCACGTCTCCAACGAACTCGGCTGCCACAACGCCCTCTGCTACTGCGACGACAGCGCGGCCGCCTTCCGCGTCTGGCTTCAGGCCCGTTACGGCACGATCGACGCGCTCAACGCAGCCTGGGGCACCTCCTTCTGGAGCCAGCGCTACGGCCAGTGGAACGAGATCCTCACCCCTCGGCTCACCCTCTCCAGCCGCAACCCCGGCCAGGTCCTCGACTTCCACCGGTTCAGTTCCGACGAACTCCTCGGCTACTACCGCAGCGAGACCGCCGTGCTCCGACGCCACAGCAGCATGCCGGTCACCACCAACTTTATGGTGACCGCGCACATCAAGAATCTCGACTACTGGTCCTGGGCGCCCGAGGTCGACGTGGTCGCCAACGACCACTACCTCGACAACCGTCTGGCCGACCCCACCACCGAGCTGGCCTTCTCCGCCGACCTCACCCGGGGCCTCGCCGGCGGCGAACCCTGGCTGCTGATGGAACACTCCACCGGAGCGGTCAACTGGCAGCCGGTCAACCTGGCGAAGACGCCGGGCCAGATGGCGCGCAACTCCCTCGCCCACGTGGCGCGCGGCGCCGACGCGGTTTGCTTCTTCCAGTGGCGCGCCTCGCTGCAGGGCTCGGAAAAGTTCCACTCCGCCCTCTTGCCCCATGCCGGCACCGAGACGGAGCTCTGGCGTGACGTTCTCGCACTCGGCTCGGCCATCGACCGGTTGGGCGAGCTCGCCGGCACCACCGTCGTGGCGGATGCCGCGATCCTCTTCAGCTGGCAGGCGCAGTGGGCCGGCGACGGCGAGTCCCGCCCGTCGCACGAGGTGCACTACCTCGACCAGGTGCTCGCCGCCTACACCGCCCTGCACCGGCTGGGCATCACGGTCGACGTCATCTCTCCCGACGCCGATCTCTCCCGCTACCGCCTCGTCGTCGCCCCCGCCCTCTATCTGGTCACCGACGAACAGGTCGCCAACCTCGACGCATTCGTCTCCGGAGGCGGCCACGCCGTCGTCACCTTCTTCAGCGGCATCGTCGACGAGGACGACCGGGTGCGCACGGGCGGATACCCCGGTGCGTTCCGCGACCTGCTCGGCATCACCGTGGAGGAATTCGCCCCGCTCGCACCGGGCCAGAGCGTCGCCCTCGACTCCGGTGCCACCGCGAGCCTGTGGACCGAACGGCTCCGTCCGACCGGGGCCGAGGTGGTCGCCGCCTATACCGACGGTCCGCTGCCCGGCATGCCGGCCGTCACCCGCAACACGCACGGCGACGGCGCCGCCTGGTATCTGGCCACCGCGCTCGACGCCGACGCGCTCCGCGACCAGATGCGCACGATCGCCCAGCAAGCCAGGGTCACCGCGATCGGCCCGGAGAGCGACGGCACGGTCGAGGTCGTGCGCCGGGCCAGCGCCACCGCCAGCTACCTTTTCATCATCAACCACGGCAGTACCGGACTCACCATGCCGGCCGCCGGCCACGAAATCATCACCGGTGAAACGATCGGCCGGGTCGTGCGTGTGCCGGCCGGAGCCGTTCGAGTCATCAGAGAGGACACCGCATCATGAGCGCATCGGTCGCTTTATCCACGGATGCCCAGGGCAACGCAGCCCGGACAGCCAGGTCCAGGAAGCCGCGCGCGCCGAAGATGAAGGTGCAGCACAAGGGCGCCATCCTCGCCTTCGTGCTCCCGTTCGGCGTGCTCTTCGGCCTGTTCTACCTCGTACCGATCGGCTACGCGATTTACGAGTCGCTCCTGGTGATCAAGCGCGAGGGCACCTTCGGTGCGGCCACCGAGGTGTTCGGCGGCTTCACCCAGTACATCCTGGTGTTCCAGAACGGGCCGTTCTGGCAGTCCATCGGTCGGGTGCTCATGTTCGGCGTCGTGCAGGTTCCGATCATGCTCGGTCTGGCGCTGCTCTTCGCGCTGCTGCTCGACTCTCCGCTGCTGCGCGGCAAGCGATTCTTCCGGCTCGCATTCTTCGTGCCGTACGCAGTGCCCGGCGTCATTGCGGCGATCATGTGGGGCTACCTCTACTCGCCCAACTTGTCACCGTTCAGCGCGGTCACCGAGAACATCAACTTTCTCTCGGCCGACCTGGTGCTGTGGGCGATCGCAAACGTCGTCACCTGGGTCTACGTGGGCTACAACATGCTCATCATCTACTCGGCACTGCTGGCCATTCCCACGGAACTCTACGAGGCCGCCCGTCTCGACGGGGCAGGCCAATTGCGGATCGCCTGGTCGGTGAAGATCCCCCTGATCATGCCGGCGATCGTCCTCACCGCGATCTTCTCGATCATCGGCACCCTGCAACTGCTCGCCGAACCCCAGGTCTTCCGCAGCTTCAGCTCGGCGGTGACCAGCACGTTCACCCCGAACCTCACCGTCTACACAACCTCGTCCATTCCGAACGTGAACCTCGCGGCGGCCTTCTCGGTCGTGCTGGCCGTGGCCACATTCATCCTGTCCTTCACATTCCTGAAGTTCACCCAGCGGAAGGAAGCCAAGTGAGCACCAAGATCCCCGCGCCCGCGCAGCCCGCGCGCGGCATCCGCCCCGCGCAGTCGAAGACTCCGAAGGCACCACTCGCGCAGCGGGAGAGCCCGTTCGCCCGCGGCGGCGCCCTGATCGTGATGGGTGTCTTCACCCTGTACTTCCTGGTGCCGATCTGGTGGCTGCTGGTGGCGGCCTCGAAGAACCGATCCCAGTTCAACACCACGAACCCGCTCTGGTTCGCCGACTTCTCCCTGTTCGAGAACATCGGCAACCTGGTGGCCTACCGCGACGGTGTCTACCTCAAGTGGATGCTCAACAGTGCCCTCTATGCCGGCGGCGGTGCCTTGATCGGCACCATCATCGCCGGAATGTGCGGCTATGCGCTGGCGAAGTACAGCTTCCCCGGCCGCGAGCTCATCTTCAACGTCGTGCTCGGCGGGGTGCTCGTTCCCGCGACAGCCCTGGCGCTGCCTTTGTTCCTGATCTTCTCCCAGATCAGCCTCACCAACACGTTCTGGTCGGTGTTCCTGCCGAGCCTGGTCAGCCCGTTCGGGGTGTACCTAGCCCGCATCTACGCCTCGGCCAGTGTGCCGGACGAGCTGATCGAGGCCGCCCGACTCGACGGCGCCGGCGAGGTACGCACCTTCTTCACCGTCTCGGTGCGGATGATGGTGCCCGCCCTGGTCACCGTCTTCCTGTTCCAGTTCGTCGCCATCTGGAACAACTTCTTCCTCCCGCTGATCATGCTCCGCGACGAGGCACTCTTCCCGGTGACACTCGGGCTCTACGCCTGGAACTCGCAGGTCAACCAGATCCCCGTTCTGCGCGACTACGTGCTGATCGGCGCTCTGCTGTCGATCATCCCGTTGATCATCATCTTCCTTCTCCTCCAGCGCTTCTGGCGAAACGGCCTCAGCGCCGGATCGGTCAAGTAGCCCCACAAACCGCACCTCCCGCGTCACCGCTTTACCGCTTTACCGCTTTACCGCTTTACCGCAGCATCCGACTGGACAGCCCAGGCGGAGTCCCTCCCCCCAAGAGAAAAGACCAACAGAATGCGAATGAAGAAAAGAGCAGTCGCCGTCGCCTTGCTCACGGCGGCCACCGTCGCCCTCACCGGTTGCGCCACCTCCGGCTCCACCGATGGCACCGCTGCAGCCGATGCCTGCGCACCCTCCACCGGAAAGGTCGACCTGACCTTCACCACCTGGATCCCGGGCATGGAAGAAACCGTGGCCATCTGGAACAAGGCCAACCCTGACATTCAGGTCAAGGTTCAGACCGGCCCGAACGGCAACGGCGGCACGTACCAGAACTTCTTCAACCAGCTCAAGGCCGGCAACGCGCCCGACCTGGGCCAGATCGAATACGACGCGCTGCCGAACTTCCGGGTGCAGGACGGCCTGACCGACCTCGCCGCGTGCGACGGCGTGCTCGACGCGAAGAGCGACTTCGTCGACTGGACCTGGGGACAGGTCAACTTCGGCGAGGAGAAGTCGGTCTACGCCATCCCGCAGGACGCCGGCCCCATGGCCATGTTCTACCGTGCCGACCTGTTCAAGGCCAACAACATCGCGATTCCGACCACGTGGGCGGAATTCGCCACCGCGGCGGAGCAGGTTCGCGCCGCCGGCGGGTACATCACCAACTTCTCCCAGAGTGACATCAACCAGTTCGCCGGATTCGTCTGGCAGGCCGGCGGAACCTGGTTCAAGAACGACGGCGACAAGTGGACCGTCGACCTGACTGACCCGACCACGACCAAGGTCGCCGCCTACTGGCAGGATCTGATCGACCGGGACCTCGTCTCGACGAACCCGCCGTGGACCGACGAGTGGAACAACGCCTACAACACGGGCAGCGACTGGACCTGGAACTCCGCAGCCTGGGGTGCAAACTCCATCGCCAGCGGCGCCCCGGACACCGCGGGCAAGTGGGCCGTGGCCCAGTCCCCGCAGTGGAACGCCGGCGACAAGGCCAGCGGCAACTGGGGTGGCTCGTCCACCGCAGTCTTCAAGGGCTCCAAGCACCCCTACGAAGCGGCGAAGTTCGCCCTGTGGCTGAACACCTCG
>CAJDUC010000048.1_pt1 | contig 17660 bp, 15 predicted proteins | sample 7390041 | NCBI WGS metagenome assembly CAJDUC01 (sample SAMEA7055666, study PRJEB34461) | soil metagenome | biome: terrestrial ecosystem; feature: Peninsula; material: soil | place: Antarctica | collected 2016 | reverse complement strand
CAAGGGGTACTCAGTGAAACCACTCAAGGATTCCGCTTTCTCGAAGCCGGCCAGGCCGGCCAAACCGGGCATCGACGGCCCGATCGACGACACGATCCTGAAACTCGGTCGCTTCCTCCGACGCGGCGAGACCTCCTCCGACCTGCGCTCCGTCTTCCTCGAGGGCGGCCGCGACGCCGACACGTTCTACCGTGACCGGTGGACCCATGACAAGGAGGTGCGGTCCACCCACGGCGTGAACTGCACCGGATCCTGCTCCTGGAAGGTCTACGTCAAGGACGGCATCATCACCTGGGAGACGCAGCAGACCGACTACCCCACGGTCGGCCCCGACTCTCCCGAATACGAACCGCGCGGCTGTCCGCGTGGCGCCGCCTTCAGCTGGTACACGTACTCGCCCACCCGGGTGAAGTACCCGTACGTGCGCGGGGTGCTGCTCGACCTCTACCGGGCGGCGAAGGGCCGTACCGGCGACCCGGTGCTCGCCTGGGCGGAGGTCACCGGCGACCCGGAGAGCGCGCGCGCCTACAAGAGCGCCCGCGGCAAGGGTGGCCTGGTGCGTGCCAGCTGGGACGAGGCCGCCGAGATCGTCGCCGCCGCGCACGTGCACACCATCAAGAAGTACGGCCCCGACCGCATCGCCGGATTCTCACCCATTCCCGCCATGTCGATCGTGTCGCAGGGGGTGGGCAACCGATTCATCTCCATGCTCGGCGGCACCATGCTCTCCTTCTACGACTGGTACGCCGACCTGCCGGTCGCCTCCCCGCAGGTCTTCGGCGACCAGACCGACGTGCCGGAATCCGCCGACTGGTGGAACTCGTCCTACCTGATCATGTGGGGCTCCAACGTGCCGGTCACCCGCACCCCCGACGCGCACTTCATGGTCGAGGCGCGGTACCGGGGCCAGAAGGTCATCACCGTCTCACCCGACTACGCGGACAACTCCAAGTTCGCCGACGAGTGGCTGGCCGTGCACCCCGGCACCGATGGTGCACTCGCTCTGGCGATGGGCCACGTCGTGCTCACCGAGTTCCTGGTCGACCGGCGCACCCCCCGCTTCGTCGACTACATGAAGCGCTACAGCGACTCCGCGTATCTGATCAGCCTGACCAAGCGCGGTGACGCGTACGTTCCCGGCAAGTTCGTGACCGCGGATGCCCTTCCCGGCCTGGCCGCGAACGTCTCGAGTGCCGCGTTCAAGCCGGTGCTTCTCGATCAGGACGGCCAGGTCGTCGTGCCCAACGGCTCGATCGGGCACCGGTTCTCCGAGGCCGACGTCGGCAAATGGAACCTCGACCTCGAGGGGGTGGACCCGCTCCTGTCGATCGCGGATGCCCCCGACTACGACCAGGCATCGGTCGCCATCGACATGCCCCGGTTCGATGTGGCGCCGGAGACCGACGAGGTCGGCGAGCAGCATGCCGGCGGGGCCGGCATCATCCGTCGCGGCGTGCCCGTGCGCCTCGTCGCCGGGCAGCTGGTCACCACCGTCTTCGACCTGCTGCTCGCGCAGTACGGCGTCGGCCGCCCCGGCCTGCCGGGGGAGTGGCCGACCGGCTACGACGATGCCTCCTCGCCGGGCACCCCGGCCTGGCAGGAGGCCATCACCTCCGTGCCCAGGCAGGCCGCCGAACGGATCGGCCGCGAGTTCGCGCAGAACGCGGAGGACTCCGGCGGGCGCTCGATGATCCTGATGGGCGCCGGCACCAACCACTGGTTCCACTCCGACACCATCTACCGCGCCTTTCTCGCCCTGACCACCATGACCGGGTGCCAGGGCGTCAACGGCGGCGGCTGGGCCCACTACGTCGGCCAGGAGAAGGTGCGACCCCTCACCGGCTACGGCCAGTACGCGTTTGGCCTGGACTGGGTGCGCCCGCCCCGCCAGATGATCGGCACCGGCTTCTTCTACCTCGCCACCGACCAGTGGCGCTACGACGGGCTCTCCGCCGACACCCTGTCCAGCCCGCTCGGCGTCGGCTCGTTCAAGGACCGCACCACGGCGGACTGCCTGGTCGAATCGACCAAGCGCGGCTGGATGCCCGGCTACCCCACCTTCAACCGCAACTCGCTCGACCTCGTCGACGACGCGGTCGCCGCGGGCGTCGACCCCGCCCAGTACGTCGTCGAGTCCCTCGGCGACGGCACCCTCGAATACGCCGTGGAGGACCCGGACGCCCCGGAGAACTTCCCACGGGTGCTCGTGGTCTGGCGGGCCAACGTGATCGGCTCCTCCGGCAAGGGCAATGAATACTTCCTCAAGCACCTACTCGGCACCAAGAGCGCCGTGCGGGCGCCGGAGTCGCCGCCCGAGAAGCGACCCAAGACCATGAAATGGCACGAGACCGCCCCCGAGGGCAAGCTCGACCTGATGGTCACCAGCGACTTCCGGATGACCTCGACCACCATCTTCAGCGACGTGGTGCTGCCGCCGGCCACCTGGTACGAGAAGAACGACCTCTCGACCACGGACATGCATCCGTTCATCCACTCATTCAACCCGGCGATCACCCCGCCGTGGCAGTCGAAGACCGACTTCGACATCTTCCACATCCTCGCCGAGAAGATCTCCGAGCTGTCGGTCGAGCACCTGGGCGTGCGGAAGGACCTCGTCGCCGTTCCGCTGCTGCACGACACTCCCGACGCGATGAGCGCCCCGCACGGCATCGTCGAGTACGACCAGGCGCTGGTGCCCGGTGTCACGATGCCGAGGCTCGTCGTGGTCGAACGCGACTACCCGGCCTTCGCGGCCCGGCTGGGCGCCCTCGGGCCACTCACCGAGAAGCTCGGCATGGTCACCAAGGGCGTCAAGTTCAACCCCGACGTTGAGGTCGCCTATCTTGGCAAGAAGAACGGGCTCGTTCAGAACGGCCCCGCCGCGGGTCGGCCGCAGCTGAAAACCGCCATCCAGGCCTGCGAAATGGTGCTGGCTCTCTCCGGAACGACCAACGGTCGCCTCGGCACGCAGGGCTTCCGGCAGATGGAGGAGCGCACCGGCATGAAGCTGGCGCACCTGGCCAGCGATAACGAGGGCCGCCGGTTCTCCTACCCGGATGTGCAGGGCGCCCCGGTCCCGGTGCTCACCTCGCCGGAGTGGTCCGGCAGCGAGCACGGCGGCCGGCGCTACAGCGCGTTCACGATCAACGTGGAGCATCTCAAGCCCTGGCACACCCTCACCGGGCGGCAACACTTCTACCTCGACCACGACTGGATGATCGAGCTGGGGGAGACCCTGCCGATCTACCGTCCGCCGCTGGACATGCACCGCCTGTTCGACGATTCGATCGTCGGGTCCACGGCGGCGACGGGGGCGACCGGATCCAAAGGCCGCGCCGAGGTGGCCGTGCGCTACCTCACCCCGCACTCGAAGTGGTCGATCCACTCCGAATACCAGGACAACCTGATGATGCTCTCGCTCTCCCGCGGCGGCCCCACCATCTGGATGTCCCCGCTCGACGCCGACAAGATCGGCGTGCGCGACAACGAGTGGATCGAGTCCTACAACCGCAATGGGGTCGTCGTCGCCCGGGCCATCGTCTCGCACCGGATGCCGGAGGGCACCGTGTACATGTACCACGCGAAGGACCGCACGATCAACGTGCCCATCGCGGAGACCAGCGGCATGCGCGGCGGCACGAACAACTCGCTCACCCGGATCCTGCTCAAGCCCAGCCACCTGATCGGCGGCTACGCCCAGCTGTCCTTCGCCTTCAACTACCTCGGTCCGACCGGGAACCAACGCGATGAGGTCACCGTGATCCGTCGACGCAGCCAGGAGGTTGAGTACTAAATGCGCGTAATGGCTCAAATGTCGATGATCATGAATCTCGACAAGTGCATTGGCTGCCACACCTGTTCGGTGACCTGCAAGCAGGTCTGGACAAACCGCACCGGCGTCGAATACGTCTGGTTCAACAACGTTGAGACCAAACCGGGCGTCGGCTACCCTCGCCGCTACGAGGACCAGGAGAAGTGGAAGGGCGGCTGGATCCGCAATAAGCGCGGCCGACTGAAGCTGCGCTCCGGCGGCCGACTCAAACGCCTGGCCACCATCTTCAACAACCCGGACCTGCCCGTGATCGACGACTACTACGAGCCGTGGACCTACGACTACGACATGCTCACCAAGGCTCCGCTGAGCACGGAGAGCCCCGTCGCCCGGCCCAAGTCCCTCCTCACGGGCAAGAACATGGACATCAAGTGGTCCGGCAACTGGGACGACAACCTGGGCGGCTCCCAGGAGACCGCGGCCGACGACCCCATCCTCGCCACCATGAGCGAGCACGTGAAGATGGAGTTCGAAAACACCTTCATGTTCTACCTGCCGCGAATCTGCGAGCACTGCCTCAACCCCGCCTGCGTCGCGGCCTGCCCGTCCGGCGCCATGTACAAGCGCGAGGAGGACGGCATCGTGCTCGTCGACGAGGACGGTTGCCGCGGCTGGCGCATGTGCGTCTCGGCCTGCCCGTACAAGAAGGTCTACTTCAACCACAAGACCGGCAAGGCCGAGAAGTGCACGCTCTGCTACCCCCTGATCGAGCAGGGCAAGCCCACCATCTGCTCCGAGACCTGCGTCGGCCGGCTGCGCTACCTCGGCCTGATGCTCTATGACGCCGACGCGGTTCTCGCGGCGGCGAGCATCGAGAACGACCAGGACCTGCTCGAGGCTCAGCGCGGCGTGTTCCTCGACCCGTTCGATCCTGAGGTCATCGCCGCGGCGAAGGCCGAGGGGATGGAGGACGACTGGATCCTCGCGGCTCAGAACAGCCCCATCTACAAGCTCATCTCCGAATACAAGGTGGCCCTGCCGCTGCACCCGGAATACCGCACCATGCCCATGGTCTGGTACATCCCGCCGCTCTCCCCGGTGGTCGACGTGATCTCGACCACGAACAACGACGGGGAGGATGCGCGCACCCTCTTCGCCGCCATCGACAAGCTCCGGATTCCGGTGGAGTACCTGGCCGGACTGTTCTCGGCCGGCGACGTGGTGCCCGTCGAGTCCTCGCTGCGCAAGCTCGCCGCGATGCGCTCGTACATGCGCGACATCAACCTGGGGCGGGACCGGGACGAGTCGATCCCGGAGGCGGTCGGCATGACCGGCACCGAGATCGAGGCGATGTACCGTCTGCTGGCCATCGCCAAGTACGAGGATCGTTACGTCATCCCCAAGGCGCACGTTGAAACCGCCAGGGAGCTGGAAGAGCTTGCCTGCTCGCTCGACACCGACGGCGGCCCCGGCATGGGCGGCCCCACCGCGGCCACGGCCGCGGGACCGTACGGGAAGACCCCCGGAATGCCCCTGAACGGCACGGTCGACAACTACAACGAGATGGTCGGCAAGGGCGGGGAGCGCACGAAGCCGACCACGCCCGGCCGGGTCAACCTGCTCAACTGGACCGGGGGAGGCGTGCCCGACGGCATGTTTCCGCCGAAGGCGTCCGGGAGCCCGGCATGAGGCTTCCGGGGCTCCCGCCCCGCCGGGTGAATGCCCTCGCGCTGTCCGCCGAGGACGGCCGAATGGCGCACATGGCGGCATCCATTCTGCTCGACTACCCCACCGAGGAGCGTCGGGCGCGTTTTGGCACCGTCGCTGCAACGGTGGCGCTGCTGCCGGGCCCGCTCCGGCAGGCCTTCGCGGCGTTCCTGACCGAGGCGGATGCGATGACCCAGCAGGAGCTGGAGATCCACTTCACCGCGACCTTCGATCTCAAACGCAAGTGCTGCCCGTACCTCAGCTACTACGCCGCCGGCGACACTCGGCGCCGGGGGATGGCGCTGGTGCGTTTCGTCGAGGCCTACCGCGCGGCGGGCTGGGAGATCGCGGCGGACGAGCTGCCCGACTACCTGCCGATGGTTCTCGAGTTCTCCGCGCTGAGCGACTCACCGATCGCTCAGGAACTGCTGGCCGCGCACCGCGACGGGATCGAGGTGCTCCGCTCCGCCCTCGAGGCCGTTCCGAGCCCCTACGCGCACGTCGTGGAGGCGGTGTCCCTGTCGCTTCCGGCGATCGACGAGGAGACCCGCCAGCGCTACCTCAACCTTGTCAACGAGGGGCCGCCGACCGAGACGGTCGGCATGACGTTCCTCGGCAATCTCAAACCGTTCTCGCCGTCCGGCGTCGCCAGTGAGGAACTCAGGGTATGAATCCGATCGACTTTCTGCTCTGGGTGGCGTTCCCGTATGCGGCCATGGCGGTTTTCGTCGTCGGCCACATCCTCCGGTACCGGCACGACCAGTTCGGCTGGACCTCGCGGTCGAGCCAGACGTATGAGAACCGGTTGCTCCGGTGGGGCTCGCCGATGTTCCACTACGGCATCCTGATGGTGCTCGGCGGGCACGTGGTCGGGCTGCTCATTCCCAAGGAATGGCTGGAGTTCTTCGGCGTCACCGAGCATATTTACCACATCGGTGCCACCTGGCTCGGCAGCGTGGCGGCCGCCCTCACCCTGGCCGGCCTGGCCATCCTGATCTATCGTCGCCGGTTGAACTCCCGGGTTCTGCTGGCCACGACCGTGATGGACAAGGTCATGTACCTTCTGCTCGGGGCGACCCTGGCCTTCGGGACGACCGCGACGGTGCTGTTCCAGGTGCTCGGCGCCGGTTACGACTACCGGGGCACGATCTCACCGTGGGTGCGGGGACTGCTCTCCGCTCAGCCCGATCCCCAGCTGATGAGCGACGTGCCCTTCTTCTTCCAGTTGCACGTGCTGACCGCGACCCTCCTGTTCCTGCTCTGGCCGTTCACCCGGCTGGTGCACGTGTTCTCGGCGCCGCTGGCGTACTTCGTGCGGCCGTACATCGTCTACCGGTCGCGCGACCAGCATCGTGGCTCGGGTTCGCGCAAGCCTCGTCGCGGCTGGGAGAAGAGCGAGTTGCCCGGGAGCGGCAGGGACCGCCAGAACACCCGCCGCTGACGACGTGCGCTGACGACGTGCGCTGACGACGTGAGAGTTAGCTGCAGACGACGTGCGAGTTAGCCGCTGGCGTCCCTGAGTTAGCACAGGCTGCCCTGCGTGGACCGGCGGCGCGAGCCTGCCTAACATGAGTGTCAGGGCGGCGCCGGTCGGCGGGCGCCCGGTGACCCTGGGAGACACATGTTCGATACATTCTTCGGCCTGCCGCTGCATCCGCTGGTCGTGCACGCCACCGAGGTCATCGTTCCCACCGCGGCGATCGTGGTTGTTCTGGTGGCGCTGTGGCCCCGGTTTCGTCGCTGGGCCGGTCTGCTGCCGCTCGGTCTGGCGTTGGCGGCACTCGTGCTCGTGCCGCTCTCCGAGAAGACCGGGGAGAGCCTCGAGGAGCGCGTCGCGGAGACACAACTGGTCGAGACCCACATCGACCTTGCCGAGGGGCTGCTGCCCTGGGTCATCGGCCTGGTCGTCGTCGCCGCCGCGCTGTTCTGGTGGAACCGCCGGGAACGCGCGGAGCACCGTGCGCCCCGCTGGATTGCGATCGCCCTGATCGCGGCGGCCCTGCTCGCCGGAACGGGCACGACGGTCCAGGCCATCCGGATCGGTCACAGCGGTGCCGCCGCCGTCTGGTCCCACACCGTAACCCCGTAACCCCGTAATTCCGTAACCTCCCTCCCACTCCTTTCTCTTCCGGCCTCCTTCCCGCGGGGTCGTGGTGGTCAGCCGGGGAAAGGGGCGTTCGGACGGGCGTAGTAGTGCCAGGCGAGGCCGGTGCAGAAGACGCAGAACACGGCGCAGCCGATGAAGAACGCGGTCGGGCTGATGGCCGTGAGCGAGATGCCAACGATGAACGGGCCGAAGGCCGCGATGGCGGAGGTCCAGGCGATGGCCCCGCCCGCCTGGCGCTTCGGGAAGATCATCGGCATCTGCTTGAAGGTGCCGGCGTTGGCCATGCCGGAGAAGAAGAAGATCACGATCATCCCGGTCAGGAAGCCCCAGAATTCCTCCACCTTGGTGGGGTTCAGGAAGAACGCGGTGAAGACCGTGCCGGCCACCATCCCGACGCCGCCGATGAAGGTGAAGATCGCCCCACCCCAGCGGTCGCAGCCCGGTCCGCTCGCGGCGCGCACGAGGGCGCCGACGACCGGGCCGATGAATGCGAAGGCCAGCGGATTCGGGGCATCCGGAAAGTCGCCGTAGACGTTGAGGATGATCAGGCCCATCTGCGCGGCCAGCCCGCTGTACGCGCCGAAGCTCATCAGGTAGATCGCGGTCATGATCCAGGTGTGCTTGATCCGGAAGATGTCCATCTGTTCCCGGAAGTTCGCCCTGACCGGTACCCGGCGCAGGTACATGATCGCCAGCACGCTGCCGAGGAGCGCCCAGGGAATGAGGACGAGCCCGCCGTTGTGCAGCCAGACCAGGTCACCCTTCGCGCTGCTCTGCGGAGTGAGGGCGGCCGTTCCGAGCAGGCCGAAGCCGACCACCCACGGCAGCAGGAGCTGGATCAGGCCGATGCCGAAGTTGCCGAGGCCCGCCTGCAGGCCCAGGGCCGTTCCGGCCAGACGCTTCGGGAAGAAGTAACTCGTGGACGCCATGAAGCCCGAAAAAGTGCCGCCGCCGATGCCCGCCGCGAAGGCGAGCGACAACAGCACCCAGTAGGGGGTCGAGGTGTCCCTGGCGGCGAGGGTCCAGCCGAGCATGGGGAGCACGAGCATGGCCGACGACATGGCGACGAGCGCGCGGGTGCCCATGATCGGCGGGAGGAACATGAAGACCAGTCGCAGCAGACCGCCGGCCAGGCCGGGCAGGGCGACGAGCCAGTACAGCTGCGCCGGCGCCAGCGAGTAGCCGATGTCATTGAGGCGGGGCGCGATCGCGCTGACCAGGTACCAGGCGGCGAAACTGAGCGTCAGGACGTAGGTGGTGATCCACAGGGTGCGCCAGGCCAGCCGGGAGTCCCAGGTTTCTTCATGCTCCGGATCCCAGTTGGACAGGTCCGGATTGAGCTGAGTGGACACGGGCGGTGCAGAGGCGGCTGACATATGCTTCCTTGGCCTGGGCGTATGATCGGGCGCCGACGGCCCGCGTAACTACCACCCTGACCGTGCACGCGCGCGCCGACAACGCGGGAACACCGTGATAAATCACCACTTTCCCCGCAGCGGGGTCAGGGTGGGGGACGGGCGGGCGTTCAGCCGCCGGCGAAGGGCGGGAGCACGTCGACGGTGTCGGTCGGGGTGAGGGCGACCGCGTCATCCGTTGCCCGCGCCCCGTTGACCAGCAGCGAGCAGAGCCCGAGCACACGGTCGAACTCCGGGCCGAAACGGGCAGTGAGCTCCGAGCGTAATTCGCCAATGGAGCCGGCGTCGATCGCGGCGCCGTCCACCGCCGCGGCCTCGGCGGCGGCGGCGAAGAAACGTACGGTCGCCATCAGAGCCCGGCCTGCGGGTGGTCGTCGGTCCAGGAGAGGGCGAGCCCGGTCGCGGCGGCGGCCGCGCGTTCGATGTCCGCGGGGGTGCCGCCGTTACGGGCGGCGGCGAGCCCGACCAGGAAAGTGCTCAGGGGTGCCGCCGGCCGGGCGACACCGTGGGCGACGTCGCGGGCCACGTCGAGCAGCAGACCGACGGGGATGTCCGCCGGGTCGAGGTCAAGGGCGGCGGCGAGGGCGGCCAGCCAGTCGTCGAGTGCTTCCGGGGGAAGCGGAGCCTGGGTGCTCATGGGGTGTCACTCCTCCGTGGGGGTGCGCCGCGACCGGTGAGAAGCGCGGTGCTCTGCTCAACATCCTGCCACGTGTCGACGTCCCTGCCCGCGTGGCCGGCGTCCCGGATGCCGCGGAGCGAGAGACCCTGCACAAGCTGCCGCACGCTCGCTCCTCGCGCTTCGCTCCCGAGCCGCCGCACCCCGTCCCGGAGCGCGTCACCGCGGTAGATCCCGGCGAGCCACTGCGCGCGGCCGTCGGCGTCGACCAGGTGGAAGCCGTCGGGCAGGCCACGAGCCTCGGCCTGGCCTGGTCCCGTCGCAGCCGTCGTCGTTGCCCGCGTCACCGCCTCGATCAGCAGCGCCGCGGCATCCGCGGCCCAGGGCAGGTCGCAGGCGAGCACGAGCAGCCAGGGCTCTCGAGCGTCGGGTTCTGCCCCGGCAACTCGGTCGAGCGCCGTCAGTCCGGCGACGATACCGGCGACGGGGCCGCCGAACGGCGGATCCTCCAGCGCCCAGAGCAGCCCGGCGGGCTGCGGGCCTGCCGAGTGACGCGCGGTGTCCGGCCCCACGACGACCACTCGGTCCGCGAGACCCCTGGCGTCCAGCACCCGGGAGAGCAGGGTTCGGCCGGCCACCTCAACGGCGGGTTTGACCGCTCCGCCGAGTCGGCTGCCACGGCCTCCGGCGAGCACGATCAGGTCGACGCCCGGGCGGGCGGCCTGATTCCGAGCCGGAACGGAGTGAGACGCGCTCATTCGTCGCTGCGGTTCCAGTCGCCGGATTTGCCACCGGTCTTGGTGATCAGGCGCACGTTCTCGATCAATACGGACTTGTCCAGTCCCTTGACCATGTCGACGACGGCCAGCGCGGCGATCGAGACCGCGGTCAGCGCCTCCATCTCGACCCCGGTGCGGTCCGCGGTGCGCACGGTGGCGGTCACCCGAACACCCCCGTCCTCGATCACGAGGTCGACGGCAGCACCGTGCACGCCGATGACGTGGGCGAGGGGGAGCAGATCGGCGCACTTCTTAGCGCCCTGGATGCCTGCGATCCTCGCCACCGCCAGCACGTCGCCCTTCGGGGTGCTGCCGTCGCGGAGCGCGGCAACGACCTTCGGGCCGCAGCGCACGAACCCGGCCGCGGTCGCGCTGCGCACGGTCGGCTGCTTGTCGGTGACGTCGACCATCCTGGCCTGACCGGCCGAATCGAGGTGGGTGAACGGGTGGGGGGTCACGGGAGTTGGGGGCACAACAACAGCATGACAGCCAGAACGTCCCCCTCGTCCACCCGGGTGACGTCTTCGGGCACGAGGGCGAGCCCGGTGGCCTGGCCGAGACCCGCCACGAGGTGTGAGCCGGAGCCCCCGGCGGCCGCGGGGCGCACCAGGGTGCCCGAACCCGTGCCCTCGATCGTGACCGGCATGTACTGGGCGCGACCCTGCGGGGAGTTCCAGCCCTGGGCGGCGGATGCGGTGACCATCGGCCGGAGAAACTCGGTGTGCCCGGCCAACCGGCGCAGGGCCGGTCGAACGAAAACCTCGAACGAGACGAAGGCGCTCACGGGGTTGCCGGGAAGCGCAAAAATGACCGGTCCGGGGTTGCCCTCCTCGTCGGGGGACCAGCGGCCGAATCCCTGTGGCTTGCCCGGCTGCATCTTGACCGGGCCGAAGCTCATCGTCGGCAGGGGCGCGAGAACGGCTTTCACCACGTCGTAGGCGCCGACGCTGACCCCGCCGGAGAGCACGATCGCGTCGACGGTGTCGGCGAGAGTCGTGATCAGGTCGCGGAGGGTGTTCTCGTCGTCGGGCACCGCCCCGATCCTGATCGGCACGCCGCCGGCCTCGGCGACGGCCGCGGCCAGGAGATAGGAGTTGGAGTCGGGGATCTGGCCGCGCCGCGGAACCTCGCCGGGGGTGATCAGCTCACTGCCCGTCGAAATCACGGCCACCCGCGGGGCGGGCTGGGCCAGCAGCGACGATCGGCCCGCGCTCGCCGCGGCGGCGAGGCGGGTGGGCCAGAGCACGGATCCGGCGGTGAGCACGGTGTCGCCGGCGCGGGCGTCCTCCCCGGCGCGACGGATGTGCGCGGCCGGCTCCGGCTCGCGCAGCACGGTGGCGAAGTAGAGACCGCCGTGGTCGGTGTCCTCGATCGGCACGACGGCGTCCGCGCCGTCGGGGAGAGGAGCGCCGGTCATGATCCGGGCCGCCTGACCTGGGTCGAGGGTCGGGTTCTCGCTCGTCCCGGCGGCGAGGTCGGCGACGACCTGCAGGGTGATCGGGTTCCGCGTCGAGGCTCCGATCAGGTCGGCCCGGCGCACGGCGTACCCGTCCATGGCCGAGTTGTCGAACGGTGGCGTCGCGGTGGCGCTGTGGATGTCTTCGGCCAGTACCAGCCCGTGGGCCGCGTCGAGGGAGGTGAGCACGGGGGTGAGGTGAGTGGCGACCTCGAGCACGGCGACGAGGTGCTCGGCCACGGTCTCCGCCTCGGCCGGGGCGGCACAGGCATCCGGCATCGGGTGCCCCGGCTCGTGCCCGTGCGGGTGGTCGTGCTCGCTCCGCTGCGCCCGGTCGTGCGCCGTGTCGTTGTGAGCCGTCCCATTGTGGCGCATCGGTCAGTTCCCGACCGTGAGCGCTTCGGCAGCGGGCCATTTGCTGCCCGAGCCGGGCGCGGCACCGGCGGCAACCGCGATGTCCCACGCGACGATCCCACCCGAGAGCAGGGAAAGGTCGGTGAATCCGGCCCGGTGCAGGGCGGTCGCGGCGGTCTGGGCGCGCGAACCCTGGTGGCAGTGCAGCACGAGCGGCACATCCGCCGGCAGGGAGGCCCGGCCTTCCGCGGTGAGCAGGCGACCGAGGGGGAGCAGCAGAGCGCCGGGCACGGCGCTCTCGGCGTTCTCGTCGGGTTCGCGCACGTCCACAACGAGGAACGAGTCGTCGCCCGCGGCCCGCGCGGCCAGTCTGCCGGCGAGCTCGGTCGCGGTGAGCCGCGGCCAGTCGGGGATCGACTCCACGTTGGTCGTCGTCGGCCGCGGGTCGGCCGCGGCGATTCCGGTGCCGACCAGAGGCACCTCGCTGAAGCGCCCGGACAGCGCGTCGATCACGAGGATGCGGCCGATCAGCGGGGTGCCGATCCCGGCGATCAGTTTGATCGCCTCGGTGGCCATCAGCGAGCCGACCTGGCCGCAGAGGGCGCCGAGCACGCCGGCCTCGGCGCAATTGGGCACCTCGCCGTCGGCGGGCGGGGTCGGGAAGAGGTCGCGCAGGTGAACCCCGACCAGTCCGCTGTCGGCCGGGGGCGTCGCCCAGAACACCGAGAGCTGGGCGTCGAAGCGCAACACGGATGCCCACACCAGCGGCAGCCCGAGAGCGGCGCAGACGTCGTTGACCAGGAACCGGGTCGGGAAGTTGTCGGTGCCGTCGATGACCACGTCGTAGCCGCCGATGATGGCCTCGGCGTTGTCGGCGGTGAGTCGTTCGGCGTGCTGCACCACGGTCGCCTCCGGCGCGATCGCCGCGATCGACTCGGCCGCGCTGGCCACCTTGGGCCGACCGACATCCTCGGTGCCGTGCACGATCTGGCGCTGCAGGTTGCTGGGCTCGACGTCGTCGCTGTCGACGATGCCGATCGTTCCGACGCCGGCCGCCGCGAGGTAGATCAGGGCGGGGGAGCCGAGACCCCCGGCGCCGAGCACGAGCACCTTCGCGTTGGCGAGGCGGCGCTGGCCGAGCTCGTTCAACTGGGGCAGGCGGCGTTGGCGGGCTGTGCGAGCGGACTCGGCGGCGCTGAGCTGCGCGACGGGCTCGACGAGAGGGGAAAGGGCCATACTCCCACGCTAGGCGCTCATTCCGGGGTTGGGATCCGGATCTGAAAATCCCCTTGAATTCTCAGGGTGTTTGTAGTCCAGTGGTAGAGCACCAACTAGAAATTCCATGCAATCTCGCGCGGCCGTTTCGGGCCGCGTTTCGAGGAACGACGACAAGGAACTAGGAAGGTACTTTCATGACGGGGAACAGAGCAGTTGCCTACAAGAGCCCGGGTCAGGTCGAGGTCATCGACATCGACTACCCGAGCTTCGAACTGAAGGACGGGCCGGGCGTGAACCCGGCGAACGTCGGCAGGAAGGTGCCGCACGGCGTCATCCTCCGCACGGTCACCACCAACATCTGCGGCTCGGACCAGCACATGGTGCGTGGTCGCACGACCGCACCGATGGACCTCGTCCTCGGGCACGAGATCACCGGCGAGGTGGTTGAGGCCGGGCCCGACGTGGAGTTCATCAAGGTCGGGGACATCGTCTCGGTGCCGTTCAACATCTCCTGCGGGCGGTGTCGGAACTGTAAGGAGCGCAAGACCGGGATCTGCCTCAACGTCAACCCCGACCGTCCCGGCAGCGCCTACGGCTATGTCGACATGGGCGGCTGGGTCGGCGGGCAGGCCGAGTACGTGCTCGTGCCCTATGCGGACTGGAACCTGTTGAAATTCCCGGACCGGGACCAGGCGCTGGAGAAGATCATGGACCTCACCATGCTCTCCGACATTTTCCCGACCGGCTATCACGGTGCGGTCAGTGCGGGCGTCGGAACGGGCTCCACGGTGTACGTCGCCGGGGCCGGGCCGGTCGGCCTGGCGGCCGCGGCATCCGCGCACCTGCTGGGCGCCGCCGTCGTGATCGTCGGCGACCTCAACGAGGAGCGGCTGGCGCAGGCCCGCAGCTTCGGCTGCGAGACCATCGACCTGCGCAAGGGCGACCCGCAGGACCAGATCGAGCAGATCCTCGGGGTTCCCGAGGTCGACGCCGGTGTGGACGCGGTGGGTTTCGAGGCCCGCGGCCACGGCCAGAGCGCGGGGGAGGAACGGCCGGCAACCGTACTGAACTCGCTGATGACGATCACCGCCGCCGGTGGCGCCATGGGCATCCCCGGGCTGTACGTCACCGGTGACCCGGGCGGGGTCGACGAGGCCGCGAAGGTCGGTTCCCTGTCGATCAGGCTGGGCCTCGGCTGGGCCAAGTCGCTGTCCTTCACCACCGGACAGTGCCCGGTGATGAAGTACAACCGGCAGCTGATGATGGCGATCCTGCACGACAAGGTGCAGATCGCGAAGGCGGTCAACGCCCAGGCGATCACCCTCGAGGATGCCCCGCGCGGCTACGCCGAGTTCGACGCCGGCGCGGCCACGAAGTATGTCCTCAACCCGAACGGCTACGTGAAGTAAGCGGCGCCGCTCACCGGCCGGCCTGTCGGGATCCGCGGATCCCGCCAGGCCGATTCCGGTGGCCGAGCCCGGTGGTCGAGCTCGTCGAGACCCCCCGGCGGCCTATCCTTCCCGGCCGGCGCGATTAGTGTGGTGACATGACCGGTGCCGAAAATCAGGAACCCGTCCCCAGGTTCTACAGTTCCCTGGCGGACCTCCCCGCGGTGACCGAAACCGCGACGGGGCGGGTCGCCGACACGCTCAACCGGCCGCTGCACGACCTGCGCATCTCCGTCACCGACCGCTGCAACTTCCGCTGCGTCTACTGCATGCCGAAGGAGGTCTTCGGCAAGGACTTCGCCTTCATGGAACGCGACGAGCTTCTCTCCTTCGAGGAGATGACCAGGCTGGCCAGGATCAGCGTCGCCCACGGTGTCGAGAAGATCCGTCTCACCGGCGGGGAACCGCTGCTCCGCAAGGGCCTGGAGGAACTCGTCGCCATGCTCGCCGCCCTCCGCACTCCCGACGGGCGACCCGTCGACATCGCCCTGACGACCAACGGGTCGGCGCTCGCCGTGAAGGCGCAGGCGTTGAAGGATGCCGGGCTCACCCGGGTGACCGTGTCGCTCGACTCCCTCGACGACGCGACCTTCCGAACGATGAACGACGTGAACTTCCCGGTGGCGAAGATCCTGAACGGGATCGACGTGGCGCACGAGGTGGGCCTCGGCCCGATCAAGATCAACATGGTGGTCAAACGTGGCCAGAACGAGCACGACATCGTGGCCATGGCCCGGCACTTCAAGGGCACCCCGTACATCCTCCGCTTCATCGAATTCATGGACGTCGGTTCCAGCAACGGCTGGGAAATGGACGCCGTCGTGCCGTCCCGCGAGGTGCTCGACCGGATCAACGCCGAACTCCCGCTCGAGGAGGTGGCGCCGAACTACGACGGCGAGACCTCGAGGCGGTGGCGGTACCGCGACGGCAGCGGCGAGATCGGCGTGATCTCCAGCGTCACCCAGTCCTTCTGCCACTCCTGTTCCCGGGCGCGGGTCTCCACCGACGGCAAGCTGTTCACCTGCCTGTTCGCCACCGACGGACACGACCTGCGCGCCCTGATGCGCGGGGGCTGCACCGACGAACAGCTCACCAGCGTGATGGCGCAGATCTGGCGGGAGCGCACCGACCGTTACTCTCAGCTGCGCAGCGCGAAGACGATCCAGCTGCGGGCGGCCGGCAAGAAGAAGATCGAAATGTCCTACATCGGAGGTTAGGCCTGATGAGTAGAATCACCGCCCGGCGCAAGGTCGTTCGGCTGACGATCGGGCATGCGCCCACCAGCCGTGAAGACGTGCTCGCCGTGGAGGAGCCCCTGGAGATCCGGGTGAACGGGCGTTCCCTGGCCGTGACGATGCGCACGCCGGGCAACGACTTCGACCTGGCCGCCGGCTTCCTCGTCTCCGAAGGCGTCATCACGACGGGGGAGCACTTCTTCGCCGCCCGCTACTGCGCCGGCGCCACCGTAGACGGGCTCAACACCTACAACGTGCTCGACGTTTCACTCGCCCCCGGGGTCGCACCGCCCGACCCGAGCCTGGAACGGTCCTTCCTCACCACGAGCTCCTGCGGGCTCTGCGGCAAGGCCAGCATCGATGCCGTGCGCACGAAGTCCTCGTTCCCGGTGGCGGATGACCCGGTGCGAGTCAACGCGGAACTGCTCACGACTTTCCCCGACCGGCTCCGCGCTGAGCAGACCGTGTTCGAGAAGACCGGGGGAATCCACGCCGCTGCGCTGTTCGACGCCGCCACCGGGCGGATGCTCGTGCTGCGGGAGGACGTGGGCCGCCACAACGCGGTCGACAAAGTCATCGGCTGGGCGGTCAAGGAGAATCTGCTGCCCCTGACGGGCACGGTGCTGATGGTGTCGAGCCGGGCCAGCTTCGAGCTGGCCCAGAAAGCGATGATGGCCGGCATCCCGGTGCTCGCCGCCGTCTCGGCGCCGTCGTCGCTGGCGGCCGAGTTCGCGGCCGAGGTGGGCATGACGCTTGTCGGCTTCCTCCGGGGCGATTCGATGGTGATCTACGCGGGGGCGGAGCGGATCGTGGAGCGGGCAATGGATCGGGTCGAGGAACTGGCCGAGGCTCAGCGCACTACGGTGTAGCGTTCCTGCACCATTCCGCCGCCGATCGGGGCCGACCCCTGGGACTCGAGCGGGACCTCCGCGGGGAGCGGCCCGAACAACGAAATGCCCTCGCCCAGCAACACGGGCACCCGGGTGATCACGAGGTCGTCGATCAGACCGGCGGCGAGGCATGACGAGATGACCTTGCCGCCGTCGATGTACACCCGCTCGGCACCGGCCGCGGAGAGCGCGGTGACTGCCTCAGAGAGGTTGCGCACTACCGTGACGCGGTCGTCGGCCGTGTCGAGGGTGCTGCTGAGCACGATCACTCTCATCCGCGTGTACGGCCAGGGATGGAACGCCGCCACCGCCTCGTAGGTTCCGCGGCCCATCAGCATGTGGTCGATCCCGGCTGCGAAGTCGGAGTATCCGCCGTCGCCGGTGGGCCCCGGCCGGTCGATGAGCCAGTCGAGCGCACCGTCGGGTCGGGCGATGTAGCCGTCGACGCTCGCGGCGATGAAGACGTGGCCGGTCCAGGTGCGTTGCTCGGTCATGGTGATCCTCCGTGGGGTGTCGGGTCATTGTCGCAGGGATGCCTCGGCGCGCCCGAAACCGCAGCCCGCGACCGCGGCGGCGGGCGCGGGCTGCGGAAACGGGCGCGCCGGCGACGCGCGGTCCGGCGCGGACCGGGTCAGGCCGGGTCAGGCCGGGTCAGGCCGGGTC
>CAJDUC010000047.1_pt1 | contig 17847 bp, 17 predicted proteins | sample 7390041 | NCBI WGS metagenome assembly CAJDUC01 (sample SAMEA7055666, study PRJEB34461) | soil metagenome | biome: terrestrial ecosystem; feature: Peninsula; material: soil | place: Antarctica | collected 2016 | reverse complement strand
GGACGCGGCCTGCGGAAACCGGCGCGGCCTGACCGACCCGCTCCTAGCTCGGGCATCACTCCACTCGACCATCCGTCAACTCGGGCGTTCTTCCGTTCGGCCGTTCGTCAATTCGGGCGTTCGTCAGCTCTGGTATTCGTCCTCGTCCACGTCGACGCCGAGGTCGGTACCCAGGTCGGTGTCCAGGTCCGTGTCGGCATCGTCGAGTTCCGAGACCCGATCGGTGTCACGCTCGTCACTGTCGTCGAAATCAACGGAACGATCGTCGGCATCGACGGTCCAGGAATCGGAGTCGATCGGCACTTCGTCTTCGAGGGTGAGGGTGATGTCGTCGACGTCACGATCCTCATCGAGGCCGTCGTTTGCCGCGTCCGCGCGACGCGGCCAGAGCCCATCCGGGTCCATCGTCATGATCGTTCCTCCCCGCCAGGCAAGGGCAGGATGCCCCTGCGCCAGCCACGGTACGCCCCTCATCCACCCTCGACAAGGGTCCGCCGACACCCGCCGAACCAGTCCCGCGCCTTCTCGGCCGACCTCGGGCCGAGGTCAGTCCCGGCCTGCCCGCAACCCGGCGGTGGCCAGGAGCGAGCCGTCCCGGAGCACCGCGAGCACCTCGATCGGCCACGTCTCGGTACTCCGGGCCAGGGCCGCCTCGCCGCCGGCGACGATGGTCGTGGCCAGCACGTCGGCGGTCACGATGTCACGGGCGAATACGCTCACCTGCCGGTACGGCGACGGCCCCTCGCCGACGGAGGACCAGATGTGGTCGCCGCGTTCGGCACTGCCCGAGGTGGCGATGGCCCGAAGCGGCACGGCCAGGGGCACCGCCGCGAGGACTCGGGCCCGGTCGTCCGGGTCGACGATGCCGGTCACCCAGTCGAGACCCGGCGCCTGGTCCCCGGCGACGAGGATGTCCCCGCCCGCGTTGAGCGACCAGTCGACCAGGCCGAGGCCCCGCAGCGCTCCCCCGGCCTCGTCGATGGCGAGCGCCTTGACCACACCCGACAGGTCGAGCACTCCGTCCGCCCGGTGCGGGGTGAACACCCCGTCGGTGCGGTCCCGCCAGTCGAGGGCGACGGCATAGCAGTCGCGTAGCGCGCAGCTCGCGTGGGTGAGGCGAAGCTGCCCGCGGTTGACCCGGCTGAGTTCGGAGTCGTCCAGGTAGAGGCTGAACCGGGCATCCCAGCGCGCGAAGACGCCGCCGACCGTCTCCCGGGCGTGGACGCGCAGCTCGGCCGCGACCGGCGTGCCGAAACGGATGCTCAGCACGGTTCCCATGGACCGCAGCGTGATCGCCGCAGGCCCGCCTGCGCCGTCCGGCGTTTCGGAGCCGGTTTCGGCCAGGTCCGACGCCGGCTCCGACGCCGGCTGGGCCGCGACCCCGGTCGGGTTCAGGCCGGGCTCCCCGACCGGATCGACGGCCGGGCCGGCCTCGTCCGGCCGGCTAGAACTGCGCGGCATCGAGCGCCGCCTGCACCGAGGTGAGGTACCCGTTGGTTGTATAGGTGGCGCCGCTGACGTTCTGCACCTGGGCCGACTGGGCGGTGAGCACCTCGCTGCGCAGGATCGGCGCGGCCTGGTTGCTGATCATGACAGAGCGACCGCCGTCGTTGGTCAGCTGGAGCGCAGTGACCTCGGTGATCGAGCCGTTCGCGATCGTCACGGACACCTGCACCGGGCCGAACCGGGTCTGCACGACCGACCCGTCGAAGGTCCCGCTCGGGGCGGCGGCCGGAGCGGCCGGGGCCGTGGTCGGCGCCGGGGCATCGGCCGTGGCCGGTGCCGTCGGTCCGAGCGGGGTCGGATTGGGCAGGGTGGCGGCGGTGCCGGTGTTCGCGGCGGGGGCCGCCGGCACCGCGGACAGCGCCTGCTGGGAGGACGTGAGCTGGGCCCCCATCTGCCAACCGATGCCGACCACGGAGAGGGAGGCCAGGGCGGCCAGGGATAGCGCGCGGATTCTCACCAGTCGAACCTTTCAAAATGGATTTGCCGGGTCGGCAGACCGGCCGACCGGGCGTCACGCACGACCTCGTCCGTCCAGCGCCGGGGACCGCAGATGTAGACATCCGCCTCCCGGAGCTTCGGAACCAGGGTGCCAAGGGTGATCCTGGCCCGCACGGCGTCCGCCGGCAGCCAGCTGTTGGCGCCTGACGCACGCTTCCCGGCGATGATGCGGAGTTCCGCTCCCCTCGCCCGGCACAGGTCGGCGAGTTCGTCGACGAGGTAGGTGTCGTCGGCCGTGCTCGAGCGGAGGATGACGGTGGCCTGCCCGGGGGCGAAGGTCGCCGTTTCGAGCAGCGACCGGATCGGGGCCACCCCGATGCCGGCGGCGATCAGCACGATCCGTGGCGAGGTGCGGGCGAAATCGGTGAAGAGTCCGTACGGTCCCTCGAAGCTGACCCGGGTGCCCTTGGGCAGCGCCGACAGGGCGGTGGACGCGTCGCCGAGGCCGCGCACGGTGATCCGTAGGGCGTTCCCGGTCGGTGCGGCCGAGAGCGAGAACGGATGCGCCTGCCACCACAGCTTCGGCGTCCAGAACCTCCAGATGAAGAACTGGCCGGAGCGCGCCTTGAGCCGGTGCAGCTCCCGGCCGGACAACCGGATCGAGACGACTCCGCGGGCGACGGGGTCGACGCCCTTGACGACGAGCTGCGAGCGCAGGGAGCGCACGATCGGAACGATGAACCGGAAGATCACGATCGACCCGGCGACGCCGAGGTAGAGGGCGAGCCAGTAGTAGCGCTGCACCGCGCCGTCCCGGAACAGGGCTCCGACGCTCAGCTGGTGCGGGATCGAAACGAGCACGGCCAGGTAGGCGAGCAGGTGCACGAGGTGCCAGGCCTCGTAGCGGAAGCGACGCCGCACCACCACGAGGGAGGTCACCACGACGGTGATGAGCAGCCCGGTGCCCACGAAGGCGAGTGGCATGTCCGGGAGGGTGCTGAGCATGATCCACACCTCGGCGAACACCGAGGCGGGCTGCACCATCGCGTAGCCGATGGTGAGCAGCACGCCGTGGCCGAGGATGAGGTAGAGCGCCGGCTTACCGAGCGACTGGTGCAGCGCCATCGCGCTGTCGTGCCCGAAGGCTCGGTCGATCGAGGGGAGCCTGGCCGCGAGCAGCAGCATCAGCAGGAGCAGGTCGGTGCCGACGAGGCCGGCCAGAACCCCGAGCGAAGTGATGGCATCGGCCGGGGTGCCGAAACGGGCGGCGCCGCCGTCGGCCAGGAAGATAGCGATCACCAGGGCGACCGAGACCACCGCGATGATCTGCAGGCCGTCGGCCAGACGCATCCTCCGGCGGTAGTTGGGGTGGACGCGCGGCACCGACGTGTGGCGCTGGACGCGCTTGGTGGGACGGGTGGCGAGGCTCATGCTTGAAGCATTCCGGGCGAATCCGTTGAATCGCTATCGACAGGCTGAGAGCGACCTGTGGGGTTCCGATGTGTGCTGCGGGGGCTCTCAGGAACGCGTGCGGGTTCGGGCGAGGAGCACGATCAGGATGGCGATCCCCCCGCCGAGGGCCGTCTCCACGACCCGGTCGACGAGCAGATCGGGAACGGGCACCGGGCTGGTCAGGTGCACCACGGCCAGCGCGAGCGGGGTGATGAAGAGCAGTGCCGCGCCGTAGTGCCGGCCGATCAGGATCTCCGCGCCGAACTGGCCCGCCGCGATCACCAGGATCAGCACGGCCACGCCCGGACCGGGCCAGAGCACGAGCCCGGCGATGACGACGCCGAGAATGGTGCCCACGATGCGGTGAACGGCCCGGGACAGGGAGTGCAGGGCCCGTGGCGGCGGCAACACCGCCACCACGCTGACCACCGCCCAGTACGGATGCCCGATCCCGGCCGCCACCGCCAGGCCACCGGCCACCAGGGCGCCGACCACGTTCTGCGCGACGGTGAACCACACCTGCCCGTCCCGGTACGCGGCAGCGTGCAGGCTCGGCCGACGCGGAAGAGGTTTGAAAAGGTCAGGAGAGCGGTCGCCGGCCAGCCGCCGGACCGCCCAACCCGACATGGTGAGGAGCCAGGCGAATGCCGCCGCGCCCACGGCGACGAGCAGCCGCACCACGACCTCTCCGGGCGGGGTCGGCACCTGGGCACAGACCGCGTAGGCGAAGACGAAGAAGATGGGCGTGCCGGGGAACAGCCCCCAGGTCGACGCCACCAGGATGCCGGCCACGATCACACCGACCAGCCCCAGCACGAGCAGGGGTAGTTCCGCGCCGACGGCGGCCATCAGCACGCCCAGGGCGATGCTGCCGAGCATGCAGAGGGCCGCGACGCTGACCGTGCGGGCCCGCAGCCGGTAGCGTTCGCTGCGCCCGTAGAGCGAGGTCATGGCGCCGAAGGACGCGTAGGCGGCCCACTCCACGTGCCCGGCCAGCACCAGCACGACCAGCGGGATCACGACCGCGACGCTGGCGCGGGACGCCACCTCGAAATCGAGTGCGCGCAACGACCGCAGCCGTTCAAGCAGGGTTTCCGGCCCTCCGGCCCCAGGCACTAGATCTTCTCGATCGGCGCGATCTTGATCAGGAGCTTCTTCGCGCCCGCGGAGTCGAACTGCACGTGCGCGATCCGCTTGGTGCCGTCGCCGGTGACCTGGTTGACCCGGCCGTCGCCGAAGTCGACGTGACGGATGCGGTCCCCCGCCTCGAGGGTGAGGTCGCCGTTGTCACGCACCTGCGACACCCGGTTCGTCCATTCGGTCTTCGGTTTGGGTGCGGGCGGCAGCGCCTGCGGTTCGCCGCGCTTGGCGAATCCGCCGCCGAATCCGTCCCGCCTGGCGTTGAGCGCGCGGGGCTGGGTGCCGCCGCGGGAGTTGGCCATGCCGGGCGACTGCTTCCAGTCGATCAGGGCCACCGGGATCTCCTGCAGGTAGCGACTCGGCATGGCCACGTTGATGTCTCCGAATTGGGCACGGGTCATCGCCAGGGACAGGTAGAGCCGCTGGCGGGCCCGGGTGATCCCCACGTAGAACAGCCGGCGCTCTTCCGCCGGGCCGCCGGGCTCGTTGGCCGACATCTGGTGCGGCAACAGCCCCTCCTCGACCCCGGTCAGGAAGACCGCCTCGTATTCGAGCCCTTTGGCGGTGTGCAGGGTCATCAGCGAGACCGTGCCGGAGGCGTCATCGAGGTCGTCGGCCGCGGCCACGAGCGACACCTGGGTGAGGAAGTCGACGAGCCCGGAGTCGGGGTTGTCCTTGTTGAAGTCCTTCGTCTGGGCGACGAGTTCCTCGATGTTCTCGGCGCGCGCCTCGTCTTGTGGGTCACGGCTGTTGCGGAGCAGGGTGAGCAGACCGCTGCCGTCGAGCAGGAAGGTCAGCAGTTCGGAGACGTTCGCCTGCCCGGCCGGGTTGGCCGGGTCGATCTTCAGCGCCGCCTCGTCGAGCAGGCCGGCGAGCTTCAGGATCGCCCCGGTCACCTTGGGGCCGAGGCCGAGCGAGGCGCAGTCGCGCATGGCCTGCCGGAAGCTGATCTGGTTCGCCTCGGCGAAGCTGGCCAGCCCGGTCTCGGTGGCCGGTCCGATCCCCCGCTTCGGGGTGTTCAGGATGCGGCGCAGGGCGAGCTCGTCGTTGGGGTTGGCAACCGAGATCAGGTAGGCGAGGGCATCCTTGATCTCGGCGCGCTCGTAGAACTTCGTGCCGCCGACCACTCGGTAGGGCACGGCGGAGCGAACGAGGATTTCTTCGAGCGCACGGGTCTGGGCGTTGGTGCGGTAGAACACGGCCATGTCCCGGTAGGCCATTCCGGCCGAGTGCAGCACCTCGATCTCGTCGGCCACGAACTGCGCCTCGTCGTGACCGGAGTAGGCCGTGAACCCGACGATCTTCTCGCCGTCTCCGCCCGCACTCCACAGCTTCTTGTCTTTGCGGTCGAAGTTGTGGCCGATCACCGCGTTGGCGGCGGAGAGGATGTTCTGGGTGGACCGGTAGTTCTGCTCGAGCAGAATCACCTTGGTGCCCGGGAAGTCCCGTTCGAACTCGGTGATGTTGCGGGTGTCGGCTCCGCGGAAGGCGTAGATGGACTGGTCGGAGTCGCCCACCACGGTGAGCGAGGCGCCCGGGATGCCGCCGGTGGCGTCGCGCAGGTTGCGCACGTGCACGCCGGTGTCTTCCATCTCGTCGGCGAGCGCGGACTCTACGGGACGGGTGAGTTCGCGCACGAGCGAGTACTGGGCGTGGTTGGTGTCCTGGTATTCGTCGACCAGGATGTGCCGGAACCGGCGCCGGTAAAGGGCGGCGACCTTGGGGAAGGCCCGGAACAGGTAGACCGTTTCGCCGATCAGGTCGTCGAAGTCCAGGGCGTTCGCCGCGCGGAGGCGCTGGGTGTACTGCCGGAAGATCTCGACGAACATGACCTCCTGCGGGTCGCTCATGTTCGCGTTCCGGGCATAGGAGTCGACGTCGGCGAGCTCGTTCTTGAGCTTGGAGATCTTCGCGGACGCGTTGCCGGGGGTGAAACCCAGGGTGTCGGCGTCGAGCGACTTGATGATGCGCTTGAGGGTGACCTTGGTGTCGGCGGAGTCGTAGATGCTGAAGCTGGCGGAGAGGCCGGCGTTCTCCGCCTCGCGGCGCAGAATTCGCACGCAGGAGGAGTGGAAGGTGGAGATCCACATTCCGTCCGCGCCCTGGCCGAGGATGGCCTTGACCCGGTCCCGCATCTCGGCGGCGGCCTTGTTCGTGAACGTGATCGCCAGGATCTGGCTCGGCCAGGCCTCCCGCGTCTCGAGCAGGCTCGCGATTCGCCGGGTGAGCACGCTGGTCTTGCCGGAGCCGGCACCGGCGATGATGAGCAGCGCCGGGCCGCGGTACTCGACGGCTTCGCGCTGCTGCGGGTTCAGCCCCTCGAGCAACGGGCTCTGGTAGCCGCCGTCCTCGTCGCGGGGCCCGCCACCGTCGACGATGATCGGCCCCCCTACTGAAGCCTGCGTTGCTGTGGCCTGGTGGGCTGGCGTGTGATCAGGGTCGAAAAGCGTCATCATCTCGCTGCCAATCCTAGGCGTTGCGTCTGACATCGGCCTCGGGTCCGGGCGGCCGCCGCGGCAGCGCCGGGTCGGGCGTGCCGGGTCAGTGCTCGGCGGCCAGTTCGTCTCGCACGGTGACCGCGAGATCGGGGTGGTCGGTGAAGACCCCGTCGATGCCGGTGCCCATGATCGTGTGGAATTCGCCGCGCCAGTCGCCGAAATCGGCCCGGAACCGCCCGCGCCGAAATGACTTGGCGAGAAACCGGTTCTCCGGTCGGAGGGTCCAGCAGTAGATCTCCAGGTTGGCCGCGTGTGCCGCGTCGACGAGGTCGGAGGCCCCGGAGACGTCGCCGTCGGCATCCGTGTCGAGGATCAACGATTTGGGCACGCTGATGCCGTCTACCTGGCCGCTCAGGGCGTAGAGGCCCTGCTCGGTGAGAAAATCGGCGTAGTGCCGAGCCTGCGAGCCGTGGAGCGAAACCTCGTCGAACGGTTTGCCGCGCGCCTCGAGCAGGAACACCCGCTTGCCGTAGATGCCGCGGGCGTAGACCTTGTCGAGCAGGCTCTGTTCGAAGCTCTCGATGGTGAGGCGGCCGTCGCCGGCGTTCCAGCCGGCCGCGTTGATCTCGGCGGCGAACAGTTCGTCGAGGGGAAGGCCGATCGACGCGAAGTAGCTGGCGTGCTTGATCTCGGCGACGACACCGATCGGGCGCCTGGCCCGCCCGCCGACCCGGTCGATCAGTTTGAACACGTCCCGGAGCCGGAGGATCGGGAATCGGTCGTCGAAGGTGGCGCTGGACTTGCGCAACTCCGGCAGGCGCTCCCTGGCACGCAGGCCGCGCAGCTCAGCCCAGGTGAAGTCCTCGGTGAACCAGCCGGTGAGCCGGATGCCGTCGATCACCTTGGTCGTGCGGCGCCCCGCGAATTCCGGGTGGTCCGCGATATCGGTGGTACCGGAGATCTCGTTCTCGTGCCGCACGATGAGCACGCCGTCCCTGGTGGCGACGATGTCGGGCTCCACGGCGTCCGCGCCGAGCGCGACAGCGAGTTCATAGGCCGCCCTGGTGTGCTCCGGCCGGTATCCGCTCGCACCGCGGTGGCCGATCACAATGGGGTGCATGTGCCCAGAGTACGCTCGCAACTGCCAGACTCGAGGCGATGACACCCTGGATCGCACCCGCCGCGCGGCCGCCCGCGTGGGGGAATCCGCGCGCCCGCTACCTGACCGGCCTGACCCTGGTCATGCTCGGGGTCGCCGCGACCGCCTTCAGCAGCACCTACAGCATGTTCTTCCTCCTGATCGGGCCATCCCTTCATCTGCTGGGCTGGCTGGTGCTGCCGGGAGCGCTCTGGCGCCGTCTGGTCGTGCTGCTCCCCTGCCTCCTGGCCGGTCTCACGCTGCTCGCCGGCCCCGATTTCACCGGGGCGTTCGCCGTGCTCCTGGCCGGTTGGCTGCTCGTGCGGCATCGCCCGGCGGCCGCATACTCGGTGCTCCTCCTGCCGATCGGCGTGAGTTTCCTGATCAAGGCGCTCCTGCACGGCTACGCGCAGGTGTGGGTCGGCGACCTGATCGGAACCGTCACGGTGATCGTGGCCGCCTGGCTGGCCTGGTGGATCGCCGGTTGGGTCACAGGCCGGCGGTTCGCCCGGGCGTCCGCCGCGGTCCCCGATCCGCACGAATCTCCCGGTCCGGGGGCTGGTCCGGCCCCGGAATCAATTGGGCGGATACCCAGCCGATCTGAATAGACTTTGTCCACGTAACCAGCGCCGCTGTGGCGCTGATAACACCCCAGCCGATTGTGAGAAACGAAAACCATGGCTTCCTCCAACCCCGCATTCTCCCGAAACGCCGCATTCGGCGCTCCTGGCGCCGTTGCGGCGGGCAAGGTCCTTTCCGACAGCGACCTGCAGGGCATGTTCAACGCCCCGTCCGCCGGCTCGCAGGAGACCGACCGGATGACCTTCGACGACACCATCCGCAAGACCGTGTTGAGCTTCATGCTGCTGCTGGCGACTGCGGCGCTCGGCTGGGTGATCACCCCGGTGACGATGATCCCGCTCATCCTGGGTGCGATCGTCGGACTGGTCCTTGGACTGGTCAACGCGTTCAAGAAGGAGCCGTCGCCCGGCCTCATCCTCGCCTATGCCGCGGCCGAGGGCCTTTTCGTCGGTGGCATCTCGCAGGTCTTCGAGCGGATCTTCCCCGGCGTTGTCGTGCAGGCCGTGCTCGCCACGCTCGTCGTCGTCGGCGTCACCCTCGCCCTCTTCGCCAGTGGCAAGATCCGCGCGTCCAAGCGGGCGACCAAGGTCTTCATGGTCGCGATGATCGGCTACGGCGTGTTCTCGCTGGTCAACTTCGGCCTGATGGCGTTCGGCGCGAACACCAACGCGTTCGGCCTTCGCAGCGCTGACTTCATGGGCACCGGGATCCCGTTCGGTGTCATCATCGGCCTCCTTGCAGTCGTCATGGCCGCGTACTCCCTCGTGCTCGACTTCGACTTCATCCAGCGCGGCGTCAACAACCGGGCTCCGCGCAAGTTCGGCTGGTCCGGTGCGTTCGGCATCATGGTGACCGTCGTCTGGCTCTACGTCGAGCTGCTTCGCCTGTTCGCCATCGCCCGCAACTAGCGGGTCAACAGACAAAAGGAAGGGCCGCCCCTCGGGGCGGCCCTTCCTTTTCCTTTTTTTCCAATATCAGTAGTTTCCGGTGTGACCGTACTTGCGGTTTCCCGTGGTGATGATCGCCCTGGTGGGAATGTTGAACCGTGCTCGCCAGTTCTCGAACTGGGTCGTGGTTCGGAGCGGGGCGAGGCCGTCGCTGGCGTGCCCGGCCTGCGTCAGGTCGGCGGCGAAGCGGCGCCCGAAAATGGTCACCCGGTGAACCGCGGCGCCGAGAGCGATCAGCGCCGGGGCCATGATCACCACGGCGACGACCAGGAGCGACGTCGGGCTCGACCCGTTCAGGGCGGGAAGCGCGATGGCCAGGAGCAGGAGCGCAACGGGAACCGCAATCGCGGCTCGAACGAAGAAGAGCCAGACCGGGTAGAACTGCCGGCAGAATCCCTCGCCGATTCGTGGTCCCCAGGTTGCGGTCATCCGTCGCGCGCCGCGTGTATCCGGCAATTCGGTGGTCATGCGTGCACCCTGTCCTCGGTCGTGGGAGTCGGTCCTGGGCGCCCGTGTCGCGTGCGGTCATGGCCGCCCGGCCCGCTCCAGAATATCTCCTCGGATGCCGGCGGCGCGGCCGTGCCCGGACTGGGGTCGACCGGTGGGCCGATCGGGGGCAGACTCCACCATGAGAGACCCCGGCGAACGAGGAGGCCCCACCGTGTCCAAGCGCGAGCAATTCGTCATCGTGGGAGCGTCGCTCGCCGGCGCGTCGGCCGCGGGGGCCCTCCGCACGGAGGGCTTCTCCGGCACCATCCGGCTGCTCGGCGCCGAGGCCCACCACCCATACATCAGGCCACCGTTGTCCAAGGATTTCCTTGCCGGCACGGCCGAGCGAGGCACGGTCTTCGTCGAGACCGAGGACTGGTATCCGGCCCACGAGGTCGACTTCCGGCCCTCCACCCGGGTGGTCGGCCTCGACCCGGGCGGGCACAGCCTCACCCTGGGCGGCGGCGAGACGCTAGCCTGGGACCGGTTGCTGCTCACCACGGGCTCGTCCCCGCGCCGCCTGACGATTCCCGGGGCCGAGCTGGCGGGCGTGCACTACCTGCGCACCCTCGACGACTCTGAGGCGCTCCACGGGCTCCTCGCCGGCGGCGGACAACGGCTCGTGCTGATCGGCTCCGGCTGGATCGGCATGGAGGTCGCCGCGACGGCGCGCACGCTGGGCAACGACGTCGTCATTCTCGAACGAGAACCGATCCCGCTCGCCAACGCCCTCGGCGACGAGCTCGGCCAGATGTTCGCCGAGCTGCACCGGGACAACGGCGTGGTCTTGCGCCCCTCGGTCGTCGTCGAGCGTATCGACGGAGCCGACGGCCGGGTGACCGGAGTGGTGTTGGACGACGGCGAGATCGTGCCGGCGAACCTGGTGCTGGTCGGGATCGGCGCCACGCCGAACGTCGGCCTCGCCGAGGCCGCGGGGTTGGAGGTCGACAACGGGATCTTGGTGGACGCGAGCCTGCGCACCAGCCACCCTGACATCTTTGCGGCCGGTGACGTCGCCAACGCGTACCACCCGGTGGCGCGGATGCGGCTGCGCAGCGAACACTGGGCGAACGCCCTGCACGGCGGGCCCGCGGCGGCGCGGGCCATGCTCGGCCAGACCGTGTCGTTCGACGCCATCCCGTACTTCTACACCGACCAGTTCGATCTGGGGATGGAGTACTCGGGTTTCGGACCGCGGACCCGCGGCGCCGAGCTGGTCTTTCGCGGCGACCGGGGCGCCCGCGAGTTCATCGCGTTCTGGCTGGCCGCCGGCACAGTGGTCGCCGGCATGAACGTGAACGTGTGGAACGTGAACGAGGGCGTGCAGGCCCTCATCCGCCGCGGCACCCCGGTCGACCCGGGGCGCCTGGCCGACGCCTCGGTCCCCCTCGACGCCGTTTAGCCGCGGCTGACCGGGTCGCCCCGGCGCCCCGCTACTCCCACTCGATGGTGCCCGGCGGCTTGGACGTGACGTCGAGCACGACCCGGTTGACCCCGTCCACCTCGTTCGTGATCCGGTTGGAGATCTTCGCGAGCAGGTCGTAGGGCAGCCGGGTCCAGTCGGCGGTCATCGCATCCTCGGACGACACGGGGCGCAGCACGATCGGGTGGCCGTAGGTGCGGCCGTCGCCCTGCACGCCCACAGAGCGCACGTCGGCGAGCAACACGACCGGGCACTGCCAGATCTCACGGTCGAGTCCGGCGGCCGTCAGTTCGGCGCGCACGATCGCATCCGCGTGGCGGAGCAGGTCGAGCCGGTCCTGCGTGATCGAGCCGACGATGCGGATGCCCAGGCCGGGTCCGGGGAACGGCTGGCGCTGCACGATCTCGGCCGGGAGTCCCAACTCGGCGCCGATGGCCCGAACCTCGTCCTTGAACAGGGTGCGGAGGGGTTCGATCAGTTCGAACTGCAGGTCGTCGGGCAGCCCGCCCACGTTGTGGTGGCTCTTGATGTTCGCGGTGCCGCTGCCGCCGCCGGATTCGACGACGTCGGGGTAGAGGGTGCCCTGCACGAGGAAGCGGATCGGGTCGCCGTCGATCAAGGCGGCCTCCTTGATCAGCTCGGCCTGGGCCTGCTCGAAGGTGCGGATGAATTCGCGGCCGATGATCTTGCGCTTGGTCTCCGGGTCGCTCACGCCCTCGAGCGCGGTCAGGAACTGCTCCCGCACGTCGACGGTGACGAGGCGCACGCCGGTGGCCTTGACGTAGTCCTCCTCGACCTGGCGGCGCTCATCCTGGCGGAGGAGGCCGTGGTCGACGAAGACGCAGACGAGCTGGTCGCCGATGGCCTTGTGCACGAGGGCGGCGGCAACGGCGGAGTCCACCCCGCCGGAGAGACCGCAGATGACCTTGCCGGTGCCGACCTGGGCGCGGATGCGAGCGACCTGTTCGGCGATGACGTTGCCGCTGTTCCAGTCCGCGGGGATTCCGGCTGCGCGGTGGAGGAAGTTCTCGAGTACGTTCTGGCCGAATTCGGAGTGCTTGACCTCGGGGTGCCACTGCACTCCGTAGAGCCGGCGCTCGTCATTGGCGAACGCGGCCACCGGGGTGGAGACGGTCTGGGCGAGCACGCTGAAGCCCGCGGGGGCCTCGGAGACGGAGTCGCCGTGGCTCATCCACACGGTCTGCTCGGCCGGCTGACCGGCGAGCAGCACGTTTTCGTCGCCGGACACGGTGACCGGGGTCGAGCCGTATTCGCGGGCCCCGGTGTGGGCGACGGTTCCGCCGAGGGCGGTCGCCATCACCTGGAAGCCGTAGCAGATGCCCAGTACGGGGATGCCGAGGTCGAAGATGGCGGGGTCGAAGGTGGGCGCACCGTCGGCGTAGACACTGGACGGTCCACCGCTGAGCACGATGCCGAGCGGGTTCTTCTCCACGACCTCGGCTGCGGTGATCGTGTGTGCCACGATCTCGGAGTACACGGATGCCTCGCGCACGCGTCGGGCGATCAGCTGCGCGTACTGCGCGCCGAAGTCGACCACGAGCACGGGACGGGCGCCGGTCTGGGCGGTCACGGCGGTCATGAGCGGGCCTCGGCCTTCGTGGCGGATGCGCCGGCATCCTGTGCGGCGAGGAACGTCCTGACCTCGCGGGCGACGCGCACCTCGAGGAAGAACGACAGAGTGGGGATGATGCCGCCCAGTGCGATCAGCAGGAAGCGCGGGAACGACCAGCGCATCAGGCTCCACAGCCGGAAGTCGGCGAACAGGTAGAGCACGTAGAACCAGCCGTGCACGATCAGGATCGCGGTGCTGAGGTTGAACGCGGTCACCGTCTCGCGCGGAACCAGGGCGAGGAGCCCGTTCGGACCGCCCAGCTCGAGTTCATGCTGGAAGACGAATTTCAGGATGACCTCGATGCAGAGCAGCAGCAGGAAGACACCGGTGATGATCGACGAGACCTGGTAGAGCCGGAGCGCACCGGGGATGCTGGGAATGTCGGCGGGCTTGGGTTCAAGTGGCATGCGGTAATTCTATCGGGCCGCCGCGGCGTCGATGGCGGCCTGCTCCTCCTCGCGCTCCCAGGCATCCCGCACCAGGCGATACCAGAGGAACACGGCGAAGCCGGCGAAAACGGCCCACTCGAGGGCGTAGAAGATGTTGAGCCAGTTCAGCGACGTGGCGGAATCGGGCACCGGGGAGTCGATCACGAGCAGGCCGGTGGGGCTGGTGGAGTCCAGGATGTAGCCCGCGTAGACGGGTTGGTCGGTGTAGTCGGTCCAGAGGTTGATCAGCGCCGCGGTCGACACGGTGGTCTGGGTGTGCGGGTCGCGTCCTTCCGCCGGCACGACGGGGGCCTCGGACGGAACGAATCGTCCCGTCAGGGTAAGGGGCTGTTCGGCGGGTACCGCGGCCAGGGCCTGGATCACCTTGGTGGCGGCGGCCTGGTCGGCCGCCCACCCGCGTGCCACGGCGATGTTCGCGGCGTCGACCGTGACGAAACGGCTGACCACCCAGAAACCCTCGGCTCCCGCGTTGAACCGGTCGCTGATCAGCTGTTCATCGCCGGGCAAATAGGAGCCCTCGACGGTCACGAGCTGTCCGGTCGCCGCCTCGCGCGGCGGACCGTCGGGTTGCACGGCCGTCGTGAGCGGCTGCACCGTCTCGGTGCTCCGCTCTACGACCTGGCCGGAGGCGATGGCTCGCTCCAGCTGCCACCGACCGAGCAGGGCGAAGGCCGCGGCCACGGCCAGTGCCAGCAACAACGCGAGGATCCAGCGCGGCCGCAGCATCATCCTGATCATGTTCAGTCCTCAGTGCCGCGCTCGCGCGGCGGTTTCTGTGCCTGGCCGGGCTTGGGTGCCAAATGCTCCCGAACGAAGTCGGCCATCGAGTCGCTGGTCGCCCGGGCGGGTGGCGTGCCCGTTGCGCTGCCCGGCGAGTGCACACCGTCGAGCTCGTCGAAGCCGTCGAGCTCGTCGAACCTGTCCGTCGAGGGTGCCCCGGCGGCGACGGGCACGAGCGGGGGGCCGCCGGCGTGTTCGGCCAGGCGGTTGACGGCACGTTCGGTGTCGTCGCCGCTGCCGGGGTCGTGGCTGATCGCCTCGACCAGGGCGATCTCCTCGTCGAGCATCGCGTTTCGGAGCGTCGGCCGGGGCGGTCGGCCCCGGCGCAGGCGGCGGCCGGCGGCCGATCCGATCTTCTCCGAGTTCGCCGCGAAGAGCGGGCCCAGAATCGCCATCGTGAGCACGTAGAGACCGGCGAACGGCTGCAGTCGCTGATCGAGGCCGGCGCTCACCGACAGGGTCGCCAGGATCAGGGTGAACTCGCCCCGGTTCACGAAGATGGCCGCGGTATTCAGTCCCTCCCGCGGTCCCATCCCGTGCAGCCGGGCCATCAGCATCCCGGAGACGAGGCTCAGCACGAAGGTCATCGCCACGGCGAACAGCACGATGGTGATCACCGAGCCGAACTCGGCGACGTCGAGCGCCAGGCCGAAATTGAGGAAGAAGAACGCCCCGAAGACGTCGCGGAGGGGAACGGCGACGCGCTCGATCCTGCCGCGATAGGTACTCGCGCCGAGCACGACACCGATCAGGAAGGCGCCGATCGCATCCGTTACGCCGATGATCTCGCCGACCCCGGCGAACAGCACGGCCAGGCCGAAGAAGAGGATGGTGAAGAGCTCGTCGTCCTTGGTGCGCATCAGCCGGGAGACGACCCGGCCACCCCACCGGGCGACGGAGAACATGACGACAAGGAAGAGGAACGCGATGCTCAGTTGCAGCACGATCGGCCAGATCTGGGTCTTGCCGCTGAGCACGACGGAGACGATCGCGAGGTAGACGGCGATGAAGATGTCGCCGACCACGGTCACGCCGAGGATCATCGGCGTCTCCTTGTTCGCGAGTCGCCGCAATTCGATCAGGAGCTTCGTGATGATGGCGCTCGAGGAGGTGCCGGTCATCCCGGCGATCACGAGGGCCTCTCTGGTGCCCCAGCCGACCATCATGCCGAACGCGAAGCCCAGGCCCATGTTGATGAGCACATAGGAGCCGCCGGAGAGGAGCAGTTTTCCGGCGTCGCCGAAGAATGCCTCCTGGTCGAACTCGAGGCCGAGGCTGAACAGGAGCAGGATCAGCCCGAACACGGCGATGAGCTCGATATCCGCCGACTGGAAGTCGAGGGGGAACCAGCCGCTGTTCGGACTGGCGAGCAGCCCGACGATCATGTAGATCGGGATCGACGGGAGGCCGATCAGTTTTCCGGCGCGCCCAAGCAGGTAGGCGACAACGAGGAGTATGCCAAGAGTGATGAGGTCTTCGCCGAGGTGCACGGGCTAGCCCCCTGGGGGCGCGTCGACGGTCTTCGCCTTCACTTCGCCGGTGCGGAAGAACGCGAAGGCCTTCGCGACCTTCTCCGGGGACCCGGCGACGACGAGAGTGTCCCCGGGGAAGACCCGGAAGTCGTGGGCAGGGGCCGGGTTGGCGGACTCCCCGCGCACCACGGCGACGACCGTGAGGCCGGCGATGCCCCGATCGGCCGGGTTGCCGAGCGTCTGGCCGGCGATGTGGTCCTCGTAGTCGACCGTGAACCAGTCGATGCTGAGCCCGGGGATCTGATCGAGCGCGGTGAGCGACTCGGTGATCTGGGTGCCGCCGAGGAGCTCGGCCAGGGTGTGCGCCTCGTCCTCGTTCAGCCGCAGGGAGACCTTGGCCGCGTCGGGACCGCCCTCGTCGTCGGCGAAGGTGATCAGGTCGCTGTGGCCTGAACGGTGGGCGATCACGCCGACCTTGCCACCGTCATCCGTGATGAAGGTGTGCAGCACTCCGACTCCTGGGAGCTTGACCCGACGAACGTCAACCATGTGAGGACTCCTGAGGCTTGTGGGCAGTCCGCCCAGTGTACCGGAGCGAGCCTGCGCGCCGACCGGATGCCGCCCTCCGCCCGCGCGGCGCGCGCCTCACCGCGCCCGAATCCGCACGCCGCGCCCGCGCCCGCCGTCGCGGGCTGCAGAAACGGGCGCGGCGGCGCGGAGCTGCGGGGGCCGAGAAGGTATGCCTCGAGCGGCATCCGCTCGGAATCGCCCCGTTCGACGCCGCCGTCGGCCCTCGGCTACTCCCTCACCGGCGACTCGATGCTGCACTGTCCACAGAATCCGCGCCGCTGGCCCTGTCGCACGCCTATGCGGCGGACCCTCGGTGCATGTCGACCGCCTCCCTGACCCCACTGCACCTGCTCGCCGCGATCGCCGGCGAAACCGGCATCATCCGTAGCCGGGACGCGACGGCACTCGGCCTGGAGCGGGAGCTCCGAACCGAATTCGAACGCGGGCGGGTGGTGCGTCTCCGTTCAGGCGCGTACGCTCTCGCCGAGGAGTGGGAGACTCTGGGCCCGGATGCCCGCTACCTGCGCCGGGTGCAGGCCTACGCCGCGGTCAGTGAGGAACCCCTCGTGTTCTCTCACCACTCCGCCGCCGCGATCTGGGGTCTCCCCGTCATCGGGCCCTGGCCGCGGGGCGTCGACGTGCTCATCGACCCGGCGGCGGGAGGGCGTTCGAGGCACGGCGTCACGCGTCATTTCCAGGACGGTCCGGTATCGATCGTCTTAAGGGAGGGGCTGCTGGTCACGTCGCCCGCCGATACGGCCGTCGCCCTGGCCCGCATCCTCTCTTTCCCTGCGGCGGTCGCCATGCTGGACCGGGCCATCCACCGCCCGCGCACGGGGACCGTTCTCGCTACTCGGGACGACCTCGAGCGGGCCCTTGCCGCGATTCCGTCCGGTAAACGCGTGAATGGCCGCACCGGCGCCTTTCGCGCAGCGGATTTCGCCACCACCGAGTCTGGCTCCACTGGCGAATCGGTCAGTCGAGCGTTCATCTACCTGCTCGGCTTCCTTGCTCCCGAACTGCAGGTGCGGTTCGACGACGATCTGGGGTTCATCGCGTTCGTTGACTTCTTCTGGCGGCGAATCAACCGGGTCGGTGAATTCGACGGCTTCGGAAAGTACATCAAGGAGGAGTTCATGCAGGGTCGCACGACAGCACAGGTGGTCATGGACGAGAAGCGGAGGGAAGACCGGGTGCGGGCCTGTGGCCCCCTGGTCAGCCGGTGGGACTGGAAACTCGCGTTGGACCCCGTGGCGTTCGGCCGCTTCCTCGCCCGCATCGGCGTGCCGCAGGTGCACTGATCGGATGCCGCCGCGGCGTGCCGGAGGCCGCCCGCCGGAGGCCGCCCGCCGGAGGCCGCCCGCCGGAGGCCGCGCCCAAAACCGCAGGC
>CAJDUC010000046.1_pt1 | contig 18210 bp, 16 predicted proteins | sample 7390041 | NCBI WGS metagenome assembly CAJDUC01 (sample SAMEA7055666, study PRJEB34461) | soil metagenome | biome: terrestrial ecosystem; feature: Peninsula; material: soil | place: Antarctica | collected 2016 | reverse complement strand
TCGGTGGGTTCGTAGTACCGAACCGTCTTCAGCTCGTCGGGCGGGTACTGCTGGGTGAGAACTCCGAGTGCGTCGTCGTGCGGGTATTTGTAGCCCTTGCCGTGGCCGAGGCGTTTTGCCCCGGCGTAGTGGGCGTCGCGGAGCGGCTTGGGTACCCGCCCGGTCTTTCCGGCTCGGACATCTGCGATCGCCCGGTCGAGCGCCAGGTAGGCGGCGTTCGACTTCGGGGCTGTGGCGAGGTGCACGACCGCCTGCGCGAGCGGGATGCGTCCCTCCGGCATGCCGATCAGCTGCACCGCGTCCGCGGCGGCGACCGCGATGACCAGGGCCTGCGGATCGGCCATGCCGATGTCTTCGGATGCGAGAACGATGATGCGCCGTGCGATGAAGCGGGGGTCCTCCCCCGCCTCGATCATGCGCGCGAGGTAGTGCAGCGAGGCGTCCACGTCGGAGCCGCGCACGGATTTGATGAACGCACTGATGATGTCGTAGTGCTCGTCGCCATTGCGGTCGTAGCGCAGCAGGGCCCGGTCGACGGCGAGCGAGACGATCTCGGTGGTGATCAGGGCCTGCTCGTCGGAGCCGGGCTCGACCGAGGTCGCCGCGGACACGGAGGCCGCCTCCAGTGCGGTCAGCGCCCGTCTGGCATCACCGGAGGCCAGGCGGATGATGGCCGCCCTGGCCTCGGGGTCGAGCACGAACCGCCCGGCGAGGCCTCGCGGGTCGGTGACGGCCCGGTCCACGACGATCCCGAGGTCGTCATCGCTGAGCGTCTCGAGGGTGAGCAGCAGGGACCGGGACAACAACGGGGAGATGACGGAGAACGATGGATTCTCGGTGGTCGCGGCGACCAGGATGATCACACCGTTCTCCACTCCCGGGAGCAGGGCATCCTGCTGCGCCTTGCTGAACCGGTGGATCTCGTCGAGGAAGAGAACGGTGGACAGACCGTAGAGGTCCCGGCTGGTGCGGGCCTCTTCCATCACCTGGCGTACGTCACGGACTCCGGCGTTCACGGCGGAGAGTTCGACGAACCGACGGCCGGAGCTGTGCGCGATCGCCTGCGCGAGGGTCGTCTTGCCGGTTCCGGGCGGGCCCCAGAGGATGACGGACACGGAGCCCTGCTCCCCCGTTTTGTCACTGGCCAGGCTGACCAGTGGCGAGCCAGGCGTGAGCAGGTGTCGCTGACCGGCGACCTCTGCGAGCGAGGTCGGACGCATCCGTACCGCGAGGGGCGTGGCGCCGCTGCGCAGGCCCGGTTGAACATCCACCATGGCTCCAGCGTAGTTTGCGCCGGTGACGCCGCCGATCAGGACCCGGCGGATCCACGACCCCGGAGCGCGGCTGACTCCGGGCCGAGCGTTGCTGGCGTAGAGTTCAACATGGTCCGGGCCCGTGCGCGCGCCTGCGATATTCCCGCTCTCACCTGGCCCCTGTGGCAGCCCCTGGAGGATTCGACGTGGCACCGAACAAGAAGCAAGACCGCGAAACCCGCGAGGCCAGATCCCGCGTCCGAGCCTTCCAGGCTCGCCGTGCGGTGCATGAGCACCAGGTGAAGCGCCGGCTTCGGGACAACGTCGTGGCCGGGGCCGGCGTGACCGTCGTGATCGTGCTCGCGATTGTCGCCCAGGTGTTCTTCTTCAACGGCGGACCAGGCACCCCGGCGACGTCGGCGACCCCCACGGCCACGCCGAGCGCCACGCCCACCGCGGCGGCCGGCGTGAACACCGGCGACGTTCCGCCCAGCACCCTGGCCGAGGGCCGCACCTGGACAGGCACCCTGGAACTCAACGGGATCCCCCTGGGCATCGAGCTGGACGGCGCTGCGGCACCGCAGGGCGTGTCCTCAGCGATCAGCCTGATCGAATCGGGTTTCTACACCGGGGTGTCCTGTCACCGCCTCACCACCGGCGGATTCTCCGTGCTGCAGTGCGGCGACCCGACGGGCGACGGCACCGGCGGTCCCGGCTACAGCTACGGCCCGGTCGAGAACGCGCCGACCGACGATGTCTACCCGGCCGGCACCATCGCCATGGCCCGCCAGGGCGGCAACGCCTACAGCATGGGCAGCCAGTTCTTCATCGTCTACGACGACACGACCATCCCGGCGGATGCCGCCGGGGGCTACACCGTGCTTGGCCGGGTCACCAGCGGACTCGACCGGGTGAAGGCGGAAATCATCGCGGCGGGGGTGGAGGGCGGCGGCACAGACGGCAAGCCGGTCGTCCCCACGACCATCACTCAAGTATCAGTTAAGTAGTTTCCGGCGATCAGCGGTCGGCCTTGCAATAGGCTTGACCGGGTATTGGCTCATTCGTGGGCAGACAACGACATTTAAAGGTGAGGCTCTTGACTACGACAGATCAGCAACCATGGGGTCGCGTAGACGAATCCGGCACGGTTTTCGTGCGCGAGGCGACGGGCGAACGCGCCGTCGGACAGTACCCGGACGCTACCCCGGAAGAGGCCCTGGCCTACTTCGAGCGCAAGTACGTTGAGCTCAACGGACAAGTCACGCTCCTCGAGCAGCGCGCCAAGGGCGGCGCTCCGGCCGCGGACATCGCGAAGTCCGTCGCGCACCTGGCCGAGACGATCGCTACCGCCAACGCGGTCGGTAATCTGGCCGCCCTCGCGACCCGGCTCGGCGCCCTGGGTGGCGCCGTGACCGAGTTGACCGAGCAGCAGGGCGCCGAGGCGAAGGCCGCGGCCGTCGCCGCGATCGCCGAACGCGCTGCCATCGTCTCGGAGGCGGAGGCGCTTGCCGCCGAAGACCCGGCCAAGACGCAGTGGAAGCAGACCAGTGCGGCCCTGGAGGCCCTGTTCGCGAAGTGGCAGGCGCATCAGCACGACGCGCCCCGCATCCCGAAGGGCGAGGCCAACGACCTGTGGAAGCGATTCCGCGCGGCACGGACCACGATCGAGCAGAACCGTAAGGCCTTCTTCGCCGAGCTCGACAGCGCCCACAAGGACGTTCGCAATCGCAAGCAGCAGCTCATCGAACAGGCCGAGGCGTTGGCGCCGAAGGGCGCGGACGGCATCCCCGTCTATCGCAACCTCCTCGACGACTGGAAGTTGGCCGGCCGCAGCGGCAAGAAGCAGGACGACGCCATGTGGGCGAAGTTCAAGGCTGCCGGCGACGTGCTGTACTCCGTCAAGAGCGAAATCGACGCTCAGGACAACGAGGAATTCGCGGGCAACCTGGGCCAGAAGCTCGAGTTGCTCACCGAGGCCGAGTTGCTCCTCACCGAAACCGACCGCGGCAAGGCGCGCACGACCCTCAGCTCGATCCAGCGCCGCTGGGACGAACTGGGCAAGGTGCCGCGCGACTCTGTGAAGGTCGTCGAAGACCGCATGCGCAAGGTCGAGGCCGCCGTGCGCAAGCTCGACGACGACCACTGGAAGCGCAACAACCCGGAGACGAAGGCCCGTGCCGAGGGCCTGGCCGGCCAGCTGCACGATGCCATTGCCAAGCTCGAGGCCGAACTCGAGGAAGCGAAGTCCGGCAAGGACGCCACGGCCATCGCCGCAGCGACCGAGGCGCTGGAAACCCGCAAGGCGTGGTTGAAGGCCATCGGTCAGTAGCGGTCGCGGCGGGTCTTTTCTCGTCTGAGCAGCTTGTCCACAGCAGGAGAAACGGGGATCTGTCCACAGATCCCCGTTTTGCTTACCCCGGCGCGCATGCCCGTTTCACGCTGGTCTGGTGACGGACAGGCTGGCTTCGGTACTCTGCAGCTTGGACCTGCCCGTGGCCGAGTTGTCCAGCGCCCGCCTCGACGGCGAGGTGTTCGGCCTGGGTGATTTCTGGTGCCCGGTGGACGAGCTCGATGACCGGGCCACCCGCGCCCATGCCGCCGCGCTTCTCGTGCCCCGCCGTGCCATTGCCGAGCGTTTGACCGCGGCCTGGATCTACGGGGTCGTGGCCGAGCCGGGCCGACACCAGTTCTGCGTACACATCGCGGCGAGGACGCATCTCGAACCGTCACCACGGTTCCGGGTGCGGGAGGTCGCCTGCCCGGCCGAAGACACCGCGTTGATCGGCGGTCGCCGGGTCACGACGCCGTTCCGCACGCTGGTGGATCTGGCCCGCTGGTCCGACGCGGACGTGCCGGTGGTTCCCCTGATCGTCGGGCTCCTCCGGCTCTCCGGTCCGGGTGCGGCCGAAGAGGCCGTCCTCCGCTGTGACCGGGCATACGTCCCGTTTCGGCGCCTGGCCCTGCTGCGCCTCTCGGACGCTCAGGACTGCATCACCGGCGACCTCGCCGGTGACCGCGAACGTCCTAGCCGTCGTTGACGCGGTAGACGTCGTAGACGGCGTCGATCCGGCGCACGGCGTTGAGGACACGATCCAGGTGGGTGGTGTCCCCCATCTCGAAGACGAACCGGCTGATCGCAAGCCGGTCGGTCGAGGTGTGCACGGTGGCGGACAGGATGTTCACGTGGTGCTCAGACAAGACCCGGGTCACGTCGGAGAGCAGTCCCGACCGATCGAGCGCCTCGATCTGGATCTGCACCAGGAAAAGGCTCTTTGAGGTGGGCGCCCAGTCCACGTCGATCATCCGCTCGGGTTCCTTGAGCAGCGATTGCACGTTGCGGCAGCTGGCCTGGTGCACCGACACCCCGGCGCCACGGGTGATGAAGCCGACAACCTTGTCACCGGGCACGGGCGTGCAGCACCGGGCCAGCTTGACCAGGATGTCGGGGGCTCCGCGCACGAGGATGCCGGAGTCGCTGTTCCGCAGGGTCTGAGTGCGGCCGTGCGGGGCGAACGGCAGGTCGGTCGCGTCGCTCTCCTCCACGCTCTGCAGCGTGGCGACGACCTTCTCCAGCACGGATTGGGTAGACACGTGACCCTCGCCGACCGCGGCGTAGAGGGCGGAGACGTCCTCGTACTTCATCACCGCCGCCACCTCGGCGAAGGAATCCTGATTCATCAGTTTCTGCAGCGGCAGGTTCTGCTTGCGCATCGCACGCGCGATCGAATCACGGCCCTGTTCGATGGCCTCGTCGCGGCGCTCCTTGGTGAACCACTGGCGGATCTTGTTGCGCGCCCGGGGACTCTTGACGAAGTTGAGCCAGTCCTTGCTCGGCCCGGAGTCCGGGTTCTTCGAGGTGAACACCTCGACCACGTCCCCCGTGATCAACGCGCTCTCCAGGGGAACCAGGCGACCGTTCACCTTGGCGCCCATGGTTCGGTGACCGACCTCGGTGTGCACCGCGTAGGCGAAGTCGACCGGGGTGGCCCCGGTCGGCAACCCTATCACCCGACCCTTGGGGGTGAAGACGTAGACCTCCTTCGCGCCGATCTCGTAGCGGAGGGAGTCGAGGAACTCGCCGGGGTCGGCGGTCTCTGCCTGCCAGTCCGAGATGTGCGCCAGCCAGGCCATGTCGGTGTCGCTCTGCGGGCCGGGCCCCGAGCTCTTGCCGTTGACCTGTTCCTTGTACTTCCAGTGCGATGCGACACCGAACTCTGCGCGCTGGTGCATCTCCTGGGTGCGGATCTGGATCTCGACTGCACGGCCGCTCGGGCCGAGCACGGTGGTGTGCAGCGACTGGTAAAGGTTGAACTTGGGGGTCGCGATGTAATCCTTGAACCGGCCCGGCAGCGGCGTCCACCTCGCGTGGATGGCCCCGAGAACGGCGTAGCAGTCCCGAACCGAGTTGACGAGCACCCGGATGCCGACGAGGTCGTAGATCTCGTCGAACTCCCGGCCGCGAACGACCATCTTTTGGTAGATCGAGTAGTACTGTTTCGGGCGTCCGGCGACCTTGCCGCGGATCCGGGCCGCCTTGAGGTCGTCGGTGATCGCGTCGATGACGTGCTGGACGAATTCCTCACGCTGCGGGGTGCGCTGCTTGACCAGGCTCTCGATCTCCGCGTAGAGCTTCGGGTAGAGCACGGCGAAGGAGAGGTCCTCGAGTTCCCACTTGATCGTCTGGATGCCCAGCCGGTGCGCGAGGGGCGCGTAGATCTCGAGGGTCTCCGTGGCCTTGCGAACGGCGGAGGCCGCCGGAACGAAACCCCAGGTGCGGGCGTTGTGGAGCCGGTCCGCGAGTTTGATGATCAGCACCCGGATGTCCTTGGACATCGCCACGATCATCTTGCGAACGGTCTCCGCCTGGGTGCTGTCACCGTACTTGACCTTGTCGAGCTTGGTGACGCCGTCGACGAGCATGGTGATCTCGTCACCGAAGTCGGAGCGGAGCTGGTCGAGCGTGTACTCGGTGTCCTCGACCGTGTCGTGCAGCAGCGCGGCGGCGATGGTCTTGGGCCCGATGCCCAGGTCGGCGAGAATCTGCGCGACTGCAACCGGGTGGGTGATGTACGGCTCGCCGCTGCGGCGGAACTGGCCCTCGTGGGCCCCCTCGGCCGCGGCGTAGGCGCGCTCGATGATCGACAGGTCGACCTTCGGGTGGTGCAGCCGGACCGTCTTGAGCAGGGTGTCCACCGCGCCCGCCGGCTGCGCCCGGGAGAAGATCCGGGGCACGAGGCGTCGCAGCGACGCCGACGGCAGCGGGGGCGGCGTCGACGACGAGGCAGGAGGAGTCGTTATCTCGGTCACCTGGTCACCTCTTCCCTCACCCAATTATCACTCTTCGCAGAGTTGAATCAGGTTACCGGAAGTCGGGAGGTCCGGATGACGCCTACTCCCGATGGACGGGCACCCGGCGGGCGCGTTCCTCTCACGCGGAGACGCCCTCGGCCACCTTGGTGGCCGACCCGGCTTTGGCGCGCAGCAGCAGCGCCTTCTTGTCCCGCTTGCGCACGTCCGGTTCGCGGGTGCGGAGACCGGCATAGAGCGGAGAGGCGATGAAGATGGTCGAGTACGCACCGGCGATGATGCCGATCAGGAGCGCGAGCGAGATGTCCCGCAGCGTTCCGGCCCCGAGCACGAAGGCGCCGATGAAGAGAATCGAGCCCACCGGCAGCACGGCCACGACCGAGGTGTTGATCGAACGGACCAGGGTCTGGTTGACCGCGAGGTTCACCGACTCAGCAAAGGTGCGGCGAGACTCCGGGCCGTCCTGCCTGGTGTTCTCCCTGATCTTGTCGAAGACCACGACCGTGTCGTAGAGCGAGTAGCCGAGGATGGTGAGGAAACCGATGACGGCGGCCGGGGTGATCTCGAAACCGGTGATGCCGTAGAACCCGGCGGTGATCACGAGGTCGTGCATCAGCGCGGCCATGGCGGCCAGGGACATCTTCCAGGTGCGGAAGTACAACGCCATGCCGATGGCCGCGAGGACCAGGAAGATCACCAGGCCGCGGAGGGCCTGCCCGGTGATGTCCGCGCCCCAGGACGGGCCGATGAAGGAGGCGGTCACCTTGTCGACGGGAACCGCGAACGCATCCGCCAGCGCGGTGCGCACGGAGCGGGTCGCGTCGCTGCTGAGCTGGTCGGTCTGAACCCGGATGCCGGTGTTGCTGACGTTGGACACCTTGGTCACCGCGGCGGGCACGACGCTGGTGACGGCCTTGGCCGCCGTGGCCTGGTCCTGCTTGGCCACATCGGACACCACGAATTCGGAGCCGCCGGTGAACTCGATGCCGAAGACGAATCCTCCGCGGAGCTGCGGGACGACCAGGGCGATCAGGATCGCCACGGCGGCGACGAGATACCAGGTCTTGCGTCGTCCGACGATGTTGAACGAGCGCTTGCCGGTGTGCAGGTCATTGCCGAACTGGGAGAAGCTGGCCATTAGGAATCCTTCCCGTCGGTCGACCGATCCGCACTGGAACCGACGAGTTCTGCCGCCTTGCGTTCGGCGATTGTCTGTCGCTTGGCGGCCTCACGACTTGCCGAGGAGAGCTTGGCGGAGGCGAGCTGCGGTGAGGGCGCGAACTTGGCTCGCCCCCGGTAGGTGGCGCCGAGTGCGCGCGGGTCGAGCCCGGAGAACCGGTGTCCCTCGTTGAAGAAGCGGGTCTGGGCGAGCAACTGCAGCACCGGATGGGTGAAGAGGATCACCACGGCGACGTCGACGATCGTGGTGAGCCCAAGGGTGAGGGCGAAGCCCTTGACGTTTCCGACGGCGACGATGAACAGGACGCCGGCGGCGAGGAAGTTCACGGCATCCGAGGCCAGCACGGTGCGGAGGGCCCGCTTCCAGCCTGCCTCGACCGAGGACTCCAGTCCGCGGCCGTCGCGCAGCTCGTCGCGCACCCGCTCGAAGTAGACGATGAAGGAGTCCGCGGTGATGCCGATCGCGACGATCAGCCCCGCGACCCCGGCGAGCGAGAGACGGTAGCCCTCCCGCCAGGACAGGATGGTGATCAACAGGTAGGTGATCAGCGCCGCCACGGTGAGCGAGGCCACCGTCACGAGGCCGAGGAGCCGGTACTGCACGAGTGAGTACAGCACGACGAGAATCAGGCCGATCAGTCCGGCGATCAGTCCGCTGCCGAGCTGGGTCGAGCCGAGGGTGGCGGAAATGGTGTCCTGGCTCTGCACCGTGAAGCTGATCGGCAGGGCACCGAACTTGAGCTGGTCGGCGAGGGTCTTCGAGGAGTCCTGGGTGAAGTTTCCGCTGATCTGGGCGTTGCCGTCGGTGATCACCGCCAGGGTGCGCGGGGCCGAGATGACCTTGCCGTCGAGCACGATGGCGAACTGGTTCTGCACGCCGGTCAGGCCGCTGAGGCGGGTGCTGACGGTTGCGAAGTCCTTGGTGCCGGTGCCGTCGAAGGCGATGTTGACGACCCATTCGCCGGTGGTGGCGCCGGTCTGGGTGGTCTTCTGCCCGCTGGTGGCGTCGGAGACGTTCTGGCCGCTGACCTCTACGGGGCCGAGGATGTACTTGACCGAACCGTCGGTCTCGCAGGTGACCAGGGGTTCCTTGGCCGGTGCGACGTTGGAGGTGTCGATCTTGCTGCAGTCGAACGAGTCGTACTGGGCCTGCAAGGCAGGGGTGACATAGCTGAGGTCACTGCCGTCCGTCGGAACCGCCGTCGGCGTGCTCGACAGGTTCGGGTCGGCGCTGGGCGACGGGGTGGCACTGGACGTGCCGTCGCTGCCGACGCTGGAGGCCGACGGCGCAGCCGCGACAAGCACGGGACGGAACTCGAGCTTTGCCGAGGATTCGATCCGGTTGATCGTCGCGTCGTCCGGGATACCGGGGATGGACACGACGATGTTCTGGCCACCCTGGGTGTTGATCTCCGCCTCGGACACACCGGCGGAGTCGATCCGCTGACGGATGATCGACACGGCCTGGTTCAGCTGGTCCTGCGACACCGACTGGCCGGACTCGAGCTTCGGCGCGAGGATGATCTGCGTGCCTCCCTCGAGGTCGAGGGCCAGCTTGGGGGCCCACGATCCACCTCCGGAAAGAACGCCGGCGCTGTTGAGGGCGATGAGGCCGACAATGATCACGCCCAGCCACGTCAGGGAACGCCAGGCCTTCTTGGCCGGAGTCGACTTTGCCACCTTGGAACTCAGCTTTCTGTACACATGCCCGCGCCAATGGCGCGGGCACGGGAGAGGGGTTGGTTACGCGTCGCCCTTTTTGGGTTCTTCGTCGGAATCTGCATCGGTGACGCGCTGGCCGAATTCGGGCTCGCCCATCACGATCGCGCTGTCTTCGTTCCGCTCAGCGGCCTCGAGGGAGTCGACATCGGATTCGGTCTCGGCCACGATGGGGTCGACGACGCGGGCAATGGTCTGGCGGTGCAGGTGGACGACGGTGCCGGGGGCGATCTCGAGGGCAACCTTGTTGGCTTCCTCATCGATCGAGAGGATGGTGCCGTACATGCCGAAGTTCGTCATGACCTCGGCCCCGGCCACCATCTGGGACTGCAGTGCCGCCTGGTCCTTCTGGCGCTTGCGGCCATTGCGGAACATGAAGAAGACAAGCACGGCCAGAACGGCCAGCATGACAAGAGTCAACGGATCCATAAAACTGTGAAACCTTCCGGTTGCGGCGCGATGGCCGAAGCGTGCGCGAGTGGGCTCGTGACGAGCCAAATTGAATTATAGGTCATCCAGGGTGAGGGCGACCTGAGGCGCGGCGCCCTGCGGATCGGCGAGACCGAAGTGCCGCCAGGCCGCCGGAGTGGCCACGCGCCCACGCGGGGTGCGCGTGAGGAAGCCTATCCGCACGAGGAAGGGCTCGACGACCGCCTCGATGGTCTCGGACTCCTCACCCACCGACACGGCGAGGGTGTTGAGCCCAACCGGCCCACCCCCAAAACGGGTCAGGATGATCTGCATGACCTCACGGTCGAGCCGATCCAACCCGATCGCGTCTACGTCGTAGAGCTCGAGTGCGGCATGCACCGCGGCCAGGTCGGCGTCTCCCCCATGCACGAGCGCGTAGTCGCGCACCCGGCGCAGCAGCCGGTTCGCGATCCGGGGCGTGCCCCGGCAACGACCGGCGATCTCGGCCAGGGCACGGCGGTCGATGGGGAGTCCGAGTAGCGTGGCCGCCCTCCCCAGGACCTGTTCCAGTTCGGTCTCCGCGTAGAACTCGAGGTGGGCGGTGAACCCGAACCGGTCGCGGAGGGGGTTCGGCAACAGGCCGGACCTCGTGGTTGCACCGACGAGGGTGAAGGGTGCGAGGTCGAGGGGAATGGACGTGGCGCCGGCGCCCTTGCCGACCATGATGTCGATCCGGAAGTCTTCCATCGCCAGGTAGAGCATCTCCTCGGCGGAGCGGGCCATCCGGTGGATCTCGTCGATGAACAGCACCTCGCCGGGGATCAGCGACGACAGGATCGCCGCCAGGTCTCCGGCGTGCTGGATGGCCGGCCCGCTGGACATTCGCAGCGGGCGGTCGCCCTCGTAGGCGATGATCATGGCCAGGGTGGTCTTGCCCAGGCCAGGCGGTCCCGCGAGCAGGATGTGGTCGGGGGCGCGGTTCTGCATGGTCGCCGCGGTCAGCAGCAGCTGCAGCTGTCCGCGCACCTTGTGCTGGCCGACGAATTCGGCCAGGCTGCGCGGGCGCAGCGCACCCTCGAAGACCAGTTCCGCCTCACCCTCGAGCACGGGATTGGTCACTTCGACGCCCGGGTCGCCGGCCAGGCCGGGATTGGTGGTCATGGGCGACGCTCCGATGCCTGCTGTGCGGGGCCGAGGCGGGCCAGGACAAGGCGGAGCAGGCTGGCCACCCCGACCTGGTCTGGTTCGGCCGCCTCCGCGAGTGTCTCCTCGACCGCCTGGGCCGCGATCCGCTCCGACCAGCCGAGACCGATCAGCGCGGCCTGCACACCCGCCGCCACGGTGGTGGCGGCCGGGCGACCGGCCGCGGGTGCCACGCTTGTGACGACGAGCTTGCCCGCGAGCGACAGCACGATGAGTTTGGCGGTCTTCGGGCCGATTCCGCTGACCTTGCGGAAGGCGCCGTCGTCTTCCGCCGCGACCGCCTGAGCGACCTGATTCGGGCTGAGCACGGCGAGCACACCGAGTGCGGACTTCGGACCGACCCCGGTCACGCCGACGAGCAGTTCGAACACGGCCAGTTCGTCGGTGCCGGGGAAGCCGTAAAGGGTGAGGGAGTCTTCGCGCACGATCAGGGTCGTGGCCAGGCGAGCCTCCGTGCCGTGCCGCATCGAGAGCGCCGTGGTGGGGGTGACCTGAATGGCCAGGCCCACTCCCCCGACCTCGATCACGACCGTTGAGCCGAGGGCGGAGAGGACGAGGCCACGTACGGAGGAGATCACCGCTTAAGACTACGGGGCACGGGTGACACGGAGCCGCGTTCGGCGGCGCGCCACGCCTTCTGGGCCGGGGTGAGTCCGCCGACGGCGGCGCTCGGGCCGCCGGGCAGGGTTCCACCGGATGTCCCGGTGCGCCAGGCATGACAGATCGCCAGCGCGAGCGCGTCGGCCGCGTCAGCGGGCCTGGGCACCTCGGACAGGCCGAGCACCCGGGCGACCATGGCCCCGACCTGCGCCTTGTCGGCCGACCCGTAGCCGGTGATGGCCGCCTTGACCTCGCTCGGGGTGTGCAGGGTGACCGGGAGTCCGCGCTGGGCGGCGAGCAGCAGGGCGACACCGCTGATCTGGGCGGTCCCCATCACGGTGCTCACGTTGTTCTGCGCGAAGACCCGTTCGATCGCGACGAAGGCCGGCTTGTGCCGGTCGAGCATCTCTTCGAGTCCCTGGCTGATCAGGAGCAGCCGCTGTTCCAACGGCAGGTCGGGGGCGCTACGGAGAACGGCGACGTCCACGAACGTCGCCGTTCGGTTTCCCGCCACGTCGACGACGCCCACTCCGCAGCGGGTGAGCCCGGGGTCGATGCCGAGCACCCGGACGCTCATCGTCCGCTACTCGTTTTCGGCTTCGAGCTCCGCCATGACTTCGGCCGACACGTCGTAGTTGCTGTAGATGTTCTGCACGTCATCGAGCTCCTCGAGCGCGTCGATCAGCCGGAACACCTTGCGGGCGGTCTCGGCGTCGACCTCGATCTTGAGCTGAGGGATGAAGGCGACATCGGCGGAGTCGTAGTCGATGCCCGCGGTCTGCAGGGCCGTTCGGGTGGCGACGAGATCGTGCACCTCGCTGAGCACCTCGAACTTCTCGCCCTCGTCGATGACCTCTTCGGCCCCGGCGTCGAGCACGGCGGCGAGGACATCGTCTTCGGTGACGCTGGTGCCCTTGGGCACGACGACGACGCCCTTGCGGTGGAAGTTGTAGGCCACGCTGCCCGGGTCGGCCATGTTGCCGCCGTTGCGGCTGACCGTGGTGCGCACCTCGGCCGCCGCACGGTTCTTGTTGTCCGTCAGACACTCGATCATGATGGCGACGCCGTGGGCCGCGTAGCCCTCGTACATGATGGTCGTGTAGTCGACGGCCTCGCCGGTCAACCCGCCGCCGCGCTTGACGGCGCGGTCGATGTTCTCATTGGGAACCGAGGTCTTCTTGGCCTTCTGGATCGCGTCGACGAGCGTCGGGTTTCCGGACAGGTCGATGCCGCCCATCCGGGCCGCCACCTCGATGTTCTTGATCAACTTGGCGAAGGCCTTGGCCCGACGCGAGTCGGTGACCGCCTTCTGGTGCTTCGTTGTCGCCCACTTGGAATGTCCGGACATGAATCTCCCGTTTTGTTTCGCTTGGCTGTCATCGGTGCCGCACCTGCTGACGCTGGTCCCGTATTACGTGGTCATCGCACCGATTGGGTGCTGCCCATTCTAACCCGCGGTGCCCGGTGAGGGCCCGTTTCACCCGGCGAGTGGCGCGGCGAGGAGCTTGTCCAGGGTGCGGAGGTTGCGGGTCGTCGTGGTCTGGCGGTAGCGGGCCCTGCCGGTGGCCTTGCTGAAGGCGCTACCGATGCCGACGCTGCGGAGCACCTGCCAGTAGAGCACGCCGACACCCGCCGTGACCTGCTCGACCGCGGGGTCCAATCCGGACGCCCGGGCGGCGAGTTCGTCGAGCACGGCCTGGTCTGAGCCGAAGAGCAGATACGAGTGCCAGCCCTCGCGGCTGGGTTCGAAGGGGAAGTCCCGCACCACCCTGGCCAGGGTCGCGGTGTCGACCAGCACGATCCAGGCCTCGTAGCCGAAGGTGTCCCTGAGCGCACGTTCGATCCGCGCCTTGAGAGCGGGGGCATCCGTCTCGTCGGTGTCGAAGAGCACGTTTCCGCTGGCCAGCACCGTGTGCACGCCGGTGAGGCCGATCGCCTCGAACGCGTTTCGGAGATCGCCCATCGCGATCGTGATGCCGTTCACGTTGATGCCGCGCAGCAGGGCGACGTACCGGGTCACGGTCGGGCCTCAGCCACCGAAGCCAACCCGGGCCACGGTGCGCAGGAAATGCTCGTGAAACCGGTGCTCCCCCGTGATCTCCGGGTGGAACGACGTGCCGAGCAGATTGCCCTGTTCGACGGCGACGCAGCGCCCATCGGCGAGGGTGGCCAGAGCGCTGGCCCGTGGTCCGACGGTTTCGACGACCGGGGCGCGGATGAACACCGCGTGCACCGGGTCCGGGCCGAGCACGGGGATGTCGAGGTCGGTTTCGAACGACGCCGTCTGCGAGCCGAATGCGTTGCGGCGCACCGAGATGTCGAGGCCGCCGAGGCTCTCCTGCCCGCGGATGGAGTCCAGGACGGTGTCGGCGAGCATGATCAGGCCGGCGCAGGTGCCGTAGACGGGCAGGCCGGCCTTGATCCGGGCGCGGAGCGGTTCGGCCAGCCCGAACGCGCGCGCCATCTTGTCCATCACGCTGGACTCGCCGCCCGGAATAACGAGACCGGTGACACGGTCCAGTTCCTCCGGGCGGCGAACGAGTTCGACCTCCGCGCCGAGTCCCCGAAGGAGCGCGGCATGCTCACGAAAGTCGCCCTGAAGGGCGAGAACTCCAACGCTCACGGACTAGGGACTACCAGCCGCGCTCGGAGAGGCGGTGAGGCGCGGCCAGGTCGGACACATTGATGCCGACCATCGCCTCGCCGAGGCCGCGCGAGACGGCAGCGACGACACTCGGGTCGTCGTAGAACGTGACGGCCTTGACGATCGCGTTGGCGCGAGCCTGCGGGTTGCCGGACTTGAAGATGCCGGAGCCGACGAACACGCCGTCCGCGCCGAGCTGCATCATCATGGCCGCGTCGGCGGGTGTGGCGACGCCTCCGGCGACGAACAGGACCACGGGAAGCTTGCCGGTCGCCGCGATCTCCGCGACGAGTTCGTACGGGGCCTGGAGCTCCTTGGCCGCGACGTAGAGTTCGTCCTTGCCGAGCGAGGACAGGCGGGCGATCTCGCCCTTGATCGTGCGGATGTGCTTGGTGGCTTCGGAGACGTCGCCGGTGCCGGCCTCGCCCTTGGAGCGGATCATCGCGGCACCCTCGGTGATGCGGCGGAGCGCCTCACCCAGGTTGGTCGCGCCACAGACGAACGGCACGGTGAAGTTCCACTTGTCGATGTGGTTGACGTAGTCGGCGGGGCTGAGCACCTCGGACTCGTCGATGTAGTCGACGTTCAGCGCCTGAAGCACCTGCGCCTCGACGAAGTGGCCGATCCGGGACTTCGCCATCACGGGGATGGAGACCTCGGCGATGATGCTGTCGATCAGGTCGGGGTCGCTCATTCGGGCGACGCCTCCCTGGGAACGGATGTCGGCCGGTACCCGCTCGAGGGCCATGACGGCGACAGCGCCGGCGTCCTCGGCGATCCGTGCCTGTTCGGCGTTGACGACGTCCATGATGACGCCGCCTTTCATCATGTCGGCGAGTCCGCGCTTGACGCGGCTCGAACCAAACTGCTCGGCGGAAGTGGTTTCAGTCATAGCCTTGATTCTATTCCTTGCGTTTTGTGGGTGTCGCACGGCGAAGTGCCGCGCAACGCGGGAAAGTGCAGCTAGTTTTCGTCTTTCGGCCAGCCGTCCGCGACTTCACGCCGCACCTCGCCGAGCAGGCGGGGAACGGCCTTCGTCTGGGCGATGATCGGGAAGAAGTTCGAGTCGAGCGCCCACCGCGGCACGATGTGCTGGTGCAGGTGCTCCGCGATGCCCGCACCGGCTACCCGGCCCTGGTTCATGCCGATGTTGAAGCCATCGCAGTGCGACACCTCGGTGAGCACGCGCATCGCCACCTGGGTCAGGCTACCGATCTCGGCGACCTCCTCCGGTGTCGCCTCGTCATACGTCGCAATGTGACGGTACGGGCAGACGAGAACGTGTCCGCTGTTGTACGGGAACAGGTTCAGCAGCACGTACGCGTGCTTGCCCCGCGCCACGATCAGGGCCTTCTCGTCGCTCAGGCTGGGCGCGAGACAGAACGGGCAGTCCGATTCGGTCGGCTGCGTGCCGTCCTGGATGTAGACGAGGCGGTGCGGCGTCCACAAGCGTTGGAAGGCATCCGGTACCGCGGCGAATTCGCTCGCCTGCTCGAGTCCCTCGAAGCGGTCGTCGGCGACATCGCCGGTCACGTCTCCGGTCTCGTTCGTGCCCGTCGCCACTTAGCTCTGCCCCTGTCCGGTGACCTGGGCGCGGGTCTCGATCGCGGCGACGATGCGGCTGATGGCCTCGTCGATCGGCACGCCGTTGTCCTGGCTGCCGTCACGGAACCGGAAGCTCACCGCGCCGTTGGCCTGGTCCTCCTCGCCCACGATGAGTTGGAAGGGCACCTTGGCCTTGGTGTGGTTGCGGATCTTCTTCTGCATCCGGTCGTCGGAATGGTCGACCTGGGCGCGCACGCCCGCCGCCTTGAGTCGGCCGATGATCTCGTCGAGGTAGGGGCCGTACTGCTCGGAGACGGGGATACCGACGACCTGCACGGGCGACAGCCAGACCGGGAACGCCCCGGCGTAGTGCTCGGTCAGCACCGCGAAGAACCGTTCGATCGATCCGAACAGGGCGCGGTGGATCATCACCGGGCGCTGGCGGGAGCCGTCGGGCGCGGTGTATTCGAGGTCGAAACGCTCGGGCAGGTTGAAGTCCAGCTGGATCGTGGACATCTGCCAGGTACGACCGATCGCGTCCCGGGCCTGCACCGAGATCTTCGGGCCGTAGAACGCGGCTCCGCCCGGGTCGGAGACGAGTTCGAGACCGGATGCCTCGGCCACCTCGGCCAGGGTCTGCGTCGCCTCGTCCCAGGCCTCGTCGCTGCCGACGAACTTCTTCGGGTCCTTGGTGGAGAGCTCCAGGTAGTAATCCTCGAGACCGTAGTCGGAGAGGAGCTGCAGCACGAAGTTGAGGGTAGAGGTGAGTTCCTCTTTCATTCCCTCCTTCGTCGTGTAGATGTGTGCGTCGTCCTGCGTCATCCCGCGCACGCGGGTGAGGCCGTGCACGACACCGGACTTCTCGTACCGGTATACCGAGCCGAATTCGAAAAGGCGCATCGGCAGGTCGCGGTAGCTGCGACCGCTGGAGCGGAAGATGAGGTTGTGGAACGGGCAGTTCATCGGCTTGAGGTAGTAGTCCACGCCTTGGCGGGTCATGTGCCCGTCGGCGTCGTACTCGGCGTCGAGCTTCATCGGCGGGAACATTCCGTCGGAGTACCAGTCGAGGTGCCCCGAGGTCTCGAACAGGTTCGACTTGGTGATGTGCGGCGTGTAGACGAAGTCGTAGCCGGCCTCGGCGTGGCGCTTGCGCGAGTAGTTCTCCATCTCCTGACGGATGATTCCGCCCTTGGGGTGGAAGACGGGCAGGCCGGAGCCGATCTCCTCGGGGAAGCTGAACAGGTCCAGTTCGGCGCCGAGCTTGCGGTGGTCGCGCTTCGCGGCCTCTTCCTGGCGAGCCTGGTAGGCGCGCAGCTCGTCCTTGGTGGGCCAGGCCGTGCCGTAGATCCGCTGCAGCTGCGGGTTCTTCTCCGAGCCGCGCCAGTAGGCGGCGGCCAGGCGGGTGAGCGAGTAGCCGTTGCCGATCATGCGGGTGTTGGGCAGGTGGGGGCCCCGGCAGAGGTCCTTCCAGACGGTCTCCCCCGTCTTCGGGTCGACGTTGTCGTAGATGGTCAATTCGTTTCCGCCGACCTCGACGGATTCGTTGTCCGCACCCAGGTCGGCCCCCGTCGAGGCACCCTTGAGACCGATCAGCTCCAGCTTGTACGGCTCGTCGGCGAGCTCCGCCCTGGCCTCGTCGGCGGTGACGACGCGGCGCATGAAGCGCTGGCCCTGCCGGATGATCCGGTCCATGGCCTTCTCGAGCGATTTGATGTCGTCTGGAGTGAACGGCTCGGCGACGTCGAAGTCGTAGTAGAACCCGTCGGTGACGGGCGGGCCGATGCCGAGGCGGGCGGCCGGATTCACGGTCTGCACGGCCTGGGCGAGCACGTGGGCGGCCGAGTGCCGAAGGATGCTGAGACCGTCGGGAGACGAGATGGTGACCGCCTCCACGTCATCCGTTGGCGTCACCGTTGCGGCGAGGTCCTTGAGCTCACCGTTGACGCGCATTGCGACGACGGACCGATCGGTGAAAAGCGCAAAGCCGTCAACCACGTGTGTAACTCCTCAGTTGTGTGCGAACCCATCCAACTTTAGCGGCGGGCTGGCCCGGTGGAGTGCCCCCGGTTCGATGCGAGCACCTCGGGCAGTCGACGGAACAGGGGCTCGATGACCTCCGGGGCGGCGACCCTGGCTGGAGCAGTCCCTTCCTGACCACGATCGTGCGGGCGTCCACGGTGCGCAGCCAGACGCTCGCCCTGTCGCGGGGCCGGGCGTGGCGGCGCGTCGGGCAAAGAAAAAACCCCCGTTTTACCGGGGGTTTGTCTGTGGGCGATACTGGGATCGAACCAGTGACCTCTTCCGTGTCAGGGAAGCGCGCTACCGCTGCGCCAATCGCCCAGATCTTGA
>CAJDUC010000051.1_pt1 | contig 18372 bp, 15 predicted proteins | sample 7390041 | NCBI WGS metagenome assembly CAJDUC01 (sample SAMEA7055666, study PRJEB34461) | soil metagenome | biome: terrestrial ecosystem; feature: Peninsula; material: soil | place: Antarctica | collected 2016 | reverse complement strand
CTCACCGGCGGCCGGGCCAACGTTCTCGGAATCGCGTTTCGCCTCGGCAACGCCTACATCGGCCAGAAAGTCCATGCAATCTGGAACCACCAGACCATCGATTTCTACGACGCTCAGGGCACTTTCATCCTCGGGCACCCCATGCCCCCCAAAGGCACCCAAACCGTCGGCAACGGCAGGACGGGACGCTCCCGAACCGAAAAGTCCACGATGTCCTGAGACATCTAAGTGTCCACGATGTCCTGAGACACAAGCGTCCACGAAGTCCTGAGACATCACAACGGCGCCCGCGGGCGCGGCCTGCGGTTTCGGGCGCGGCCTGGCAGGCGAGCGCCGCGGCAGGCGGCTGCCGCCGCGCGCCCGGGGCGGTGGGCCTAGGCCGATTCGCGCAGGATCAGGCGGGTCGGCATGATGTTGCGGTGAACGACCCCCGTCTCGCCCGAGAGCAGACGCAGGAGCAGGTCCGCCATCGCGAATCCCATTTCCTCCGACGGCTGGCTGACTGTCGTCAACAACACGGGGCCGCTGATGGCGGCCGGGCTGTCGTCGAAGGACACCACGGCCACGTCGTTCGGCACGCTCCGCATGCGGTCGGCCAGCACACCGAGCGTGCCGGTCGCCATCAGGTCGCTGGCCACGAAGAGCCCGTCGATGTCGGGGAACCGGTCCAGCAGCCGACGGGTGGCCGCGGCGGCTCCGATGGCAGTGAAGTCGGCGTGCTCGACGGCCTCGATCGGGAGCCCCGCACCCTCGAGGGTCTGCAGAAATCCGTTCAGCCGGTCGATGCCGGCGGGCATGTCGACGGGGCCGGTGATGGTCCCGATCCGTCGGCGTCCGATATCGATCAGGCGCTGGGCGCCGCTGATCGCACCGGCGACGTTGTCGACGTCGACGAAGTAGGGGTTGGCCTCGGAGGCGCTCGCGGGGCGCCCACCGAAGACCACCGGCATGGTTGTCTCGAGGTTGGCAACGAAGTCGTCACCGGTGTGGTGCGAAATGATGAGCGCACCGTCGACGCTGCCGGAACGCAGGTAGCGCATGGTCTTGTGTCGCGGATCGCTCGACGCGACGAGAAGGTTGAGGGTGAAATCACTCTCGTCCAGTCGTCGGGTGATGCCCTGCACGACTGCGGCGAAGTACGGGTCGCCGAAGAACTTCGTCATGTCTTCGGGCACGACCAGAGCGACCGACTGCGTCTGGCGGCTTGCCAGCGATCGCGCCGCCCGATTCGGCACGTAGTTGAGCTCGTCGATCGCCTTGTTGACGGCGGCCACGACCTCCGGCCGTACCTTCGGCGAGCCGTTCACGACGCGGCTGACCGTGGCGCGTGAGACCCCGGCGGCCTCGGCGACCATTTCCAGGGTCGGCTGCGCCGGACGTGGGGTGCGCGCTCCGATAGTCATGGCGTCAGTCTATTTGGGTGCTTCGAGCGCTCGACCACGTCGGCGCGAGCGTGTCCGGTCTTGCCGATGGCCGCCTCCGATCGGGCGCATCCTTCTCGGTCGCGGCGGATCGGAATGCCACCTTGACAATCCGAGACGGGGTGTCTTATGGTTTCACTAGGTCCGTGAGAGCGCTCTCACACCATAATGAGAGCGCTCTCACGAATGATTCCTGACTCACACAGACAAGAGTTTTTCTCAGCACACAAGGGAGTGACAATGAAGCTTTCACGACGCACCAAAGTTGCCGCCGCAGTCGCCTGCGCAGCATCCTTTGCCCTCGTCGCCACCGGATGTACGTCCGCGGGCACGAGTGCCGGTACGACCTCCGATCCGATCACGTTGACCGTGACCACTTTCGGCAGCATGGGCATGGACGGCCTGTACTCGCAGTACGAAGCCGACCACCCGGGCATCAAGATCAAGGCGACGAACATCGACACCGGTGGCAATGCCCGCACGGATGCCTTCACCAAGATCGCCGCCGGTAGTGGCCTCTCCGACGTGCTCGCGGTCGAGGAAGGCTGGCTCGGCGCCATTCAGAACGTTTCCACGCAGTTCAACGATCTCAAGGACTACGGCGCGGACAAGATCAAGGATCGCTGGGTCCCGTGGAAGCTCGCCCAGGGCACTGACAAGGACGGGCGCATCATCGGCTACGGTACCGACATCGGCCCGGAGGGTCTCTGCTACAACAGCAAGGCCTTCGCCGCAGCCGGCCTGCCCACCGATCGCGCCGCGGTCGCCGAGCTGCTCGGTGGCTCAGATGCGACCTGGGACAAGTACTTCGCGGTCGGCAAGCAGTACCAGGAGGCCACCGGCAAAGCATGGTTCGACCAGTCCGGATTCATTTGGAACTCCATGGTCAACCAGCTGCCCGAGGGCTACTACACCGCGGACGGCAAGCTGAACGTAGAGAACAACGCCGACCTCAAGGCCGCATGGATGAAGCTTGCCGACGCGAACGCGGCCGGCCTCTCCGCCAAGCAGAGCCAGTGGGACTGGAACAAGGGAACGTCATTCACCGACGGAACCTTCGCCACGTTCATGTGCCCGGGCTGGATGCTCGGTGTCGTCCAGGGCCAGGTCAAGGCCGCAGGCGGCGACGCCACCGGCGCGACGGCCGGCTGGGACTTCGCTGATGTCTTCCCCGGTGGCGCTGCCAACTGGGGTGGTTCTTTCCTCACCGTGCCGACCCAGTCCAAGCACCCAAAGGAAGCCGCTGAACTGGCTGCCTGGTTGACCGACACCAAGCAGGAAGTCGCCGAATTCCAGGCCCAGGGCCCGTTCCCGAGCGTCACTGCCGCTCAGAGCGATCCTGCTCTCGCCGCCGCGACTGGAGTCTCGGCGTTCTTCAATGACGCGCCGATCGCCGAAATCCTGACTAAGCGCGCCGAAGGCATCAAGGCCCAGTTCAAGGGACCGGATGACTCGACGATCCAGGAGCAGGTCTTCGGACCTTCCGCGATCTCACTCGACCAGGGTGTGTCAGGCGACAAGGCCTGGGCCGACGCCATGACGCTGTTCAACCAGTTGATCGTCAACAAGTAACAGCTCGCATCCGCTTGCCGGGGCTCCTCGACGTCGCATCCAGGCGGCGGGGAGCCCCGGCTCGAAGGCAGAAAGCCACCATGACTCGCACCCTCCCACGAGAAACCCTCGCACCCGAATCCAGAACCACGCCGCCGGTCGACCGCTCCGGTCGGAAGAGCGCACTCACTCGCAGGCAGCGGCTCAGCCGCCTGGACGTGAAGCTCTCGCCCTACCTGTATGTCTCGCCATTCTTCGTGTTGTTCGCGTTGGTCGGACTGTTCCCGCTTGTCTACACCCTCGTGGTGTCGCTCAACAACTGGAACCTGCTGAGTGGGCCCGGGGAGTGGGTCGGCTTCGCCAACTTCGCCGCCGAACTCGGCGATCCCCTGTTCTGGAATTCCCTCTTCAACACCATGAGCATCTTCCTGCTCTCGGCCATCCCGCAGCTCATCGCCGCCACCTTCATCGCCGCGGTCCTCGACCAGAACCTCCGTTCGAAGACGTTCTGGCGAATGAGCGTTCTTATTCCCTACGTGGTGACCCCGGTCGCCGTGGCCCTCATCTTCTCGAACATGTTCAGCGAGCAGAGCGGGCTCGTCAACCACCTCCTCAGCTTCGTCGGCGTCGACCCGATCATGTGGAAGACGAATGTGTTCGCTAGCCATCTGGCGATCGCCGGCATGGTGAACTGGCGATGGACGGGCTACAACGCCCTCATCCTGCTCGCGGCCATGCAGTCCGTGCCGCGCGACATCCATGAATCGGCCGCTCTCGACGGGGCCGGGTTCGCGCGCCGATTCTTCTCGATCACCCTGCCGAGCATCCGCCCCACGATGATCTTCGTCATCATCACGGCCACCATCGGCGGGCTGCAGATCTTCACCGAACCCCGCCTCTACGACGCGACCAGCTCCACGGCCGGCGGCGCTCACCGGCAGTTCCAGACCACCGTGCTCTACCTGTGGGAGATGGCCTTCCAGCGGCAGAACTTCGGCAAGGCGGCGGCGATCGCCTGGATCCTGTTCGTGATCATTGTTGCGTTCGGTGTCCTCAACTTCCTCATTTCCCAGCGGATCGCCACAACGGATTCCCGTTCGGACGTCAAGAGCGCCAAGCGGGCCGCCCGAGGGCAGCTCCGCAAGTCATCCACCGCGGCGAAGTCCGCCGACGTTTCAGCCCGCGAGGTCGCGAACGGCGAGCCCGCCCCGCTCAGCACGCTCCCCGACGGCGCGAAGGAGCCCCGAGCATGACCGGCACAATCACCCCCACCCCCGTCAAGCGGACGAAACCCGCCAGCCCCACGAAGCCCGTCACGACGAGGCACAAGGGCCTCGGAATCGATCGCCGCCCCGGGTTCCTGACCTACGGCATCCTTCTCGCCCTGTTCCTTGGCGGCGCATACCCGCTCTGGTGGTCGGTCGTCGTGGGCTCGAGCCCGACCTCTGTCCTGTCAGAGGAGTGGCCACCGCTTCTCCCGGGCGGACAGTTTTGGATCAACGTCGCGGCAGTCTTCGACACGATTCCGTTCTGGCAGGCCCTGTTGAACAGCATCCTGGTCTCCACGATCATCACCGTCTCGGTCGTGTCCTTCTCGACGCTTGCGGGTTACGCGTTCGCCAAGCTGCGGTTCCGCGGCAGCAACGGCCTGATGGTGTTCGTCGTCGCCACGATGGCCATCCCCACCCAGCTCGGAATCATTCCGCTATTCATTCTGATGCGCCAGTTCGGCTGGACCGGGTCGATCGGAGCGGTCATCATCCCGACGCTGGTCACCGCCTTCGGTGTTTTCTTCATGAGGCAGTACCTCGTCGATGTCATTCCCGACGAGCTCATCGAGGCGGCGCGTGTCGACGGTGCCAACATGATCACCACGTTCTGGAACGTCGGGGTCCCCGCGGCGCGACCGGCCATGGCGATCCTCTCCCTGTTCACATTCATGATGGCCTGGACCGACTTCCTCTGGCCGATGATCGTGTCCCCGCAGAATCCCACGTTGCAGGTCGCGCTCAGTCAGCTCCAGTCGGCACGGTACGTGGACTACTCCGTGGTTCTCGCCGGCGCCGTGCTCGCCACGCTGCCGCTGCTCATCCTCTTCGTCTTCGCGGGCAAGCAGCTGATCTCGGGCATCATGGCCGGGGCAGTCAAGGGCTGATCGACCAGCCCGTAAATCGGAAACGCGAACGGGCCCGGCGGATATCGCCGGGCCCGTTCGCGTTTGGTCCGCCCTTTCCTTAGGCGAAGGCCGCCAGGGCCGACGGGATCGGGTTCTCTCCCGAGACGAGATGCAGAATGCGGCGCTCCGCGGCGCCGCCGGTGATCAGTTCCGCAAGCACGGCCGCGACGTCTTGGCGGGGCACGGTAGCCCGCTCTTCGACGAGACCCGGCCCGGCGGGGTTGAGCTGTACCAGCCCGGTGGCCGGGTCGTCGGTGAGCCCGCCCGGGCGAACGATCGTCCAGGCCAGGGGGCGGGCGATGAGGTCTTCCTCCGCGGCGAGCTTCGCCTGGAGGTAGCCGAGGAAGTCCGCCGGAACGTCGTCGGGAACGCGTCCGTCGCGCACCTTCTCGGTGCCGGTCGAGGAGATCTGGATGAATCGGGTCACACCGACGGTCTCGGCGGCGTCCGCGAGGAGCACCGAACCGCCCAGGTCGACGGCCAGTCGGCGCTCCTCGCTTCCGCCGGCACCGGCGCCCGCGGCGAAGACCGCGGCATCGGCGCCGGTGAGAATGGCGGCCACCTCGGCCGTCGACGAATTCTCCATATCAATCACGACCGGCGTCGCCCCGTCGGCCGTGAGGTCCGCGATCTGGCTGTCGCTCCGGATCAGACCGAGCACCTCGTGCCCGTTTCGGGTCAGCTCCCTGGTGAGGTGCCGAGCAATTTTTCCGTGTCCACCTGCTATGACAATGCGCATCACTGTAATAACACCCGGGACGTGTCGTTCATTCCTCACGTCCCGGGATGTGTCGCTAGTTTGCCTTCGCCGGGTCGGGGCGATCGAACTGGCCGGTGTCGGTTCCCGGTTCGATCAGTGCGCCCATCGTGTCGGCGGCGCGCTGGGCGTCCCTGGTGAGTTCGGCCTGTTCGGCGGCGTGCTCGTCCGCCGCCTCCTGCAAGGCGGAGGTCTTCCGCAGCGGCGGGGCCTTGAGGAAGAAGCTGAGCAGGAACGCGATGAGCACAACGACCAGACTCACCCAGAACACGGTGACGGCGGCGTCGTTGAAGCCGACGAGGAAGGGCTGGGCCAGGCGCGGGTCCGCCGCCTTGAGGAACGACGTGTCGCCGTCGAGGGCGCCGCCGATGCCGCTCGGGTTCGCGAGCAGCTTGAGGATGCCGGAGTTCGCCGGATCCGCCTGCACCGCGGGGTCCGTCGCGGCGGCCTTGACACCGGCCAGCAGGGTCTTGTTGCCGAAGGCCGCCTCGAGCGTGTCCGGGATACGAGTGAAGAGCACGGAGAAGAGCACCGCCGTGCCCAGCGTTCCGCCGATCTGGCGGAAGAACGTCGAGGCACTGGTCGCGACGCCGATATCGCGGGGCCCGACCGAGTTCTGGCTGGCGATGGTCAGCGTCTGCATCAGCTGGCCCAGGCCGAGGCCGACCAGCAGCATCCCGATCATGATGAACCAGACCGGCTTGTCCGCGGTCGCGAAGGTGAAGAGCAGGAAGCCGGCCGACATGAAGGCCGTGCCGACCGTCGGGAAGATCTTGTAACGGCCGGTTCTGGCGATGATCTGGCCGCTGACGATCGACGAGATCATCAGGCCGAGGATCATCGGCAGCATCATGAACCCGCTCTCGGTCGGGTTGGCCCCGTTGACCAGCTGCAGGTAGAGGGGAACGGTCATCATGGCGCCGAACATGCCGAATCCGACGAACACACCGAGCACGGTCGCCATCGAGAACGTCGGCGACTTGAAGAGTTTGAGCGGGATGAGCGCATCGTCACCCATCATCCGCTCGGCCAGGATGAACGCGACAATCCCGAAGGCGCCGATGAAGTAGCAGGCGAGCGATTCCCAGGAGCCCCAGCCCCAGGTGCGGCCCTGTTCGGCGACGAGCAGCAGGGGTACAGCGGCGAGGACGACCGTCACCGCACCCCACCAGTCGATGCGAACCGGGCGCTTGAAGTGCGGCACGTGCAGGAACTTGAGCACGATCACGAGCGCGACGATACCGATCGGGATGTTGATCAGGAAGACCCAGCGCCAGCCGGTGACGCCGAGGATCGTGGTGGCGCCGGAGAGCACTCCGCCGATCAGCGGGCCGATCACGCTGGACACGCCGAAGACGGCCAGGAAGTAACCCTGGTACTTCGCGCGTTCCCGCGGTGCGAGCATGTCGCCCATGATCGTGAGGGGGAGGGCCATCAGACCGCCGGCGCCGAGCCCCTGGATCGCACGGAACACCGCCAACTCGTACATGGAGTTGGCCATGCCGGCCAGCAGGGAGCCGACAAGGAAGACGGTGATCGCGATCAGGAACAGCGGGCGTCGCCCGAAGATGTCGCTCAGCTTGCCGTAGATCGGGGTGCTGATGGTCGAGACGATGAGGTACGCGGTCGTCACCCAGGCCTGCAGGGCCATCCCGTCGAGGTCGTCGGCGATGGTGCGCATCGATGTTCCGACGATGGTCTGGTCGAGGGCGGAGAGGAACATCCCGGCCATCAGGCCGAAAATGACGAAGAGAATCTGCCGATGGTTCATCAGCGGGGCGGTGGAGACAGGCGCGGGTGGAGTTTGCATCGTGTGCAAAGTTACACGACGAGCAAGCGATCTTCAACCAACCTGGGGCACGTCCCAGACGGATTCGCCTTTCGGGTCTAGGCTCCATGCTGTGGGGCGAGAACAGCAACCGGGGATGTCGCAGTTTATTCGAAGACGGCGCATTGTTTCGTTGACCGTGATCGGTGTCATCCTCGCCGGCGGCGCACTCGCCGTCGGCACGATCACGGGGCATGCGACCCCCTCGGTCACCGCCGTCACGGCGTCGATGACTCCGTCGCCGACGCCGACCTCCTTGCCCGCTCCCGTGCCCACCGCGACCGGCCCGATGCGTCCGTCGCCGACCGGTTCGCAGCAGCCCGCGGTCGTGCCCACCTTCAACCGATCGGCGCTGTCGATCGACGATCCCACCAGCCTCTGGGTCGTCGTCGACAAGGGTCGTTCCCTCAACCCGCCGGACTACATCCCGCCGGATCTGGTCGATGTTCCGGTGCCGCATGTTTGGCCGCCGAAGCTCCGCGCCGAGGCATCGACCGCCGTCGTCTCGATGTTCGCCGCGTTCACCGCAGAGACGGGGCTGCAACTCCAGTCCCACAGTGCCTACCGCAGCTATTCGACCCAGGTCGATGTCTATAACAGGGACGTGGCCGATCACGGCCAGGCCTACGCGGACACGAGTACGGCACGCCCGGGCACCAGCGAGCACCAGACCGGCCTGGCCATCGACATCAGCTCCCTGCCGGCCGAGTGTGCGCTCAATACCTGCTTCGGAGACACCGAGCACGGTCGGTGGCTGGCACAGAACGCCTGGCGCTTCGGGTTCCTGCTGCGGTATCCGGCCGACAAGGTCGCGATCACCGGTTACGACTACGAGCCCTGGCACTTCCGGTACATCGGAGTCGAGCTCGCGACGGAGATGCACAACACGGGCGTGACCACTCTCGAGGAATTCTTCGGGCTGCCTGCGGCACCCGGCTACCCCTGAATTCCGACCCTGCAGGGCGGCGTTCCGGCCCGCCCGTGGAGGGGTTTCGGATGCTTTGCACAGCCTCCTTTCACCCGCGCGTGGTGTGGTCTGGGGTCCCTCCCCGCTACCCAGAAACGATTTTGTGCGCCCCGAATCCCGCAGTGAAACCAACAGTGAAACCCGCATCCGCTCTCGCCACCGTGCGGATAAGCCGGCCCGAACCGGCCGGATGCTGCTCATCGCCACCGCTTCAGCGGCCTGCGCCGCCGTCGCCATTTCGGTAGGCCTCGCCACCGGTGGCGGCGCGCTCGGCGCCTCCGCCCAGGCCCAGACTCGGGGCGTGCCCGCCACGGCGGCACCCGCCCTCCCCGTCGAGCAGCCGAAACCGGTGGTGCAGAGCGGCATCAGTGCCCCGGACGGCGTGCCCGACGGCCCGGTCACCGGCGGCACCACCGTCACGGTGAGCGGCGACGACCTGGCCGGGGTTGCCAGCGTGAGCTTCGGCGGCAACCCGGGCACCGTCGTCTCCGCCACCGAGACCATGGTCACCATCACCACCCCGGCCGCGACCGACACCGGCCCCGTCACCGTGGAGCTCTTCGACCGGGCAGGCACTGCGGTCCCCGTCGACGCGGCCGGGCTGGATGTTCCGGCCACCGTGTCTGCCGCGTCCTCGGCAGCATCCCTTCCGGGCGCGACCCCCATCGCGACCGAGGCCTCTCCACCGACCGAGGCACCGCCCGCGGCCGAGACTCCGACCGCGACAGCCGCTCCTGAAGCGCCCACCGCGTCAACCGTCCCCTCCGCGTCGGGCGCCGCTGAGAAGAACACGGCCGAGACGGCCTCCGTTGCGGCCAAGCTCACCTTCACCTACGTCCCAGACCCCCGGATCACGGCACAGACGGAGTACGCCCTCACCCATTGGAACGACTACAACACCGCCGAATTCGGTGCCATCGGCGGCAACGACTGCGTCAACTTCACCAGCCAGTCGCTCCTGGCGCGCGGCTGGACGATGGATGCCGGCTGGTCCTTCGACAGCGCCGGATCCGGCTACAGCCCGGCCTGGGCGAGCTCGACGGCCTTCGCCGCGTACCTCGCTGAGCATCCCGAGCGAGCCACCCCGCTCACCGACGAGCAGCGCCGGCGGGTCAAGGTCGGGGACATCGTTCAATTCGACTGGGATGATTCCGGCGACAGGGACCACACCGGAATCGTGACCCGGGTGGACAAGACCGGGCCGGTCGTCCGAATCTATTACGCAGGTCACACCGCGAATACGGAGTACCAGTCGGTCGACGAATCCCTGGCCAACGGCGGAGGCACAGTCTCCTACTGGAGCGTCAAGTGACCCAGGTGGCCGGAAAGCTCACAGCCAGCGCTGTGAAGATTGTAGTCGAGTGTGCTTATCTGGATTTGAACCACCCCAACGAATTGAGGCTTGTGTGTTGTTGACCCGGCGTTTTCGCATCGGCGTAGTCGTGCTGGTTCTCGGCGGACTCGTCGCCGGCACGGCGGCGGTCGCGTCCCTCGGCGACGACGAGCCGTCGTCAGCGGCCCGGGCCGCCGGCACCGGAGACACCGTGACCGGCAACGCCGCGAAGTCGCCGGCCCCGACCGACACGGCGCGCGCCGTGCCGGCCGAGATCGGCGCACCGGTCGCGATCGAGCAGCCCGCCAAGGCCGCGCCCGTAGCCCCGGTCACCGCCGGCGTTAAGGCGCAGGTCGACTACATGCTCGCGCACTGGACCGACTACAACACGGCCGAGTACGGCGTGATCACCGACAACGACTGCGTCAACTTCACCAGCCAGTCCCTGATCAAGCGCGGCTGGGCCATGGATGACGACTGGTGGTCGGATGGCACGGGCAGCTCGTTCACGCATTCCTCCGCCTGGATCAGCTCCACCTCGCTGATGCGGTACCTGGCCAGCTCCGGCCGGGCGACCGCGCTCACCGATGACCAGCGCGACCAGGTCAAGCTCGGGGATGTCGTGCAGTTCGACTGGGATAACTCCGGCGACCGTGACCACACGGGCGTGGTGACGCGGATCGAAGGATCCGGCGACAACATCGAGATCTTCTACGCCGGACACACCGATGACACGGACTTCCGTTCGGTCGACTACGCGATCACCGAGAAGCACCCGGGCGGCACGGCGTACTACTGGAGTATTCCGTAGCGGGTCTCGATGGGCTCGACCACCGGGTCTTGACGGGCTCGACCACCGGGTCTTGACGGGCTCGACGACCGGGTCTTGACGGGCTCGACGACCGGGTCTTGACGGGCTCGACGACCGGTGATTGAGCTCGACGACCGGTGATTGAGCTCGTCGAAATCACGCGACGGGCTCGACCACCGGGGTGATCGAGCCCGTCAAGATCAGGCGATCGCGGCGTCGACGATCGCCTTGGCCTCGACCTGCACCTGGCGCAGGTGCTCCTCGCCCAGGAACGACTCGGCGTAGATCTTGTACACGTCCTCGGTGCCGCTCGGCCGCGCCGCGAACCACGCGTTCTCGGTGACGACCTTGACGCCGCCGATAGCCGCACCGTTGCCGGGGGCGTGACTGAGCTTGGCGATGATCTTCTCTCCGGCGAGCTCGGTGGCTGTGATGGCCTCACCGTCGAGCTTGCCCAGTTGCGCCTTCTGCGCCGGCGTCGCCGCGGCATCCACCCGCGCATAGGAGGGGGCGCCGAAGTGCTCGGCGAGCTCGGCGTAGCGCTGGCTCGGGGACTTGCCGGTCACGGCGAGGATCTCCGAGGCGAGCAGGGCGAGCAGGATGCCGTCCTTGTCCGTGGTCCAGACCGTGCCGTCGAAGCGCACGAAGCTTGCGCCGGCGCTCTCTTCGCCGCCGAACGCGACCGAGCCGTCGATCAGGCCGGGAACGAACCACTTGAAGCCGACCGGAACCTCCCAGAGTTCGCGGCCGAGGAAGCCGGCCACCCGGTCGATCATGGTCGACGAGACCAGGGTCTTGCCGATCTGGGCATCCGCGCGCCAGCCCTCGCGGTGGCTGTACAGGTAGTCGATGGCCACGGCCAGGAAGTGGTTGGGGTTCATCAGGCCGCCGTCCGGGGTCACGATCCCGTGACGGTCGGCGTCGGCGTCATTGCCGGTGAGGATGTCGTAGTCGTCCTTGTGGGCGAGCACGGAGGCCATCGCTGAGGGGCTGGACGGATCCATCCGGATCTTGCCGTCCCAGTCCACGGTCATGAACCGCCAGGTCGGGTCCACCTTGGGGTTGACCACGGTGAGGTTGAGCCCGTAGCGGTCACGGATGGCGCCCCAGTAGCCGACGCTGGCCCCGCCGAGCGGGTCGGCGCCGATTCGGATGCCGCTGGCCTTGATCGCGGCCATGTCGATGATGTTCTCGAGGTCGTCGACGTAGTGACCGCGGAAGTCGTAGGTCTCGACCGCGCTCGGTTCGCTCATCTTGACGTCACGCAGCCCGGCGGCGATGAGGTCGTTCGCCCGGTTCGCGATCCACGAGGTGGCATCGCTGTCCGCCGGTCCGCCGTGCGGTGGGTTGTACTTGAACCCGCCGTCGGAGGGCGGGTTGTGGCTTGGGGTGACCACGATGCCGTCTGCCTCATCGCTGTTCCCCGCCCGGTTGTAGGCGAGGATCGCGTGCGACAGCGAGGGGGTCGGCACGTAGTCGTCGAACTCGTCGACGAGCACGCGCACACCATTGGCGACGAGCACCTCGAGCGCGGTCGTGTAGGCCGGGCCGCTCAGTGCGTGCGGGTCGGTGCCGATGAAGAGGGGTCCGGTGATGCCCTGAGCCGCTCGGTACTCGACGATCGCCTGCGTCGTCGCGATGATGTGGTGTTCGTTGAAGGCCGTATTCAGGGAGCTGCCCCGATGCCCGGAGGTGCCGAAGGCGACCCGCTGGGCGGGCACCGCCACATCCGGTTTCAGGTCGTAATACGCCTTCACCAGCGCGTCGACGTCGATCAGGTCCGATTCCTGGGCCGGGGTGCCCGCTTGTGCTGTCATGGAACCCAGTCTGGCACTGCAAGTAGGCTGTGAGCCATGTCCGAGTCGCGCAATGTCAGTTACAGCTTCCTCGGCCCAGCCGGCACCTTCACGGAGGCCGCCCTCGCGCAGGTGCCCGAGGCCAGGGGAAAAGCGTGGCGCGCGGTCAATAACGTGGGCGAGGCCCTCGCCGACGTCGTCTCCGGCCGCAGCGTCGCCGCGATGATCGCGATCGAGAACTCGGTCGACGGCGGAGTGTCCGCGACGCAGGACGCCCTCGCGAACGTGCCGAACCTGCGCATCATCGGCGAGTACCTCGTGCCGGTGAACTTCGTGCTGGTGGCCAGGCCCGGCACCGTGCTCGCCGATGTGCGGGTCGTCAACGCGCATCCCGTCGCCTACGCCCAGTGCCGGGGCTGGCTCGAGGCGAACCTTCCGCACCACGGCCACCTCCCGTCGTCGAGCAACGTGACCGCCGCGGCCTCCCTCCTCGAGGGCGTCCAGGCGGATGCCGCGATCGCGCCGATCGGGATCGAGAAGCGTTACGACCTCGACGTGCTCGCGACCGGGATCGGCGACAACCCCAACGCGATGACCCGGTTCGTGCTGGTCAGCCGCCGCGCATCCGTACCGGCCAGGACCGGGGCCGACAAGACCAGCGTGATCGTCGAACTGCCCGAGGACCGGCCGGGATCGCTGCTGGACATGCTCGAACAGTTCGCCACCCGGGGCGTCAACCTCAGCCTGATCCAATCGCGTCCGATCGGCGACGCGATGGGGCGGTACCGGTTCGTGATCGACGCCGACGGCCACATCCAGGACGAACGCGTCGCCGACGCGCTGCTGGGACTGCGCCGGTTCAGCCCGAAGGTGCTGTTCCTCGGCTCCTACCCGCGGGCGGACAGACGACCGATCGAGTTCACCTCGCACTACGACGACGAGGTGTTCACCGGAGCGCGGGAATGGCTCCGGGACCTGCTCGGCGACGCCCCCGGCTCCCAGGAACCCGGCTCCCAGGAACCCGGCGACGAGGCCTGACCCGGCGACGAGGCCCGACCCGGCGACGAGGCCCGACCCGGCGACGAGGCCCGGCGCGGGCTCGGCTCAGACGGGTCGCGGCATCCGCACGATAAGCGCGCCCGGGTCGGCGCTGAACGACGCCGCACGCACCGCGCCGAATTCATCACCGTCGATCTCGAACTCCTGCGGCTGCTCGAGCACGATCCGGATGCCGGCGCCGCGCAGCGTCGTCATCACCCGTTCGTTGCTCGATTCGGTGCGGTCGATGATTCGCCGGCCCGCCGCCGACCGGCGGAGCACCCCGTTCTCCCAGGTCACCCGGCGCCAGATGGTGAGCCAGCCGAGCATGCCCTTCGGCTGCAGCACCGCGATGTCGAGGATGCCGTCGTCGGTGCGCGCCTCCGGCAGGAACTGCACATTCCCCGGCAGCAGGCCGCAGTTGGCGACCAGGATCGTGCTGACCTGCGCCGGACGGTCCGTGCGCCCCTCGACGCTGTAGCGAATCCGGAACGGCCTGGCGGTGGGGATGACCCGGGCTCCCGCGTCGACGTAGGCGAGCCAGCCGACCCGCTTCTTGAGGTCGGCACGGGTGCTGGCGATCATCCGCGCGTCGAGGCCGATTCCCGCCATCACGAGGAAGACGTGCTCCGCCGGGTCGCCGGCCTCGGTCGTGATGCTCGCCACCCCCACGTCGATGGCCTTGTCCACGCCGGTGAATGCGATCGTGGCCGACTCGTCGAGGCTCGACAGCGGCAGCTGGAGGTTGCGGGCGAGGAGATTGCCGGTGCCCGCCGGAATGATGGCCAGTGCGACTCCCGTGCCCCGGAGCGCCTCGGCCACGGCCCGGACCGTGCCGTCGCCACCGGCAGCGAGCACGACGGATGCGCCCTGGTCCAGGGCGAGCCGGGCGGCACCGCGTCCGGGATCGTTTCGGGAGGTCGGGAACCAGAGGCTCTCCTCCCAACCGGCCGCCGCCGCGGTCCTGGCCACGCTGGTCCGCAGTTTTCCCAGGTCGACCTTGATCGGGTTGTAGACGACGGCAGCGCGCAGAACTCTTTCGGCCTGACCGGGAGTATTCACGGGGCAAGGCTAGCAAGGTGTCCCGGCGGGCGCTTGTAGACTGGCCAACGTGATTGATCCTGTGCTGCTGCGAGAGAATCCCGACCTCATCAAGCGTTCTCAGATGGCGCGCGGTGCGTCCGTCGAGGCGGTTGATCGTGCCCTCGAGGCCGACACCGAACGACGGGCGTCGATCCGCGCGTTCGAGGATCTGCGCGCGGCCCAGAACCTGTTCGGCAAGCGGGTCGCATCCGCCCCCGGAACAGAGAAGAAGGCGCTCGTCGCCGAGGCCCAGGCGCTCGCCGCCCGGGTGAAGGCTGCCGGAGTAGCCGCCGCCGACGCCGAGACAGCGTTCACCACGGTGATGCGCACATTGGCCAACCCGATCATCGACGGCGTCCCGGCGGGTGGAGAAGACAACTTCGTCACGCTACGCACGCACGGGGAGATCCCCGTATTCGACTTCGAACCGCGCGATCACCTCGAAATCGGTGAGCTGCACGGTGCGATCGACATGGCCCGCGGGGCAAAGGTGTCCGGTGCTCGCTTCTACTTCCTCAAGGGGATCGGGGCCCGCCTCGAGATCGCCCTGATGAACATGGCCCTCGACCGTGCCCTCGTGGCCGGTTTCGTGCCGCTGATCACGCCCACCCTCGTGCGGCCGGAGATCATGGACGGCACCGGGTTTCTCGGCGAGCACGCCGACGAGATCTACTACCTGCCCGCCGACGACCTCTACCTCACCGGCACGAGCGAGGTCGCGCTCGCCGGGTATCACTCCGACGAGATCCTCGACCTCACCGAGGGGCCGCTCCGCTACGCCGGCTGGTCGACCTGCTACCGCCGCGAGGCCGGCTCGGGCGGACGCGACACCCGCGGAATCATCAGGGTGCACCAGTTCAACAAGCTCGAAATGTTCACTTACGTGCTGCCGGAGAACGCCGAGGCCGAGCACGACCGTCTCGTCGCGTTGCAGGAGGACATGCTCCAGGCGCTGGGCCTGAGCTACCGGGTCATCGACGTCGCCGCCGGCGACCTGGGCTCGAGCGCCGCCCGCAAGTTCGACATCGAGGCCTGGGTTCCCACCCAGGGTGCCTACCGCGAGCTCACCAGCACGAGCAACTGCACCACCTACCAGGCCAGGCGGCTGGACATCCGCTACCGCACCGAGTCGGGCAAGACGGCACCCGTCGCCACCCTCAACGGCACCCTCGCCACCACCCGCTGGATCGTCGCGATGCTGGAAACCCACCAGCAGGCGGACGGGTCCGTGATCATTCCCGAGGCCCTGCGGCCCTGGCTCGGCGGTCTCGCCGTGATCGAGTCCGCACCATGAGCCCCGGCGCGGCCGTGGTGAAGAACCCGGGCAAGACGGATGCTCCGTGGCTGGTGGCACTGGACATCGACGGCACCACGATGCACGAGGACGGCACGATCAGCGAACGCGTGCTCGACCAGGTGCGACGCCTCGACGCCGCCGGTCACGAGATCATGCTGGCCACCGGCCGTTCCGCCGCGACCACGCTGCCCGTTCTCGACCGCCTCGAGATCGCCCCGCGCTATGTCGTCTGCTCCAACGGGGCGATCACCCTGCACCGCGACCCCGATTCGCCCACCGGCTACCGGCGCGAGTGGGTCGAGACCTTCGACCCGACCGATGTTCTGCTCTCGATCAAGTCGCACCTGACCACCGCCCGCTACGCCGTCGAGGACGAACACGGGTACTACCGCTATACCGAGCCGTTCCCTGACGCCACCATCGGGCTCGACAGCGAGCACGTCGACTTCGACGATCTGCTCCGGCATGCCGCCACCCGGGTCGTCGTGATCTCGCCGGATCACGATATGGACGACTTCCTCCGGGTGGTCGACCGGATGGGCCTCAACCGGGTCAGCTACGCGATCGGCTGGACCGCCTGGCTGGACATCGCTCCCGACGGGGTGAACAAGGCCACCGCGATGGAACGGGTGCGCGCCGAGATGGGCATACCCCGTGACCGGGTGATGGCGGTCGGCGACGGTCGCAACGACATCGAGCTGCTCCAGTGGGCCGCCGTTCACGGCCGCGGGGTGGCCATGGGGCAGGCGCCCGACGAGGTCATCGCCGCCGCCGGGGAAACCACCGGGGCTGTTCAGGACGACGGTCTCGCGTTCGCGCTGAGTAGCCTGTAGGCGCGCGCAGCCCGCTGACAGCCGACCGTCAGTGCGCTGCCGGCATCCGCTGGCATTCTGAACGGCGGCTCATCGGCTAGAATCGGTCGGTATTCGCCTGTTTCGATCGCGTGTGTTCTGCGCTATTGCGCGGCAATATTGGAGGGCTGTCCGAGCGGCCGATGGAGTCTCGTGGGTTCGAATCCCACGCCCTCCGCACCTGGATGCTGTACGCCGGCACACGACGAAGGGATCTGAATGAGCGACCAAATGCGCCCCCGTTCGACCCGATCCGGCAAGCTCTCGACCTTCGCCCGGCACGGTCGGCTGAAGCGATCCAACCCCGTCCTGGCTGCCGTGAAGCTGCTGGCCGCCGCGATGGCCGTCGTGCTCGTCAGCAGCGTATCCGTCGCCGCCCTCGCCACCTACGATGTGGCCGCGAGCGTTCAGCCGAGCGTGCACCTCGCCAACGAAACGGCGGGCCCGGTTCCGCAGATCGGTGCGATCCCCGGTGGCGTGAACCTGCTGGTGGTCGGCAGCGACAGCCGCAAGGGCCAGGACCCCGCCTTCGGCGAAGAGGATTCCACCGGCGACCTGAACGACGTCACGATGCTGCTGCACATCTCCGCCGACCACAGCAACGCGTCCGTGATCAGCTTCCCCCGCGACATGTTCGTGCCCATCCCGAACTGCCCGGACCCCGCCGGCGGCACGTTCAGCTCGATGAGTCGGCAGAAGATCAACACCACGCTCACCTACGGCGGCCTGGCCTGCACCGTGCTCACGGTAGAGAAGCTGACCGGACTCGAGATCCCGTTCGCGGCCGAGGTTCAGTTCAGCGGAGTGATGGCCATGTCCACCGCGGTCGGGGGCGTGCCGGTCTGTGTGGCCGAGGAGATCCAGGACGAATACACCGGAACGTTCCTGACCCCGGGAATGCACACGCTCGAGGGCGTCGCCGCCCTGCAATTCCTGCGCACTCGTCACGGCATCGGCGATGGCAGCGACCTCACCCGGATCAACAACCAGCAGGTCTTCATGTCGGCCCTGGTTCGCACGATCAAGAGCGCCGACACCCTGTCCGACCCGCTCAAGGTGTACTCCCTGGCCAAGGCAGTGACGGCGAACATGACCCTGTCTGCCAGCCTCAACGACGTGACGACCCTGGCCTCGATCGCCGTGGCCCTCAAGGACATCCCGCTGGACCAGGTCGTGTTCGTGCAGGTTCCGACGGGCGGCACGGAGGGCGGCGTTCTGCCCCTCCAGCCGGACTTCGACGAACTGTTCACGGCCGTCGCCGCCGACCAGCCGCTCCAGCTCGGTGGCACCCTCGGCGCCGGGGCGACCCTGGATCCCTCCGTGACGGTGGACCCGAACGCCACTCCCGACCCCGCCGCGACGACGCCGGGGGCCGTCGTGCTCTCCGATTCGGCGACCGGTCAGACGGCAGGGGAGCTCACCTGCTCCGTCGGGCGCACCCTCGAAAACCAGTAGAAGTCTCG
>CAJDUC010000057.1_pt1 | contig 18796 bp, 18 predicted proteins | sample 7390041 | NCBI WGS metagenome assembly CAJDUC01 (sample SAMEA7055666, study PRJEB34461) | soil metagenome | biome: terrestrial ecosystem; feature: Peninsula; material: soil | place: Antarctica | collected 2016 | reverse complement strand
GCGGGCCGGCGCGATGCGCGACTCCGGCACGTACTCGACTTCGGCGTCGTCGGCGTAGTGAGTGCCCATTCCATCGCGGAGCAAACGGATGGCCTCCGCACGCTGCTGGGACACGGCCGAGTGGGTGATCCCCAGCTCGGCGGCAATCTCCTTGACCGAGCGGTCGTCGAAGTACACCTGCTGAACGATCTCGCGCATCTTCTCCGGCAGGGCGTCGATCGCCGCGCGCAGGTAGGCGAGGCGCTCCGCAGAGAGAAGGGAATCTTCGGGCAGTTCGGCGCCGGAGACCAGGAACTCGGCCGTGGCGTCGTCGAGGGTGGAGAGGGTGCGCTCGGAGTCGGCCAGGCCGGCGACTGCCGTCTCACGGTCTACGCCGAGGGCGGAGGCGACCTCGTCGACCGAGGCGGCACGGCCGAGGGCGGCGGCGAGGGTCTCCTGAACGGCGCGGGTTTCCTTGATGCGGCGGCGAGCCATCCGGGTGGCCCAGTCGTTGGAGCGCATCTCGTCGGCGAACGCGCCGATGATGCGACGCCGAGCAAAGGCACCGAAGGGAACGCCAAGCTCGGCGTTGAAGGCATCCGCGGAAGTGATGAGGGCGAGAGCCCCGGCCGAGGCCAGGTCATCGCGTGAGAGGTGGCGCGCCTTCGCCCAGACTTCGGAGACGAGGTAGCCCACGAGTGGGAGGTTCTCAATCACCAGCTGGTTGCGTTCTGCCCGATTCATCTCGGACCTCCCTGGATACTTAAACGGACGGGGTGCGGATCGAAACTGGAGACCAGATCGAGCGCATATTGCCGGGTAAGCACGGGGACTAAAACAAGCTGTGGAGCGGGGTTTCGGGGCCCCAGCGGGGGATTTCTCCTCCGCTGGTTAAAACGTATTGGGGACCCGCGCCCAAGAACCGGAGCGGCTCCCCCCACTATGGGTAAAAACACCCCCAGTCCGGGGCGAATCACCCCGGAACGGGGTACACCCGCCGGGCTGGTTCGGGGATCGTGTCCTCCCTTTGGTGGACACGTGAGGCGCCCGACTGGCATCCTGTTTGCAGTTGATCGCTAACGGTGCAGACCACCATGCCGATAGTGCGTCTCAGATGCAGGAGTGCACGCGTTCTGGCGCGGTACTCGTCAAGGAATGGAAAGGGCAGGTGGGCGACGTGGGCGCGAACGAATTGTCGGCACTGCTGTGGCGTGAGCGTGAGCTCCTGGAACTGCTGATCTTCAAGCTCGACGAAGAGCAGCTCCTCCTCACCAACGGCAAGACCCGCTGGCTCCAGCAGGGCACCCGTGAGGTCGAGCAGGTTCTCGGCCACGTTCGCGAGGCCGGTCTGGCCCGCTCGGTCGAGGTGTCCGCCCTCGCCGCCGAGTGGGGTACGGCCGAAGACGCCACCCTGCGCGAACTCGTCGCGCACGCCCCCGTCGGGCCCTGGACCGAGATCATGGGCTCCCATCTCAAGGCGCTGGGCGAACTGACCACCCAGATCAAAGAATTGCGCGATGCGAACGAGCAGCTGCTGCGCGCCGCGGCGCGCTCCAGCCAGGAGACACTCGCCGACGTGCGCACGAACTCCAACACCTACGACTCCCGCGGCACGTCCGACGTTCGCACGGCCGCGTCCCGACTCTTCGACCAGATCTTGTGAGCACCGCACTCATGCGAACCCCACCCGTGTGGCCCCTGACCCTGAGGACGCAGCCATGAGCACATTCGGCGGACTGAACACCGCGTACACCGGCCTGGTTGCCGCCCGCAAGGGCCTCGAGGTCGTCGGCCAGAACATCGCCAACGCCAACACCCAGGGCTATACCCGGCAGCGCATCTCCACCTCCGCGGTGGATGCCATCAGCCGCGTCGGTCTGATGAGCGCCGGTGTGCAGGCCGGCCAGGGCGTCAACGTCGACGGCGTCTCCCGCCTCGGTAGCGCCACCCTGGACGCCCAGGTGCGCGCCACCGCGGCCGTCGCCGGCTACTCCGCCGTGCGTTCCAACGCTCTGACCTCGGTCGAAGGGGCGATGAACGAGCCCGGAGCGAATGGTCTTTCGGCGCAGCTGAATGACTTCTGGGCCGGCTGGCAGGACGTGGCCAACGCCCCCGGCGACACGGCACCGGCCGGTGTGCTCCTCGGCCAGGCCGGCGTGCTCACCACGCGGATCGCGCAGGGCTACCAGGCGGTGGCCAACCAGTGGTCCACCACCCGCAGCAGCGTCGACGGCATGGTCACCGAGATCAACGGCGCCGCGGCCCAGGTCGCGGCACTCAACGTGCAGATTCGCAACGAGCAGGCCGCGGGCGGCGGCGCGAACGAGCTTGTCGACCAGCGGAGCGCGCTCACCACCACCCTCGCCGCCCTCACCGGCGGCACCGTCGTCGACCGAGGCGACGGCACGGTCGACGTTCTCGTCGGCGGCAACGCCCTGGTCAGCGGCAACTCGGCCCAGAAGCTCATCGCGGTCGGCGCCCGGTCGATGACCGGAACCGGCGGCGCGCCCCACGTCGAATGGGCGGCCCACCCGGGCACGTCCGTCGCCGTCGACGGCGGAGAGCTCGCCGGCGCAATCTCCCTGCTTGCCCCCGCCGTCACTTCCGGAGCGGGAACGGGCACGGGCGGCGCGCTGGCCGAGGCCGCGGAGTCCTACAACACGATCGCCAAGAACCTGGCAAACAAGGTCAATGCCATCCACCAGGGCGGCTCGGTCTCCTCCGCCCCAGGCGTCGCAGCCAATCTGGACTTCTTTTCCTATGACGCGGCCAATGCCGCCGCAAGCCTGGCTGTTGTGCCGAAAACCCCGGCCGAGATCGCCGCCGGCAGCCCCGGCCAAGGCGCCCTCGACGGCTCCATCGCCGACGAACTCGCCCAGCTGGGTGCGGGCAAGGCCGTCGCCTCGGCTGGGCCTCCCCCCACCTACGTGCAGTCACCCTCGACCGACTGGTCGAACTTCGTCACGAGCTTCGCCGTGACCACCCGCACCGAACTGCAGCACGCGACGCTGGCTGACATCACGTCGAACGCCGCGGTCGGCGCCCAGCTCTCGAACGCCTCGGTCGACCTCGACGAGGAGAACGTGAACCTGCTCATGTTCCAGCACGCCTACCAGGGCGCCGCGCGCGTGATGACGGCCGTGGACGAGATGCTCGACACCCTCATCAACCGCACCGGACTGGTGGGAAGGTAAGCCATGATCTCCCGTGTCACGACCCAGACCCAGATGCGCTCGGCGCAGGCCAATCTGCAGACGAACCTCGCCCGGATGGCCCAGCTGCAGGCGCAGGCGTCCTCGCTCAAGGCGATCGAGCGGCCATCCGACGACCCGGCCAAGGCCGCCGATGCCCTGGCCGTGCGCGCAGAACAGCGCGCCGTCAGCCAGTACAGCCGCAATGCCGAGAACGGCAACAGCTGGCTGACCACCGCGGACTCCGCCCTCGCGAACACCACCGATATCCTGAACCAGGTGCGGGACCTCACCGTGCAGGGCGCCAACGACGGATCCCTCTCCACCACAGCCAAGGAAGCGATCGCCGTTCGTCTCGATGGCCTCAAGCAGGATCTGCTCAGCCAGGCGAACGCGTCCTACCTCGGCCGCAACGTCTTCGCCGGGACAACATCAGTGCCGCCCTGCGCGCCACACCGTCGAGCAACATCGGACACTTCCTCACCGACGTGGATGCCCGGATGAAGACCGTGCTCACCGCCCAGGCTGATGTCGGTGTGCGTCAGGCCCAGATTCAGAAGGCCGGCGACACCCTGGTCAAGCAGTCTGGCGCCCTCGAGGCGCAGCGCTCCTCCATCGAGGACGTGGACCTCGGCCAGGCGATCCTCGACCTCAAACTTCAGGAAGTCACCTACCAGTCGGCCCTCGCGGTGACCGCCAAGGTGCTCCAGCCGACCCTGATGGACTTTCTCCGATGATTTCGAACCGAGTGAAAACAGGCCCGATGAACGCCACCCTGACCTTCGTGACCCCGCCTCCCGGGCTCGAGCCGCTGACCGAGTTCACGCTGATCGAGATTCCCGGCGCGGCCGGTCTCTTCACGTTGCAGGCGGCCACCGATCAGCGCACCCGGTTGTTCGTGCTGGATGCGTCGGTGTATCTGCCCGACTACTCCCCCGTGATCAGCGACGACCAGGCGAGCTCGCTCGAGCTCGCTGACCCGACCGACGCGCTCGTGCTCGTGGTGACCAACCCCGGCGAGGGCGGAACGACCGTGAACCTGATGGCGCCGATCGTGGTCAACTCCACCACGGGCAGTTGCGCGCAGATCATCCTCGAAGGCCAGGACTGGCCGCTCCGCGCCGAGCTGGGAGCCCGTTCGGCGTAGGTCGTTCATGCGGTCGGGAGGGGTCTCGACAGGCTCGACCACCGGGGTCGCTCGACCACCGGGGTTGCTCGACCACCCGGTCCTTCGACCACCGGGCTCCCTGTGCATAGTCTCAGGCACTTTCGGCGGCATCCATGGCTGTCGCTAGGCCCGTCGGGAATACCGTTGCGGGTATAGGGCCATCAGCCGGCGAATGCTTTTCGCCGGCCTGCGTGGTCCGGGCAATGGAGCCGTCATGCACGATTTCGTCAGCGTTCTCGCCGGTCTCGACAATCCGGGAATCTACCTCGGCTGGGGTGCCTTCCAGATCCAACTGGGCAACCTCATCGTCATCCTCGTGATGATCGTGCTCTTCGTTCTCGCACTCTTCCTGCCGTTCCCAAGTGGTCGGAAGCGCAAGTGAGTCTCCGCGAACACCCGCCACGCGAACACCCGCCGGTGCAAGACGAGTACCGCACCTGGACCGGCAAGGCCAGAGGTTGGCTTCTGCGGCGGCTGCCCGCCGACAAGCTACTCCCCGAAGACCAGCCGAGCTATGTCGCATCCTGGATCTACGTGTTCGGCATGGGAGCGATCGTCTCCCTCATCTTCATCCTCGCCTCCGGCGTGATCCTCGGCCTGAACGGCCCGGCCTGGTACCACCTGTCGGATCTCGGCCACTTCGTGAACAGCGTGCACCTGTGGAGCGTCGAGCTCTTCTTCCTGACCATGGTCGTGCACCTGTGGGGCAAGTACTGGATGGCGGCCTGGCGCGGCGGGCGCACGCTGACCTGGATCACGGGGATGGGCGCCTTTCTGGTCTCCATCGTCACCGCCTTCACCGGCTACCTCCTGCAGACCAACTTCGACTCGCAGTGGATCGCCTTCGAGGGCAAGGATGCGTTGAACGCCGCCGGGATCGGCGCCTGGTTCAACGTGGCCAACCTCGGTCAGATCTTCATGTTCCACATCATCCTGCTGCCCCTGGCCGTCGGGGCCGTCGTCGCCCTGCACGTCGTGCTCGTTCGGATGCACGGTGTGGTTCCGCCGCTCGACGCCGCGGAGACCGACGCACAGCTCCAACCCACGGCGCGCCAGGGCTCCGGGGAGGCCGGGCGATGAGCGACCCGAGACTGCGCGCGGCCCGCGCGCACAGCAACGGCCTGGCCCGACGCCCCTGGCGCGGTACAGTGCGCGAATACGACCTGTTCAAGGAACTCACGGTGGCCCTGGTCGTGGTCGGCATTCTCGCCCTCGGACTCTCCGCGGTCTTCGGCTCCCCCGACGAGGCCAGCGTCACCCTGAAGTCCTGGGCGAACGCCGCCCCGGCCGACTTCGTCGCCACCGCCACCGCCGAACTCGGCGGCACCAGCGAAACCGCCGGCTACGGCCCGCCGTACAACAACACGCCCGACGCGACCCAGACCCTCGGGCCCCTCGACCTGCAGAGCCTCTCCGGCGTGCAGATCCCGATCGACACGGCCAACGACCTCGTCATCGACCCGCTCACGACGCTCAACACGCCACCGCCCGAGCTGGCCGACTGGGTGACCGCCAGCGACGCCCAGCGCACCGGCTGGACCACCGCATACTCCGATGCCCTCACCACGGCCACCGACAACGACCCGGCCAATGTGCCGGCCGACGCCGGCGCATACGGCCCCGTCCCTGTGCTGACGAACTCACTGCTCACCATGGCCATGCAGGGAGCGCTAGACGGCGTGCTCGCGGCGAAGGGCGCTTTCTACAACTTCGATTACACCCTCGGCACCCTGTTCCTCGGCGACGGAGCCTACTTCGGCGACCTGGCCACCGCCCAGCACCTCACCGGGGACCAGTGGGGCATGATGAACGAAACCGGGAACACCCCGGGCCAGTCCTGGCTGTGGCTGTTCTCGTTCTGGTACCAGGTGGAGCCGTTCGCCTCGGCACCGAACGCCGACCTGCTGGTGGTGCTCCTGATGCTCCTCCTCAGTATGCTGCTCACCCTGGTGCCGTTCATCCCCGGCCTGCGCGACATCCCCCGCTGGATCCCGGTGCACCGGTTGATCTGGCGTGACTACTATCGCCGACGCTGAGGGCTAGGCTTGTCGCTGACACCATTATCGGTGTCAGCGACCTCGCACCGCGACAGCCCGGGCGTGCCGAACACGCCGGGGTAGAGGACGCACCCCGTCAACGAGCTCGTCCACCGGACCGTTCAGGCCCGACGGCCGAGCCGTTATCACTGCGCTCCCGCGCGGCCGTCGAAGAGGTGTGCCATGGGCGACTCGTCCCGATCAATCCCGTCCCGAACGACCACGATCGAGCAGGGCGTGGTGAAGACCGAACCGTTCCGGTCGTTCCTCCGCCTGCTCCGGCCGTATCGCGGGAGGCTCTCGCTCTCCACCCTCGCCTTCCTGGTCAAGGACTCTCCGGCCTGGGTGCTCCCGCCGCTGACCGCGGCGATCATCGACATCGTGGTAGCCCGGGGGCCCCTGCACAACCTGTGGGTGCTGGCCGGACTGGCGACCGTGCTGCTCACCCTGAACTACCCGTTCCACATGCTCTATGTGCGCGGTTCCAGCCGGGCCACCCGGTCGATGGCCGTCGACGTGCGCAATGCCCTCACCGAGCGTCTGCAGCGCCTCTCGATCGGATTCCACAATCGGCAGAGCGCATCCATCGTGCAGACCAAGGTTGTGCGCGACGTCGAGAACCTCGAGCTGATGATGCAGCAGGCGTTTCCGACCGTGCTCTCCACGGTCTTCACCCTGACCGGGGCGATCGTGATCACCGCGATCGCGGTTCCCTCGTTCGTGGGCGTGTTCGCAATCACGGTGCCCGTCGCCGCGCTGCTCGTGCGCTACATCCGCACGCGGGCGGGCACCCGCAACGAAGACTTCCGTCTCGAGGTGGAACGGTTCTCGGCCGGGGTCGGCGAGATGGCGGCGCTCATCCCGATCACCCGCGGACACGGCCTGGAGCTGGTGGCCTCCAAGCGCGTCGCGGGCCAGGCGCGCAGCGTCAGCCTCGCCGGGCAGGAACTGGACACACTCAACGGCCGGTTCGGCGCCTTCTCCTGGGTCTCCTACCAGGTGCTCGGCGTGGCCTGCCTGGTGGGAGCATCCGCCGCCTCGATCACCCAACTGATCCCGATCAGCGCGGGCCAGGTCGTGCTCCTCAGCACCTACTTCACGGTGCTGACCGGGGGTATCGTCAACCTGCTCAACGTCACGCCGGTGGTCTCGCGCGGACTCGAATCGATGCGCTCCATCGCCGAGATCATGGAGGAGCCCGACATCGAGGTGAACGACGGACGCCAGCTCGTCGCCGCGGTCTCCGGGGCGATCGAGCTCGACGGGGTCAATTTCCGCTACCTCGGCGGCCGGCCGGCCCTCACCGACATCTCCCTCGCGATCCGGGCCGGCGAGACCATCGCCCTGGTCGGCCCCTCCGGCTCCGGCAAGTCGACCCTGCTCAACCTCGTGCTCGGGTTCGTGCGCCCGACCACCGGCCGCGTGCTACTCGACGGTCACGACATGAACACTCTGGACATGCGCAGCGTGCGCAGCCACGTCTCGATCGTGCCGCAGGAATCCGTGCTGTTCGAGGGGACCATCCGCGACAACGTGGCCTACGGCCTCACCGGGGTCGACGACGACACAATCCTCACTGCCCTCCGCGGCGCGAACGCACTCGACATCCTCGGCCCGGTCGATTCCCCGGCCGGCGCCGGCCTCGACGCCATCGTGGGCACCCGCGGCTCCGGGCTCTCCGGCGGGCAAAGGCAGCGCCTCGCGATCGCCCGCGCCCTTGTGCGCGACCCGCGCATCCTCATCCTCGACGAGCCGACCAGCGCGCTCGATGCGGACTCGGAGGGCAAGGTGAAAGACGCCCTCGCCACCCTGTTCCGCGACCGCACCACCCTGATCGCCGCGCACCGGCTCTCGACCATCCGGGAGGCCGACCGGATCGCCTACATCGAGAATGGTCGGATCGTCGAACTCGGCAGCCACGACGAGCTGATGGCCCTCGGCAACCGCTACGCTCACATCGTCTCCCGCCAGACCCTCTGACCCTCTGACCCTCTGACCCACTGACCCACTGACCCACTGACCCACTGACCCACTGACCCACGCTCTGATCAATCGAAAGGCTCTCAATGCCCCGTTTCGACCTCAGCCTCCCGGAGCTCCGGGAGTACCGCCCCCGGGTTTCCGAACCGGCCGACTTCGACGAGTTCTGGCGGGAAACCCTCGCCGAGGCCCGTCGTTTCCCGGCGACGCCCCGACTCACCCGGCAGACCTCGCCGCTGGCGCAGGTCGAGGTCTACGACCTCGTCTTCCCCGGCTTCGGCGGACAGCCGGTGCACGCCTGGTACCTGCTCCCGGCGGGCACGACCGGCCCCCTGCCCGCCGTCGTGGAGTACAACGGATACGGCGGCGGTCGCGGACTCCCCCACGAGCACCTGGCCTGGGTCAGCGCCGGCTACGCGTACCTGTTCATGGACACGCGCGGCCAGGGCAGCGTCTGGGGCTCCGGCGGCGACACCCCCGACCCGCACGGAACCGGGCCGTCCTCGCCCGGGTTCATGACCCGCGGCATCGAATCGCCGCACGACCACTACTACCGCAGGGTCTACACGGATGCCGTGCGCGCCATCGACGCCATCCGCACCCTCGATCGGGTCGACTCCGATCGCGTCGCGGTCTGCGGCGGCAGCCAGGGTGGCGGCATCGCCCTGGCCGCGGCCGGGCTGGCCGACGGGCTCGTCGGAGTGCTGCCGGAGGTGCCGTTCCTCTGCCACTTCGAGCGGGCCGTCGGCATGACCGAGGAGGACCCGTACCAGGAGATCGTGCGCTACCTCTCGGTGCACCGGGGGCGCAGCGAGCAGGTCTTCCACACCCTCTCCTACCTCGACGGGGTGAACTTCGCCGCGCGGGCCACGGCACCGGCGCTGTTCTCGGTCGGCCTGCTCGACCCGGTCTGCCCGCCGTCGACGGTATTCGCGGCCTTCAACCGGTATGCCGCCGATGCGGAGATCGAGGTCTACCCGTTCAACCAGCACGAGGGCGGCGGCGGGCACCACTGGGTGCGGCAGGCGGCGTGGTTGGAGCGGGTGCTGGGCTGAGGTCGGACGGGCGGGGGTCTCGACAGGCTCGACCACCGGGGCCGGCTCGACCACCGGGCGGGGGTCTCGACAGGCTCGACCACCGGGGCCGGGTCGACCACCGGGCGGAACCGGGTCTCGACAAGCTCGACCACCGGGGCCGGGTCGACCACCGGGCGGAACCGGGTCTCGACAAGCTCGACCACCGGGGCCGGGTCGACCACCGCGACAAGCTCGACCACCCGGGGCCGGCTCGACCACCCGACCGGTGATTGAGCCTGTCGAAATCAGGGGGCCGGCGGGGGAATCTCGCCCGACCCCCGGTGGATCACCCGGGTGGGGAGCTCGATCTGCTTGGTGAACTCCGACGGATCCGCCAGCCGTTCGAGCGCGAGCCTGGCGGCCGTGCGGCCGAGCTCCATGGTGTCGTAGCCGACGACGGAGATGCCGAGGGCATCCGCCAGCTCGAAGTCGTCGAAGCCGATAAACGCGACAGCCGGCTCCCGGTCCCGGAGCGCCCGCACTGCCCCCGCGCTGGCCCGGTTGTTGGCGGCGACGATCGCCGTGGGCGGGTCGTCGCGGTCGAGGAGGTCGCGCACGGCCCGCTCCGGCGAAATGCCCGGGTCGTCATCGACGTGCTCCCAGCGGGCGGTCTCGGTCACTCCGACCTCGCGCAGGGCCTCCCGATAGCCGGCGAGACGTTCACGCACGGTGTGCATCGCCGAGGGGTTGCTGACGAAGCCGATCTTGCGGTGACCCAGCGCGGTCAACGACCGCACGGCATCCGCCATGCCCGTGCGGTTCGCCAGCACCACGGAATCGGCGAGCAGGTTGCGGGCCGGTCGGTCGACGCTGATCACGGGTGTGCCCAGCTGACGTTCTCCGTCGAGGTAGGACTGGTCGTCGGCGACCGGAATCAACAGCAGTGCGCGCACCCGCTGGGCGAGCAGAGCGTCGACCACGACCGCCTCGCTCTCCGGGGAGTCGTCGGTGGTCGCGAGCACCATGGTGAGCCCGCTCGCGGCGAGCTCCCGCTCGATTCCGGCGGCGACGTGGAAATAGAACGGGTTGGTCAGGTCACCGATCACGAAGGCGACGGTGTTCGACACGCCGCCGCGACGGAGGCTCCTGGCGAGGTTGTTCGGTCGGAAACGCAGCCGCTTAGCCGAGCCCAACACGCGCTCCCTGGTCTCTGGGCTGACGTTATCCGCACCGGCGAACACCCGCGACACGGTCTTGGAGCTCACTCCCGCGAGCCTCGCCACATCGGCCAGGGTCGCCCTTGACTGCGTGGTCATTCTGGATTCCTGTGCACGGAGACACCCTATGTCAACGTAAGACATTTTGGTAGACATTGACGTGACGGTTTACGGGGCTTGCGTGGCGAGAAGCCTGTGATTCACAGGGTTCAAGCGCGATGGCGCCTGATCGGACAGCCCTGGACAGCGTTGACATTGCTGCTTGACAAAACTTTCTTAAGTCCCCTAACGTAGGGCAAACAGCAGCACCGGAGATTCACGGGTCGCGAAGTCGCGGTCGTGCCTCAGCGGGTCAAGGGTGACACCGAACAGGAGAAGAACAGATGGCAAAGAAGCTCATCGCAGGAGTGGCCGTTCTCGCGGCCACAGCACTACTCGCCGGATGCTCGTCCGGCGCATCAGGTTCGACCGACAGCGGTAAAGTCGACGGCGAGATCACCGTGCTGACCAACCGCACCGACCTCGTCGACACCACGTTCAAGGACTACGCCGCCGAATTCGAGAAGGCGTACCCCGGTACGAAGGTCAAGTTCGAGGCGATCGCCAAGTACGAGACCGACGTCTCCACCCGGATGTCCGGCGGCGACTACGGTGACGTGCTCCTCATCCCAAACACGGTCACCAAGGCCCAGCTTCCCCAGTTCTTCGAGCCGCTCGACACCGTCAAGAATCTCAGCAAGACCTACCGTTTTGTCGCCGAGGCGGCCTACGACGGCCAGGCCTACGGCGTCGCACAGACCGGCAACGCGCAGGGCATCGTGTACAACAAGAAGGTCTGGGCAGCGGCCGGGATCACCGACCTCCCCACCACACCCGACGAATTCCTTGCCGACCTCACCCTGATCAAGGACAAGACCGACGCCATTCCGTACTACACCAACTACAAGGACGGTTGGCCCCTCGTCGGCTGGAACGACAACGGCACCATCACCGGCAATGTCGACGAGTCCAACAAGCTGATGACAACCGACGCCCCCTGGGCGAAGGGCCAGTACCACGAGATCACCGACGGCCTGCTCTTCGACATCGTCAAGCAGGGTCTGAGCGAACCCGACCCGACCACGACCGACTGGGAGACCTCAAAGGGTTCCCTCGGCAGCGGCAAGGTCGCCTCGATGGTTCTCGGCTCCTGGTCGATCACCCAGATGCAGGATGCCGCGGTGACCGCCGGCGGCGCCAAGGAAGACATCGGCTACATGCCCTTCCCCTACCAGGTTGACGGGAAATTCCACTCCACCGTCGCGGGCGACTACAAGAATGCCATCAGCGTCAAGTCGAGCAACAAGGCAACAGCTCGTGCCTGGATCGACTGGTTCGCCCAGAAGTCCGGCTATGCGGCCGCACAGGGTGGCCTGTCCCCGCTCGTCGACGGTGAGGTACCGGCAATTCTGGCGGACTTCACCGCCGCGGGCGTCGAATACCTCGAGATGACCCCGGCCCCGGCCGGCAAGGAAACCGTCTTGAACGACATCGTCAGCGCTTCCGAGATCGACCTCACCGGCAACATCTACCGGGCCAAGCTCATCGACATCGCCCGCGGCGCTGCCGACGGCGACAAGGCGTCGTACTTCGCCGAGCTGAACAAGAAGTGGGCCGACGCGGTCAAGTCGGTCGGCTAAACAGCACCCTTCGCCAGCGTTTCCACCCAGCACCACCGTGGGGAGTATCCCCGAAGAAAGGACACCGGATGTCGCAACAACTGGCTCGCCGGACGCCCGGGGATACTCTCCGCACCATCACCAACCGTTTCGTTCGCACCGAGGTTCGGGACGGCAAGACCCGCACGGCCATCGTCATGCCCTGGCTGTTCCTGGCCGTGCCGCTGGCGCTGCTGCTGACCTTCACCTACATCCCGGTCGGCAACATGATCTGGTACAGCTTCACCTCGTGGGACGGCCTCGACCAGAACAAGGAGCTCGTCGGCTTCGACAACTTCATCCGCATCTTCACCCAGCCGCAGTACTGGCAGGTGTTCGCGGTCAGCCTCTACTACTTCGCCGCCTCGTTCCTGCAGATGGGCCTGGCCCTCTACTTCGCCACCATCCTCAGCTTCAAGACCCGGTTCCGCAGCCTGTTCAAGGGCATCCTCTTCTTCCCGTACCTGATCAACGCCGTGGCCATCGCGTTCATCTTCCTGTTCTTCTTCCGGCCGGGCGGCACCCTCGACGCGGTTCTCGGATTCCTCGGCATGGGCGGCCTCTCGACCCACTGGCTCGGCAATCCGGATGTCGTCAACTACTCGCTCGCCGGCGTCGCCATCTGGCGCTATATCGGCCTCAACTTCGTGCTCTTCCTCGGCGCGATCCAGTCCATCCCCGGCGAACTCTACGAGGCGGCCGACCTCGACGGGGCCAACAAGTGGCACCAGTTCCGGTACATCATCGCCCCGGGCATCCAGCGCATCATCAGCCTCTCCTTCATCCTCGCCATCGCCGGGAGCCTGTCGGCGTTCGAACTGCCGTTCATCATCACCGGCGGGGCCAACGGGAGCACGACCTTCGTCATCCAAACGATCCAGACGGCGTTCGTGTTCCGCAAGGTCGGGCTCGCCTCGGCCATGGCCGTGATCCTGCTCGTCATTGTGCTGCTCGTCACCTGGATCCAGCGCAAGGTCGTCCCCGACGAGAAAGTGACCCTCTCCTCATGATCCGTACCCTCTGGACCACCGGGAAGTACGCTTCCCTCGTGCTCGGCTCGCTGGTGGCTCTCGTGCCCATCATCGTCATCGTCTTCGCGTCGCTCAAGACCAACACCGAGTACGCCACCTCCGGGCCGCTCGTGCCGCCCGAGAACTGGCTCAACTTCGGCAACTTCGTCACCGCGTTCGTCAAGGGACGGATGCTCACCGGCTTCCTCAACACGACCTTCATCGCGGTCGTCTCGGTGACCGGCACCATCCTGATCGGCACGATGGCCGCCTATGTGCTGGACCGGTTCGAGTTCCGGTTCAAGAAGCTGGTCTTCGCCCTCTTCCTGATCGCGACCCTGGTTCCGGCCGTGACCACCCAGGTGGCCACCTACCAGGTTGTCAACTGGTTCCACCTCGTGAACACCCACGGCGCGGCGATTGTGCTGTTCATGGGCACCGACATCCTCTCGATCTACATCTTCATCCAGTTCATGCAGTCGATCCCGCGCTCGCTCGACGAGGCCGCCATGCTCGACGGCGCCAGCCGGCTCGGCATCTACTGGCGGATCATCCTGCCGCTGCTCGGCCCGGCCATCGCCACGGTCGTCATCATCAAGGGCATCGCGATCTACAACGAGTTCTACATCCCCTACCTCTACATGCCGGGCCAGGACCTCGCCGTGATCAGCACCTCGCTGTTCCGGTTCCAGGGTCCCTACGGCGCCCAGTGGGAGGTCATCGCGGCCGGCATCATGATCGTGATCCTGCCCACGCTCATCATCTTCCTTTTCCTGCAACGATTCATCTATAACGGCGTGACCTCGGGAGCTACCAAGTAATGACGATCCACATCGACCAGACCCTCTCCGCCGTGACGAAGACCGCCCATCCGATCCGACGTTCGCTCGGCGCCGACTGGACGGTCACCGCCCTGGACGGGCCGGTTCCCCGCGAGCTGCGCCAGGCCGTGATCCCGGCCACCGTGCCCGGCTCGGTGCACACCGACCTGCTGGCAGCCGGCTTCATCCCCGACCCGTACCTCGACGACAACGAGAGCCTGCTCGCCTGGATCGGCCTGACCGACTGGCGCTACACCAAGACCTTCACCTGGCAGCCGAACGGAAGCACCGAGACCGAGGTGGTCTTCGACGGCCTCGACACGATCGCGTCGATCGAGCTGAACGGGCACCCGGTCGGCGAGACCCGCAACATGCACCGCCGCTACCGGTTCGACCTGCGACCGCACCTCAAGGCCGGGCTGAACGAACTCACCGTCTCGTTCCGTTCGCCGGTGCGCTCGGCGGATGCCGCCAGCCTCGAACTCGGTTACCGTCCGCACGTGAACCACCACCCCTACAACGCGATCCGCAAGATGGCGTGCAGCTTCGGCTGGGACTGGGGCATTGACACGAGCACGAGTGGGATCTGGCGCCCGGTCACCCTGGAGAGCTGGTCGGTGGCTCGGATCGAGAGCGTGCGGCCGATCGCTACGGTCGGCGGGGTCGGGATGGTCTCGACAAGCTCGACCACCGGCGGGGGCGGCTCGACCACCGGCGGGGTCGTCGACGTTCACGTGGAGGTAGCCCGGGCCGGAGACGAAACGCTGCTGGTGACGGCATCCGTCGCCGGTGTGTCGGCGTCCGTCGAGCTGGCCGCCGGGGAGACGACCGCGGTCGTGCGCCTCGATCTGCCGGAGGTCGCCCTCTGGTGGCCTCGCGGCTACGGCGACCAGCCGCTCTACGATGTGGCCGTCACGCTCGGCAGCGACGCCACCGAACTCGACACCGCCAGCAAACGGGTGGGTTTTCGCACGGTCGAGTTCGACACCACCCCCGACGACGCTGGCACCCCGTTCACAATCCTGATCAACGGGCAGCCCGTCTTCGTGCGCGGCGCCAACTGGATCCCCGACGACGCGTTCCCGCACCGGGTCGACCGGGCTCGCTACCTGGACCGGATCGAACAGGCCGAGTTCGCCAACATCAACCTGATCCGGGTCTGGGGCGGCGGCATCTTCGAGTCCGACGATTTCTTCGAGCTCTGCGACGAGCGCGGCATGCTCACCTGGCAGGACTTCCTGCTCGCCTGCGCCGCCTACGCCGAGGAGGCGCCGCTCGGCGACGAGATCGAGGCCGAGGCCAGAGACAACGTCGCCCGGCTGGCCGCGCATCCGTCGCTCGTCGTGCTCAACGGCAACAACGAGAACATCTGGGGTTTCGGCGAGTGGCACTGGGAGAAGCGCCTGGACGGCAAGACCTGGGGTGCCGGCTACTACTACGAGGTATTCCCGCGGATCGTGGCCGAACTCGCCCCTCACATCGGCTACACGCCGGGCAGCCCCTTCTCCCCCGGCCCCTCCCCGGAGAACGGCGGCCACCGGCCGAACGACCCGGCCCACGGCACGATGCACATCTGGGACCTCTGGAACGAGCGCGACTACCCCGAATACCGCGAGTACACGCCCCGGTTCGTGGCCGAGTTCGGCTGGCAGGGCCCGCCGACCTGGTCCACCATGACCACCTCGATCGGTGACTCCCCGCTCACCCCGGAGTCGCCGGGCATGCTCGTGCACCAGAAGGCCATGGAGGGCAACGTCAAGCTCACCGACGGCCTGCTCGCGCACTACCCGCTGCCGAACGAGATCGACGCCTGGCACTGGGCCATGTCGCTCAATCAGGCCAACGCCATCAGCTGCGCAATCGAGCATTTCCGGTCGCTGCAGCCACACTGCATGGGCAGCATCGTCTGGCAGCTCAACGACTGCTGGCCGGTCACCTCTTGGGCGGCCGTCGACGGCTACGGTCGGGCGAAGCCGCTGCTCTTTGCGCTCCGCCACGCCTACGCCGACCGACTCGTCACCGTGCAGCCGCGAGATGGCGGGCTGGCAGCCATCGTCGTCAATGACTCGGCGGAGCCCTGGACCGGTCCGTTGGTCCTCACGCGACTCACCGACACGGGAACCGTGCTCGCCGAGCACACCCAGCAGATCACCCTGCCGGCTCGGGCCACGGTCACCGTGCCGCTGCCCGCATCCGTCTCCGCGACGACGGATGCGGCGGCTGAGCTCCTCCGCGCCGACCTCTCCGGTGTTCGCGGACACTGGTTCTTCGCCGAGGCAAGGGATACCCGGCTTGCCACGCCCGCGCTCGACACCGAGCTCGAACGCGTCGAGGGTGGCTACCGGCTCACCGTCACCGCGCGGGGACTCACCCGCGACCTCGCCCTTCTGATCGACAAGGTCGACCCTGAGGGCACGGTCGACGACATGCTCGTGACCCTGCTCCCGGGCGAGAGTGTCGTCTTCGCAATCGAGTCCGCGACGGCGCTCGACCTGGCGACCCTGACGACGCCGACGGTGCTGCGCAGCGGAAACCAGCTGGTCAACCGATGACCGCGCTCGACGGCCCCGTCTGCGGGATGACCTGGGGCTGGACCGGCATCCGCGGGGACTGGGCCACCGCAGAGGCCGGGGCCTCCATGGCGGCGATGAGCCTGCACGGGGTCAACTGGACCGCGCTGGCCTACGCGGCCGTGCAGGAGAACGCGCAATCGACGCGAATCCCGTTCGACCAGGAACCGACAGTGACCGACGAGGAGGTGCGCTGGGCAATCCGTGAGGCCAAGAGCCTCGGGCTCAAGGTCTGCCTCAAGCCCGTCGTCAACTGTGCCGACGGCACCTGGCGGGCCTACATCGGCTTCTTCGACTGGGAGGTGCCCGGCGAGCCCGGCTGGGCGGACTGGTTCGAGTCCTACACCGAGTTCATCCTGCAGGCGGCCGGGCTCGCCGAGGCGGAGGGCTGCGAGATGCTCTGCATCGGTTGCGAGATGGTGCGCGCCGACGGCCAGGACGCGCGCTGGCGCGAGCTGGTCGCCCGGGTGCGCGAGGTCTACTCCGGCCTGATCACCTACAACTGCGACAAGTACCAGGAGGACCATGTGGGCTGGTGGGACGTGGTCGACGTGATCAGCTCCAGCGGGTACTACCCGGTGGGCACCTTCCCGGCCGAGCTCGACCGGATCGAATCGGTCGTCACCCGGGCAGGAAAACCGTTCATCTTCATGGAGGCCGGTTGCCCGAGCCGCACCGGCTCCGCCGACAAACCCAACGACTGGGCCCTGCCGGGCTCCCCGAGTGGGGCCGAGCAACTGCGATACTACGAGGACATGTTCGCCGCCGCCGGCGACCGGGAGTGGATGCTCGGTTTCATGCTCTGGGACTGGCCGGCCAGGCTTTACCCGGCCGACGAGGCATCCGGCAATGACGATTACTGCGTCTTCGGCAAACCTGCCGGGGCGTTCCTGACCCAGCGCTACCGCGCCCTGCAAGGACTGACCGACCATGACTGACCAGCCCCGTTCTCTCTCCATCGATGCCGGCCAGACGGGCATCCGGGCACTGCTCCGTGGCGGGGACACGGCCGATGAGGCCTTCGGGTTCGACGGGATCCTCACCGACACCGATCTGATCCCCCAGCTCGTCGACGTGGTCGCGCGGGTGGCGGGGTCGTCGGGGATGGCGATCCACACCGTGAGCGCGGGCATCTCCGGGTTCACCTACTCCCCCGCCGACGCCGAGGGGTTGCGTGCGGCGACGGAGACGCTCGGTGTGCGCGAGGTCTGCCTCGCCCACGACTCGGTCACCTCGTACCTCGGCGCGCTCGGCGACAGCCTGGGCGCCGTCATCGCGGTTGGCACCGGTGTGGTCACGCTCGCCGTCGGTGAGAGCGCCGTCGCCCGGATCGACGGCTGGGGCAACCTGATCGGCGACGCCGGCAGCGGCTACTGGATCGGCCGCGCGGGCCTCGACGCGGTCATGCGCGCCTACGACGGGCGAGGCCCGGAGTCGGCGCTGACGGACGCGGTGCGCGCGGACTTCCCGAACCTCGAGACCGCCTACCTCGAACTGCAGGGCGATCCGGCACGGGTGAGCCGCATCGCCGGGTACTCCCGTCACGTCACCGCCCTCGCTGCCACGGATGCCGTCGCCGCCGGCATCTGCGCCGCGGCGGCCGCCGAGCTCGTGCTCTCGGTCGCGGCGGGGCTGCACCGCGTCGGCGAGGGCTCCGGGCCGGCGCCGGTGGTCTGCGGTCTCGGCGGGGTGCTCCGGGCGCCCGAGATCAACGTTCCGTTCGAGCAGGGATTGCGCGCGCTGTGGCCGGCCATCGACATCCGCCGGCCGCAGGCGAGCTCCCTGGAGGGCGCCGCCCTGCTCCCCGCACTGTCGGACCGCAGTGCCCTCCGGGACCGGGTCGCGATTTCCGCCTTGACCGCCGTGGCCGGTTAGCCACCGACCGCCGCTTTCGGAATCCGGTCAGGCGCGGAACAACCGGTCAGGCGCGGAACAACCGGTCAGGCGCGGGGTGACGTGGCGAGTCGGGCACGGTTGCGGTTGGCGGGGTGCCAGTTCTGCTCTGGGTCGTACCAGGCGGGGGCCTTGACCTGTGGTGAGCCACGGACCATGCGGATCTTCCAGCCCGATGTGTCGATGAAGTGGTGATGGAACCAGCAGAGCATGACTCC
>CAJDUC010000044.1_pt1 | contig 19540 bp, 19 predicted proteins | sample 7390041 | NCBI WGS metagenome assembly CAJDUC01 (sample SAMEA7055666, study PRJEB34461) | soil metagenome | biome: terrestrial ecosystem; feature: Peninsula; material: soil | place: Antarctica | collected 2016 | reverse complement strand
CGGATTAGGGCGCGGCGACCGGCGGCGGTCATGCGATCGGGGCGGAACGGTTCATCCGGCCGACCGCGTTGACCACGGTGCGGTGGGGGAGCCGACCCGCCACTCCGGCGAGCACCGTATTGCGCAGGCCGCTCACGGCGTGCGGCGGGGTGGATGCCCGGTCGAGGGCCGCGAAGGTCGTCTGCATGACCTCGGCGACCGTGAGCAGGTCGCGGCGGGAGTCCGGTCGGCGCCCGGCGACCTCGAAGAACTCGGTGTCCACCGGGCCGGGGCAGATCGCCGTCACCTTGAGTCCGGAATCGCGGGTCTCGTACCAGAGCGCCTCCGTAAGGCTGAGCACGTAAGCCTTCGTGGCCCCGTAGACCGCCATCCCCGGCACCGGCTGGAATGCGGCGGTGCTGGCCAGGTTCACCAGCGCCGCGCTGGCCGGCTGGGCCCGGCTGGTCTGGATCAGGTCGGGCAGGAGCGCGCGGGTGAGCGCCGTCAGGGCCGCCACGTTGAGCGAGACCTCCTTGGCCAGGCGGGCCTGGTCGGCGTCGACGAGCTTGCCGGACGTGGCGAAGCCGGCGTTGTTGATGAGCGTGCCGACGGTGATGCCGCGGGAATGCAGGTCGGTGACGAGCTCGGCGACCGCTCCCGGGGCGGCCAGGTCGAGCGGAATCACCGTCGACACGGTGCCGTACTTCTCGGCAAGCTCCACGGCGAGTCCCTCAAGCCGGTCCTGGCGTCGCGCGGTGAGCACGAGATCCGCCCCGCGCTGCGCGAGTTCCCGCGCGTATCCGGCGCCCAAACCACTCGATGCCCCCGTGACCAGGGCGACGGTGCCGATCGGATTGAACACTCTGTTTCTCATTGTTTCAGGCTAGCGCCGTCTGCCCGCGTAAGGTCGAGGGATGACCGATGCCCCTCTCGACCTGCCCGAGCGACACACGGTCCTGCGCTCCTTCGCCGGCCACCTCGAAGCCGCCCCGTCCGCCGTCTACCCCCGGCTCCTCCGTGCACTCGAACCACGCGCCGGTGCAGGCGGCCGGTTCCTGAATGACCCTGCACAGCGTCTGATCGTGGTGCAGGCCGGCTGGTGGTATCGCGGGGAGTATCGGGTGCTCGAGGAGGACACGGGCTCGGTCGTGCAGTACGAGATCATCAACGTTGCGCAGGTCGCGCACTGGGCGGGAGCCTGGGCGGCCCGCTCCGTGTTGACCGCGGCTCCGCGGGCGTTCCAGACGCTCCTGACCGGGCTCGGGGCCTGACCGCGCATGGCCGCACCCCACGAACTGACGGCGCTCGAACAGTGGCAGGCGCTGCAACGCCGCGAACTCGGGCCGATGGAGCTGACCGAGCACTACCTGGCCCGGATCGAGGCGGCCAACCCGGCCCTCGGCGCGTTCGTCACCGTCACCGCGGACGCCGCCCGGGCGCGCGCGCGCTTCGTCGAGGAACAGGTGCCCCGCACGGCACCGCTCTGGGGGCTTCCGTTCGCCGACAAGGACCTCCAGTTGCGCGCCGGGGTGCCGGCCCGGTTCGGTTCCCGGCTGATGAGGGACTTCGTTCCGGAGGAATCCGACGACCTCGTGTTGGCTCTCGACGCAGCCGGGGGAGTGAGCCTGGGCAAGACCAACACCCCGGAGTTCGGGCTGCCCTCGTATACCGAGAGCCTCGCCGCACCCCCGGCCCGCAACCCGTGGAACCGTGAACTGGGTGCCGGCGGGTCCAGCGGCGGTGCGGCCGTGGCCGTGGCGGCACGACTGCTCCCGTTCGCACCCGGCTCCGACGGGGGCGGATCGGTACGTATACCCGCAGCGGCATGCGGCCTGGTCGGTCTCAAGCCGTCCCGGGGGAGGGTGCCGGCCGCCTCCGGCATCGACAAACTCGGCGGCCTGAGCGTCGCCGGGCCGCTGGCGAGAACCGTGTCGGATGCCGCCCTGCTGCTGGACGCGATGATCACGCCCCGAGGCGGGCATCCGCAGCACCCCTTCACCCTGCGGTCACCCGGCGACGACGCCCCGCTGCTCGCGGCCGCCGTGCGGGGCGATGGCCGGTTCCAGCTCGGCGTGATGACCACATCCGCCTGGGACGACGACTACCCGATCGAGATCGCCCCCGAGGCTCGCGCTGCACTGAATCTCGCGGTCGCCGAGTTCGCCGGGATGGGGCACGGCGTGGAGGAGACGGCGCTCACTCCCGACTCCGGCTACGTGAGCGCCTTCCGCACGATCTGGCAGGCCGGGGCCGCGAGCATCCCGGCCGAGACCGAGGCGGAGCTGGGGCTGCTAGAACCGCTCACCCGGTGGCTCGTCGGCCGCGGCCGTGCCCTCAGTGCACGTAGCCTGGCCGAGGCGCTCGCCACGCTGGCCGCTTACGAGCGGTCGTTCATCGCCCAGCTCTCCCGGTTCGACGCCGTGCTCACCCCGGCGCTCGCGATGACCCCGCGCCCGGTGGGCTGGTACGACCGTGACGACGGCGAGGCGAACTTCGCCCAGCAGGTGCGGTACACGCCGTTCACGTCCATGGTGAACGTGTCCGGGCTGCCCGCGATCGTGCTGCCGGTGCTGCAGACCGAGCACGGCCTGCCTATGGGAGTGCAGCTGATCGGCCGTCCGGGCGGCGAGGCCACCCTGCTCGCGCTCGGCGCTCAACTCGAGCGACGCGTGCGCTGGCAGCACCGCGTGCCGCCAGCGCACGCCTGACGGACCCGCACGCCTGACGGACCCGCAGCCCGCTCGGATCAGATCCGCGGCGCCCTGGCGGCCGGTCGAGACGGCCACCAGAAGCGGTCGCCCGTGATGAAGACCAGCGCGGGAACCACCAGGGTGCGCACGACCAGGGTATCGAGCAGCACCCCGATGCAGACGATCACGCCGATCTGGGTCAGCGCGACGACCGGAAGCACCCCGAGCACCGCGAAGACCGCGGCGATCAGGATGCCGGCGCTGGTGATGACCGCGCCGGTGGAGGAGAGGGCACGCACCATGCCCTCCTTCGTGCCGTGCAGCTGGGCCTCTTCCCTGGCCCTGGTGGTCAGGAAGATGTTGTAGTCCACCCCGAGCGCGACCAGGAACAGGAACGAGAAGAGCACGACGTTCGTGTTGAAGGCCGGGAAGCCGAGCAGGTTCTGGAAGATCGCGTTGGAGGCGCCGAGGCTGGCGAAGAAGGTGGCCAGCACACTGAGGATCAGCAGCACGGGGGCCACCAGTGAGCGAAGCAGGATGGCCAGGATGCCGAAGACGATGGCGAGGATCATCGGAATGATCAGGTCCTGGTCGGCCTGGGCGCTGGTGCGGTTGTCGAGTGCGGTCGCGTCGCTGCCGCCAACCAGAGACTCGGAGACCGTGCCGGTGGCGTCTCCGTAGGCGCCGCGGAGGGCTGTGATGGTGCCGAAGGTCTCGTCGGAGCCCGGTTCGCTGGTCAGGGAGAGATTCAGCCGGGTGCGGCCGTTCGCGCTCTCGCCCGGCTGCACGGACTCGACCCCGGTCATGGCTGAGGCGAGGGAGGCGGCCTCTCCGGCCGCGGCATCCGGGGTCAGCACCACGGTCTGGCTGGTTAGACCGGCCGAAAAGGACGCGTCAACGATCTTCTGGGCCTGCACGGATTCGGGGTTGCCGAGCAGCTGGTCGGCCTGGGAAAGGCCGACCGAGGCTCCGAGGAGGCCGACGCTGAGCGCGCCGATTCCGACGATCGACGCGGCTACGACCATGACCGGGCGACGAGCGACGCCGCGGCCGAGCCGGGTCCAGAAGCCCGCGCGCCCCGGTTCCAGACCAGCCTGGAAGCGCGGCACGAACGGCCAGAAGAGGCCGCGACCACAGACAACCAGGGCGGCGGGCAGCACGATAAGGGCGAAGAGGATGGCGACGATGACGCCGATCGCGCAGGCGAAGCCCAGGGCGCGGTTGCCGGAGAGCTCGGCGAAGAGCAGGGTGAACAGGCTGAGCGCCACCGTGCCGCCGCTCGCGGCGATCGCGGGCCCGGCGCTGCGCACGGCGGTGAGCATGGCCGCGTTGCGGTTCTCCACCCGCAGCAGCTCCTCCCGGTAGCGGGCGACGAGAAGCAGGGCGTAGTTCGTGCCGGCACCGAAGACGAGCACGGACTGGATGCCGGCCACCGACGGGTCGAGAACGATACCGAACGGGCCGGCGAGGGCCCCGACCACGACAGTGGACAGGCCGTCGGCCACTCCGACCACCACCAGCGGCACGATCCAGAGCACGGGGCTGCGGTAGGTGACGATCAGGAGCACCGCGACGACGATCACGGTGACGAGCAGCAGCCGCAGATCGGCGCCGGCGAAGGCGTTGGTGATGTCGGACTGGAATCCGACCGCTCCCGTGACGTAGGCGGTGAGCCCGGATGGCAGGTCGGCAGAGGCGGTCGACCGGATGTCGGTGGCCGTCTTGCCGATATCGGCCGTGGCCTGATCCGAATCCAGCGGTACCACGCTGATCGCGGCCCGGCTGTCGTCGCTGAACCGCGGGGTCGTGGCGCGCGGGGCGATGGACTGCTCGCCCAGCGCCGTGGCGCGCTCGGTGATGGCCGTGACGTCCGCGGCGGAGAGATCGGCGCCAGTCCGGCTCCAGACCACGATCGCGGAGGTCTGCTTGGCCGACGGGAAGTCAGCGAGGAGCGCGTCGACCTGGGCGGCCTGGCTCGAACTCGGCAGTCCGGAGGTGGGGAAGTCCTCGGACTTGTCCTGCGGCAGGAGGCTGAACATCAATCCGACGGCCACAAACGTGGCGGCCAAAACCAGCCAGGCCGTGCGTCGACCGGTAATGAAGCGCAGGATTGCGATCACAATTTCCTCCAATGGGCCTTATTGCTAAGCATCCTAGCTATGTTCGTACTAGTATGTCGTTTATGGAACAGCGCCGCAACTCAGCCCCCGGCTCCGCAGTGAGCGGGCCGGACTCGGGCGAGACCGGCTTCAATGACATCGGCCTGCCGCGTTCCGGTGGCGTCGGTAACCAGCTGCGCAAGATCGTCACGCTTTCCCGGGACTTCGAGCGCCACGTCGGCGCGGCGCTCGCGGTCAACCCGACCGACCTGGCCGCCATGGAGCACCTGATGGTGGCGGGCTCCCTCACGCCGAGCGAGCTCTCCCGGCGCCTGGACATCTCCACGGCAGCGACGACCCTCGTCGTGGACCGCCTGGTCTCGCTGGGTCACGCCCAGCGGCATCCGCACGCCTCCGATCGTCGCAAGGTCGTCGTCGTTCCGGCCGTGGCATCGGTGGCGCGGGCCGTCGAGGCGCTGATGCCCGTGATCGGCGGGGTCGCGGCGCTCACCCAGGAGCTCTCGCCCGAGGACCGCGCCGTGATCGAGGCCTTCCTCACCCAGGTGGTGGACATTTACGAGGTCGCCCTCGCGCCGGACGAGGCGCTGGATGCCGGTGGTCGGCCCGCAGCTTAGGCCCGCCTTATTTTGAGTAATTCAAAACAACCACTAGCGTGGAGGGTGTGACGGCGACCGAGGTGACGATGACCCACGGCCACCCGACCCACTTCGGGACGCCCCACGACGGGACGCCCCACGGGGAGGAATCGCTCGCCGACAGCATTCGGGCCGCCGGACTCAGGGTCACTGCGCCGCGCCTGGCCGTGCTTCTGGCCCTGGCTGGGGCTCCGCACTCAACCGCGGACCGGCTTTTCGCCGCTGTGCGCACCGAGCTGCCCGGCACGTCCCTGCAGGCGGTCTACGGCGTGCTCGGCGCATTCACCGCGGCCGGCCTGACCCGCAAGATCGAACCGTCGGGCTCCGCGGCCCTCTTCGAACGGAGGGTCGGCGACAACCACCACCACGTCGTCTGCACACGCTGCGGCACGGTGCGTGACGTCGACTGCGCCGTCGGTGAGGCGCCGTGCCTGACGCCGGACGATGCAGCCGGCTTCGCCGTGCAGGCCGCCGAGGTCACCTATTGGGGCGTCTGCCCTGCCTGCCAGGTCGAGCTGGCCACCACACTTTCCTCCGCACCCCAGTTGTTGAACAAAGGAGCACGATGACTACCAAGCCCACCACCACCCAGACCGGAACGCCCGTCGCAAGCGACGCGCACTCCCTGACCGTCGGGACCGACGGCGTCACGGCGCTGCACGACCGCTACCTCGTCGAGAAGCTCGCGCAGTTCAACCGCGAGCGCATCCCGGAGCGCATCGTGCACGCCAAGGGCGGCGGGGCGCACGGCACGTTCGAGGTCACCGGTGACGTCTCGGCGTACACCCGCGCCGCGGTCTTCCAGCCCGGCACCACCACCGAGACGCTGCAGCGCTTCTCCAGCGTCGCCGGCGAACAGGGCAGCCCGGACACCTGGCGCGATGTGCGCGGGTTCTCGGTGAAGTTCTACACGTCGGAGGGCAACTACGACATCGTCGGCAACAACACGCCGGTGTTCTTCATCCGCGACGGAATCAAGTTCCCCGACTTCATCCACTCCCAGAAGCGCCTGCCGGGCTCCGGCCTGCGCGACGCCACGATGCAGTGGGACTTCTGGACGCTCTCTCCCGAGTCCGCGCACCAGGTCACCTATCTGATGGGCGACCGCGGCCTGCCGCGCTCCTGGCGCGAAATGCCGGGCTTCGGTTCGCACACCTACCAGTGGATCAACGCCGACGGCGAGCGCTTCTGGGTGAAGTACCACTTCACCTCCAACCAGGGCAACATCGAGATGGAGGGCTCGGAGGCCGAGCTCATCGCCGGCGCCGACGCCGACTACTACCGTCGCGACCTGCACGACGCCATCGAGGCCGGCAACTTCCCGTCCTGGGACGTCTCGGTGCAGATCATGCCCTACGACGACGCCAAGACCTACCGCTTCAACCCGTTCGACCTCACCAAGGTCTGGCCGCACGCCGACTACCCGCTGGTCAAGATCGGCACCCACACGCTCAACCGCAACCCGCAGAACTTCTTCGCGGAGATCGAGCAGGCGGCATTCTCGCCGGCCAACTTCGTGCCCGGCATCGCGGCCAGCCCCGACAAGATGCTGATGGCGCGCATCTTCTCCTACCCGGACGCGCAGCGCTACCGCGTCGGCACCAACTTCGCCGAGCTGCCGGTCAACGCGCCGAAGGCTCCGGTGAACAACTACTCGCAGGATGGCGCGGCACGTCACCACTTCAACGCCCCCGAGGCGCCGAACTACGCGCCGAACTCGCTCGGCGGCCCGGTGGCCGACCCGCTCCTCGCGGCCGAAGGCGGCTGGGAGAATGACGGCGAGCTGCTCCGCGCCGCCGCAACGCTGCGCAGCGAAGACAGCGACTTCGGCCAGGCCGGCACGCTCTACCGTGAGGTCTTCGACGACGCGGCCAAGGCTCGTTTCCTCGACACCATCACCGGTGCCATCAGCGGCGTGCAGCGTCCGGAGGTCACCGAGCGTGCCATCGGCTACTGGACCAGCGTCGACGCCGACCTCGGTGCGAAGCTGCGGGCGAACCTGGCCACCTGGGCCGAGGCCGACCTGCTCGCCGAGGCCGCCGTCGGCTACGCCGCCGAGTAACACCCCGCTGCAACGCACGAACGCCCGGCCTCCCTGGAGGCCGGGCGTTTTCGCGTTCTTGAGGCCGGTGACTAGCGAGGCGTCATCAGCGAGGCAAGCGCCCCGCGAAGGCGAGTGTCCGCATCCGTCGCGACGTCCTTGACCTCGGGCGCGTGGCTCAGCGTCACCATGATGGCCGGGTCGATGGCCTGCACAGTGGTCGCCGTCGCATCGACGGCACGCCGCACGATCACGTTGCAGGGCAGCAGCGCCCCGATGCTGGGGTCGGCGGCGACTGCCCGGCTGGCCAGCCCCGGGTTGCAGGCGCCGAGGATGACGTAGTCGCCCACGGCATCGGCCTGCTCGGTGCCGAGCTTCACGGCGAAGGTGGCGCGCAGGTCGATCTCGGTCAGCACCCCGAATCCCTGCTCGGCCAGGGCGGCCCTGGTCATCCGCACGGCCTCGTCGAATGGAGCATCCATGGTGATGGTGTGTGCGTAGCTCATCGTTCTTCTCCTTAGTTGGGTGGGACGGGCGCCGCCGACTCGCGGGTCATGGACTCGCTGCGAGCCCAGAGGCCGGCGGCGACGGCCGGGTCGTAGGCCTGCGGGTTCGCCTTCTGTACCACGCGCTTCTCGTAGTACTCGCCCGAGATCCAGTCGGTGCCGGGCGTGGCGGTGGCCAGCCAGGTCAGGGTGTCGGCACCCTGCTCGGGCAGCATCAGGAAGCGCTTGAGCGGGGTGCGGTAGATGACGCGCATGACGCTTGTCGAGCCGGCGGCGAAGCCGGTTGCGACGACGCCGGGGTGGAAGGCGGCGGTGGAGATGCCACGGTCGTGGAAGCGGTGGTGCAGTTCGCGGGTGAAGAGGATGTTGGCGAGCTTGGCGTTGCCGTAGGCCCGGTTCGCCGAGTAGGAACGTTCGGCGTCGAGGTCGTCGAGGTCGAACTTGCCGAAGACGCTGTTGGCGGCGCTCGAGGTGTTGACCACGGTGGCCGAGCTGTCGGCGAGCCGGTCGATCAGGAGCGTGGTCAGGAGGAACGGGGCCAGGTGGTTCACCTGGAACGTCTTCTCGTGACCGTCGACGGTCAGCTCCCGGCTGCCCATGATGCCGCCGGCGTTGTTGGCGAGTACGTCGATCCGGGGATAGCGTTCCTGCAGTTCGACCGCCAGTCGGCGCACGTCGGCCAATTGGGCAAAATCGGCCACGAAGAAGTCCACCCCGAGCTCGGTGGCGATCGCCTCCGTCTTGGCGGGAGAGCGCCCCACGATCACGACGCGGGCGCCGTCTCGGCTGAGCTTTCGCGCGGCGGCGGCGCCGATGCCATCGCTGGCGCCGGTGATGATGATCGTTCGCTGGTTCATCTGTGTTCCCCCTGGGCGAGGTAGCCGCCCTTGTCGAGTCCGGCTTCGATTTCGAAGCGGTTGCGGAGCGGATTGCGGCCGGCCACCAGGTAGAGCAGCGGGAAGACCATGCCGAAGCGCTGCCATTGGCGTTTGTGCACCGCCTCGTGCTCCAGAACGCGGTCGGAGGCGTTCTGGTTGGTCAGGTAACAGCCTCCGACGCAGGAGCCGCCGCGGCCGAAGGCCCAGGACGGCATCCCGCGGAACACGATCAGGCCGCCGCGGCGTTCGACCCGGCCCGTGCTCCAGATGGAACCCCAGACGAGGCCGACCAGGGTGGCATAGAGGTAGCCGGCCCGGCTGATGGGGGAGTCGAAGAGGAGGCGGCGCACACCCCCAGCGTAGGCCGGTGCCTGGTCCCGAAGCTGCGTACTCGCCGAATCGGGCCCCGGCCTAGGGCCGCCCGTACTCCTCGAGCAGGCGCAGCCAGACCTCGCTCATGGTCGGGTAGCTCGGCACGGCGTGCCACAGCCGGGAAATCGGCACTTCACCGACCACGGCGATCGTCGCCGCATGCAGCAGCTCGGCCACGTCCTGGCCGACGAAGGTGACGCCGACCAGTACCTCCCGGTCGAGGTCGACGATCGCCCTGGCCGTGCCGGTGTAGCCGTCGGCGTGCACGCTCGACCCGGCGACCCAGCCCAGGTTGTAGTCCAGCACCCGGATACGGATTCCGGCCTTCTCCGCAGCAGCCTGAGTCAGTCCGACCGACGCGACCTCCGGATCGCCGAAGGTCACCTGCGGAACGGCGGCGTGGTCGGCCGTGGCGACGTGCGTTCCCCAGGGGGCATCGTCGACCGGTCGGCCGGCGGCCCGTGCAGCGATCACATCGCCCGCTGCCCTGGCCTGGTATTTGCCCTGGTGGGTGAGCAGCGCCCGATGATTCACGTCCCCGGTGGCGTAAAGCCACTGGCCGTCGAGCTCGGCGGAGTCTCCCTGCACGAGCATGGTGTCGTCGACGGTCAGCCAGTCGCCCGGGGTGAGTCCGACGGCCTCGAGTCCGAGGTCGTCTGTGCGCGGCACCCGGCCGGTGGCGACGAGCACCTCGGAGGCGGTGACTACCCCGCCGTCGTCCAGGGTGAGCGCGACCTGGCCGTCGACAGTGCGAGCCGCGGCGGTGGTGCTCACACCGGTGAGCACGGTGACGCCGCTCTCTCGAAGCGAGGCCGTGACCAGCTCGCCGGCGAATGGCTCCATTGCGCCGAGCAGGCCGTGGCGGACGATCATCGTGACGGCCGCGCCGAGGGAAGCGTAGGCGGTCGCCATTTCGACCGCGACGACGCCTCCGCCGATGACGGCGAGGTGGGCAGGGATGTTCCGGGCGCTGGTGGCCTCGCGGCTGGTCCACGGCGTCACGGCGGCCAGGCCGGGAATGGCGGGCAGCAGCGCGGCGGAGCCGGTGCTGAGCACCACGGCGTGGGCGGCGGTCAGCACGGTGGTGCTCCCGTCTGATCGGGTCACGGTCACCTCGCGCACGCCGCTCAGCCGGGCGTGGCCGCGTTCGAGGGAGATGCCCGCGGTGCCCAACCAGTTGACCTGGCCATCGTCAGACCAGTTGCTCGTGAAGGAATTCCGGCGACGCAACACGGCGGCGACATCCAGTTCTCCCGTGACGGCCTCCGCCGCGCCGCCCACCCTCCTGGCGGCGGCGACGGCGGCGCCGCTGCGGAGAAGCGCCTTCGACGGCATACAGGCCCAGTAGGAGCACTCCCCGCCGACGAGTTCGCTCTCGACGATCACGGTGCGCATCCCGCCCTGCACGGCCCGGTCGGCGACGTTCTCACCCACCGCGCCGGCGCCGATCACAATAACGTCATAGGTGGTGTTGTCTGCTGGTTCGGTCATCGTGTTCTCCTGACGAAGTGGGTTAGCGCCCGACGAAGGTCGCCGGGGTGCGGGTGAGGAACGACTCCATGCCGATCCGGGAATCCTCGGTCGCGGCGAGGCGGGCGAGGGCCGGCTGCAGTTCAGCCGCGGCGGCGGCATCGCCCTCGCGCAGGGCGGTGCGGGCGCTCGCCAGCGTCGCCTGGATGGCGAGGGGAGCCTGGGCGGCGATGCGCTCGGCCAGTTCGAGGGCTCGGTCGAACTCGGTGCCGTCGGGGACGACTTCCTGGACGAGCCCGATCCGGTGGGCCTCGGCCGCGTCGAACATATCGCCGGTGAGGATCCAGCGCATCGCGTTGCCCCAGCCCGCCGTTCGCGGGAACCGGATGGTCGCCCCGCCGAAGGGCAGGATGCCGCGGGCGACCTCGATCTGGCCGAAGCGGGTGGACTCGGCCGCGACCGAGATGTCGCTCGCGAGCAGGAGTTCGATGCCGAGGGTGAGACAGGTGCCCTGCACGGCCATCACGACGGGCTTGGACAGGGTCTGGCCGTCGAGCTGCCAGGGGTTGATTCCGCCCTCCGGCACGATGTCGATCCCGGCGGGGCCGAGGCGAGGCCCGATGTCGGCGAGGTCGAGGCCGGCAGTGAAATGGTCGCCGACCGCGTAGACCAGGCCCACGCGCAGCTCGGGGTCACGCTCGAATTCGCCGTAGGCGAGGGCGAGCTGGTGCAGGAGCGCCAGGTCGGCCGCGTTGCGCTTGTCGGGACGGTTGAAGCCGATCAGGAACACGTGTCCCCGCCGTTCGGTGATGATCCTCGGCTGGTCGGGAACGGTGTTCTGCTGGCTCACGGTTGCCTCCTTTGGCGTCGTGACGCGCGGCGCGTCGGTCCCATGCTACGCGCCGGCCCTCTGGGTAATCCCCGGTCAGCGCGTGAGTGCGCCGATGATCCGAAGGATCGTCGGCAGGTCGTCGTTGGCCGCCTCCGGTGAGGCGGGGGCGAACCCGGCGATGGTCGCCCCGGCGAGGGTGAACTCCCCGCGCAGAGCGGTGATGGTGCGGTTGAGCACCTCGACGCTCAGCCCGAACGGTGTCAGGTCGGCCAGACCGGCCAGTGCCGCAGGGTCGAGCACGTCCAGGTCGATGTGCAGGTAGAACGAGCTCGCACCGGTCGCTCGCACGGCGGCGAGCAGGGCGTCAGGGGAGTCGAGGTCGTCGACCGAGAGGGTCGCGACGGACCGGTCCCCGATCAGGGCGGCCTCGGCCGGATCGATGTCCCGGGTTCCGCCAAGGACCACACGGTTCAGCGGTACCCGGTCGTCACCGGTCAGTGCGAGGCCGTCGATGCCCTCTCCGGTGATGGCGCGCAGGACCATGCCGTCGAACGCGCCGGAGGGGGAGGTATCCGCGGTGTGCAGGTCGGGGTGGGCGTCGAGCCAGACCAGCGCGAGGTCGGCCGGATGCTGCCGGGCGGCGTGTTCGACGGACGCGAGGGATACCCCGCAATCGCCGCCGATCGTCAAAACCGGGGTCGTCGCCGAGCGCAACGCGGTCGCCAGACGCTCGCGCACCATCACGAGGGTGGAGAACCGGTCGATCCCGGTTTCCAGGGCGTCGCCCGCCTCAACCGGCACGGGGACTTCATGCGTCGCGGACGAGGGAAGGTCGCCGCGAATGGCCGCCGCCCCGTCGCTCAGGCGCATAGCGCGAGGAGAAATCGAACCCTGCCACTGCGGTACAACAACGAAGGTGGGAGCCATGTTCTCAGTATGCTCTTCTCCGCTTGCGGCGCGCGAGCCCGCGGTGGGCGACCGTGCCGGGCGAACGCGGCGCACGTGCGGGGCGAACACTCAAGGAACGCAGGGCGCCGGCGGGAGGTCCTCGTCGGCGCCCTTCGTCAGGACAGCTGTGGGGTCGACTAGTTCTCGAGCTGGGCGGTGCCGCCGGCCTTCAGCGCGGCCAGGCGCGCGTCGACCTCGGTCAACTCGCCGAGATCCTCGAGGCTTTCGAACTGAGCGTCGAGGCTGGACGCGGCCAGCTCGCTCGCGCCGCGGACGCGGGCTTCCTCGCGGCGGATCTTGTCCTCGAAGCGGGAGACCTCGCTGGTCGGGTCCATGATGTCGATGCTCTTGACGGCATCCATCACCTTGGTCTGTGCCTGCGCGGTCTTGGACCGGGCGATCAGTTCGTTGCGCTTGGAGGAAAGCTGGTTCAGCTTCTCCTTCATGGCGTTGAGGCCGCTCTTGAGCTGCTCGACGACGGCGGACTGCGACGCGATCTGCGGCTCGGCGATTTTCGCCTCCTTCTCGGACTGCAGCTGGCGGCCGAGGGCCACCTTGGCCAGGCTGTCGAAGCGGTCGGCGTCGGCCGTTGCTCCCGACGAACGGAGTTCGTCGGCCTTGCGGCTGGCGGCCAGGGCCTTGCCGCCCCATTCGGAGGCCGCTTCCACGTCTTCGCGGTGGTCGTCTTCGAGCAGCCGCAGGTTGCCGATGGTCTCGGCGATCGCGCTCTCGGCGTCGGCGATGCTGTTGGAGTAGTCGCGCACCATCTGGTCGAGCATCAGCTTCGGATCCTCGGCGGAGTCCAGAAGTGAATTGATGTTGGCCTTCGCCAGCTGGGCGATGCGGCCAAAGATGGACTGTTTTGTCATTGCGGTGTCCTTTCGGGGGATCAGACTGGGGATGATCCCATTCTGACGGTGTGTACCGGTGAATATGCCGGTTGTGAGTGAAAAATGTTGGTTCGGGTGGGCGGGGGCTAGAACCTGCCACCGCCGCCGCGCCGGGAACGGGTGCCGGCCCCGCCGAATCCGCCGGGTACACCGAAGCCTCCGCCGCCGCCTCGGCGCCCGCCGCGGCTGCCGCGTGCGCCGCCGCTCCCGCCGAAAAGACCGCCGCTCCCTTGGCCGCCGCCGAGGATCGAGTTGATGACGATGCCGCCGAGGATGGCGCCCATCATGCCGTTGCTGCCGCCCTGATTTCCGCCACCCAAGAGGTTGCCGAGCCCTCCGGCCTGCTGGCCGCCCGAGAACCCATTGACGTCGTTGCGGGCGAGGGAGACGGCGTTGGCGGCCAGGGAGTTGGCCCGGGCGGCGGCGGCGAGCGCGGCATCCGGGTTGACCGCGCTGGTCGATTCGGCCTCGACCAGCAGACGCCCGGCCTCGGCCAGGCGGGTGCGCGCCTCGGCGCCGACGGCTCCACGCCTTGCCGTGATGAAGTCCTCGGCGGCGGACACCTGGGCGCGCGCGGCTAGGAGATTCTGGTTGAGCGCGGCCTGGGCCCGCTTGGCGCTGGCGACGGCGTCGCGCACGCCCTGCAGGGCCGCGTCCATCCGGGTGTTCGCCGCTTCGAGGGTCTGCATCAGTTCGAGAGGATTGGTCTGCCCGGCCCCGAGTCGGGCGGTGACGGCGCTGACGGTCTGCTCGGTCGCGGCGATCACTCCGGGCAGCGCCGCGGATGCGGGGGTGCCGGTCGGGAGTCCGCGGGCGGTGATCAGGTCCGCCTGAAGCTCGGCGAGGGTCGCGGTCACGCTGGAGGACGCGGTTCGAAGGTCGGCTCCGAGCCGGTCGACGGCGTCGAGCAGGAGTCTCGCCTGGTCGACCGATTCCTCGGCGGCACGCACGCCCACGACGGCGGCGGAGGTATCGCCGGCGGTGAGGCGCGTGGTGGCGTCGGTCAGGGCGGAACCGGCGAAGTCGATCCGTTCCTGGGCCTGGCGAGGGTTGTCGGCGACCGTGGCGATCGCGTCGGCGGTGTACGTGGCGGTCAGGGCGGCGAGGGCCGCGTCGACCGAGGCGATGCGCGCCGTTATCGCGGCCACCTCCTGGGTGGCCGCGGCCACGGCTGCCGGCGCCTGTTTCTCCAGCTGACGGAGTTCGTCGAAGTCGTCGGTCTGCTCGTCGAGAGCGGCGTTCGCGAGAGAGCAGAGATCGATGATCCCGGCATACCAGGCGCGCTGCTGCGCCTCCGTGTCCGGTTCGGAGTCGTCCAGCCGCTGTTGCAGGGTGAACGCCTCGGTGAGCTGCGCCCTGGCCGTGCCGAGGGCGGTGCGGAAGGCGCCGGTCGCTTCGGCGCCGAATTGCGCGATGGCGAAGCCGAGTTCCTGGTCGCTCGACTTGACCGCGTCATCCGTTTGGACCAGTGCGCTTGACGCGCGTCTCTTCAGCTCCACGGTGGACAGGGCCTGGAGGCCCGACGCTGTGGCCCCTGACTCTGCGCGCGTGCCCTTGCGCCGGCCGCGCACGATGAAGAAGACCACCGCGCCGACGAAGAGGAGGGCGATCACGACGAGGATCACGAGGATGATGCCGATCGATCCGCCGCCGGACGATCCGGGGGAGGCATCGCCGGGGGTCACGTCCGGTGCGGTGATGGCCGCACCCGTCAGGCCGGCGGAAAGTCCGTTCGCCGCCCCGATGGCCGCGCCGGCCCAGTCGTTGACCCGCAGAGCCGGCTCGATTGCGACTGTCTCGACCTCGCGGAGCTGGGCATCCGTCAGCGCGAAGTCCGGGGCCACCGACAGCTGGTATTCCCGATCCCCAGTGGCGATGGCCAACAGGATGTCGTTCGTGCCGAGACCGTTGTCGTCGGCGGTCGTGTCCGCCCACTGCTGACGGTCGGCCACGCCGGTGAACGAGTCGACGTAGACGACGAAGAGATCGGTGCGCGTGTCGGCGTACAGCTTGTCGAGGGCAGCGGTCACCTCGTCGGTTCGCCCCGCGACGGCGCCGACCTTGTCGGCGATGTGGCTCGCACCGAACGTGACGGGGTCTTCGGCTCGGGCGACACTCGGCGCGGCCAGGGAGGGGACGAAAAAGGCGAGCAGCGCCGCCACCGCGACAGCAATCAACCACCGAGACCGCATGGACACACATCCTCACAAAACCGTCATTATGCAGGTGTTTCTCGTGCCGAGCTTAGAACGGCGAGGTGTGGTGCGTCTAGGAAGCCACCCGTCTCAGGGTCGAAGGTAGGCGGATGGCCTACGGCACTATGTCGCACTGTGTCGCACTGTTACACCTGCGTTGGCGGTAACCTGGCCCAGTCTCCAGACTGGTGAAACCACAAACCGGAGCGGAGGCGAACATGACACGAATCTTTTCACCCGAGCAGACCACCGCGTCGGACGCTCCCCGCCTCGCCGTTGTCGAGGTCACCGGACACCGCCCGGACCGTCCCGCCTACCACGCCAAGGTTCAGGTGCTCAATTCCACCGCCGCCACCGCAGGAGAGCGCGGCGGCTGGCAGGTCACCCGCCTCGCGGCGGCCGACATGACCGCGGACGAGCTCCTCGAGGCCACCGAGGGCTGCGACGCGATCCTGATCATGGGCGGCGAGGACATCACGCCCACGTTCTACGGCGGGACCGACGGGTACGAGGGGGAGACCCGTCACTACGACCGGGCCGACGAGGGGCAGATTGCCCTCGTGCGTCGTGCCGTGGAGCGGGAGACCCCACTGCTGGGGATTTGCCGCGGCCTGCAGGTCATCAATGTCGCCCTCGGCGGCGGAATCGTGCAGCACATCGACGAGGGCATCCACCGCAACGTGGATGTGCCGGTCGACCAGATCCTGCGCGAGCACCCCGTGGAGCTCCTCGGCGGCAGCGGACTGCTGGACAGCCTCGGTGCGGCGATCATCTCGGTGCAGAGCGCCCATCACCAGAGCGTCGGAACGCTGGGCTCCGGTCTGGTCCCCGCGGCCATCGCTCCTGACGGACTGGTCGAAGCGGTCGAACACGAGTCGGCGCCGATCACGGGAGTGCAATGGCACCCCGAAGCGCCGGATGCCCCGGCCGAGCAGCTCCCGCTGCTTCTCGCGGCCCTGCAGCGGCAGGTCGCCGCCGCGCGCATTGCGGACCTCGTCGCGGCCTGACCGTCCGGAGCGCCGATTCGGCGAGTCTGGTCGCCGGGCTCGGGAATTCCGCACTCCCTTCGGGGGTTTAGGTTCAGGGTGAGGTGCGCACCATCCTTCGCGCACCGCCTGACCGAAGGAGATAACCGGAATGACGACAACAGCCGCGGCAGTTCCCACCATCACGCTGAACAACGGGCAGCCGATTCCGCAGCTCGGCTTCGGCGTCTTCCAGATCGAGCCGGCGGAGACCAAGCGCGCAACTCTCACCGCCCTCGAGGTCGGCTACCGCCACATCGACACCGCCGAGATGTACGGCAACGAGCAGGGTGTCGGCGACGCCGTGCGCGAATCCGGCCTGCAACGCTCCGAGGTGTTCGTCACCAGCAAACTCAACAACGGGTTCCACGGTCGTGCGGATGCCCTGGCCGCCTTCGACACCAGTCTGACCACCCTCGGCCTCGACTACCTCGACCTGTTCCTGATCCACTGGCCGCTCCCGGCGGTCGGCGACTTCGTCTGGACGTGGAAGGCCATGGAGGAAATGCTCGCCACCGGTCGAGTGAAGTCCATCGGCGTATCCAACTTTCAGAAGCACCACCTGCAGCGGCTCTTCGATGAGACCGACATCGTTCCCGCGGTCAACCAGATCGAGGTCCACCCCTACCTGACCCAGGACGATCTCCGCGCCTTCAACACCGAGCACGGCATCGCGACCGAAGCCTGGTCGCCGATCGCCCAGGGCAAGGTGCTCGGCGATCCCGTCATCACGGCCATTGCCGACCGGATCGGCCGCTCCGCCGCCCAGGTCACCCTGCGCTGGCACCTGCAGCGCGGCGACATCGTCTTCCCGAAGTCGGTGACCCGCAGCCGGGTCGAGGAGAACCTCGCCCTCTTCGACTTCGAACTCAGCACGGACGACGTGGCGGCCATCACGGCGTTGAACCGCGACGAGCGCACCGGCCCCAACCCGGACGAGTTCAACTACATCCCGTAGCGGTTCACGGGAAGGTCGCGGCCAGGGCTGCGGAGAGGTCGGCGACCAGGTCGTCGGCGTCTTCCAGCCCCACCGAGAGCCGCAGGTGCCCAAACTCCCGGAACTCCGGCGGGTAGGCGGCCACGCGCGGCCCGGATGCGTCGACGTGCACGATCAGGGTCTCGTCGTGCCCGAGCGACACGGCAGAGGTGATCACTCGCAGGTTCGACACGAACCTGTTCTGAGTGGCCGCGTCTCCCGTGACAGCGAACGCCATCATGCCGCCGAATCCCCGGCCGAATTGGCGCGCCGCGACGGCATGCTGCGGATGCGAGGCCAGCCCCGGGTAGGCGACATAGGCCACACGCGGGTCGGCCTCGAGGAACTCGGCGAGCACCTGGGCCGACGCGCAGTGCTGGCGCAGGCGCAACGGCAGCGTGACGGAGCCACGCATGATCAACCAGGCGTTGAACGGGCTGATCACGCCGCCCACGTCGACCATGGCGTCGAGCTTGATCCGCCGGACCAGATCGGCGCGACCGATGACGGCACCGCCCATCGCGTCGCCATGCCCGTTGATGTACTTCGTCAGCGAGTGCACGACCAGGTCGGCGCCCAGCGCGAGCGGGCGAAACAACGGCGGGGGAGTGAAGGTGTTGTCGATCGAGAGAAGGGCGCCGGCCGCGTGGGCGATCTGGGCGATGGCCGCGACATCGCTCACCTTGGTGGTCGGGTTTCCCACCGACTCGATGTGCACCAGCCGGGTCTCCGGACGAATGGCGGCTCGCACGGCGTCAAGATCGGTCGGATCGACGAAGCTCGCCTGGATGCCGTACTTCTCCGGCAGCAGCTCGGTGAAGAGGCGGTAGACCGCCTCATAGGTGACATCGGCGACGACGACGTGGTCGCCGGTGCGCAGCAGCGTGAAGAAGATCGCGTGCAGGGCGGCGACTCCACTGGCGAGGGCGACGGCGTCTTCGCCTCCCTCGAGCACGGCCAGCTTGCGCTGCAGGCCGAGCTGGTTGGCCCCGCTGTTGCGGGTGTAGAGGGGAACGTCGGTGCCTGACCAGCTCAGCGCCGCGGGATCCTCCGGAAGCGCGTAGGAATTCGCCATCACGATCGGTGTGCGGAGCGCACCTGAACCGGAGTCGATCTCATTGCCGGCGTGAACGGACTGGGTGGCGAACCCGAGGCTGCGCGGGTCGTGCTTGTCGGGGCGAGGCGGCGGGGGCGATGAGGTCATGCATTCCAACCTACGGCCGGATGCCGCATCGCGACGGAACGTTACGCTCGACTCATGGGCCAGGACAGAGCACGCAAGAGGTCGGCGTCTCGGGGTTCGGTTCCCCGGGGTTCGGTGCCTCGGGGTTCGACGGGGCGAGGTTCAACGGGGCGATCGGGTTCGCCGCGCCGCCCCGACTCGTCACGGTCTGGATCAGGGGCACGGACGGGTTCCGGTGCGGGGGCCTACCTCGCGATCCCGGTGTTCGTCGCGGTCTACCTGGTCGTGAGCGCGGTCTGGCCGCTGCCGATCTGGGTGGCTGGCGTCTACGTCGCCGCGAGTTTGGGCTGTTTCATTGCCTACGCGATGGACAAGTCCGCGGCGAGGGCCGGCCGGTGGCGTGTGCCTGAAAGCACCCTGCTCGGGTGGGGCATCCTCGGCGGCTGGCCGGGTGCCATCATCGCCCAGCAGACCCTCCGTCACAAAACCAAGAAAGCGAGCTTCCGTGCGGCGTTCTGGACCACCGTCGCACTGAACATGCTGTTGTTCGTGGGGCTGACCGCGCTCCTAATGTCAGGCGTGATGTCTGGCGTGCTATCGGGAGCGATGTCCGGATAGCAGAGTGACCAGCGGAGAGCTCAGAACGGCGGGTCGTCGGCTGGGTTTGTCGGCGGTGGCCCGGTGTGTTGCACCGTTGGTGGTCCGGTGGGGAGCAGGGTGGCGGGTTCGGTGGTGAAGTCTCGCCCGGTGGGTGAGGTCCAGGTGAGGATGCCGCCGGGTTGTTGGGAGACCGCCCACCG
>CAJDUC010000043.1_pt1 | contig 19977 bp, 18 predicted proteins | sample 7390041 | NCBI WGS metagenome assembly CAJDUC01 (sample SAMEA7055666, study PRJEB34461) | soil metagenome | biome: terrestrial ecosystem; feature: Peninsula; material: soil | place: Antarctica | collected 2016 | reverse complement strand
GCAACACCCACCGCGCCCAACAACCCACCCTCACCCGAGCCACGTCTCGGTGATTGAGCCCGTCGAAATCACCGGTCACCGATCTCGACCAGCGCGACCACCACGGGTCGCCGTGCCCGACTACGAGGTCTCGACAAGCTCGACCACCGCACCCACCCGACCCGCCTCGGTGATTGAGCCCGTCGAAATCACCGGTCACCGATCTCGACCAGCGCGACCACCACGGGTCGCCGGGCCCGACCGGCCAAAGACCGGCGCGGGGCATCAGGTGGTCTGGTCGAAGAACGCGAGCTCGTACTCTGCCGAGACGCGGAACGAGCGCAGCATCTCCGCGCGCTCCGGTGCGGCGGTCCCTTGCGCGGCCCGCTCGACGATGGCGATGGCCTCCCGCGTCACCGCCTGGAATTCCGGTTGCGCGTAGCAGTCGAGCCAGGTGCGGTACGGATGCTCCGCGTGGTTGGCCGCGGACAGACGATCCCCAACGTCCTGGTAGATCCAGAAACAGGGCAACAAGGCGGCGACGAGCACGGGGTAAGTGTCGTCCCGGGCCGCGGCCAGCAGGTGGTCAAGGTAGCCCCTCGTCACCGTCGATGGCGCGGCATCCGTGGCCCGCCCGTTGAGCCAGGTGCGGTGCAGTGCCAGTTCCTCCACCAGGCAGCCGTGCGCACTCGAGGCCCAGAACGCCTGCTCGGCCACGGTCGGCGCCAGCTGGCTGGCCCGGGCCAGTGCGCGGGAATAGTCGCGCAGGTAGATCGCGTCCTGCACGAGGTACGCCGAGAAGGAGTCGTCGGCCAGGCTGCCGTCGGCGAGGCCCCGGATGAACGGGAGTTCGCCGATTTCGGTGAGCACGTAGTCGATGCCGGCCCACCACTCGTCTGTGTGGGAGGGCACGTCCAGGACTACGGCGGCAGAAGTGGACTCGGCGACGACGATCACGGGGCTCGCACCGGCCGCGGCTACCGGGACTGCCCGGACTGCCGGGGCCGAGGCCGAGACGAGGGCCGGGACTGCCGGACCGACCGGGACTACCGGGGCCGAGGCGAGGGCCGGGACTGCCGGGACTGCCGGGGCCGAGGCGAGGGCCGCCTCGGCGCGCCAGAGCACCGCGAAGTGGTGGATCGGCCCGTTGCCCTGCCCCACGTCGAGCTCGTCGGCGTGCCGCAGACTTTCGGTCAGCCACTCTTTCGCCGAGGACAGGGCGGCCACCCAGTCGCCGAGGCCGGCCTGGCGGGTGGCCAGGGCGCTCGAAAGCGAACAGCCAGTGCCGTGGGTGTTCTCCGTGTGCACCCGCTCCTGCGCGAACTCGACCAGATCGCGCCCGCCGGACAGTCGACCGGCGGCGTCCACGAGGGCATCCGGCGAGTCCTGACCGCCGAGATGGCCGCCCTTGGCGAGCACGATCACGCCGTGCCGGGCGGAGACGGCCCTGGCCTGGCTGATCGCCTCCGGCCAGGATCGTGCGACCGGGCGCTCCGCGAGCACGGCGAGCTCCGGCAGATTGGGCGTGACGATGTCGACCTCGGCGAGGAGGTCGCGCACGGCGGCCTCGGCGCGCTCGTCGAGCAGGCGGTCCCCACTGGTGGCCACCATGACGGGATCGAGCACGACGATCGGCGGTCGAGTACGCCGCAGCCAGGCCGCGACCTCGGCGACCACCTCTTCGGTGGCGAGCATCCCGATTTTCACCGCGTCGATGGCCACGTCGTCGCTCACGGCATCGAGCTGTTCGCGCAGGAACGAGGTCGGCGGCAGGTGGATCGACCGCACGCCCTGCGTGTTCTGGGCGACGAGCGAGGTGACCACGGCCATCCCGTAGCCGCCGCTGGCCGAGATGGCCTTGAGGTCGGCCTGGATGCCTGCTCCCCCGGTCGGGTCGGTGCCGGCGATGCTGAGCACACGCGGGATCCTGGTCATGACGCGCCCCCGGCCCAGGCCGCCGCGAAGGCACGGGTGGCCGAAGCCGGGTCATCGGCCGCGCAGATGGCGGAGACAACGGCCAGCCCGGCCGCTCCCGCAGCACGGAGGGCGGCCGTGTCGTCGAGACCGATACCACCGATCGCCACGCAGGGCAGCCCCGTCGACCGTGCGAAGGCCTCGAACCCGGCAACGCCGATGGCTTCGGGGTGATCCGGTTTCGTCGCGGTCTGGCGGATGACGCCGACCCCGAGGTAGTCGACTGTGGCCGGTGGCAGCGCGTGCGCGGCGGCGAGGTGGGCGGGAGTGTTGGCCGTGAGGCCCAGCACGGCGTCCGGTCCGATCAGGGCGCGCACCAGCGAGACCGGAAGGTCGGCCTGGCCGACATGTACACCGTCGACCGCGGCGCCGGCATGGCGGGCGGCCAGGAAGACGTCCACCCGGTCGTCCACGAGCAACAGGCTGCGTCCCGCGGTGATGCGGGCGGCGGCGACCGCGAGCTCGAAGAAATCCCGGGTGTCGGCGGTCTTGTCTCGGAGCTGAACGACGGAGACGCCCCCGGCGACCGCCGCCTCGACCACGCGGAGCACCCCGCGCGGGCCGGAGAGACCCGGGTCGGTGACGAGGTAAGTGGACAGGTCGAGCCGTCCTGCAGCGCGCGGAACGGGGCCGCGAACCGGACCGGGCCGATGGGTGAGTCCGGTCGGCTGGGCGGGAAGAATCATCCGATGACCGCGCCGGTCAGCACGTCGGCCGGGGTCAGGCCGGCCAGGCGGTCGAGAAAGGCGACCGCAAAGCTGCCTGGCCCGGCGGATGCCTGCGCCGCCTGTTCGGCGGCGAGGGCGTAGATCGCGCAGGCGGCGACGGTCGTGGCGAGCCGATCGCGGTCCTGGGCGGCGAAGGCGGCGATCACCGCGCCCAGGGCACAGCCGCCACCGGTGATCCGGGTGAGCATCACTGTGCCGTTGTCGATCCGCACGTCCCTGACCCCGTCGGTGATGATGTCGGTCGCGCCCGAGATCGCGACGATCGTGCCGACGTCGATGGCAAGATTGCGCGCGGCGGCCAGGGCGGCCTCCACCGAGTCGGTCGAGTCGACTCCCCTCCCGCCGTTTCCGGCCCCGGCGAGCGCGATGATTTCGGAAGGGTTGCCGCGGATGACCGTGGGCCGCAGTCCGAGCAGGTCCCGCGCGAGGTGGGTCCGCACCGACAGCGCCCCGACGGCGACCGGGTCGAGCACCCACGGGGTGCCGGCGGCATGCGCGACGGTGGCGGCCTCGACCATGGCGACGCGCTGGTCGTGGTGCGGGGTGCCGAGGTTGATCAGCACCGCGGACGCCATCCGGGCGAACGGTCCGGCCTCGGTGGGCAGGTCGACCATGGCGGGGGCGGCACCGAGGGCGAGCAGGGCATTGGCGGTGAAGTTGGTCACGACCGCGTTGGTCAGGCACTGCACGAGCGGACCGCCCTCCTGCACTCGACGGAGAAACTCGGCGGCTGATTGGGCGTGCTGGTTCGACAAGCGAGAGTTCACTCGCGACATCCCTTCGCTAGTACTGGCTAGATCAGGTTCTACGGGTCTGATCTCAGCCATCGACTCTCGACGGCACCCCGTGTCACGCCTCCGAGCCTAGCCTCCGCGCGAGTCCCCGCCCCGCTGAAGCGCGGAGAACACACCCTCGACGCGCCCGTCACGGTGTTTTCTCCGCAACTGAACCGATGTCGGGGCGGATGCTGCGGCTCAGGGGGCGTCGTAGGCCGCGCGGAGCTCAGCGATATCGATCTTCGACATGGCGAGCATCGCCTGCATGACCCGGCCGGACCGTTCCTGGTCGGGGTCGCCGAGCAGTTCACCGAGAATCGGCGGCACGATCTGCCAGGACAGCCCGAACCGGTCCTTCAGCCAGCCGCACCGGCCGGGTTCCCCGCCCTCGGTGAGTTTCGACCACAGGTCATCGATGACGGTCTGGCTGTCGGCCCGCACGAAGAAGGAGATCGCCTCCGTGAACTGGTACTGAGGCCCGCCGTTGAGCGCCTGGAACTCCAGCCCGTCGAGCGCGAACGACGCACTCATGGCCGTTCCGCCGACTCCGGGCATGTCGTCTGGGTAGCGAGAGACACTCCGCAACTCGGAATTCGGGAACACCGACACGTAGAACGTGGCGGCCTCCTCGGCCTGGTTGTCGAACCAAAGAAATGGGCTGATCGTTGGCATGGTTGCTCCTGGCTTAGTGGACAGCATTCCGCCGGTCGTGACGAAAACGCATCCGACCTCGATCGTAGTGAACGCCCCCCGTGCCGGGCTAGGGGAAACGACTTCCCGCCGGCGCGTAGTCTGAGGTCACCGGCCAACCGGTCGACAATGATGTTCCGTGGCGAAGAAGAGAGCGTGCGATGAGCGGCAAATACGAAGTGTATGTCGACAGATCCGGCGGCTACCAGTTCCGGCTCAAGGCCAACAACGGCGAGGTCATCGCCACCTCGGAAAGCTACATGACCAAGGCCGCCGCGATCAAGGGGATCGAGTCCCTAAAATCCCACGCAAAGTCTCACGTCGTCGACCTGACGGAACCCGCCAGCTGACACGGGAATCGCCGCTCACCCTGCACGACGTGCGGTGAACGGCGATCCCGTTGATCGGGCGGCTCAGCCGTTGATCACCTGCGGCACCCCGAGGGCCTTAAGGCCGTCGACGCCGAACTCCAGGCCGTAACCGGACTGCTTCGCCCCGCCGAAGGGGATCATCGGGTGCACTCCGCCGTGCCCGTTGATCCAGACCGTCCCGGTTTCGAGGCGGGCCGCGACCTCGCGCGCCTTCGGCAGGTCGGAGGACCAGACGGATCCGCCGAGCCCGACGTCCACGCCGTTCGCCTGTGCGATCACGTCGTCCAGGTCGGTGTAGCGGATGATCGGCAGCACCGGACCGAACTGCTCCTCCATGACGAGCGGGTTGGCGTTGTCGATGTCGGCGATGAGCGTGGTCGGGTAGAAAAAGCCCGGCTGGTCCGGCTTCGGGTCTCCGCCGAGCAGCACGCGCGCGCCGGATGCCTTCGCCGCGTCGACGAGGCGGGACACGATGTCGAACTGGGCCTTGTTCTGCAGCGGGCCAAGCACGTTCTGCTCGTCGAGTCCGACGCCCATCGGCATGGCCGCTGCCACCGCGGCCAGTTCGGTGCAGACGGCGTCGTAGATGTCGTCGTGCACGTAGAGCCGCTTGAGGGCGGCGCAGGTCTGGCCGGTGTTGATGAAGGCACCCCAGAACAGGCCCTCGGCGATCGCCTTCGGGTCGGCGTCGGCCAGAACGATGCCGGCATCGTTGCCGCCCAGCTCGAGGGTAAGGCGCTTGACCGTGTCGGCGGAGCTCTTGATGATGGCCTTGCCGGTCGCCGTCGAGCCGGTGAACATGACCTTGCCGATGTCCGGGTGGCCGGAGAGTCGCGCCCCGACCTCACGGTCGCCGCAGACGACGGTCAGCAGGCCGGCCGGCAGCTCCTGGTTCATGACCGCGACCAGGGCCAGCACGCTCAGCGGCGTGTACTCCGACGGTTTGACCACGACGGCGTTGCCCATCCGCAGCGCGGGGGCGATCTGCCAGATCGCGATCATCATCGGCCAGTTCCACGGTCCGATGGCGCCCACGACGCCGATCGGGCGGTAGTGCATCTCCGCGTGCACCTCGCCGTCGTCGACGACGACCTCGACCTCCAGAGGCGTGGCGGCCGTCGCCCGCAGCCAGGCGGAGCAGGCCCCGACCTCGAACCGGGCGTTCGGACCGTTGAGCGGCTTGCCCTGTTCCCGGGAAAGGAGCTGGGCGAGCGGCTCGGCGGAGGCGTCGATGGCATCGGCAACCCGGTTGAGGATCGCGATGCGTTCCGGGTGGCCCAGGGCTGCCCAGGCCGGCTGAACGGCGACGGCCGTCGCCACTGCACTGTCGAGATCGTCGACAGTGTGCACGGGGGCCAGGCCGACAACGGCACCCGTCGCGGGATCGAGGATCTCCCTCGTCGGTCCCGACTTCGGTGTGATCGTCGCGAGAAGAGCGTCGTAGGTGTCCATGGGTCCTCCACTTTGAGTCCGTTAGTACACTGACCGTATCCAGCCGGGATGCCGCCCGGTTTGTTGGAGCGCGCAGCACGGTTGTCGGCCGGTGCAGATGAGTACGATCTTCGTATGGTTGAGCACGAAACCTCATCCCCCGCGAACCTCGGTCACCTACCGGGGCCAGACGGCATGCGCACGTTCCTGCAGGTGCTCGTGAACACCGCGGTCGCGAACGTGACCACCAGCTTCCTGTGGTTCGCGCTCACCTTCTGGGTGTACCTCGAGACGAGGTCGGTGCTCGCCACCGGGATCATCGGCGGCGCGTACATGCTGCTCGTGGCCGTCTTCTCGATGGTCTTCGGCACCATCGTCGACCGGCACCGCAAGCACCTGGTGATGCTGTTCGCGGGGCTGACCACACTGGTGGCGTTCGGAATCGCGGGCTCGCTCTACCTTGTGTTCCCCGAGTCGACCCTGCTGAACCTGGGCGGGCCGATGTACTGGGTCTTCGCCGGCATCATCCTCTTCGGCGCCGTCATCGAGAACATGCGCAACATCGCCCTGTCCACCACGGTCACCCTCCTGGTTCCCGAGGATCGGCACGCGAACGCCAACGGTCTGGTCGGCACCGTGCAGGGCCTCGCCTTCCTGGTCACCAGCGTGTTCAGCGGCCTCTCGATCGGCCTGCTCGGGATGGGCTGGACCCTCCTGATCGCAATCGTGCTGTCGGCCGCCGCGCTCGTGCACCTGACCTTCCTGCGCATCCCGGAGGAGAAGCCGGAGCAAGAGGACGAGCGTGCACCGCTCCTCGACCTGCGCGGCAGCATCACCGCCGTCCGGGCCGCGACCGGCCTGTTCGCGCTCATTATCTTCTCGACGTTCAACAACCTCATCGGCGGCGTCTACATCGCGCTGATGGATCCCTATGGGCTCGAGTTGTTCCCGGTCGAAGTGTGGGGCATCGTGCTCGGTGTCACGTCGACCGGCTTCATCATCGGTGGCCTGCTGATCGCCCGGTTCGGGCTCGGGCGCAACCCGATTCGCACGATGTTGCTTCTCGTCGCGGTGATGGGGATCATCGGGGCCGTGTTCACGATCCGCGACTGGTGGTGGTTGTATGCCGGGGGCATCCTCCTCTACATGATGCTCGTCCCGGCCGTTGAGGCCGCCGAGCAGACCGTCATCCAGAGAATCGTGCCGTTCCGCACCCAGGGTCGGGTCTTCGGCTTCGCGCAGGCGTTCGAGGCGGCAGCCGCCCCGGTCACGGCGTTCGCCATCGCGCCGATTGCGCAGTTCCTGATCATCCCCTACCTGGATTCGAGGGCGGGGCAGGATGCTTTCGGGTGGCTGCTGGGTGCGGGGGCCGCGCGCGGCATCGCCCTGGTTTTCCTGGTCTCGGGACTCGTCATGGTACTGCTCGCCCTCGGCGCCTTCGCAACGAAGTCCTACCGGATCCTCTCCGCGCAGTACCTTCACGACGTCACCTCCGTAGACGCGCCTACCGACGACCGGCCTGCCGAGCACGGAGGGTGAGCACCCGCACCGGGCCCCTCCTACTCGCGGAGCAGCATCTGAATGGCATGGAATCCGACCGTGGGCACGCCACCGGCCGAAGTGGCCAGCGCGTTTGGAAGCACATCGTGCTGCTGCACATACCGTCCGACCGGCGCCCCGACCCGTTCGAGGCCGACATAGTCGCGAACGGTCACCGGCCCCGGGGTGCTCAGGGTCACGTACGTCCCCGGGGTCTCGGTGTGGACGCTCACGAGACCTGATACATAGGAATTCACGATGTGCTCCGAACGATGTGGATGAGTATGCCCTGCTCGGGATTGAGGATGGGCATGGGGAGACCGACCTGCGCAAGAAAGAGCCCCGAGGCGACAATCCCGTCGGGAACCCAACCCACATTTCCTTGATCCCGATACGGCGAGGTCAGGGTGGGGAAGACCACGGCGACCCGATAGTCCGCTCGCGGATCCAGCCCGGCAAATCCGACCCGGCCCGGAATCTCGTCCGGAGAAGTGCCCAGACTCACGAAGGAGAAGAGCGCCTCCGAGCCGTCTTGTGCGACCATGCCGCTGAGTGCGTAGGCAGGATCCGTGAGGTCGGCGTGCACGGCCGTTCCGGAGTGAATCAGCCCCCGGTGGGTCTTGTAGAGGCCCACCGCCTGCGCCAGTTCAGTGAATTCCGCGTCGGTGAGGTTCCGAACGTCCCACTCGATCCCAAAGTGCCCGAACAGGGCGATGATCGCACGGAACGAAAGGGAGTGAGTCCGGGCCGTCGTATGCGCGGTAGACGGCCCGACGTGGGTACCCACCAGCTCTGGCGGGAGGATCGCTTCGGTCCACCGCTGGATGGTATGACGCTCCAGCGCATCGTTGCAGTCCGACGCCCAGACACGGTCGGTGCGCTCGAGAATCCCCAGGTCGACCCGCGCCCCGCCGGACGAGCAGCTCTCGATTTCGACGGTGGGGTGCGCCTGCCTCAACGCATCGATGAGACGGTAAGCGGCCAGCGTCTGCTGGTGAGTGGACGGTGCACCGGCATGGCCCATCTCGACCAGATCCCGATTCTGGTCCCACTTGAGGTAGGAGATCGTATTCTCCGTCAGCAGCGCGTCAAGTCGGGCGAAGACATAGTCCCAGGCGTCAGGATTCACCAGGTCGATCACCTGCTGGTTCCTCCATTCCACCGGCGTGCGCCCGAGTCCAGGTCCGCTGATCCAGTCCGGGTGGGCGCGGATGATGTCGGAATCCTGGTTGACCATTTCCGGTTCCACCCACAGCCCGAACTGCATTCCCCTGGCGCGGACGTCGTCGATGAGGGCCGTGAGCCCGTTGGGCCACACGTCGTCGTCGACATACCAGTCGCCGAGCCCGGCAGTGTCGTCCCGGCGATGCCTGAACCAGCCGTCGTCGAGCACGAAACGTTCCACACCGAGCCGCTCGGCACTGGCCGACAGCTCGATCAGGGTGTCGAGGTCGTGGTCGAAGTAGACGGCTTCCCAGGTGTTGAGAACGACCGGACGCGGGGTGCGCGGATGCGTCGATCTCGACCGGAGCCACCGATGGAAGACCTCCGTGACCCCGTCGAGCCCCTCCGCCGAGTACGCCGCATAGGTCCAGGGCGTCGTGTAGGTCTCCCCGGGCAGGAGCACGATCTCACCGGGCGAGAAGAGTTCGGCGTTGCCCACCAGAGCGGAACCGGACGGCGTCTTTTCGACGGAGGTGGAGTGGTTCCCGCTGAACCCGAAGTGCGTCGCCCACACCGATCCCGCCCGGTTGCTGAACCCCGCCGAGCCGACCGCGGTGAACAACGACGAATCGTGACCCGTGCGCCCGTGGCGGTACTCGCGCAGCCAGGTGCCCTGGCGGAGCGGCTGTCGTTGAGGATGCTGTTCCCTGCACCACCTACCGGTCAGGTCGAGGATCTCCGCGGCTCCGAGCCCGGTCGGGACCGGAGTGGTGAGGGACAACAGGGAATAGTCGGAACGTCCCGTGTTGGTCAGGGTGCTGCGCATTCGCAGCATGCCCTCCCCCGAGAGACGGATGTCGACAACGAGTTCGAGGGCGGCATCCGGGTCCGACAGTGTTATCTCGCACTCGCCGCCCGCGGTCGCACGGGATCCGCTGGTCACGAGCGACGAAGAGAACGCCTGCCCTCCCGCGCGGTGCCCCTCGAGGGCCGGGCGGCCGCGCCAGCCGTTCGAGGCCTGAGGGAACAGCTCCTGCTTCGCCCCGGTGGCCAGGTAGGCGTGGGGCACGGGGTTGCTCGAGATTCCCGAGTGGACGCTTTCGCCAAGGTCGGCGCCCCAGTGTACGACGACCGGCGTCGGGCCGGTCAGGTCGATGACGAAGGCGGCACCTCCGCCTCGGAGGTTGACAACGTGATTCATGGCTCAGCTTTCCTTCAAATGTCCGTGATGAATGGCCCGCTCGGGGTCCCGTGCCGGCAGGCCCGGTGATCCCTGCGAGTTGCGCGCGTGCGGGAGCGTGGGGCCAGGCGAACGAACGCCGGCCTGGCCCCTGGCCCCGCCGACTATTCGCTCCGCGAGTGTTCCCGAACGACCGCGACGCCCCCGGCGGCCACGGTGAGGTGCCCGCGGGTCGGTTCTCCGGTCAGCAGGTCCAGTCCGTCGACCTGCACGCCGGCGTCGGCGTCGCTGTGGTTGATCGCGAAGACCCAGTTTCGGGCCCCGTCGGAGCGTTGGACGACCTCGATGTCTCCGGTCGTGGCGTGAACGGGAGCGAGCGCGGATTCCGTGGCGATGTCCGTGAGGAGTTCCCGGACCCCGGCCTCGCTGAGCGACGTTCCGACGTAGTACGCGGATCCGCTGCCCACCCGGTTTCTGGTCACGGCCGGGGAGCCGGACGTCGGCCCGGTCGTGTATTCGGCGAGCACCTCCGCGTCCACGGCCCGTCCGAGCTCGCTGAACCGGGACCCGACCCCGAAACGACTCAGTTGAACCTCCGAGTCGGCCCGCAGTGGAAAGAATTCCTCGACGCGAACCCCGGTCAGATCGAGGAACGCGCCCGGGTAGCCACCGAGGTACACGTGGTCATCTTCGTTGACGATTCCGGAGAAGTAGGTGATGACGACGGTGCCGCCCGATTCGGCGAAGTCCTGGAGGTTCCGAGTTCCCTCCCCTGTCATCAGATACTGCATCGGGACGATCACCACTCGATAGCCGGTCAGGTCGTCGGTGGAGCGACGGAAATCCGTTGTGTGGCCCAGTCGATACAGAGCGTCGTGCCACAGCCGGGTTTCGTCCATCAGGTTGGTGTCCACGCTCGGATGCGAGTCCAGCTCGCTCGCCCACCGGGCATCCGTGTCATGGATGATCGCAACGTGCGCGTGACTGACGGTCGAGCCGACGACCTCGGCGATCTTGCCGAGCGTTGTCCCGAGTTCGACGACCTCGCGCCAGATCTTCGAGTCGGTGCCCGCGTGCGGCAGCATGGCCGAATGGAACTTCTCTGATCCGGCCTTCGCCGCCCGCCACTGAAAGAACAGTGCAGCATCGGCCCCGCGGGCGATGTGTTGAAGGGAGTTGCGCAGGAGCTCCCCTGGCGCCTTGGCGATGTTGCGTTCTTGCCAGTTCACCGCCGAGGTCGAATGCTCCATCAGCATCCACGGTGCACCGCCGGACAACCCGCGGATGAAGTCGGAGGTCATGGCCAGGTCCTGGAAATTGCGGGGATCCTCCGCGATCAGGTAGTGGTCGTTGGACACGACGTCCAGGTGGCTGGACCATTTCCAGTAGTCGATGGGTTTGTCCAGTCCCATCTGGAAACCCATGTAGTTCGTCGTCACGGGGTAGCTCGAATGCGCCCGGAGGATCTCGGCTTCGGCGTCGTAGCATTCGAGGAGTGCATCCGAAGAGAACCGTGAGAAGTCGAGCACCTGGGTTGGATTGATGAACGTGCCCGACTGCCGGGGTGGGGTGATTTCCTCGAACCGGTAGTAGTGCTGCGACCAGAACGCGGTACCCCACGCCTCGTTGAGGGCATCGATCGCGACGTACTTCTTTCGCAGCCAGCCCTGGAAGGCGCGGCCGGACTCGTCGCAGTAGCAGGGCTGGTTGTGACAGCCGTATTCGTTGTGCACATGCCACATGATCACGGCCGGGTGGGCCGAGTACCGCTTCGCAATCGCCGTGGTCAGCGCAGCCGCGGCCGCCCGGTATTCCGGGCTCGAGGCGCAGAACGCCTGGCGCGACCCGTAGCCCAGGCGCATCCCGGCCGCCGTCACGGGCAGTGACTGGGGATATTTGGCGGAGAACCACGGCGGAGGAGACGCGCTGGCGTTCGCCAGGTCGACCCGGATGCCCGATTCGTGCAGGAGATCCAACACGGAGTCGAGCCAGCCGAACTCGTAGCTGCCTTCCGCGGGCTCGAGCAGAGCCCAGCTGAAGATGCCCACGCTCACGAGGTTCACGCCGGCCGCCTGCATCAGCGCGACGTCCTCACGCCATACCGCGGGGTCCCACTGCTCGGGGTTGTAGTCGGCTCCGAAACCGAAGGCAGACCTGCCGTCGTCGGTCAGCCGTGAGGTGATCTGCCGCATGGTCATCCCTTGCTCGCGCCCAGGGTCAGCCCGGCGACGAATTGCCGCTGGAGGGCGAGGTAGATGATCAGGGTCGGGATCACGGTGATGATCGCCCCGGCTGCGAGCAGGTTGTAGTTGGAGAGGAACTGCCCCTGGAGATTGTTCAGCCCTGTCGTCACCGGCAGCAGGTCTCCACTTTGCAGGAAGAGTAGCGGCCAGAAGAAGTCGTTGTAGATCCAGATGACCTCGAGCGTGCCCAACGCCGCGAGTGCGGGGCGGGTGAGAGGCATGATGATCTCCCAGTACTGCCGCCAGACTCCCGCTCCGTCAACGAACGCGGCCTCGGTGATGTCGTTCGGCAGTGCCTTCATATAGTTCGACAGCACGAACGTGCAGAAGCCGATCTGGAAGGCCGTGTCGACCGCGATCACCGCGAAATACGTGTTCAACAGGCTGCCTGACCCGCTCACCGAGTACGGCAGTTCGAAATGCTTGAACATCTCGAACAGGGGCGCCGCGAGCACCTGCGGCGGTAGAAGGTTTCCCGCCGTGAACATGATCAGCAGGGTGATATTGAGCTTCCAGGTGAACCGGCTCACCGCGAAGGCCATCATCGAGGCGAAGAACAGCGTCAGGATCACGCTCGGCACGACGATGATCGTCGAGTTAGTCAGGAGCGTCGCGAATCCGCCCTGGTTCCAGGCAGTGACGAAGTTGTCGAAGTTGAATCCGCCTCCAAGACTGAAATAGCCGTACTTGTCGGTGTCGGCCTTGGGGCGCAACGCCGTGAACATGGCCCAGGCCAGTGGGATGAGCCAGAGCACGGCCATGATGATGAGGAAGGCGTGCACGCCATACCGTGGCCGCACGATCGAGCCCACCTTGCCCTTGCCAGTGCTTGTGCCGGCAGAACCGGCTCGGGTCGGTTTCGTCCGAGTGTTGAGCGAGGACATTCAGGCCTCCTTTTTGAAGGTGCGGCTGAGGTAGATGACGATGGGCACCAGGGAAACGACGAGCAGGATCGCTGCCAGTGCCGAACCGACCCCGATGACCTGACCTTCGCCGACCAGGTTCTGGACGACGAGGGCACTGATCAGTTCAAGCCCATTCGTACCGCGGTTGATGACGTAGACGATGTCGAAGGCACGCAACGACTCGATGATGGTGATGACGACGATGACGATGTTGATGGGCCGCATCACCGGGAAGATCACTCGGAAGAAGGTCTGGACCGCATTGGCGCCGTCGAGGGAAGCGGCCTCCCGGAGTGAGGGATCGACTCCCTTGAGCCCGGCTAAATAGAGGATCATCACGTAGCCGGCATGCCGCCAGGTCGCCGCGATCAGGGCCGCCCAAATATTGATGTCGGGGTTTCCGAACCAGTCGACTGCCTGGGGTGTCCCGGACGTGCCCAGAAGGAAGTTCAGCAGGCCGTTGTTCTGCGAGTAGAACAGCTGCCAGATCACCCCGATGAGCACGAGGGAGAGCATGACCGGTGCGAAGAAGATGCTCTGGTAGATGCGGGTTCCGCGGATGTTCTGATCCAGCAGAATGGCCAGGAGCAGTCCGAGCGGGGTCGCGATCAAGGCCAGGAAGGCCAGCCAGAGCACATTGTGCTGGAGGGCGGGCCAGAACGGCGGATAGTCGTTGAAGACGTAGGCATAATTCGCCAGTCCGGCCGGGCGGATATCGGAAAAGGCCAGGCCGTTCCAGCGCACGAACGACAGCACAACCGAAATCAGCGTCGGAATCCAGATCAGAACGAATTGGATCAGGGTGGGAACGAGGACCATTGCCCCGAGGACAACCTTGTCGCGCGTGGAAAGAAGACTGTACCGGCGGCGCCGGCCAGAGTTTACTCTGGCCGGCGCCGCCGAGATGAGCGCATTATCTGTCATGATCGGCTCCGCCGCCTACTGGGCGGCGTAGAGCGCCTTGGCCTGCGCTTCGAGGTTTGCGGTGTCGACCGTGCCGTCCTTCAGGAAGCCCTGCAGGGCGGGGATCATGACGTTGTTCGCCATGGCCGGCAGCGCGTCCCGGTCGAAGAACTGGCTGATCGACTTCGCGTTTCCGATCACGTCGGCCAGCTTCTTGTTGAAGTCGGTGTAGCCCGACGTGTCCGCACCCTTGACGGTCATCAGGTTCGACTTGTCGACCGAGAAGTATGCCTCCTGGCCGGCCGCTGATCCCATGAATGCCATGAAGTCGCGCGCAACCGGGTTGGTTCCACCCTTCTTCGAGAGCATGAGCCCGTCGATAGGGGCCTCCACGGCGTCCCGTCCTTCGACGGCGATCTCCGGGAACGGGAAGAAGTCGATGTCGGCGAGCACGGCCGGGTCGGTGAACTGCTGGGTGATGAACGAGCCAAGCAGGTACATTCCGGCCTGGCCGGTTCCCAGGAGCTGGGCGCCCTCCTGCCAGGTGAGGCCGAGGGCGTTCGACGACTGGTAGGGCAGCAGCTGCTTCCAGTTGTCGAAGACGTCCTTGACCTTCTGCTGGTCCCAGGTCTCCTTGTGCGCGGTGAGGTCCATGTGGAACTGGTACCCGTTGGTGCGCATGTTGATGTAGTCGAAGGTGCCCATCGCCGGCCAGCCGTCTTTGTCGGCGAAGGCGATCGGGGTGAGGCCGTCTGCCTGCATCTGCTTGGACAGCGTGATCAGCTGATCGAACGTGGTCGGCTCCGTGTAGCCCTTTTCCGCCCAGACGCTCTTCCGGTAGAAGAATCCCCAGGGGTAGTTGTAGTTGGGCACGAAGTACTTCTTGCCGTCATCGGCCGTCGACGCCTTAGCGAGGCCCGTGCTGAAGTCGCCGCCGATCGTATCCCACACGTCGTCGATCGGCGCAACGAGACCCTTGTCGGCGTAGTAACGCATCCGGTAGCCGGCGAACCAGGTGAAGGAGTCGTCAGGGCTGCCCTGGAGATAGGTGTTGATGTTGTTCTGGAAGTCGTTGTGGGACACCGTGTTGGTGGAGACCTTGGCTCCAGCCGTCTTCTCGAACGCTGCGACCACCGCCGCATACGCGCGCTTGGGGACGTCGTCCGAAGCGTACGAGCCGAACGAAACCACCTTGGAGCCGGCCGAGGACGTTGCGCCTCCCGGGGAGCAGGCCGCCAGCAAGCCGATCGCCGCCGCGCTCATGGCGCCGGTCAGAACGATGCGCCGGTCAACCTGGACATTCGCGATCGCGCCGAAGGCGCTTGATTTTCCAGTCGTCATAGCTATTACTCCTTTGTAATCTGATTTCTTCTACGGACCCGCAACGAAGGTCGACGGCCCGCACCGAGGCGAGCCGCGCTGTCCCGATTCCGGGGACGTTGCCGACGTCTTACGAAAGATACACGAGTAGAAGGTGTTTGAATATACTGCTGTAGATTTTTTTTGATTTCGACCGTATGGTGTTCATGTCCCGTCATCCGCCGTCGTGCACAGGCAGCACCATCGGCTTCGTCCGTGCGGGAATATCCCCCTCCGGGTTCGTCACCCCTCGTTCATAGCAACGAAACGGCGCCCCGTACCCCATGAGCAAAGGAGCTCCCCCATGCTGAGCAATCTCGGTGGATGGCATTTCCTCATCATTGCCGTCGTAGTCCTGCTACTCTTCGGCGCGACCAAGCTTCCCGCTCTCGCAAAGAGCGTCGGTCAGTCCGCCCGCATCTTCAAGGGCGAGATGAAGTCGATGAAGGATGAGGAATCCGCGGCGGACTCGCCCGCTTCTCCCGTGCCTGAACCGGCAACCGTCGGTGCCCCTGACTTGAAGTCGAATCCCTAGTCCAAGCCCACCAGACTAAGAGGGAACTCACGTGTTCGGATTGACGTTCGAGAAACTGTTGCTCATCGGGGTGATCGCGGTGCTCCTGGTGGGACCGGCCCAGCTCCCGCGTTACGCCGCGGCGCTGGCGAAGGCCGTCAAGGTGGTGCGCGCACTGCTGGATACCGCGAAGGAACGGGTGCGGGACGAAATCGGCCCCGAGTTCGATGATGTGGACTGGAAACGACTGGACCCGCGACAGTACGACCCGCGGTCGATCATTCGCGACGCACTGCAGGCCGACGACCGGCCGGGAGAGCCTGCGTCATCGCCCCCGCCCGGGACGCCCGGGACGCCCGGGACGCCCGCGCGGGCCGGTGTGGAGTTGCGCCCCGATCCACCCCACGTCGTGCCTGGGCACCCGATCGGCGAGGACTCGATGTATCGATAGGGTCGCGCGGCTCTGCCGCGCGACGGTCGAGAGAGTGAGAACGGCCTGGACCGGTGCGAAGAGCGGTCAGTCGTGCTCGCACCCGCACGACTGCCGGATGACCAGCTCTGCGGTGAATGTTTGGTGGGCCGTGACGTCGCTGAATCCTGAGCCCAGGGCGTCCACCGCAGCCTGGGCCATTTCCACCACGGGCTGTCGCATGGACGTCAAGGGCGGCCAGCTGAACTCCGACTCGGCCGACCCATCGAACGTGACCACGGCGAGATCCTCGGGAACGCGCACTCCGCTCTCGTGGACTGCGCGCAAGAGGCCGATGGCCTGCATATCCGACAGCGCGTAGATCGCGGTCGGTCTTTGCGGAAGATCGAGAAGTTGTTTTCCGCCCTCGTAGCCACCACCCCGACTGAAATCTACGTGGACGATCGGACCCTCGGGCAGCCCGGCAGCGACCAGGGCGTCTCGCCACCCCCGTTCCCGCTCCGAGGTAGTCAGACCTCCAGTTCGACCCGAAATGAGGCCGATGTTTTCGTGTCCGTGACTGATCAGGTGATCGACGGCCATCCGGGACGCCGCGTAGTAGTCCACTCCCACGCTGGCGACGCCCTCCGTCGGCCCGGTGCGGTCGAGCAACACCACGGAAATGTTCGCGTCCCGGGCCGCGGTAAAATCGGGTTCGTCGTCGGTGGTGGCCAGAAGAACGCCATCGACCTGCCGGGAGACCAGCTTCTGCACCAGGTGTCGCTCGCGTGTACGGGAGAGAGCCGAATTCGTGAGAATCACTGAAAGGCCCCTTTCGCCCGCCGATTTTTCCACTGCCTGTGCGTATTCGGCGAAGAAGGGGTTCGTGTTGTCCGAGATCACCAGGGCGATGATTTCGCTCACTCCGAGCTTGAGGGCCCTGGCGGCGGCGTTGGGCCGATAGCCCAGCAGCTTGATCGCCTCAAGCACCCGCTCCCGCGTGGCCGGGGCGACGTTCCGTGGGCCCGAGTTCACAACGTAGCTGACGACCGCGGTGCTGACTCCAGCCTGAGTTGCGACGTCGCCGCGGGTGACGGTCGGCCTTCGTGGAACCATCGTCGTACTTCCTTCTGTCGTAGGTCAGCCACCACGCCCCTCGGCGCTCCGGAACAAACACGGGTTCGTGACTCCACACCACAATGGCACATCCGCAGCCCGGCCCGGCAAACCCGGCCACCGACAGCGCCGGCGCGTCCCCCGGTGACCGGCCGCGGGACGCTGTCACCCACTGACGGGCACGGCCGGCTGCGGCGCACGGACGCTGCGCCGCGCGAAGACAAAACGGCGCTGCACCAGAAAACTCAGCACGTACAAGGTGGCGTCGGTGAGCAACTTGGCCGGCACCAGGGCTACCCCGAGGCCGGTCAGGGCCGTCAGTAGCAGGTAGCTCGCCGCGACGAGGGCCAGCGCCAGTACGACGTACCGCAGGGCGTCACCCCGGCCGTGACCGCTCGACTGGGCACGGAAGACGAGCCGCCGGTTGAGCATGAAGTTCATCGATCCGCTCACCAGTCGCGCGCCCACGACCGACGCGAGCAGCGAGCCCGTGGCGGTGAAGAGCAGTTGCAGGCCGATCACATCCACGAGGAACGACGCGAACGACACAACAGCGAACAGCAAGAGGGGCAGCATGACTCGAAGTGAGTCAGCAATGGGGCGAAAATGCGACGAGACATTGTGTTCGAGGTAGATCGTGTCGATGTCCAGTTCGTCGATTCTCGCGTGATTGGCCGAGGAGCCGAGCAGCATGTTCAGCTCGTACTCGAAACGCTCACCCTTGATCGAGACGAGCCACGGCAGCATCGCGGATGGGAAGCCGCGCAGGCCCGTCTGCGTGTCCCGGATGACAGAGCCCGTGGTGGATTCGAAGGCGTGCCGGGCGACGAGATTGCCGATCTTGCTGCGGAGCGGAACCGCGCCGGTGAAGTGGCGGCCACCGAGAACCATGGCGCCGTCGGAGCCGCGAATCCGTTCGGCCACCCGCACGATATCCGTCGTGGAGTGCTGGCCGTCGCTGTCGGCGCAGACCACGTCCTGGCCGGGGTAGGCCCGGAGGATGTGGCGGAAGCCGACCTTGAGAGCGTGTCCCTTTCCCCGGTTCGTCGAGTAGCGGATGACCTCGGCTCCGGCGCGTTCGGCGGCATCGAAGACGGCGTCGAACTGTGGCCCGCTGCCGTCGTCGATGGCGAGAACGGTCAGCCAGGGCGCACACTGCCTCAGCCCGGTGACGACGTCGACGAGTCGCGGGCCCGGTTCGTAGGCGGGGATCAGGGCGATCATGGTCGCCCTAGCCCTCGATGTAGAGGATGTCGGAGGTGCCTCGTTCGGTGCCGGTACCGAGCGGGTTGTTGACCAGGCTGCCGTCGAAGTACATGGTCGACGAACCACCGCCGTCGAGGTTGTACGCCGTCGTGGCCCCGAGTCCGCTCATGATAAAGGCGAGGCCGGTCATCGTGACGCCGGCGCTGTAGCCGGGGCTGCGACCGTCGACGACGACGAAAACGAGGTGGTTGTCGTCGATGACCCCGATCGCGGTGCGCGGTTGCTCACCCTGGATCGAGTGGTTGCCGATGTTGGTGTCGACCTCCGCTTCATCGATGCCGGCCAGGACCTCGCCGTTCTCCAGGAGGGCAGGGCCGAAGGACAGGGTGTTCCACACGCCGGCGGCGACAAGGTCATCGGCGGTGGTCGTGGTTTCGTCGTAGACCTTCACGGTGCCGTCACGGTAGAAGGCCAGGCCTTCTCTCGCCCCCTCGTCGCGGTAGACGACACCGTTGCGGATGACGATGCCGGTGTCGCGAAAGCCGTAGTAGTCGCCGTTGATCGCAAAGACGGCATTGTTGTCCGCGGCGGTGTCCGAGGTGGTTTCGGTGATGTTCTCACCGAAGCTGTTCCGGGCGAACGCTGATTGAAGCACCGTGGCATCCGTCAGGGTGACGTCGGCGACGTAGTAGGTGACGGTGTCGCTGCCGGATCCCGTGACGACGGTGGAGATCGCGATATCGGCGTCGTCGGAGGAGTACGTGGTGTCGGTGACAACGGCATCATTGGCGGTGGCCGCAGAAGCGGCCGCCTCGGCGGTGGACTCGGCGGTGGACTCGGTCGCGGCGTTGGCGGCCTCGTAGGCGTCAACATCCGCGATGGCGACGTGCTCAATGACGAATCGGTCGAGTGCCCAGGCGGTGCCGCCACCGAGAGTGAGGGTGAGCGCCAGTGCGGAAGCCACGACGATGCGTCGACGGATGCGCCGAGGCCGTTGCCGAGGCCCCGGTTCGGGCTGGTGGGCGCTGAGGTTGTTTTCTCGCATGCCTCTTTGTAGAAGCCCGGGCTATGGGCCCGCTATGCCAAGCCTAAGAGCAACCCATGAGCCGCAGCCCCTCTCCATCGTGTTCACCCCGGGTGGCACCGTGCGTGGGAGCATTTTGGGGCAAAAGAAAACCCCTGAATCTCGGTATTCACACGAGGATCAGGGGTTTCATTTTCTGCGGAGACGGTGGGATTTGAACCCACGGTACCCCGTGAAGGGTACTCCACCTTAGCAGGGTGGTGCACTAAGCCGTACTATGCGACGTCTCCTTGGTGCCTGCAATGCAAACACACCTCAGCAAGCATAACCGCACTCGCGACATCCGTTGAACATGGGCGCCGAATTCCGAGACTTCTACTGGTTTTCGAGGGTGCGCCCGACGGAGCAGGTGAGCTCCCCTGCCGTCTGACCGGTCGCCGAATCGGAGAGCACGACGGCCCCCGGC
>CAJDUC010000063.1_pt1 | contig 21998 bp, 21 predicted proteins | sample 7390041 | NCBI WGS metagenome assembly CAJDUC01 (sample SAMEA7055666, study PRJEB34461) | soil metagenome | biome: terrestrial ecosystem; feature: Peninsula; material: soil | place: Antarctica | collected 2016 | reverse complement strand
GGCATGACCATCTCGGTGCCCTCGGGCAGCGTGATGACGCCGGTGACGTCGGTGGTGCGGAAGTAGAACTGCGGACGGTAGTTCGCGTAGAACGGGTTGTGACGGCCGCCCTCTTCCTTTGACAGGATGTACGCGGTGCCCTCGAAGTCGGTGTGCGGCGTGACCGAACCCGGCTTGACGACAACCTGGCCGCGCTCGACGTCTTCGCGCTTGGTGCCACGAAGAAGAAGACCACAGTTCTCGCCGGCCCATGCCTCGTCGAGCTGCTTGTGGAACATCTCGATACCAGTGACCGTGGTCTTGATGGTCGGGCGGATGCCGACAACCTCGACCTCGGAGTTGATCTTGAGGGTTCCACGCTCGGCGCGGCCGGTGACGACCGTTCCACGACCGGTGATCGTGAAGACGTCCTCGATCGGCATCAGGAAGGGCTTGTCCTTGTCGCGGACGGGCTCCGGGAAGTAGTCGTCGACTGCGGTCATCAGCTCGAGGATGTTGCCGACCCACTTCGGGTCGCCTTCCAGAGCCTTGAGTGCGGACACGCGAACGACGGGAGCGTTGTCGCCGTCGAAGCCCTGCGCGGTGAGGAGTTCGCGAACCTCGAGCTCAACGAGCTCAAGGATCTCTTCGTCTTCAACCATGTCGGACTTGTTCAGCGCGACGAGCAGGGACGGCACGCCGACCTGCTTCGCGAGCAGAACGTGCTCACGGGTCTGAGCCATCGGGCCGTCGGTAGCGGCAACCACGAGGATCGCGCCGTCCATCTGTGCGGCACCGGTGATCATGTTCTTGATGTAGTCAGCGTGGCCCGGTGCGTCAACGTGCGCATAGTGACGCTTTTCGGTCTCGTACTCAACGTGCGAGATGTTGATCGTGATGCCGCGCTGGCGTTCTTCCGGAGCCGAGTCGATCGACGCGAAGTCGCGCTGAACGTTCGTCTTGGACGGGAACGTGTCGGCAAGGACCTTGGAGATCGCTGCAGTCAGCGTGGTCTTTCCGTGGTCAACGTGACCGATCGTTCCGATGTTTACGTGCGGCTTGGTCCGCTCGAACTTGGCCTTGGCCACTGTGGGTCCTCCTCAGGACTCTCGGCTTCACCGACCGCTGGTTTGCGGCCGGTGAACCTGCTGGATTTGTGTACTTATGCTACTCGGGCCGGGAGGCCTAAGCGATTTGGGCCCGAAGGCCCCAGGCTATTCGCCCTTGTTCTTCTGGATGATCTCTTCGGCTACAGCCTTGGGGACCTCCGCATAGCTCTCGAAAGTCATCGAGTACACGGCGCGGCCGGAGGTCTTGGACCTCAGGTCGCCGATGTAGCCGAACATCTCCGAAAGTGGAACATGGGCGCGAATTACCTTCACACCGCTTGCGTCCTCCATGGTTTGGATCTGACCGCGGCGCGAGTTGAGGTCGCCGATTACGTCGCCCATGTATTCCTCAGGGGTGCGTACTTCGACACTCATCAACGGCTCGAGCAGAACCGGGTCTGCCTTACGAACGGCTTCCTTGAAGCCCATCGATCCGGCAATCTTGAACGCCATCTCCGAGGAGTCGACGTCGTGTGCGGCGCCGTCAAGCAGACTTGCCTTGACGCCAACCATCGGGTAGCCGGCCAGGACGCCAACGTGCAGCGCATCCTGGATTCCTGCGTCCACCGAGGGGATGTACTCCCTGGGGATGCGGCCACCCGTGACCTTGTTTACGAACTCGTAGCTCTTCTCGGCCGTGATCTCGAGCGGCTCGATCGCGATCTGAATCTTCGCGAACTGCCCGGATCCACCGGTCTGCTTCTTGTGCGTGTAGTCGTGACGCTCGACCGCCCTGCGGATGGTCTCGCGGTATGCAACCTGGGGCTTGCCGACGTTGGCTTCGACGTTGAATTCACGCCGCATCCGGTCGACCAGGATGTCCAGGTGCAGTTCGCCCATTCCCTTGATGACCGTCTGACCAGTTTCCTGGTTCTGCTCGGTGCGGAAGGTCGGGTCTTCTTCGGCCAGCTTCTGGATCGCGAGACCCAGCTTTTCCTGGTCCTGCTTGGTCTTCGGCTCGATCGCAACCTCGATCACCGGGTCAGGGAACGTCATCGACTCGAGCACGACCTGCGCGTTCGGGTCACACAGGGTGTCGCCTGTGGTGGTGTCCTTGAGGCCGATGACCGCGTAGATGTGACCGGCGGTCACGAAGGCCACCGGGTTCTCCTTGTTGGCGTGCATCTGGAAGATCTTGCCGATGCGCTCCTTCTTGCCCTTGGTCGAGTTGATGACCTGGGCGCCGGAGTCAAGGTGACCGGAGTACACGCGAACGTAGGTCAGACGACCGAAGAACGGGTGAACGGCAACCTTGAACGCGAGAGCCGTGAACGGCTCGGTCGCATCCGGGTGACGCATGATGACGACGTCCTCGTCACGCGGGTCGTGCGCCTCAATGGCGGGCACGTCCAGCGGGGTGGGGAGGTAGTCGATGACAGCGTCGAGCATCGGCTGAACGCCGCGGTTCTTGAACGCGGAGCCACAGAGAACCGGGTAGATCTCGCTGTTGACCGTGAGCTTGCGAATCGCAGCCTTGATCTCGGCAACGGTGAGCTCTTCGCCGGAGAAGTACTTCTCCATGAGGTCGTCGTCGGTCTCGGCGACGGTCTCGAGAAGCAGCTTGCGGTAGGTGGCGGCCTGGTCGACGAGGTCGGCCGGGATCTCTTCGATGGCGTACTTGGAGCCCATCTCGACGTCACCCTTGGAGTCGCCGCGCCAGGTCAGTGCACGCATCTCGACGAGGTCGACAACACCTTCGAAGGTGTTCTCGGCGCCGATCGGCAGCTGGATGACGAGCGGCTTCGCGCCGAGGCGCTTGACGATCGTGTCGACGGTGTAGAAGAAGTCCGCGCCGAGCTTGTCCATCTTGTTGACGAAGCAAATGCGGGGAACGTCGTACTTGTCGGCCTGGCGCCAGACGGTCTCGGACTGGGGCTCAACGCCCTCCTTGCCGTCGAACACGGCAACGGCACCGTCGAGCACGCGGAGCGAACGCTCCACCTCAACGGTGAAGTCAACGTGGCCGGGGGTGTCGATGATGTTGATCTGGTGATCTGCCCAGAAACAGGTGGTCGCGGCAGACGTGATGGTGATGCCACGTTCCTGCTCCTGCGCCATCCAGTCCATGGTCGAGGCGCCGTCGTGCGTCTCGCCGATCTTGTGATTGACACCCGTGTAGAACAGGATGCGCTCGGTGACGGTGGTCTTGCCAGCATCAATGTGAGCCATGATGCCGATGTTGCGGACCTTACTCAGGTCGGTGAGCACGTCAAGTGCCACGGGGGTCCTCCGGAAGTTTTTGGGTTTTGGGGCAAAACAGGGCATCCGATGATCGTGCCGCGGTGATCGAACCCGGTGACCGAGCCTGTCGAGATTGGATCTCGACAAGCTCGATCACCGAGGCGACTCGATTACCGAAACGGCACGATCGCCGGAACGCGACTACCAGCGGTAGTGAGCGAAGGCCTTGTTCGCCTCGGCCATCTTGTGCGTGTCTTCGCGGCGCTTCACAGCGGCACCGAGGCCGTTGGACGCGTCGAGGATTTCGTTGGTGAGACGCTCAGTCATGGTCTTCTCGCGACGAGCCTTGGCGTAGCTGGTCAACCAGCGAAGGGCCAGGGTGTTGGCGCGGTGCGGCTTGACTTCGACCGGCACCTGGTAGGTGGAACCACCGACGCGGCGCGAACGCACCTCGAGCGTGGGGCGAACGTTGTCGAGCGCCTTCTTCAGCGTGACAACGGCATCCGCACCGTTCTTGGCAACGACGCCTTCGAGTGCATCGTAAACGATGCGCTCGGCGAGGCCCTTTTTGCCGTCGAGGAGGATTTTGTTGACGAGCTGGGAGACGATGGGAGCGCCGTATACCGGGTCAGCGATAACGGGACGCTTGGGCGCTGGGCCTTTACGAGGCATTACTTCTTCTCCATCTTGGCGCCGTAGCGGCTACGAGCCTGCTTGCGGTTCTTGACTGCCTGGGTGTCCAGTGCGCCACGAACGATCTTGTATCGAACACCGGGAAGGTCCTTAACACGACCACCACGGACGAGCACCATCGAGTGCTCCTGAAGGTTGTGACCTTCGCCGGGGATGTAGGCGGTGATCTCGGTACCGTTCGACAGCTTGACGCGGGCGACCTTACGAAGTGCCGAGTTCGGCTTCTTCGGGGTGGTCGTGTAGACACGGGTGCAAACGCCGCGCTGCTGGGGGTTGGACTTCAGGGCGGGAGCCTTGGTCTTGGTGACCTTGGGGCTGCGACCCTTCCTGACCAACTGCTGAATGGTGGGCACTAATTACTCCTTGTTTTTGCTGCACGGTGACAGCGTGGTGATGGTTAGCATTCGAATCGGGCCCGTTTCCGGCCGAACCGAGTTCATCTGGACCCGCCGGCACGCGCGGAACAAGTTCCGGTTGTTGAGGTGGGTATGCCGTGGGGGCTGCTCGAAGAGCAAACCCTGCATGCGTGCCGTATCGGCGCGCCTAAGGTGCAGCACGACGGTATCGCGGTGGCATGACTCAAGCGCACGACAAAGCGCACACCTCGAAATACTAACTCGGCAGTGGTGGCCCGGTCAAATGAGTTACGCCCTTGGGCGGGTTCGTTCAGCAGTTGTTCAGATAGGGCCGGTCGATCGAGCGGCCCGGTGATCGAGCCGGCCCGGTGATCGAGCCGGTCCGGTGATCGAGCTTGTCCGGTGATCGAGCTTGTCGAGATCCCCGCGCCTGGTCTCGACAAGCTCGACCACCGGGCGCTCGACCACCGGGCGCTCGACCACCGGGCGCTCGACCACCGGGCGCTCGACCACCGGGCGCTCGAGCGCCGGGGTCAGATGCCGCGGGGCCAGAGCGGGGAGTCGAGGGCGGTCTCCAGGTCGGCGAGGAGGGCCAGCACCCAAGGCTCGACGAACTCGGCGACGGCGCTGCGCATCCGGTCGCGGTGGAAGGCCAGTTCGGCACAGACCTGGCTGCCCACCTGAGCCGCATACTCGTCGGCGAGTTTGAGCTCGGCGCGGATGGCCGCCTTCTCCTCCGCGGAGAGCGGCGGGGGTGCGGATGCGGCGGCCTGGTCGGGGCGGGCCAGCTCGGCGAAGGTGAAGAGGTAGGGCGCCTCCGCCGTGGTGGGCGGGTCGAGGTCGAGCCCCTTGTACTCGGGGTCAAGCCCCTCGCTGGGGTGGTAGCTCGCGGCCGCCTTGCGCTCCTCGCTGAGGCGCACCTCCCGGCTGAGTTGAGGCAGGTTGCGCTCGGTGTATTCGTCGACGGCGCCGTCGATGACGAGTTTCACGCGCATGGCGAGGGCATGCTGAACGGCGTGCGGGACGTCCGTGGCCAAGCCGGCGGCGGCGATCACCGGCGAGCCGAAGCAGGTGCGGCAGAGGCGGGAGCGGCCGCGGTGCGTGCCCGGGCGCCAGCGCGGAAGCCAACGCAACCAGTTGTCAACCTCATGGCTGACGCGTGACTCGATGGTTCCATCCATGGACGCTAAGGATACCCGCAATTGCGGGGTGTGAACTGGGAGATTCGAGCGAATCTCAGGGTTCGGGCGGGGAATCGTTCCATTCTGCGGAGGCGACGATGGCACCGAAGAGGTTCTGCAGGGGGTCGGCGAGCGCGGCGGCCGGCGAGGCGAACGAGAGGAGGACAACCCGTTTTCGGCCGGGCACCGTCATCCAGAATTCCACGATCAGATTCGTGACCTCCGGGATGTCACCGTCGGCCGGGATGACCCGGTAGCGCACGCGGCGCACCACCTGCGAATCACCGACAGCGAAGCGCTGGAACTTCTCTGAGGTCATCGTCGGGGCGGACAGCGGCGCGGCATCCGTTGCCGGCGAGGCTCGCTCGAACCCGCGCACCAGGATGTCCATCACGTCGCCGGCCGCAGCCGAGCGGGCCGAATCGAGATCGGTTCCCGGGTCGAACACGCTGAGGAAGGCCGGAATCGGGATGTCGGGCACGATCTCGATCGCGATCGCGAAGCGGCGGGCATTGGCTGCCCGAGCCTCGGTGATGGCGCTCTCGAGGCGTCGCCGCAGCTCGGCGCGGAGCCGTGCGTGCTGGTCCGCCCGACCGATCGACTCCACGATCAGCCGGCGTGCGGAATCCCGGGCGGCGTCGTTGTCGGCCAGCGGTATCTGCCACCAGGTTCCGGGAAAGTGGAGGCGCGGCCCGTCGAGGAGTTCGCGGCCAGGGGTCGGTGTCGGTGTCATGTGCGTGTGCGCCCGCCCGCTATTTCCTGGCGCCGAGCGAGGCTTCCAGTTCCTCGGCCGTGATGAACAGCTGCCGGTTGTACACGTAGCCGGCCAACCCGAGCTCCGTCCGGGTCGTGGACAGATCGAACATGGTGTCCGCGTCACGCGGCGGTGTCGGCACGGGGGCCGGCCAAACCTGAAGGGAGTAGCCGACCGGGATGAACGCGTCGAATTCCCAGGTCTTTGCGAGCGCCTGCTCCACCGCGGGGGTCACGGCGTTCGGGGACAGGCTGTTCAGATAGAGGGTGATGTTGACCAGCCGCCGATCAGGCGAGCCATCGGTGCTTCCGTTGACCTCGGCCTCGGCGACTCCGTCGATGGAAACCAGTGACGTGTGCAGGGCGGCGATCGCATCCTTCACGTCGCCGGCACCGTCATCCTGAGCGCAGCCCGACAGGCCAAGTGACGCCGGTATGATCATCGCGGCACTCACGCCCGTCAGCAGTGCCTTCTTGAATGGTGATGCCATCGGGTCTAGCCTCTCGTCACGCTGAAGTCGTAGTAGGTCTGGTTCGGGCCGAAGAATTCGGAGTTCTGTTCTCGAAATGCCCGCACCGCCGGGTCGTTCGACCGGGTGATGCGCTCTCCCGCGGTCACGGCGTAGTCGAGGGAACCGTGGCCGACCGGTGCCGGGCTGGGCGGGTTACCGGGAGAACCCCATGATGGCGGAATCACGGATGGCGCATCAACGTCGATCACGATGCGGTTCGGGGCGCTTTGGTGCCCGGCGAGCAGGTCACCGCCGTTGGCGACGGGATCCGTGTTGTGTTCGAGGGAGAGAACAGCCACATTCGACGGGATGTAAATGTCATCAAGCGGCGACCCGGCGGTCACGACCGCCTGCACGTTGAACTTCGCCACGAAGGCGGGGTCGGCGGCCAGGTTGCCGGCGGTGATGCCGCCCAGGCTGAACCCCGACAGCATCACCGGGTCGCCGGCCGTGTACTCCGTGGACTGCTCCAGCGCGGATTGCACCGCCTTCTCGAGTTGGGTTCGCTGGGCCGGGTTGAGCTTGGCCACCAGATCGGAATTCAGGTCGTTGGGTGCCCTCGTTTCGAACGGTGACCATACCTGGGTGCTGGGAATCTGCACCCGCCAACGGGTGACGCCGTCTGCTCCGACGACCTTTGTAACACTGATGACGGCCTCATCCGGTGAGCCGTCGCCATCGAAGTCCCGGCCTGCCCCGTCGATCCGGCGCTGCTCGAGGAACAAGGTCGCGTAGGGGTCGTCGGTCGGGCTGTCGGGCGTTCCGTGCTGCGTCGGCGTGACCACGGGCCGACCGTTCTCTCTCGCCATCGCGACGAGGGCGAGCACGACGAGCGCGGCGGCCGCGAGAGCCGCAATCACGAGCACGACGACGAGCGCCGCGAACCCTGCCCCCAGGGCTGCGAGCACCAGCAGAACCAGTGCGGCCAGGGCCGCGATGATGAGCACGGCGACGAGCAAACGCGCGATCACGTCCACCACCGCCGCGACGAAGTCGATGATCGCGCCGAGGACATCCCCCATCCAGTCACTGATCCCGTCGACGAATCCGCCGACGTTGTCCCAGAAGCCATCGTTGAGGGGGCTGTCCGCGACCACGGTTTCGATCAGTGCCGCGGCGCGCAGGGCGGCGTCGTTCTTGTCGGCGACGGCGCCGTTGTAGTCGGCGGCTGCCGCCGCCGCGTCGGCCTGGACCGCGTCGAGGCGTGAGCGCACGCCGGCCAGCTTCTGCTGCTCCGCGAGCTGTTCTGGGCCGGGCACCCGGGCCGTGTCCTCGAGAACGGCGACCCGGGAGGCCAGCCCGGCGGCGCTATCTTGGGCGTCCCCGGCGTTCTGGGCTGCACGCGACGCGCGCAGCTGTGCGGCCTGGAGATCCGTGGCGTAGTCGGCGAGGGCCTGGGCCGTGGTGCGGTATCGCCCCTCCGCCTGGCTGATGCTGCGAGAAACCTCGGTGGTGAGCTCGCGCACGGCGTCGAAAGCCTGGCCGACGGCATCCTGCTGGCCGGAGATCCGCAACAGGCTCACCGCCGCATCGTTGATGGCATCCGCCGTGCCCAGATAGCTCCGCGCGTGGTCAGCGACGACGACCGGATTGCCGGTCAGCGAATCAAAGGTTGCCACTGTAGTTGTCATCCTTCGAGTGCACGGTGCTGCTCAGTTCCTGGTCGACCGTGATGAATGAGTCGTGGATGGTGTCGACGGCTTTGGCGAGATCGGCCAGTTTCTCGACGAGCTCGTTGCGTTTGTCGTTCCACTGGTCGGCGAAGCTCTGCACCGCCGTCGCCAAGTGGTCATGACCGACCGCCTGCGAAACTGTGTCGCTGAATTTCTCGGCCTGCTCGAAATTCTCCTTGACGGTCACCAGATCGCGGAAGAGGTCGTTGAGCTGGGTCAGATTGAAATCAAGATCCATGGTCTCCCCCTCCGCGATCTCACAACCCGGTGGTGCCCGCCCGACCGGCGGACACCGTGTGGCGGCGCCGAAGTCGGCGCCGCTGCTCGCTAGCCGCCGATGCCCTTGGCGAGCTCGCTGTCGACGTTCTCGAGGGCCGTCGCGGCGCGGGTGAGGAACTGGGACATTCCGTCGAGGCCGTTCACGGCCTCCGTGGTGCCCTTGGTGAACTGCTCGTACGAGGTGTGGAAGGCACCCGACGCGGCGTCGGTGACGAAGCCCCCCTGCACCAGGTTGTTCACCAGACTCTGCAGCTCGTGCAGCTTCGCGGTGATGTCGTCCTTGCCCGTCGTGAGGCGGCCAGCGGCATCCGTCATCTCGCCGTAGGTCACATTCATGTTTGCCATCGGGTACAACTCCTTGCATTCTCGGGGCCAACCCCCATAGGCCGACCGACTAGGAACAACCTATCGACATCGGGTGCTGCGGCGGAATGGGGAGCGGTACCCATGCCCACCGCGCATCGGCTAGGAGACGGACTCACCGCTGTAGAGGGACTTGCCGCTGCGCCAGGCATTCAGGCTGCCGAGGAGAGCGAGCGCCCCGGTGCCGACGGCGATCCAGAGGATCCAGGCCAGCCAGGATGGATCGGGAACGATGGCGCACGATGCGGTGTAGCAGTTGTCGGCGGCCGATTGGTAGACCAGCGGGATGGTGCCGAGAATCGCCCCGAAGCCGAACGCGAACCAGAGCTCGAACCGGAACCGGTAGGACATGGCACGCCAGAACACCTGGCTCACCGAGCCCGTCTCGATCTGATCGCCGAATCGATTGGCCAGCCGCTCGTAGGTGAGCCGTTTCAGCAGCGAGAAGAGCAGCACCGCGGCCAGGCCCGAAGCGATGATCCCGTACATCACCAGCAGAACCCAGAGGCTGTCGCCGGCATCGGCGAAGGCATCCGTGGTGATGTCCAGCTGAACCGGCACCAGGATGAGCGCCCCCCAGGCCATCAGGCTCAACGCGATGAACAGCAACCGCGTCCACAGCGGGGCCGGCTGCAGCTCGACCACGTTGGAGCCACCCTGGATGAAACCTCGTTCACGGCTGCTCCATTGGCCGCGGCGGTGGAACTCGGCCAGGAACAGCGGAGCGGCGGCGAGCATGAGAATCATGATCGGGGCCGCCACGAGGTTCGTGCCCCAGTCCGCGTCGCCGGCGAGGTCGTTCAGGTCGCCGCCTTGAGCCGTGACGCCGATCAGCACGGCCAGCACCCCCAGGGCGATCGCCACCAGGATGCCGCCGATCAGATAGAGCGTGCCGGCGCGGAATCGAGTCGGCCGGTTGTTGCCCTGCGCCGGGGACGCCGTGTGGGATCTGCTGGCGACGAGAGCCTTGCGGCGATCCGCGGCGCTCTTCCGAGAACCGCTCACGAGGCGGCCACGATGACGCCGGTGAACCGCACCGAGTCCACGATCGCGTCGAAGAGCTGGGTGTAGAGCTCCGTGTCGCTGGCCATGGGCGCGTCCACCACGATGTGCAGCAGCGTGTCGGGATCCGGCGTGATCACCCAGTACTGGATCTTCACGTCGTTGGCTGTTTCATCGCCGGCCCGGATGGTGGAGGCGATTGCACGCCGCACGGCCAGGCCGCCGCCGAGGGCGAGGAGCTCGGCGCCGGGGAACGCCAGGCGCAGGCGGTGCTCGGTGCCGTCAAGGTGCTCGGTGTCGTCAGGCTGCTCGGTGTCGTCAGGCTGCTCGGTGCCGTCAGGGTGCTCCGGAACCCCGGGCGCCGCCGGCGGCCAGTTGGAGTAGTCCAGCACCATCGCGGCCGGGAAGGGAACGCCAGGCAGGATCTCGAGCGAGAGTGCCACCCGGAAGGCCCCGGCGGCCGCCGCCGCCGCGGCCATGCCGCGCAGCTGTTCCTTGGCATCGCGGCGCAGCCGGGCGAGCCTGTCGTCGCGGCCGATGCGGGCCTTGACCACGGCGGCGATCTGGCGCTCGAGGGAGGGCGGGTCGTCGAGCGGCAGGGTGAGCCAGGTTCCCGGCAGCACGATGGACAGGTTGGCTTCGGGAAACTTCAGCTGTCGGGTCATCCGGTGGGCCCCAAATCGAGTTCGAGTGATGCGACGATCAGCTGGGTCTCGTTGCGCATATCGCCGAAACTGGCGAGGTCGGCGGACGTGAAGGTGAACTGAACCATCTCGGTGGAGTTCGGAGGGAAGACCCCGAACATGGTGCGGGCTTCCACCCAGCCGTTCTGCTCGCCGGGGGCCGAATACTCGGTGACCTGGTGGGCGCCGACGAATCGTCCTGCGGGCAAGTCGCCCCGCCAGGTGTCGAAGTTGAGCGTGAACGCATCCGGCGCGGTCTGGGCGGTCAGGGCATGTGCTGTCTGTTCGTACCAGTCGGGCCCCTGCCCTGGTTCCAGCTCCACCACCTCAAAGGTGAGGAGCAGGCCCAGGCTCATGAAGTCTTGCGGGCGAATGTAGACGGCGGCGGTGAGGTACGGGTTCAGCTGGGAGAGCAAACGGATGCGCAGCTCCTCAAGCTCCCCCGCACAGGAACCCTCGTGGTCCACACTGCCCGTCTCTGCGGTGACCTCGGCCACCACCGCGCGGGCCCACACGTCCGAGTCGATGTCTTCGTCGAGCCGCACGGGGTGGAACCCGTCAGAAATCTGAATCTTCAGATCGAGGATTTCATTCAGCGGAGATTCACTCGTCATTGAAACAGCCTATCCAGGGATCAGTTTGGGCAGCCGGCCGTGCGAGAGATCCTTGAGGATGCTTTCCGGCTTCAGCGACAAGCCTTGGTCTTCGGGATTGAACGGGTTGCTGAGGAGGTTTTCGGCCTTGCCCGCGAGGGAGCGGTAGTTCATCACGCCGAGGAAGACCTTGGCCCCGGTAGGAATTCCGTCTGCGGCCGCGCCCGTGAACGCGGGATTGTTGAGGCCGTGGATGCCGAGCGGGTTGGCGGCGAAGTTCTGCCAGGCGGCGCCGAGGTTTTTCTCGGAGATCCTGAGTGGGTTGGTGCCGAAGACCTCCTTCATCACGTTCGGCAGCTTTCTCGGCGAGCCCAGCATGGACTGCACGTCTTTCAGCTGGGAGGCCTTACTCCCCCGGGAAATCCCGGTCAGGGTGGTGAACTGCTTGCGCGGCAGCTTGAGGGCGGCGGTGAGGCCCTTGGCCTTGACCAGCTTGGTGGCGTACTTGGCGATGTTGCCGCCGAACACCGAGAGCACCACTCCCACGGCGGCGAACGCGACGTCGCCCCAGCCGCCGCCGTTGACGGCCTTGATGGTGGCCTCGACCAGGCTGATCACGGCGCCGATCACCGCGAGCACGAGCAGGAGTTGCCCGAGGAACGGCACCCAGGCGAAGAAGATGGCCAGCACCCCGGCCCACTCGCAGACCGTCTTGAGAATGTCGAGGGCGGCCTTCCCCCAGTCGTCCCACCAGCTGTCGTTGAGCGCTTTGCCGTCCTTGCCCTCGATTACGCCGACGATCGCGGAGATCGCCGTCTGCGCCGCCTGGTTTTTCAGGTCGAGCGCGGTATGCCATTCCTGGGTGACAGCCTGCACGGCGGCTTCGGCGGCGTTCTCGGCCTGGGTGGCGGCGGCGGTCTCGCTGCTGGCGTTCTCCGGCGTGGCGGACTCGGCCTTCGTTGCCGCGCGGGTGGCGGTGCGGGCGGCCGCATCCGCCGTGCTCTCCTTGTCGTTGATGTGGGAGATGGCGATGGTTGCCGCGTCCTGCGCGCTGCGGAGTTGGGCGGAATAGGTGATCAGTGCCTGCGCGGTGCCGGAGTATCGGGTGCGTGCCTTGCCGATGTCATCGGCTACCTTGCCGGCCTCTTCGCGCACCTTGTCGATGGCCTTGGAGGTCATACCCTCGGTGGACTTGATCTCGTTCAGGGTGGTGACCGAACGGGCGATGGCATTGGCCAGCTCGGCGTAGCGCTCGGCCTTGTTGCGCACCAGGTCGGGGTTGCCCTCCAGGGCACGGAATTCGCTGTCGGTCACGGGGCGCCCGTCGTTGAGGTCGTCGCCGGCATTGAAGCTGCGGCGTCGTTGAGGGCCTTGGCCAGGCTGTCGTCGACCTCGGTGAAGCCGTCGGTGATGGCGCCGATCTTCTGCTGCAGCGCTTCGACGGCCTCGAGCATGGTCTTGCGCTTGTCATTCCACTTGGAGGCGAAGTCGGAGACATGCCCGCCGAGTTCGTCGTGCCCGGTGGCCGCGGCCACGTCATGGCTGAATTCGTCGGCGTTGGTGAACTCGTTGACGACGGCGTCGAGATCGTCGCGCAGTTGATGCAGCAACGACAGGTCGAAGTCGAGATCACTCACTGTGCTTTCCCCCTGGGTCTCTGGACGGGTCGACCCGCTCGCACCGGATGCGCGCTGGCTGGCCGCCTCTAGGCACACTACCGAACACGGCGCCCCGCCTCGATGGGCAGCGGTCCCCATGGGTGAGAAACCGAACCCAGGTCGCCGGTCACGGTCGGCTGGGCAGCGGCAGCTGCACGCGGGCGAACTTGCCCTTGGCGATGAACACACCGCGGCCGGGCGGGAACTCCGAGCGGTTCATCCGCGGCAAGGCGGTCTTCAGCAGGATGTCGCCTTCGACAGACTCCGGTTGCAGCAGCAGACCGCGTCTGGCGTTCTTGATCTCCCCGAAGAGCGGCCAGGACGACCCCCAGGCACTCGTCTCCGCCTCTGCCAGGAGGAAGTGGTCGCTGCGTTTGACCGCCCGGGTGAGTTCGAGGATCGCCGAGTCGGCCGGGGTCTGCAGGAAGTCACCGAGGCTCTCGACGAACACGGCAATGCGCCCTTCGGTGTCGGGGTCGGCGACCGCGGCCGCGAGGTCTTTGGCCAGCGCGGCCACCTGCTCGAGAGTCGTCGCGGCGTCGACCCAGAGCGGTTCCCGGGAGAGGGGGGATCGGGCGTTGCCCAGGTAGTAGAGGCGTGCCGCCGGGTCGAAGCGGCGCAGAGACGCCGCGATGGAGTGCAGGGCGGTGCTGCGCCCGCTGGCCGGCGGTCCGGCCAGCAGCAGGGTGCCGACGGGGTCGAAACCGGCCGGGCCCAGGTCGAGGTCGCTCAGTCCCAGCACCGGCTGTCCCCCGGCCGTGGTCGGCAGCACCGACTGCGGGTATTCCTTGGGCAGCGAGCCGATCGGAGTCACCTCCGCTACACCGGCCCGTCGCATGGCGTCTGCGAGCCGGCCGGTCGACGCCGACTGGTCGGAGACGGCAGCCGAGCCGCCGAGGATGGCGATCTGCGTTTCGAAGCCGTCCACGATGGCCCGGCCGGGCGGGGACTTCATGCTCAGGATGTCGCTGGGCACATCGAGCATGCCGTAGCCGTCGTCGGCGAGTCGGAGCACGACCTTACGCTGGATGCTCGAGGAGATCGAGGCCGGCACCGCACCGGCCCGGTCCGCGGTGAGGGCAACGTGCAGGCCCAGCTGGCGGCCGTCGGAGAGCACGTCTTTGAACACGTCGTACCAGAGCGACCGACCGGCAGGGATCTCGAATTCGTTGCGGAAGTTGGGGAATCCGTCGACCAACAACAGGATGCGAGGCTCGGCCGGCTGGTTCGCCAATCGTCGATACTCGGTGATGTTCGAGGCGTTCGCGTCGGCGAACAGGGTCTTGCGGCGATCCAACTCGGCTTGCAGCATCCGGAACAGCCTGATGATGCGTTCGCTGTCGTCGCCGCTGATGATGGAGCCCACGTGCGGCAGTTGCTCGAGCATGCGCAGGCTGCCGGCCCCGAAGTCCAGTCCGTAGACGGCAACCGGGCCACCGCGGGGAGTGATCGCGGACGCTGCTGCGAGGGTGCGCAGCACCGCCGACTTGCCGGAGCCACCGGTGCCGAAGACGGCGATGTGCCCGTCGACATCAGGCCGGAAGTAGGCCGGCACCTGCTGTTGGCGCTCGGCGATGTCTGAGACGCCGAGGAGGAGTTCGGAGTCGGTGCGTTGGCGCAGCAGGCTGAGGTCGTAGGCGTCGGCGAGCTCATCGAGCCAGGGTCGGCGAGGTGCGGGCACGGCTGCCCGGGCAGAGGCCGCCACGATCGTCGCCACCAGTCGCTGCTGGTCGGTTGGGCCGAGATCCCGGTCTTCGTCAACCGGCTCGTGGCTGCTCGGTTCCTCCCACCGGCTTTCGGCGCCGAAACGCAGTTCGGACACGTCGATGCCGGCCCGATCGGGTTCGCGGCTGGTCCAGCCGCCCGCATAGGCGGACTGGAACTGCTGCAACCGCCCCGGACCGGTTTTCGCGACACCGCGACCGGGGAGTCCGGGGTCGAAGTGCGACGCGTCTTTGGTACCGATCACGTCGGTGCTGTCGGACTCATCCGCCATCCGCAGGGCAATCCGCAGCGGCGTGTTGGCACGCAGGTTGTCCTTGATCACCCCGGCCGGCCGCTGGGTGGCCATGATCAGGTGGATGCCGAGGGACCGGCCGCGCTGGGCGATGTCGACGACACCATCGACGAACTCGGGCACCTCTGTGGCCAGCGCCGCGAACTCGTCGATGACCAGCACGAGCGCGGGTGGGCTGTCGGGGTCGCCGCGCTTCTCCAGCTCGAGCAGGTCCTTGGCCTTCTTGCGGTTGAGCAGGTGCTCGCGGTGGTGCAGTTCGGCTCGGAGGCTGGTCAGGGCGCGACGCACGAGGTGGGGACTGAGGTCGGTGACCAGGCCGACGCAGTGCGGCAGGGTGACGCAGTCGGCGAAGGCGGAGCCGCCCTTGTAGTCGACGAAGAGGAAGGTGACCCGGTCGGGGCTGTACTCGGCGGCCATGCCGAGCACCCACGCCTGGAGGAACTCGCTCTTGCCCGCGCCGGTCGTGCCGCCGACCAGGGCGTGCGGGCCCTGGGTGCGCAGGTCGAGGTGCATGGGGTCGACCCCGGCCGAGCCGATGATCGCGCGCAGTTTGCCGGCCCGGCGCGCTTTGGGCTTGCCGCCGCTGCGGTCGTGGATTGAGGTGTTCTGTTGCCAGCGGTCGATCACGGCGGCACTGGTCTCGACCATGTCGTGGCCGAGCAGGGTCACGAGGGACACCGTTCGGGGCAGGTCACTGGAGTCGGCGACGAGAGCGCCGGCGTCGATGACGGGTGCCATTCGTTTGGCGAAATCGAGGGCGGCGGCCGAGTCGACCTGCTCGGTGACGACATCCGTGATCGTCTCGCCGAGGCGCACGAAACCGACCGTCGCGCTGCCCGGTGCGTCGCCGAGCTCGAGATAGGTGCGGCAGACGGCCGGCAGCGCGGCGACGCTCGGGGCGATCCAGATCGGGTAGACGCCCGCGTCCGCCGCGATCTCGGCCAGCTGCACGAGCCGGGCCCGGTCGACCGCGACGTCGTCGGAGATGAGCAGCACGATCGCCGGGATCGGCGAGGGGGTGCCCTGCACGGTCTTCGAACCGCCGACGTCGCCGCCGCGTTCGAGGGCGGCGTCGTTCTGCACCATGGCACCGCGGCGTGCGGCCGAACGGTTCTGGGCGAGGCGCTGCTCGATGACGCCCTCGATGCCGGCCAGCACGGACATTCCACTCGCCTGGCTGTCGGCGAGGTGGCTGCCCTCGATCGGACTGTGCGGAGACGACGTGTGCGGCATCCACTTGAGCCATTCCAGCTCCCGCGACCAGCGCGGGGTGACCAGGGAGGCGACGACGAGTTCGGCCGGGGAGTGCAGCGCGGTGAGCTGCACGAGGATCGAGTTGATCGAGCCCATCGCCTCGGCGGGCGACCCGGCCACACCGAGCGCGCCGGAATCGAAGAGATTGTCGATCAGCGGAACGCCGTGCACCCGCCGGTTCGCCTCGACCACGGCGTCGAGCTTCTCCTGGAATTGCGGGAGCATATCGCCCTTGCTGCTCTCGGTGACCGTGTTGCGGGAGTTCATGGTGCCGATGCCCAGTCGCACGTTCAGGAACGACCAGTGCTCGGGGCGCCGGGTCCAGAGGAGCGGGCCACGGTGCATGGCCTGGTCGTGGGCGGCCTCGGTGGAAGGTGACTCGCCGAGACGCAGCGTGTGTTCCGTGACCCGCTCCGTGGCGAGTCGGTCGGTGAGAACCTCGAGTCGGGACTCGAACCGGGCGACGGCCTTCTTCATCCGGCGCTTCTCCCTGGTCTTCGCGGTGGCGAAGTTGCCGATCATCATGACCGGGGAGAAGAGTCCGAAGAGCATGGTGGAGGGGTTTTGAGTGATCGCGAACATGGCCCCACCCATCAGAAGAGGGGTGAGCATCGCTAACAGCGGGAAGGGCGGTTCGTCTTTCTCCCCCGGAACGTCCGGCGCCGTGAACTGCTGCCCGGCGTAGCGGTTCTCCACCCTGGGCGACCGGTTGAAAAAGATCGGGCCCGGCTTGGGCGCGGCCTCGGGCGATGCCCCGGCGACGACCGTGATCTCGACCTCGGAGTCGCCCAGCAACAGCCGTTCGCTTCTGCTGACCCGCAGGCGCGCCACGATGCCGCCGTCGACGACGACGCCGTTGGCCGACCCCAGGTCGATCACCTCAACGGCCTCGCCGATCTCGAGGCGCACGTGCCGTTTGGAGACCAGGTCGTCGCGCAGCACGATGTCGCAGGCGGCGTCGCGGCCGAGCACCAGGCTCCCGGCGACGAGCGGGAACTCGGCTCCGGCGTCGGGGCCGGTCAGCACCCGCAGCATGGCAACGGTGGGGGCCTTCAGCAGCGAGGGCGCCTGGTAGAGGGTGCCGGCGTCGGCCAGGCTGACGGATGCGCCGGAGCCGATCCAGGCCTCACCGAGCGGGGCGTCCGGCGGGAGGGTGAGCGGGGCGTCCTGGCCAGGCAGGGTGGCGCGCAGAGTCAGGTTGCGTTCCGGCAGGTGCGTGCTCTGCGGGTCGACCCGGCTGATGGTTGTGGCGATCTCCGAGATGGTGGCCGCGGCATCCGCGGTGACGACGATGTCGCTGGCGGAGCCGTCGGGTCGGACCAGGGTCAGCTTGAGGAGCATGGCGTCTTTTCGCTAGGAGTCATCGCGGCGTTCCCACGGCCACAGTGGGCGGCCGTGCTCGCCGACCCGGGAGGCCAGGACGATCGAGTAGAGCAGGGTGACAACGAACGCGAGCACACCGGTCACCCCGGCAAACGGGCGGGCCAGGGTGGTCTCAGTGAACGTGAACGCGTCGAAGGCCTGGCCGCTGGTCAGCGGGTAGAGGATCGCCCCCACGACGATGAACACGGCGAACGCCGCCGCCCCGGTTCCGAGCGAGTAGCCCACGGCGACCCGCTGACGGTTCGGCCGGTCTCGCAGGCCGAGGGTGAGCATGAGCACGAAGACCAGCCCGACGGCGGCCGCGGCCATGCTCGGACCCACGAGCGGGCCGGCATCCGTCTGGCTGATCACGTCGAGGTTGGTGGCGAGGCTGATCATGCCGAAGGCGGCAACCACCAGCGCGCCATAGAGCACGGCGGCGAACACGGCGACGACCGCCGCATACTTTTGGTAGTCACGCATGGGTCCCCCTCCACGAATGGGAGGGGCGGCCGCGCCGCCCCTCCGTGCGCGCTAGTTGGAGCGCATTCCCTGCGGTCCGTCGGCGAGCAGGCGGTCGTACTCCGCCTTGGCGGCCGCGTTGCGGGTGGTGACCGAGCGACCACGCCGAGCGATCCACGCGCCGGCCCAGATCGGCACCTCGCGGGCGACGACGGCGGCGACGATGGCGCCCGGGTTCAGCCACTGCTGGCTGATGAAGCGCAGCGCCTCGTCGGGCGTGTAGTTCCAGGCCTGCACGCTGAGCAGGGCCGCTCCGATGTAGGAGAAGTAGACGACGACGGCCACGAGGAAACCGAAGAGCACGTAGGCCCACCAGCCGCCGCGGTTGACGATCGCGATGAGCAGGATGAAGGCGAGGAAGAAGAAGATCGCCGGCACGTAGAAGATCGGCAGCACGATGAAGTCGGTGAACTTGGACGTGGTGTCGGCGAACGATCCGCTGCCGATGCCGGAGAGGCCGAGGGCGGCGAGGGCGTAGAGCGCCGCGAAGATGACGGTGGCGAACAGGGCGATGAGGATGCCGGCTCCGCGGTTTCCCTTGTACTTCGGCTGCGTGGGTGCCTGGATGAAGACCGGCGACTGCGCGGGGGCGCTCACCGGCGCGGCGGTGCTGACGGGCTCGGCGACCGGGGCCGGCACGTAAGCCGGCGCGGGCTCTGCCGCGGGGGCCGGCATGTAAGCCTGTGCGGGCTCTGCCGGCGGGGTGTACGCGGCGGGCTGCACGCGGGTGGGAGCATCGTCGCTGGCGAGCGTCGCGGCTCCGGTGCCGACCTCGCTGGCCGGAACGTAGGTGTCGAGCTTGACCGAGTCGGCGGCGACCGGCGCATCGTAAGAGATGGGCTCGCCGACGGGCTCGACCGGGCCGGATGCTGCCGGCGTGGCGGCGTCACGGGCATCGGCCTCGCGGCGGGCCGTTTCGGCGTCGACGTCTACGGGGCCGGTCTCGTGGCGTCCGGGGGTTGCCGAGCCATCCGTGTCGGGGTTGGTGTTGCCGTCGTTGGGCGTTGTGTCGCTCATGCTGCACTCCTCACGGGCCTGTCGGCCATTCAATCTCTGCTGTAACCATAGCAATGCGCGTGCGCCCCGTTGGGGACGCACGGCGCAGAGTCTGTGTGAGGTGCGAAAGGCTACTTGGTCGCTGCGGCTGCCGCGGCAGTCGGTGAGACGAGCACGTACACGAGGCCGGTGATGGTGGCGGTGACTGTGTCGGAGTCCTCCCCTGTCGTCGTCGTCGTCAGGCCAGAGAGGAGGAAGAGCCGCTTGCCGGTCTGCAGCCCGTTCACGAAATTGAGTGCGTTCCCGTAGCTGCCGGAGACCGCGATGGTGACAGCCAACGAAGCAAAGTTTTCAGAGGTGATCGCGGCATTCGTCACCGGCGGGACGCCTGCAAGAGCGGCATCGTCTGGTGCGGGTGTAGGCACCGATTCTGTGGAATCCCCGGATTGAACTTTCGGCACAGCGGCGACCGTAGCGGCAACGGGGACGTATGGCACGGCGTCCGCAACGGTGATTCCTGTCAAGATGACCTGGGACGTGCCTGCTAGAGCGTCGAGCTGATTCACGAAAGCGGGCATCGCTGTGCCTTTGGGCACGGAGTCGCTCAGCGGCGCCAGCTCCGTTTTGAGCGCATCGATTCCTGCGAAGTCCTTTTTCAATTGCTCAAGGACTGCAGCCTGTCCCGCGTTCGACGCTTCCACGCTGGCGCGCTGCTCGTTGGCGGAGGCAGTCGCGGCAAGCTGGGGTTGAATCCCCACCACGATGCCAAGTACGAGGACGAGGACCATGACGGCCACGGATGCGATGATCCACATTCTGTTCTTGTTCATGGCTACTTCCCCTCGGTGACGAAACGATGAGCATAGGCCTGGTCGTTGACGTGCATGGTGATGTTCACTGTGTATGTCCCAGTCGCCTCGTCGAGCGTCACCGACCCCGGTAGGGCATCAGCGAATCCTGGCAAGGTCGCCAAGGAGGTCAGCCACGTGGGCACATCCGGCAACACCGTGCTGCTTGCGGTGAATGCGACGGTTGCCACACGAGGGCCCTGCAGCGAAGCGGTTGCCTGAGCGTAGATGGCGAGCGGGGATGCCGAGTCCACCGCAACAGTCTTGATCGTCACGCTGCCGGGAAGTATGGCCTGAACCCCTTCAAGGTATTTCTTCCAGTCGATCTCCGTCGATACTCCGACCTGTTGAGCAGCTTGAACTTGAGTGACCTCAGCCTGAACCGTGCGCACTTCGAGGTACTTGGATTGCTCCGCGACGAGGCCGGCAGTGAGGGACTGTTCCTTTTCGAGGCTCAACTGCGCTTGGATTGACAGTGCAAAAGCGCCACCGCCCGCGAGCAGCGTGACGAGCACGACCCCGATGACGCCAAGGCCGAGACGACGACGCATGACCTTGGCCGCACGACCTTGGTATACCTCCGGCGGGAGCAGATCGACTCGAGGTTCCCCGCCGAGGGTGAGACCCTCGTTCTTCGTCGCGCGGCTCATGCCACACGCCCCAGCGCGAGGCCCAGAGCTACGGTGAGGGCGGAACTGTATTTCCGAATCTCCGAGGCGTCGATGCCCTTGGCGAGAGTGACAGTAGAGAACGGGTCGCCCACCTGCACCGGGAGATTCGTCATTTCGGCCAGCGCCTCGGTCAATCCAAGCAATTGGGCTCCTCCCCCACTCACGACGATGCTGTGCACGGCATCTGTCGGGCGGGTGTTGACAAAGTAATTGATGGTGTTGCGCAGGCTGGTTAGCTGCTCACTGGCGATGCGGTAAACGATTTCGACGGCGCGTTTGTCTGACGCCGCAACCGATCCGGTCGCAAGCCCGAGACGACGCTTGACGGATTCTGCCGGCTCACCCTCGGTACCGAGGTCGTGAAGCAGCGCCTGAGTGATGTCTTCTCCACCGGTGGCGATGATGCGCACGAACTGGGGAACACCATCCGTGGCGATGACCACGCTGGTCGTGCTGCCGCCGATATCGACGAGGGCAACAGTGCCGGTCACACCTTGCCGGGTAAGTAGCACGCGGCTCAGGGCGAACGGAATCAGGTCAACGTCCACCGTGGTGAGGCCGGCCAACTCGGTGGCGTTCACATTGGCGAGCACGGCCTGTTTAACGGCCGCGATGAGCAGGCCACGCACCATCGGGCCGTTTTCTCCCTCGGTTTCAGCGATCGGGTAAAAGTCGAGAACAGCCTCTGCGACGGGAACGGGCAACATCTCCTGTACTTCGAACGGGAGCGACTCGCGGATGCGTGCGAGCGACATCTTCGGAACGGTCAGGTCCCGAGCCAGCACCCGCTGGTTGCCCATGCCGAGGATCACATTGGTGGACTTGAAACCGCCCGCTGACCAGAGCTGTTTCAGAGCCGACGCCACAGTGTTGGGCTCAATGACTTCGCCACTGTTGACCGCTCCGGCCGGCAGGGGAACTTCAAAATAGCGCAAGAGTGTCGGCTTCGACTTCCCTTGGCCTCCAACCTCAACGGCGCGCAGTGAGCTACTCCCGATGTCGACCCCTACGACGCTCGATGCCATGTGTGCGCTCCTTCAAGTCTGATCATGAACTGCTTCATTGCTATGCCACTCCGAGTGTGTTCAGATAACCGTCCCACACCACGGAGCCGAAAAAGATTCCGACCCACGCTCCGCCCAGCATCCACGGCCCGAAGGGGATCCCGCTCTTGCGATTGGCGCGCTTGGCCGCCACAAGGCCAAGCGCGAAGATCCCGCCGAGCAGGAATGCGGCGAACGCGCCAACGGCTAGTTCGCCCCAACCGAGATAGCCGAGAAAGAGGCCGAGAACGCCCGCCAATTTCACGTCAC
>CAJDUC010000045.1_pt1 | contig 22283 bp, 17 predicted proteins | sample 7390041 | NCBI WGS metagenome assembly CAJDUC01 (sample SAMEA7055666, study PRJEB34461) | soil metagenome | biome: terrestrial ecosystem; feature: Peninsula; material: soil | place: Antarctica | collected 2016 | reverse complement strand
TCGGCGAGACGAAGAACGCCGGGACCGAACCATTTGTCCCCGGTGCCGTATACGAAGTGCGGTCGGACGACCGTCCCGCCCGTTCTGAACACAATCTCCTCCGCTCGGGCCCGGCTGGTGCTGAGTGTCGAGTCGGGCATGACGGCGCGCTCGCCCTCCTGGACGTTGTGGTGTGGACCACGGCCGTACACGGCAGCCGTGCTCACGTAGACAAGACGGCGCACTCCCTCGGCCACGCAGGCGGTGGCCACGACTTGCGTTCCGCGAACGTTTGTCTGCTTGCAGAGGGCCGGGTCGTAACCGATGTAGCTTGCAGCGTGAACGACGCAGTCCGCACCCCGGACGGCCCGCCGGACTGCGTGCTCGTCGGTTACGTCGCCGAAGGCGAATACTGCTCCCGCGGGTCGACTTCGCGCTCGTGGTCTTTCCCGGACCATGCCGGTCACAAAGATCCCATCGTGCTCTTCCAAGGCAGCCAGGACAGCGGAGCCAATGAAGCCGCGCGCGCCCAAAACGGTGACGCGTCGGTCTGAAAGGTTATGCTTCATCAGCATCTACTCTCGATAGTGCTCCGAAAAACGGCGCGGGTAGCATGACCTGAGCGCTACTGCTGGGAGGCAGATCATCAAACAGGATCGAGCGAAAATCACTCGCGAGCGAGTGATTGTCGGCGCCGCCGAAGTCTTTTATCGCCTGGGGTTTGGCAGTGCCACGCTGACTGATATCACTGCGGCCGCAGGGGTCACCAAAGGCGCGTTGTACTTTCACTTCCAGTCCAAGGAAGATGTTGCCCTCGCGGTAATTGACGCCGAACATGAGATTGCGACCCTAGCTGCCAAGCAGATTCTTGAGTCTGATGTCAGTCCACTCGAATCGATGCTGCGGCTTTGTGCCGACCTCGCCGAGAGATTGGTCAGCGACCCGGTCGTGCGTGCCGGTATTCGTCTGACGACCGAGTCTTCGTCCTTCGACCGGCCAGTGTCGCTCCCGTACGAGGACTGGCTAGCCACGTTCGAGGCATTGGTGCGGGGCGCAGTGGACGCCGGAGAACTTCGGCCGGATACGGACGCCGAGAAATTGGCGCACTTCATCATTCCCGCGTTCACGGGAGTTCAGATGGTCTCGGACGTATTCACAGGGCGGGAAGACCTGAGGCAGCGAGTTCGAGAAATGTGGGAGATCCTCCTGCCGGCAATTGCGGCTTCGAGCGACCAGGATTCCATTGTGACGTTACTGGACCGGGTCTTCCCCGCCCGCTGACGTTTGCCCTTCGAACGTGGGCTGCAGCGCGAACGGCCGTTCTTCCGAGCTGGATGAGCTCCATGTGGAAGAAATCGCCGATTTCGGTCAGTCGCACCTCCGCGGGCGAGTCGAACTCGAGAACGTGGACGAAGGTGGCTTCAAACGAGCCAAGTTCTGCGTCAGGCAGGCCGGCCGCGGACCGGATCGCTTGCCGCATTGTCTCCACGGCCAGGATGCCCGGGATATGGTCGAGCGGATGGTCGAAGTACACCGGATTTGCGGTGTCGACGCTGAGAAGCCAGGACCTCGGACCCGACCCGGTGGACAGCACGACGTCCGAAGCGTACATGTGCCCCACAAGGCGCGGGGAGAGTACGGTGGCTTCCTGCCGTAACCAGGCCGACGAGACTTGTTCGAGAGCGTCGCCGCGAAGTCGCCGGTAGACGCCCTCTGCCGCTATTACCGCATCGCCATGCCCTCGGGCGATGATCCGTCCATTCCGGCTGAATTCCGTCTGCACACGGATGCTGCGAAGCTCACCTGACCGTCTTCGCGCGAGGTCCTCGCCCTTCAGCATTACAGTGCAGTTCGCGGGCGCGGCATTAGAGAACTCTGCCTCTGCGCCCGGCTCGATTGTGAACCCAAGGCCAGGCATAAGGAACCGGGCATCCATTGGGACCGCGTATCTGCTGTGGCACAGAAATATCGTCAACTGACGGATGGTCTCAGCGACAAGGTGCGAATCGAGGCGCGTCACGGGCGCGGAGAACAAGGCGTGCCGCCTCGGCCACTGGATGCCCGCGACAAAGGCATCCGGCCCGTTGGGGACAATGTCCGTGATGAAGACTTCGCCAATGGAAAACCGATGCACGAGGTGCCGAGACACGGCCTGCACAAAACTCACGGTTGGGTCGCCCACAAGACCTCCACGTACGTCGAACAAACGCAAACTCACTGCGGCCCAGCACTCGGCTTTCACGCCGGTGTTCATGGTTCCTCCACGGGCGTGGGACTACGACAAGGATGCCTACGCGAAGTCCATAGAGGTGCACCTTCATCCCATTCCCGAGAAGTTGGCCAAAGCGCGAAACGGCGCGGCGGCCTACATCGACCTGTCCTTCGTGGACGACGAAAGCCCGATTCACGGCGTACATCCCCTCACGTGGATGGTTGAAACCGCGGCCTCATTGGGCCAACCTCTCATGCCAATCGTGTCGAGCGAGAGTTCCGATGACACCCTTGCAAGCGCTGCCGCCTTGAATGTCAAACAGGGATTGGGGGTGGCGATTCGCTTGGGTGACGGCGAGTGGCCGAGCCAGAACTCGACGGTTCTCGCCGGGCTGATGACGAAACTGGGGGTGCGAACCGCCGAAGTTGACCTGTTCCTGGACTACGGAGTGGAACGGAGCTCTTTCGTCACCGCTGCGCTTCGTGGCGAGTTCGGTGTTCCTGGCTTTGCAACGGCTTGGCGCACGGTCACAATCGGAGGCAACGCTTGGCCCAAGGACCTGCCCACCGGTAAGGGCGTCTTTGAGATTGACCGACACGACTGGGTGCAGTTTGCCGCCAGTTGCCGGACGCTCTTCTCAGAGACAGGATTACTGCCGGGCTTTTCCGATTACCTCGTCGCCAACCCGGATCCGCGACTTGACGTTGACCCGAAGCTTCTGACCATCAGCGCGTCATTCCGATATACGACTTCTAAAGCGTGGTTGTTCGTTCGCGGGGGACTTTACAAAGCCAGTGGTGGTCGGGGCAAAGGTGGGGAGGCTGTGCCGCCGGCGCTCCGTATGCTCCAGGCGCACGCGCTCTACTTGAATCCGATTCGAACCGAAACGGACGACTGGATTGACCTGGTCACGTCAGGTGGGAAGCCCGGGAACTCTGGCGTCTGGCGGCGCTGGGCGACGCACCGTCACGTGGTCGTCACGCTGCATCAGCTCGCCAATTTGACCTAGCCTTCAGCTGATTTCGTACCAAGTCCCGCAGCTCGTCAACCGAAAGAGAGTCAGCTAGGCGCCCCCAGAGCCGAATGTTCGGTTTTGAGCGGACGCCAGCATCGAGCCCCCTAGCTGCGAGAGCTGAGAGGGCTTCGTCTCGCCAGAGGAGCGTCGCCAAGTAGCTTTTGTCTATGTCTGGGTTCGCCTGAACCGGACGCAGAGTGGATAGCGTCACCACCATTTCCGCAGCGGAGGCGGTGATTATGCCCCACCAAGGCGGAAGCAGGTCGATGGCGTGGTCCAGGTGGTTGTCGGCGACGACGAGAGTCGCATGGTCCAGGATCTTTGAATAGATCTCAACCTGCTTTGGGAGCCGACGGAGCGTGTCGCGCGCGCTCTTGATCTCGTAACCGGAAAAAGTACCGTTCAGGACTGCGACGTCGACGCGGACTTCGCCAGCGAGACCAAGCTCGTCGACGAAACGCGTGGTCTCCAACTCCTTTGCATGGGAGCGCGACAAGACTGCGTGCAGCGCACTTCGCACATCGGCATCCCACATAACTTCAGATTAACAGGGTCGAGTCTCAATTAAAAGTCTGTCGCTATGGCAATTCGCGAACGGGGCCACGTGGGTCTTTCCCGTGCATTCGGCTTCCGCGGCACGTCGACGCAGTACCGCGGCAACGGGTGTCTTCTGGGTGACTCTGCCGATGACGCATTACACGCCCCACGGTTTGAGCGGCCGCGCTCCACCGTTTGCTCCAAACGCTGTGGCGCTCAGCAACGTATGTGTCATCCGCCCTTGGCGCAAAGACATTGGTAATTCGCAAAACAAGCCGTACGCCCGGTTTTTATGCTACGTTTCTGCCAGCGGGGGCCATGGTGGTTTCTGCGACATGTATTGATAGTGGGGGCAAAATGTCATACGGGGTATTTTCGAATGGCTCGCAACGGGGGGAAGTTGCGAGCTGACAAGCGCGGTATTCAGCTTCGCGCGCTCTCTTTTGCGGCGATGGCGGTTTTGATGTTGACGGCCGGCACGGTATCCGCCAGCGCAGATCAGCCGCGAGGGTCCGATTCGCTGGATTCAATCGTCAGCGTCGTGCCGGACATTCTCGATTCCGCCGCTGACGTACCCACTGGCATTGAAGGCACCGCCGCAATCTCGTCGACGGTCGCTCAGACTCACGTGACAATTCCGGTTGAGCCGGAGCTCGGAATCGGACTGCGAACGGGTCCAAAGTCAGTCTCGATTGGACTGCCGTTTGCGTCTGAAGCCAAACACGCCTCGGTGGAGCAAAATGGCGTCGTTTCATTCGACAACAACAACGGTTCTGTCACCGTCCCTGTAGTCAAGACTGACGGCGGTGTCCAGATCAACACCGTCATCGCCGGTCCGGATGCGCCGCAGCGCTACGAATACCCGTTGGCGCTGCCGGCGGGAAGCACGGTCGTGGAAAAGGACGGCGGCATCCTGATCTTCAACGCTGCCGGGGAGTCGCTCGGAACATTCCTGGCACCTTGGGCATTCGATGCGAAAGGCGCGGCGGTAGCCACCCACTATGAGGTCAATGGCACAACGCTCACTCAGGTCGTCGAGCACACAACAGCCAACTCGTTCCCTGTTGTAGCCGACCCTTCGTACTACCCGCCGGTTGCCTTCTACTATTCTCGCAGTGACGTGGAGTACATGTGGGGAGTGCTTCAGAACCTGAATAATGCCTGCCACTGGATACCGCTTCCCTATCTCGCGAGTGTCGCGTGCACCGCACCGGCAGCTCTTGTGGACGCGATTTCAAGCGCGCACTATCAGAGCAAGCGGGTCAAGGCGTTGTACTACGAATGCACAAGTGCGCGGTACTGCGACTACTACACCTATTCGGTAATTTCGTAACGGAGCCCCCATGCCAGTTCGCATCACCAGTTCATCCACGAAAATCGCGTACGTAGTCGTCTGCTACGTCATCGGGATCTTCGCAGCAATAGTGGCGGCTGCCGCCTTGGCGCTTCCTGCCGGGAACATCCTGATGGCGGCACTCGTGCTCTTGGCTGTCGCGTTCGCTGCTCGCGTGTTCCGCGGCGAAGACGAAAAAGTCTCGAAAAAGCGGCCGTGGTGGAAGATGACTGCGCATTCGACGTCGGGCTTCGTGTTTGCTGTCCTGTTCGGTCTGCAGGTTAGCTACCTGGTGAGCATCGCGGTGAGTTCGTCCGAGGGTGTCCCAATCGTGGGACTTCTGGTGAACGCTGTCATCGCGGTGATGTTCGTGAACTCGTCATTACGTTTGAGAGCCGCAGAGCGCCTGGCTGCACCCATCAAGAAGTAGTCAGTCGGACCGGAAGCGACGGCGTTCAGCGCTGGCCGCAGGAGACCCGTGGGGGCTCGGAATCGGCAGCCCCGCTCCAAGCGTGACGCTGGTGCACGATGACCAGCTAGGAAGCGTGGCTGGTCGGCCAGCGGTCGAAGTTGAAGGAACTTGAAACTAGAGGATTTTCGACGAGTTGGCGGAGGATCCGCGTGAATTCGCTCTAAATGTGCCCAAGCGGAACGCGGGCTGCACAGGTGTTTTCGAGAAATGCAATCAACCCACAACAGCGGGTTGATTGTTCGAGGGATTGCATCCTTCGGCTCAGCTCATGTCGGACAAGAAAGGCCCCCGGTTTTCCGGGGGCCTTTCGTCATTCCCGGGCAAGGTAGTCAACGCGCCCGAGTTTGAGACAATACCTATGGCCCTCAGCGCCGAGTGAAACCAGAAACCCTTCGAGTCCATTGAACTCGGGGCCGTCCCGAGGATGAATTATATGAAGCTCTCAACGCGCTGGCTGGCGACCCTGGTCGTCATCCCGCTTGCACTGACCGGATGCACCGCCACCGGCGACAAGGCGGACAACACCGCCGGAGCCGCCGCGGGAGAGCAGGCGTCGATCGCCGTGGTCACGCACGGCACCCCGGGCGACGCCTTCTGGGACGTCGTCAAGAGCGGAGCCGAACAGGCCGGCAAGGACCTGGGGGCAACCGTCACCTATCAAGGCGACGGAGATCCCGTCAAGCAGAGCCAGCTCATCGATGCTGCGGTCGCCGCGAAACCGGACGGTCTGATCGTATCGATGGCGAACCCGGACGGAGTCAAGGCTGCGGTTGAGAAGGCCGTCGCTGCGGGAATTCCGGTCATCACCATCAACTCGGGCCTCGAGCAGTCCAAGGCGTTCGGCGCGCAGACCCACATCGGGCAGAGCGAGTTCATTGCGGGCCAGGCTGCCGGCGAGAAGCTGGCCGCGGCAGGGGTGACAAAGGCGATTTGCGTCATCCACGAGCCCGGAAACTCCGGCCTCGAAGAGCGCTGCAAGGGGGCCGCGGACACGCTCGGGGGCACTCTGAGCAATGTGCAGGTGGACGTTGCCAACCTGGCCGACACTCAGAACACCATCAAGAGCAAGCTCCTCGCCGACCCCGCCATCGACGGCGTGCTCACGCTGAATTCGTCCATCGCCGTGGCGGCGAGCCAGGCCGTGACCGAGGCAAAGAGCACAGCGGCCCTCGCGACATTCGACGTTTCCGCGGACATCACCACGCTCATCGAAGACGGCAAGATCCTGTTCGCCGTGGATCAGCAGCCCTACTCTCAGGGCTATCTCCCGGTAGTCTTCCTCGTGTTGGAGAAGCGCAACGGTGACGTCGTGGGTGGTGGGCAACCCGTCTATTCCGGTCCGGCCTTCGTGACCAAGGAGAACGCTGCACAGGTCGCGAAGTTCGCGAAGAGCGGCACGCGGTGACCCCAGCTGCCGCGATGACCCACGGTGCGGACGAGCGCGTCCGGACGGCAGGGCCGATCCTCATGCTGCTGCGCCGGCCCGAGGTCGGCGCAGCAGTAGCGGCCCTGTCGATCTTCCTCTTCTTTTCGCTGTCGACCCAGACCTTCCTGACCCCGGCGGGCGTCTCGACCTGGCTCTATTCCTCCTCGCTGTTCGGCGTCATGGCCGTCGCCGTCGCCCTGCTCATGATCGGTGGCGAGTTCGACCTCTCCGCGGGGGTCATGACGGGCACCACCGGCCTGATCGTGGGCGTGATCACCACCGAGTGGGGCGTGAATATTTGGCTGGCGATGGTGATCGCTCTGCTGGTTGCCCTCGGCATCGGTGCCGGCAACGGCTTCATCGTGATGAAGACGGGCCTGCCCAGCTTCATCGTGACCCTGGCGACGTTCTTCATCCTTCAGGGACTCAACCTCGCCGTGACGAAGCAGATCACGGGTACGGTCGCGATCCAGGGCATGAGCGCGGTTCCTGGCTTCGACGCGGTCAAGGTCTTCTTTGGATCCTCGTTTCCCTTCCTGGGGATGGACCTGAAGATCTCCGTCGTCTGGTGGGTCATCCTCGTTGCACTTGCCACCTGGGTCCTCCTCCGGACGAAGGCCGGGAACTGGATCTTCGCGGTCGGCGGGGAGGTCGCGAGTGCCAGGCAGATGGGCGTTCCCGTGCTGAGGACCAAGGTCGGCCTGTTCATGACCACGGCCGGCGCCGGCTGGCTGGTGGGGATGCTGCAGCTCTTCGACGTCTCCACCGTTCAGGCGACGACCGGCATCGGCCAGGAATTCATCTACATAATCTGCGCGGTCGTCGGCGGTTGCCTGCTCACGGGCGGCTACGGCTCTGCCCTCGGCGCGGCCCTCGGTGCGCTCATCTACGGCATGACCCTGCAGGGCATCGTCTTCGCCCAATGGGACAACAACTGGCTGAAGGCATTCCTCGGCGGGATGCTCCTGCTCGCGGTCCTCGTCAATCTCTACGTCCGCAGGCAGGCAGGAGTCCGGTCATGACCGAGGAAATCGCGGCCGGCGCCCCCGCCATTCTCGAGGTGCGGGACATCGGCAAGGCGTACGGCTCGATCATCGCGTTGCACGGGGTCAGTGCGTCTGTCAGTGCCGGGGAGGTCCTCTGCGTTCTCGGCGACAACGGCGCAGGCAAGTCGACGTTCATCAAGATCCTCGCCGGAGCGCATCCGCACTCGGAGGGCGCCCTGTTCGCCCTCGGTGAGGAACGTAGATTCGCCAATCCGCGGGAGGCACTGGACCTGGGCATCGCCACCGTGTATCAGGACCTTGCCGTGGTGCCACTGATGCCGGTCTGGCGCAACTTCTTTCTCGGCTCCGAACTGACCCGTGGCTTCCGACCGTTTCGCCGGCTCGACGTCAAGGCGATGCGCGCGATCACCAAGGACGAACTCGCCAAGATGGGAATCGACCTGCGCGACGTCGACCAACCCGTCGGAACCCTCTCCGGCGGAGAGCGTCAGTCGGTGGCTATCGCACGGGCGGTGCACTTCGGGGCCAAGGTCGTGATCCTGGACGAACCGACCTCGGCTCTCGGAGTCAAGCAAGCCGGTATCGTGCTGACCTACATCGCGCGGGCGCGCGACCGCGGGCTGGGCGTGGTCTTCATCACCCACAACCCGCACCACGCCTACCCCGTCGGCGACCGATTCCTGCTGCTGAATCGAGGTGCGAGCCTCGGCAATTTCGCCAAGGGGGACATCACGATCGAAGAGATGACCGGGCTCATGGCGGGGGGCGCGGAGCTCGAGGCGCTCGCCCACGAACTGGAGCGGCCGACCGGTACGTCTGGGGCCTCGTCGCTCTGAGCGGTCCCCTCCGTGCCGGTGGCGAAGTGCACGGTCAGCATGCCCCCGGAAACGGGTTGCACGGCGACCCCGCCATGAAAACGAGAACGGCCCCCACCGAAGTGGGGGCCGATCTCGCTACGCGGAGATCAGTCCTTGGTCTCGAAGTCGAACTCGTGCGAGATCGTCGGGATCGAGGAGGTGATGACGGTGCCGTCCGCGCGGTGGCCGCCCTCGAACGCCGCCGACGAGGGCGCGCCGGGGTCGCGGAGACCCTGGTGGGACAGCGGCACGGTCACCGGGTGGCCGGCGCGAAGGTCGTAACGCACGCCCCGCACGGCCAGCGTGGCGGTGTCGCCGTCTTCGACGGTCAACACGATCTCCTCCTGGCGGAGGTCGAAGCGCACTCGGGTGCCCTTGAGGGTGATCCGGAAGGTGAGCTCTTCCCAGTCGACGGGAAGACGCGGGTCGAGGGTGATCCGCCCATTGTGGTCGCGCAGTCCACCGAAGCCGTAGACCAGCGCGCTCCACACTCCGCCGGCCGACGCCACGTGCACGCCGTCCGCGGCGTTGTGGTGCAGGTCGGCGAGGTCGACGAAGAGGCCTGAGGTGAAGTGCTTGAGCGCGAGCTCGTGGTAGCCGACCTCGGCCGCGATGATCGACTGCACAACGTCGGACAGGGTCGAGTCGCCGGTCGTGATCGGGTCGTAGTAGTCGAAGTCGGCGCGCTTCTGCTCGGCCGTGAACTGGTCGCCCTGAAGGAGCAGCGCGAGCACGACATCCGCCTGCTTGAGCACCTGGAAGCGGTAGATCACCAGCGGGTGGTAGTGCAGCAGAAGGGGGCGATTGCCGACCGGCGTCGCCGTCAGGTCCCAGCGTTCCTTCTCGAGGAACTGGGCGTCCTGAGGGTGGATGCCGAGGGTCTCGTCGAACGGGATGTGCATGGCCTCGGCCGCGAAGGCCCACTCGACGACCTCGGTCTGGTCGAGATCGAGGCGCGCGACCATGGCGTTGTACGCGTCGATGTCGATGTAGCGCAGCCGCCGCACGGCCGTCACGGCGGAGCGGAGGTTCGCCCTGGCCATGATGTTCGTGTACAGGTTGTCGTTGACGACGGTCGTGTACTCGTCGGGCCCGGTGACGCCGTGGATGTGGAACACGTCGTTGCCGTTGCCGCGCCAGAACCCGAGGTCGGCCCACATTCGGGCGGTCTCGACGAGGATGTCGATGGCCTCGCGGGAGAGGAAGTCCTCATCGCCGGTGGCCGACACGTACTGGCCGAGGGCATAGGAGACGTCGGCGTCGATGTGGTACTGCGCGGTTCCGGCGGCGTAATAGGCCGAGGACTCGAGCCCGTTGATCGTGCGCCACGGGAAGAGGGCGCCGAGCTGGTTGAGCTCGCGGGCGCGAACGCGCGCGTGCTCGAGCATCGCATGCCGGAAGCGCAGCGCATTCCGGGCGGCGTTCGGCGAGGTGTAGGTGAGGAACGGAAGCACGTAGACCTCGGTGTCCCAGAAGTAGTGGCCGCCGTAGCCGGAGCCGGAGACCCCCTTGGCAGACACGCCCTGGCCGTCGGCGCGCATCGACGCCTGGGCAAGCTGGAACAGATTCCACCGGGTGGCCTGCTGCAGCGAGGGCTGGCCGGCGAGCTGGACATCCGTGCGGGCCCAGAACGCGCTGAGCCAGTCGCGCTGAGCGGTGAGGATGGCCTCGAGGCCCTCGTCACGCGCTCGGTCGAGGGTGCGGTCACAGCGGTCCGCGAGTTCGTGGGTGGGGACGCCGACCGAGGTGTGGTAACTCAGGGTCTTCGTGATGCGGATCACGTTGCCCTGTGTGGCCTTGATCTTGTAGACGTGCTTCGCGACGTCGTCGCCGATCAGCGAGGACTCCTCATACGAGTCGGCGGTGTCGATGGCGTGGTCGGCGCCGCAGGCGATGGTCATACCCGAGTTGGTGCACCGGTAGCCGAGGAGGTAGCGGCCGTCCGACGCGCGCTTGAACCGTGGCTGCAGCACGCGTTCGGTGAACGACTCTGCCTTGCGCGGGTCGAAGTCCTTGCCGTTGGTGGCCTTGGGCTGGTCGTACTCGCCGACGCCGTCCTGGCGGTTGAGAATCTGGCTGGAGATGACGACCGAGGCGTCGGAATCGAGCATGGTCACCTCGTACTGGAGCACGGCGAGGTGGCGTTCGGTGAAGGAGACCATCCGGCGGGATCGGATCAGCACCCGCTTGCCCGACGGGGTGCGCCACACGAGGGAACGGGAGAGCACGCCGTCGGCGAAGTCGAGGCGGCGTTCGTAGCTGAGCAGGTCGGCCAGGGTCAGCACGAGGGGCTCATCGTCGACGTAGATGCGGATGACCTTGGCGTCCGGGGCGTTGACGATGGTCTGGCCGACACGGGCGAAACCGAAGGCCTCCTCCGCGTGCCGGATCGGCCACGTTTCGTGGAAGCCGTTGATGAACGTGCCCTGCACGTGTCCGTCGCGACCCTCGTCGACATTGCCGCGCAGACCGAGGTAGCCGTTGCCGACCGCGAACAGGGTCTCGGTGCGGCCCATATCGGCGCCGGAGAACGCCGTCTCGACCAGGGCCCACTCGTCGACGGGGAACCGGTTGCGGTCCAGGGGATCTGAGGGGTTCAGGTTCATGCGTTCGCCTCCGTGGTGGCTGAGGTGGTGTTCGGGGTGGAATTCTTGGCCGCGTGCACGAGCTCGTCCAGATCGGCGACCACGATGTCGGCGCCCGCGTCGAGCAGCGTCTGCCGGCCCACGCCACGGTCGACACCGAGCACGAGGCCGAAGTTGCCGGCGCGGCCGGCCTGAATGCCCGACTGGGCGTCCTCGACGACGACGCACTCTGCGGCGGTGAGGCCGAGCAACTCGGCGCCCAGCTCGTAGGTGGCGGGGGCCGGCTTGCCGGCGAGCCCGCGGGACGCCGAGAGGAGACCATCGACGACGACCTCGAAGCGGTCGCGGATTCCGGCGGCGGCGAGGGTCAGCTCGCCGTTGCGGGAGCTGGTGACGACGGCGACGAGAAGCCCGTTCTGCACGGCGAGGTCGAGGAACTCCAGTGAGCCCGGGTAAGGGGTCACGCCCTCCTCGGCCAGGGTCTCGTTGAAGGCCTCGTTCTTGCGGTTGCCGAGACCGCAGACGGTGTCCTGGTCGGGGGAGTCCGTGGGCAGGCCGTCGGGAAGAGTGATGCCGCGGGAGGCCAGCAGGGAGCGCACTCCGTCGTAGCGGGGCTTGCCGTCGATGTACTCGAAGTAGTCGGAGTCACGGTAGGCCGGGGAGACGCCCTGTTCCTCGAGGAAGGGCGTGAAGAGCCGCGACCAGGCGTGCATGTGAACCTCGGCGGTCGGGGTGAGCACGCCGTCGAGGTCGAAGAGCACGCCGCGCAGGCCATGCAGGCGGTCCAGTGCTTCGGCGTGGGAAAGGGGGTTCTGCGGAGGTGTCATGTGTGCGGTGCCCTGCTCGGTCTCGGCCTGGATAGGAGGTTCAGTTTGTCGTTTGACGGTGAATCAGGATGCGGGCCAAGGTGGGGGTTCTGCCACTGAATTGTCGCTGGTAGGTGTCATCGCGGGGAAAGAGCCTTTCCAGCCATCGGTGCTCGGCTGGCGTGGAGCACCACAGTGTCGTGGCTTGAATGCGTGATCGGGAGGCGGCCGTGCGGTGGTGGGATCTCAGCCGACGGCGGCAAAGATTGCGATTGACACGATGCGGACCAGGTCCGGGGAAAGCATGCGTCGTGATAACAGCAATAATTCTATGCCCCGGACGGCGGTTTTCCACCCGTGGGTTTGGTGTTTGCCCCGCTCAAACGGTTGCGGGTGCCGCCTGGACGTGGTCCCGCCAGCTGTGTTCGGGCGCGTAGCCGATCATCCGCCTGGCCTTGTCGATGCACAGCAGGGTCTCGTTGGTGCCGACCGGCCTGCGAAATTCGACACCGGGGAAGACCTCTGCCGCGAGCTCGGTGTCGGGCCGGCTCATCACGGTGTCGGCGGCGGCGATGATGAACGCCTCGAACCCGGGCTTCGCGTTCTCCAGGGCGCGCAGTACAGCCTGGGCGCCGTCGCGGCCGTCGATATAACCCCAGAGGTTCCACTTGCGCAGGGTGGCGTCGCTGTCGAAGGCGGGGAAGGCGGCGTAGTCCTCCGGGTCCATCACGTTGGAGAAGCGCAGTGCGGTGATGCTCAGTGACGGGTCCCAGCGGGTGAGCTGGATCGCCATCTGTTCTTCCAGGTGCTTGACCAGCGAGTAGGTGCTCTCCGGCCGGGCCGGGTACTCCTCGTCGACGGGCAGGTAGGGCGGCTCGAGGTCGAACGGCAACCCGAGCACCGTCTCACTCGATGCGTAGACCAGCCGGTGGATTCCCGCACGACGGGCCGCCTGGAACACGTTGTAGGTGGAGAGGATGTTGTTGTGGAAGGTGGCGACGTCGGGAAAGAGGCCGGGCGCGGGGATGGCGCCGAGGTGAACGATCGCGTCGAAGCCCGAGTGCCGGTCGTCGACCCCGAGGATCGCGTCGATGACCTGGCCGTAGTCGGTGAGGTCGATCAGCACGAGGCCGTGACTCTTCTCCCCGGCGCGGTCGAGGTTGAGCACCTCGTGCCCCTCCTCGGTGAGCCTGCGCACGACCGTCCTGCCGAGCTTTCCACTTCCGCCGGTTACCACAATTTTCATCAAATGCTCCTTTGCCTTCTCCGCCATGCTACGAGGTCCGCCGGGACCGGGCGGCCGATGGCTGTATGCCTCCCCCCGCGTGACCGGAGGCCCACGCCGGCGGCGGCCCTGTCCCTCGCGGGGAGAGGCTGGCCGGGGCTATCCTGCTCGCATGAACCATGACGGTGCCAATCCCAACGCGACCATGAGTTCCGGCTCGATGGCCCATTCCGGTCATTCCGGTCATGGCGATCATGTGGCCGGGTTCCGCCGCCTGTTCTGGATCATGCTGGTTCTCGCGGTCCCCGTGGTCGGGTCGAGCGGGATGTTCGCGATGATCCTGGGCTACGAGCTTCCCGCGCTGGCCTGGCTCGGCTGGGTGTCACCGGTGCTCGGGTCGGTGATGTTCGTCTGGGGCGGGCGGCCGTTCCTCACCGGTGCCGTCGACGAGCTGCGGGCCGGGAAACCCGGCATGATGCTCCTGATCTCCCTGGCGATCTCCGTGGCCTTCCTGGCCTCACTCGCCGCCAGCCTCGGCATCATCGACCGAAGGCTTGACTTCTGGTGGGAGCTTGCGCTCCTGATCGTGATCATGCTTCTCGGCCACTGGATCGAGATGCGCTCGCTGGCCCAGACCTCGACCGCGCTCGAGTCGCTGGCCGCCCTGCTGCCCGACGAGGCCGAGCGCGTCGACGGCGAGGAGACCACCATCATCCGGCCCGCCGAGCTGCAGGTCGGAGACATCGTCGTCGTGCGACCCGGCGGCCGGGTTCCCGCCGACGGTTGCGTCACGGAGGGCGCCGCGGACGTCGATGAATCGATGATCACCGGAGAGTCCCGTCCGGTGCAACGCGGCCGGGGCGACCAGGTCGTCGCCGGCACCGTCTCGACCGACTCGGCCCTGCGGGTGCGCATCACCGCGGTGGGCGACGACACAGCGCTCGCCGGCATCCAGCGGCTCGTGGCCCAGGCCCAGGGCTCGTCCTCGCACGCCCAGCGGATCGCCGACCGCGCCGCCGGCTGGCTCTTCTGGTTCGCGCTCGGCTCCGGTGCGATCACGGCGACGGTCTGGACCCTGCTGGGCAGACCGGAGGACGCCGTCGTGCGCACCATCACCGTGCTCGTGATCGCGTGCCCACACGCCCTCGGGCTGGCGATCCCGCTCGTGGTCTCCATCGCGACCGAGCGGGCGGCGCGGGCCGGCGTGCTGATCAAGGACCGCCTCTCCCTCGAGAGCATGCGAACGGTCGACACGGTGATCTTCGACAAGACGGGGACCCTCACCGAGGGGCGGCCCAGAGTCACCGGCCTCCTGGCCGCGGCGGGCGCGACCGAGGACGAGCTGCTGGCGTGGGCGGCCGCCGCCGAGGGCGAGAGCGAACATCCGCTCGCCCGGGCGATCGTGGCCGAGGCGCGTTCCCGTGCCCTGTCCGTCGTGGGGGCCAGTGGTTTCCGGGCATCGCCCGCGCTGGGCGTGACCGCGATGGTCGACGGACGGCAGATCAGCGTCGGCGGCCCCGGCATGCTCGAGCACCAGGGCGCCGGGCCGCTGGAGCCCTCCAACGCGTGGGCCGCAGACGGGGCGACCGTGCTGCACGTCTTCGGCGACGGCCGGGTGATCGGCGCGATCGGCCTCGCCGATGCCGTGCGGCCGGAGTCGAGGCGGGCGGTGGGCGAGCTGCACGGGCGGGGTATCCAGGTCGTGATGATCACCGGGGACGCCGAGGCGGTGGCCAGGGCGGTGGCGGGGGAGCTGGGCATCGACCGCGTCTTCGCCGGCGTGCTTCCGGGTGACAAGGCGGCCCGGGTGGCCGAGCTGCAGAGTGAGGGCCGGAGGGTGGCGATGGTCGGCGACGGCGTCAACGATGCCCCCGCCCTCGCCCAGGCCGACGTGGGGATCGCCATCGGCGCGGGGACGGATGTCGCGATCGCCTCCGCCGGGGTGATCCTCGCCAGCGACGACCCCAGGTCGGTGATCTCGGTGATCACCCTCTCCACCGCCAGCTATCGCAAGATGACCCAGAACCTCTGGTGGGCGGCCGGCTACAACCTGCTCGCGGTGCCGCTCGCGGCCGGCGTCCTGGCGCCGGTCGGCTTCGTGCTGCCGATGGAGGTCGGCGCCCTGCTGATGAGCGCGTCGACGGTCGTGGTCGCGTTGAACGCCCAGCTGCTCAGGCGGCTGGACCTGAGGCCCGGCGACCCGGGCGTGCCGGTGGAGGCTTCCACGGGGAGCCTCAGTGCCGCAGGGCCGCGTCGGTAGGGATCTCCCTGGCGGCGGCCGGGAGGCCTGTCTTCGAGTTTGGCGACGGGCACCGAGACCGTTGTGCACAGACGTGCACCACAACGATTTCGGTCGTTGCATCGCGCCCTCGCCGCGAATTCCGTGGCATCGACCGCCGTAGGATCGGGGATGACAAGGATTGCCACTGGCTGCCGGCTGCGCCGGGTTGCCCGGCAATTGGAGGAATATACAGTGCACTCGCCACAACGAATTGTCATCATCGGCGGCGGAATCAGCGGATTGACGAGTGCGCATTACCTGCGTCGCCGGCTCGGCGACGGGGTACAGCTCACCCTGGTCGAGGGCTCCCCTCGACTCGGCGGGAAGATCGCAACGGTTCCGTTCAGCGGCCACTCCGTTGACGTCGGACCGGACGCCCTCATGGTGCGCGCCCCCGTGGTCGCGGCACTGATCGAGGACCTCGGCCTCGGCGACCTCGTCGTCGCCCCCAACGCGAGCGGAGCGCGCATCTGGTCTCGGGGCGCTTTGCGCACGCTCCCGGCCGGCACTTTGTTCGGCGTCCCCGACCGGCTGTGGCCCCTGCTCCGTAGCGGGCTGCTCTCACCCGCCGGAGTAGCCAGGGCCGCCCTCGACATCGTCCTGCCCCGGGGGCGGCGACCGCAGGCGGCCGAACCGACCATCGCCGAGCTGGTGCGACCCCGGATGGGCGCCGAGGTCTTCGACCGTCTGGTCGACCCACTGCTCGGCGGCGTGCACGCCGGCCGGGCCGACGAACTCAGCGCACTGAGCACCGCACCGGACATGGCGAACGTCGCCCGCAACAACCGCAGCCTCTACCTCGCGCTCGGCAGACGCCGCCGCGCGGCCCCGCCGAAAACCGGCGGTTCCGCCCTGGTCACCCTCCGCGGCGGACTGGCCACGCTGATTGATGCCCTCGCCGCCCGGATGGTCGGCGACGACATCCGCCTCGGCAGCCCGGCCTCGCTGATCACCCGCACCGGGACCGGCTACACGGTCCTCCTCTCCGACGGCGCGAGCATCGAGACGGATGCCGTCGTGCTCGCCACCTCGGCGGCCGTGGCCGTCGACCTCCTCGGCGCCGAATCGCCCGCGCTGGCGGCCTCGCTCGCCGACCTGCCCTACGTCGACGTGGCCACGATCTGCCTGGCCTACCCGCGCGCCTCGGCCCCCGCCGACCTCGACGGCACCGGCTTTCTGGTTCCGCCGGTCGAGGGTCGGCTCGTCGTCGGCTGCACCTGGTCGAGCGCCAAGTGGCCCCACCTCGCCGATGACGATCTGGTGCTGATCCGCTGCATGGTCGGCCGGCGCGGCGACGCCCGCTGGCTCGACCTCGACGATGACACCCTCGTCGGCCAGATCCACGGTGAACTGGTCGAGGCCATGGGCCTGACCCAGGAACCGATCGACCGGCACATCGAGCGCTGGCCCCAGGGGATGCCTCAGTACATCGTCGGACACCAGGCCCGGCTCGACGCCGCGGCGACGGCCCTGCTCGCCCTCCCCGGCATCTACCTCACCGGGTCGTCCTATCGCGGCGTCGGCCTCGCCAGCTGCATCGCCGATGCCGAACGCACCGCCGACGCGGTGGTCGCCCTGACCGGCGAGCGTCCCGTCGCCGAGGTGGCGTCGTGAGCGCCGGAGAGGTCCTGACCGGCACCCAGGCGAACATCCGCACCCAGGCGAACACCGGCACCCAGGCGAACACGGTCGACCGGGCGGGCGTGCTGCCCCGTGTCCCGGGACACAAACGCGGCGCCGGCCCCGACTACGCCGAGCGGCCGATGCTCGTCTTCTGGGAGACCACCCGCGCCTGCGCACTCGCCTGCCGGCACTGCCGCGCCAGCGCGACCATGCAGGCGTTGCCGGGCGAGCTCACCACCGAGCAGGGCAAGAACCTGATCGACCAGGTGGCCGGGTTCGGCCGCCCCTACCCGATCCTCGTGCTCACCGGCGGGGACTGCCTGATGCGACCCGACCTGTTCGAGCTGGTCGACTACGCCACCGGACTCGGCCTGCCGACCGCGCTTTCCCCGTCGGTCACGCCCACCCTCACCGCCGCGATGATCGAGAAGATCGCGGCGAGCGGCGTCAAGGCCGTTTCGATCAGCCTCGACGGGGCGATCGCAGCGACCCACGAGGGCGTCCGCGGCATCGACGGGCACTTCGAGGACACCGTGCGGGCCATCCGAGCGCTCTCCGCCGCGGGGCTCACCGTGCAGGTGAACACGACAGTGATGCGCGCGAACGTCGACGAGCTGGCGGATGTCGCTGCCCTCATCGCCGAGGCCGGCGCATCGATCTGGGAGGTCTTTTTTCTCGTACAGGTCGGCCGCGGAGTGTCCACCGAGGCCGTCTCCGCGATCGAGCACGAGGAGATCTGCCATTTCCTCTTCGACGCCTCCCAACACGGGTTCATCGTGCGCACGGTTGAGGCCCCGTTCTTCCGACGGGTCGTCGCCCTCCGCCGGGCCGGAGAACCGTCGCCGGTCACCCCGCGCTACCTGGCGCTGACCGAACGGCTGGAAACCCTGATGGGCCCTCCGATCGGACTGCCCAGGGCGCAGACGGCCTCCACCCGCGACGGCAAGGGCATCGTCTTCGTGGCCTACGACGGCGAGGTCTATCCGGCCGGCTTCCTGCCGCTCGGCCTCGGAAATGTGAGCACGACACCGCTGGCCGAGATCTACCGCGACAACCCCCTGCTCAAGCAGATCCGGGCCACGGAGTTCAGCGGGCGCTGCGGCAGCTGCGACTACGCGGACCTGTGCGGCGGGTCACGGGCCAGGGCCTATGCCGACAGCGGGGACCCGCTCGGCGAGGACCCGGCCTGCCCGTACCAGCCGCCCGCTGCCGTGAGCCGTGGTGCCGGCGCCTGACGTGGCGTCCACCGCGCCGGCCTACGACGCCGTGCTGCTGCTCGGCTTCGGCGGGCCGGAGGGCCAGGACGACGTGATTCCGTTCCTCCGCAATGTCACTCGGGGCCGCGGCATCCCCGAAGCCCGGCTCGAGGTGGTGGCGACGCACTACCGGGCGCGCGGCGGCATCAGTCCCGTCAACGGTCAGAACCGAGCGTTGGCGGCCGCACTCCGCGCCGAGCTCGCACGCCGCGGAATCGACCTGCCCGTCTACTGGGGAAACCGCAACTGGGCCCCGTACCTCGCGGATACCGTTTCCGACGCGGCCGCGGCGGGACACACCCGGCTGCTCGCGGTCACCACCAGCGCCTACAGTTCCTACTCGAGCTGTCGGCAATACCGGGAGAACCTGGCCGAGGCGGCCGGGGCCCTGGCCGCGGTGACCATCGATGCGGTGCGCCCCTTCTTCGACCATCCCGGCTTCGTCACCCCGTTCATCGATGGCCTCCGGGCAGCCCTGGCCGACCTCGCCTCGCGCGACCTCGCGCCGGCCGACACCCACATCCTCTTCACCACTCACTCGATCCCGTCGGCGGATGCCGCCGCGAGCGGCCCGCGCGACCGGGACTGGGGGCCGGGAGGCGCCTACGAGGCGCAGCACCGGGCCGTGGCGGCCGTGATCATGGCCTCGCTCCCGGCCGGGCAACGCCCGGACTGGTCCCTGGCCTTCCAATCCCGGTCGGGCCCACCCGGGATGCCGTGGCTCGAGCCCGACGTCAACGACGCCATCACCGAGCTGGCGCAGCGCGGCGCCCTTGCCGTCGTGGTCGTTCCGCTCGTGGGACCTCGACACCGAGGCCGCCGCCACGGCGGCCGCGCTCGGACTGGCCTTCCTGCGCACACCCACGCCGGGACTGCACCCGGCCTTCGTGAGCGGCATGGTCGACCTCGTGCTCGAGCGCGGATCGGCCGACCCCGCGCCAGGGCGGCCGGCCCTGACCGCACTCGGTCCCTGGCGCGATGTGTGCTCGCCCGGCTGCTGCGAGAAAGCGGCCGCCCGCTGAGAATCCACCGAGTGCGCACGCTTCCCGTACCCGGAGGGGTGTGGTTCACGGGCACCCGACGTAGGATCGAAGAGGAATCACTCCACTCGAAGGAGGCTCTGATGGGCCGCAATCTACGCACCTGGCTCCCCGTGGCGGTCGTTCCCGCCGTCGTCATCGTTGGCGCCCTGACCGTGCCGCTCCAGGCCGGAGCGGCCGTCGACCTGCCCGACAAGACCCCGGCCCAGGTGCTCGCCATGATCGGCGACAGCAGCGTGCAGGCCCTCTCCGGCACGATCGAACAGATCTCGAATCTCGGCCTTCCCGAACTGCCCAGCACTGGCACCGGAAGCGGTGGCGGAACGGGTAGCTCGGCCGGCGCGGACGCGTCAGCCTCAGCGGCGCTCGAACTGCTCACCGGCTCACACACGGCACGCATCTACGTCGACGGACCGGACAACCTCCGCGTGCAGATCCTGGATCAGCTCGCCGAACGCGACCTCGTGCGCAACGCCTCCGACCTGTGGATGTACAACTCCAAGGACAACTCCGCCCTGCACGTGGCCCTCCCCGACCGGGCCGGGGCGACGAAGGACCTGACCGGCGGCAGCCAGCAGACCCCGGCACAGCTGGCGGAACGCATGCTCGCGGCGATCGACCCCGGCACCGCGGTGAGCGTGGGCAAGGACACCCGGGTGGCCGGTCGCGCCGCCTACGAACTGCGGCTCACGCCCCGAACCGACGAGACCCTGGTCGGCGAGGTGTCGATCGCGGTCGACTCCGAGACCGGGATGCCGCTTCGGGTCGAGGTGCTGGCGCGCGGCCAGTCCAACCCGGCGTTCTCCCTCGCCTACTCCAAGCTCTCCCTCACAGCGCCGGATGCCGGCCTGTTCGACTTCACCCCGCCGGCCGGTGCCTCGGTCGAGGAGAAGACGCTGCCGGATGCCTCCGCCCTGCACGAGAGAATGAGCGACGGCAAGATGCCCGCCATCGGAGACGGGAAGATGCCGTCCACCGAAGCTGAAGCCAAGGCGCTTGCCGAGCAGTGGACGAACGAAGGCGGGATGCTCCCGGGTCTGAGCGTTGACGGCACCGGCTGGGCATCCGTCGTCGAGTTGCCGGCCGGAACGGTGCCCGCCGACGTTCTGGCCGACCCCTTGCTCGCACAGGTCACCGAAAGCGTCGACGGCGGCAGGCTGCTCTCGAGCGCCCTGGTCAACGTGCTGGTCACCGACGACGGCCGCCTGTTCGCCGGCTCCGTACCGGCGGCGCGGCTCCAGGCCGCGGCCGTCGGGGGTTGACCTCCATTACCCCGTCCGTCGACCTGGCGATCGAGACTCGGGGGCTGACCAAGCGGTTCGGCCACCAGACGGCCGTCGATGGCATCGACCTCAGGGTGCCCCGCGGCGCGGTCTTCGGGTTCCTCGGCCCGAACGGGTCGGGCAAGACCACGTCCATTCGCATGCTGCTCGGGCTCGCGGCGGCCAACAGCGGCGAGATCGCCGTTCTGGGGCAGGAGATGCCCGGCCGGCTGCGTGACGTGCTGCCGCGGGTGGGTGCCCTCGTCGAGGGTCCAGCCTTTTACCCGTTCCTCTCCGGTGCGGCGAACCTGCGCCGACTCGACACGGCGGATCCGGGTGCGTCCTCGGACACCCGTTCTGCGCGCGTGCGCCTGGCCCTCGAGCGGGTCGGCCTCGGGCACGCGGCGGGCAAGAAGGTGCGCGCGTACTCGCTCGGCATGAAGCAGCGGCTCGGCATCGCCAATGCACTGCTGGTGCCGCGCGACCTGCTGGTGCTCGACGAACCGACGAACGGGCTCGACCCCCAGGGAACCCGCGAGGTGCGCAGCCTGGTTCGCTCGCTCGCCGCCGAAGGCACCACCGTTTTCGTCTCCAGCCACCTGCTCGCCGAGGTTGAACAGATGTGCACGCACGCCGCGGTGATGAGCGCCGGCAGCCTCGTGGCCCAGGGCACCCTCGACGAACTCCGGCGCGTGGGCGAGGCCCATGTGCGAGTGCGCACACCCGATGTCGCCGACGCCAGACGGATCCTCGCGGGCCTCGGCCTCGTCGCCGAACGCTTCGAAGCGTCGCCGAACGCTTCGAAGCACCGGGCGACCCGCACTCCGACGGTGTGCTCAGCGCACCGCTGCCCGCCGACGCCGCGGCCCCCGAAACGATCGTCGCCGCCCTCGTCGCGGACGGGGTGCGCGTGCGCGGCTTCTCCGTTGTGGGCGCCAGCCTCGAGGAACGATTCGTGGCCTTGACCGGGGAGGGGTTCGACATTGCCCAGTGACATCCAGCCGAGCGAAACGCAGCCCGCTGCAGCGCAGCCCCGCGAGGGGCGCGCCTCCGGCTGGGCGCTGATGGTGTCGGAACTGACCGTGCTGTTCCGGCGTCGACGCACCTGGGCGATGCTGCTCGCGCTGGCCGCTGTTCCGGTGCTGATCGCGGTCGCCGTGCGACTGACGAGCTCGCCGGTGGCGCCCGGGCGCGGCCCGCCGTTCCTCGACCGGGTCACCCAGAACGGCCTTTTCGTGGCGATCACGGCGATGGTCGTCTGCATCCCTCTCTTCCTGCCGCTCACCGTCGGTGTCGTGGCCGGCGACACGATCGCCGGCGAGGCCGGCCAGGGAACGTTGCGCTACCTGCTGGTGGCCCCGGCCGGA
>CAJDUC010000056.1_pt1 | contig 22699 bp, 25 predicted proteins | sample 7390041 | NCBI WGS metagenome assembly CAJDUC01 (sample SAMEA7055666, study PRJEB34461) | soil metagenome | biome: terrestrial ecosystem; feature: Peninsula; material: soil | place: Antarctica | collected 2016 | reverse complement strand
GAACTGACCGGACCGGAGGGCGTCTATGCCGCCGGCGTCGGCCAGCACCAGATGTGGGCGGCGCAGTACATCAAATACGAGCGTCCCAACTCCTGGCTGAACTCCGGGGGAGCGGGAACCATGGGCTACTCGGTTCCCGCCGCGATGGGGGCCAAGGTCGCCGAACCCGACCGGGTGGTCTGGTCGATCGACGGTGACGGATGCTTCCAGATGACCAATCAGGAACTGGCCACCTGCACGATCAACAACATCCCGATCAAGGTCGCGATCATCAACAACTCGTCCCTCGGCATGGTGCGCCAGTGGCAGACCCTGTTCTACGACGGACGCCACTCCTTCACCGACCTCAACACCGGGCACGGCTCGGCGATGGTGCCCGATTTCGTCAAGCTGGCGGAGGCATACGGTGCCCTGGGCATCCGCGTCACCAGCGCCGACCAGGTCGACGACGCGATCAAGCTGGCCCTCGCGACCAACGACCGACCGGTGGTGATCGACTTCATCGTCAGCCGCGACGCGATGGTCTGGCCGATGGTGCCGCAGGGCGTCAGCAACAGCTACGTGCAATACGCCAAGGACCATGCACCGACCTGGGGAGAGGAATAACCATGAGCTCCCACGTTCTGAGCCTCCTCGTCGAGGACAAGCCGGGCCTGTTGACCCGCGTTGCCGGCCTGTTCGCGCGCCGCGGATTCAATATCGAGAGCCTCGCGGTCGGCCACACCGAGATTCCGGGCCTGTCCCGGATCACGATCCTGGTCGACGTCGAGGACCTCCCGCTCGAGCAGGTCACGAAGCAGCTGAACAAGCTGATCAACGTGATCAAGATCGTCGAGCTCGACCCGTCCCAGTCCGTGCAGCGTGAACACCTACTGGTCAAGGTTCGCGCCGACAACACGACCAGGTCGCAGGTGCTCGAGGCCGTCACCCTGTTCCGGGCGCGTGTCGTCGACGTCTCCATCGACGCCGTCGTGATCGAGGTCACCGGAGATTCCGGCAAGACCCAGGCGCTGCTGCGCGTACTCGAACCCTACGGGATCAAGGAGATCGCCCAGTCGGGTCTGCTCGCCATCGGTCGCGGTTCGAAATCGATCACCGAACGCGTCTACAAGAACTAGCGCCCACCCCGGCCGACGGCCGGTTTCCCCACTTCCTCGACCAACCAGACTTCCCACCAAACAACAAGGAGATACCCACTCGTGTCTGAGATTTACTACGACAAAGACGCCGACCTGTCGATCATCCAGGGCAAGAAGGTGGCCGTTATCGGCTACGGCTCGCAGGGTCACGCGCACGCCCAGAATCTCCGCGACTCCGGTGTCGAGGTCGTCATCGGCCTCAAGGAGGGCTCGAAGTCGAAGGCCAAGGCTGAAGAGGCCGGCTTCACGGTGCTCGGTGCCGCCGAGGCATCCGCCTGGGCTGACGTGATCGTCGTCCTCGCCCCCGACCAGGTGCAGCGCCACCTGTTCGCCGACGACATCGAACCCAACCTCGCCGAGGGCAAGGCGCTCGTCTTCGGGCACGGCTTCAACATCCGTTTCGGTTACATCACGCCCCCCGCGGGCGTCGACGTGGTCATGGTCGCACCGAAGGGCCCCGGCCACACCGTGCGCCGCGAATACGAGGCCGGCCGTGGCGTTCCCGTCATCGTCGCCGTCGAGAAGGATGCCTCGGGAGCCGCCTGGCCCCTCACCCTCAGCTACGCGAAGGCGATCGGTGGACTCCGCGCCGCCGGCATCAAGACCACCTTCACCGAAGAGACCGAAACCGACCTGTTCGGCGAGCAGGCCGTTCTTTGCGGCGGCGCGTCGCAGCTGATCCAGTACGGCTTCGAGGTTCTCACCGAGGCCGGCTACCAGCCGCAGGTCGCCTACTTCGAGGTTCTGCACGAGCTCAAGCTCATCGTCGACCTGATGTGGGAGGGCGGCATCGCCAAGCAGCGCTGGAGCGTCTCCGACACCGCTGAGTACGGTGACTACGTCTCCGGCCCGCGCGTCATCGACCCGAGCGTCAAGGAGAATATGAAGGCAGTTCTCGCCGACATCCAGAACGGCGCGTTCGCCGACCGGTTCATCAAGGACCAGGACGCCGGAGCCCCCGAGTTCCTCGCGTTGCGCAAGAAGGGCGAAGAGCACCCGATCGAGGCCACCGGCCGCGAGCTGCGCAAGCTGTTCGCTTGGAACGCTTCGAGCGACGACGACTACGTCGACGGCGAAGCCGCGCGCTAAGCGACACCGTCGGTAGCACTACCGTGCATTTGCGTGACAGGGTCGGCCGTTCTCGGTCGGCCCTGTCGCCGTTTTCGGCTCGCCTCTTGGCCGCGGCCGCCATGGTCGGCGTCGTCCTCTACGCACTCGTGGACGTGGTGCTCCAGTTTCTCCCGCCGCATTACAGCCCGGTCAGCGACGCGGAGAGCAACCTCGCCGTGGGCCCGTACGGCTGGATCATGAACCTCAACTTCGTCGGCCGTGCCATCTCGACGGTCTGTGCGGCCGTCGCGATCGGCTTAACCGGGCCGGCATCACGCTTGAGGGGGGCAGGCCTGGCGCTCATGGTCGTCGCGGGCGCGTGTTCGGCGGCGCTGGCCTTCCTGCCGACAGACATCAACGGCCCCGGGGTGTACGGGCTGGGACCAACGACACCGACGGGCGCCCTGCACCTCGCGGTCGCGTCCCTCGGGTTTCTCACGGCACTCGCCGCCTTCGCGCTCCTCACCGGCTGGCTGCGACGCAGCCCCGGACTCCGTAGCGGCTACCGGTCGGGGCTGGCCCTTGTCGCGGTGGCCGCCGTGGGCCTGCTCAGCGTCGGCCTCGCCGACCGGTTCGCGCCGAACCTGATCGGCCTGGCCGAACGGGTCTGCCTGGTCGGCATCCTCGGCTGGGTCTTCGTCGTCTGCGCGGCGATCAGGCGCGGGGGAACCGGCAGTCATCAACCGGGCGGTCGACGCCGATAACCTAGGCGTATGACCTCACCACGCGACGACGATGCCCTGGGCTGGGCCGGCGATGACGACCCCACCCTGCAAACCGGCGCCGAGACCACCGACGTGGGCGACGGCGCCACCGGGGGAGACATGCTCGAGCCGCCCGAGGGCTGGACCGTGGCCGGGCCGGAAACCGCCGTTCGGCAACGCGAGGCCGCTCTCGCCGCTGCGGCGCCCGTCAGCTCCGTCGCCCTCATTGCGATGGGCGTGTTCGGCGGGGTCTACCTGCTCTACACGATCGGCTGGGCCATCGGGATCTCGCGGATCGGCAACCCGCTCTCGGACGCCGTCGGACAGTTCATGTTCTCGCTCGGGCTCTGGCTCGCAGTCGCGGCCCCCGTCGTCTGGTTCGTCACGACCCTCTGGCTCACTCGCACCCGTCCGAGGGCGCGGTTCACCGTGCTGCTTCTCGGCGTCGTGCTGCTCGCGCCGCTTCCCTTTATCATCAACGCCGGGGGAGCCTCATGAACAGCGCCGCCTCAATCGCCACCGTGACGCCGCGCCGCACCCCGCGCTGGCTCTCCATCGCCATCGCCGCCGCTTTCGCCCTGTTCTACGCCTACGACACGTGGGAGGGCATTGGCAACATCGTCGGCCTCAACCTGGCGGCGCAGAGCCTCGACACGAGCCTGAGCGGCTTCGGCTGGGGGCTCCTGCTCACCGGGGTGTTCCTGCCCGTCGCGGTCTTCGCGCTCGCGATCCGGCTCGGTCGATCCCGTGGGCCGGGCACCCAGGCGCTCCTGCTGCTCGCCGGCCTCTGCCTGGTCGCAGCACTGTCGACCGACATCTTCATGTTCGGCCTCGGCAGCCTCATCGTCTGACTGCCGCCTGATCGCCGCCGCCTCGTCGCCATCGCCGCGGCACTCGCTCGTTCGCCGCGGCACTCTCGCGGCGCGCCTTTGGGAAGCGGGCGCGCGTTCCACCCCATGCCGCGAGCGTAAACGCGGGCCGCGAGATCCCGGCGGCGGCGTCGGCGTCGGCGCGGCGGCGTCGGTGCCGTTGGCTCGACCTACGCCACGGGCACGATCGCGACGCCGATCAGCGCGATCAGCGCGAACTGGCCCAGAAGTCGGGGCACGAGTGGGATCGCGACCCGGCCGAACCGCTCCGGATGCCGGGCGGCGAACGCATTCGCGGGGAACACCGCCACCAGGAACACGATCAGGCAGACCCCGCTCGTCACAATCAGGGGCCGATAGAGCAGCCCCGCCCCGCCGGCGAGCTCGCACAGCCCGGTGAAGATCACGAGGTTCCGCGGACTCAGGATGCCCGTGGATCGCAGTCGTGGCGGGATCATCGCGGCCATCGTGCGCTGCACCGACGGCAGGAAATGGCTGACCCCGGCCCCGATGAAGGCCACCGCGAGAACCACGCGGAGGGCGAGCTGGAGGTCGACCGTCGTAACGCTGCTCATAGCCTCATTCTGCAGCCGATAGAGTGAATTCCTAACTGGCGCCCCACGGTCGCGGCGCAAGCCCACCCTTTCTGCTGCAATCGGAGGAACCGTTTTCGTGTCAAAACCAGTCGTACTTATCGCCGAAGAACTCTCGCCCGCAACCGTTGATGCCCTTGGACCGGACTTCGATGTGCGCAATGTGGACGGGACCGACCGTCCGGCCCTGCTCAAGGAACTAGCGACCGCCCACGCCATCCTGGTGCGCTCCGCGACGAAGGTGGACGCCGAGGCCATCGCGGCGGCGCCCCTCCTCAAGGTCATCGCCCGCGCCGGCGTCGGCCTGGACAACGTAGACATTAAAGCCGCCACCTCGGCTGGCGTCATGGTGGTCAATGCCCCGACCTCGAACATTATCTCCGCGGCCGAACTGACGGTCGGCCACATTATCAGCCTCGCCCGCCACATCCCGCCGGCCCACGGCGCGCTCGCGGAAGGCCAGTGGAAGCGCTCCAAGTACACCGGCGTCGAACTCTACGAAAAGACGATCGGCATCATCGGGCTCGGCCGGATCGGCGCCCTCGTGGCCGCACGGATGCAGGCCTTCGGCACGAACATCATCGCCTTCGACCCGTACATCACCTCGGCCCGCGCGCAGCAGCTCGGCGTGACCCCCGTCACCCTCGACGAGCTGCTAGCCCGGTCCGACTTCGTCACCATCCACATGCCGAAGACGCCGGAGACCACCGGGATGCTGGGCGCCGCCCAGTTCGCGCTGATGAAGCCGACCGCGTTCGTCGTCAACGTCGCCCGCGGCGGCCTGATCGACGAGGAAGAACTGCACGATGCCCTCGTCGCTGGAACCATCGCCGGCGCAGGCCTGGACGTCTTTGTCAGCGAGCCGCCCACCGGTTCGCCGCTGCTCGGCCTGCCGAACATCATCACCACGCCGCACCTCGGTGCGTCGACCGACGAAGCGCAGGAGAAGGCCGGCGTCTCGGTCGCCAAGTCGGTGCGCCTCGCACTCTCCGGCGAACTCGTCCCCGACGCGGTCAACGTCGCCGGTGGCGTCATCGACCCGTACGTGCGCCCCGGCATCCCGCTGGTCGAGAAGCTGGGCCAGGTCTTCTCGGGCCTCGCCGCGCACAGCCCGCTCACCAGCGTCGACGTGGACATCCGCGGCGAACTGGCCGACTACGACGTGAGTGTGCTCAAGCTCGCAGCGCTCAAGGGCATCTTCACGAACGTCGTCAGCGAGACGGTGTCCTACGTCAACGCCCCGCTCCTCGCGGAGCAGCGCGGCGTTGCCGTGCGCCTGATCACCGACAAGGAGTCGCCGGAGTACCGCAACGTCATCACCCTGCGCGGCGCCCTGGCCGATGGCTCGCAGGTCTCGGTGTCCGGCACCCTGACCGGCACCAAGCAGATCGAGAAGATCGTCGAGGTGAACGGCTACGAGGTCGAAGTGCCGTTCGCGCAGCACCTGATCGTGATGGTCTACACCGACCGCCCCGGGATCGTCGCCGTCTACGGCCGCGAGTTCGGCGAGGCGCAGATCAACATCGCCGGGATGCAGATCGCCCGCCACGTGGCCGGCGGGAAGGCACTCAGCGTGCTCACCGTCGACTCACCCGTGCCGGCCAGCCTGCTCACCACGGTGCGCGACGCGATCGACGCCGACGTGATGGTCGAGATCGCCCTCACCGAGTAGCGGAACCTCCGGTCATTCGCCCGATCACGGCGAGCAGCCGGTCCAGCCTCGCCGCCGATGTCACATCGGCGGCGGGGCGACCGGGACCGGCCAGCGTCGATTCGTAGTACAGGCCGTCACTGATGAGCATGACCGCCTCTGCCACGTCCAGGTCACCCACCGCCTCCTCGATCACCGCCAGCCACTGGCCCCGGGTCGAGTCGAGAGCCGCATTGGCCACCGGATGCGCCCCCTGCGCCAGACGCACGGCCGCCGCGATCGTCTTGTCGAGTGGGGTTCCCTCACTCATCGACGTGCGGATCAAATAGTCGATCGCCCCCGCAGGGGCCGCCCTGATCTGCTCGACGTCGTCGGCGACGAGCGCGTCCAGCCGGGCGAGCATCCCCTCGACGAGGGCGTCCTTCGAACCGAAGTGATAGAGCAGCCCTCCCTTCGACAGTCCGGCGGCCGACGCGACGGCCTCAAGGGTGGCGGCCCGTTCACCCTGGTCGATCAGGAGCTGGGCGAACGCGTCGAGAATACGGTCGCGGGTGAGCGAGGATGTCGGAACGGAGGTCATGATGCTACTGTACCGTCTGGACGGTATAGTTGCCGTACATTCAAACCGAAAGTAGTTTCCCGTGTCAGCCGACCTCCGCGAGATCGCCCCCGCCGCCCTCCAACTCAGCCCTCGCCGCCGGTGGGCGGCCCTGGTCGTGCTCATGCTGCCGGTGCTCCTGGTCTCCATCGACAACACCGTACTCAACCTCGCCCTGCCCGCTATCTCCGAGGCCCTCCGGCCGACAGGCGCCCAGCTCCTCTGGGTGATCGACATCTACCCGCTCATGCTCGCGGGGCTCCTCGTGGCCATGGGCAGTCTCGGCGACCGGATCGGGCGCCGACGTCTGCTCCTGATCGGATCGGCCGGCTTCGGCACCGTGTCGGTGGTGGCGGCCTTCGCCCCGAACGTCGAATGGTTGATCATCGACCGGGCGGTGCTCGGTCTGTTCGGCGCGATGCTCATGCCGCCGACCCTCTCGCTGCTCCGTTCCGTCTTCACCGACCGGAACCAGCGGCGACTGGCCATCGCCATTTGGGCCAGTGGCTTCGCCGCGGGGAGCGCGCTCGGCCCGGTCGTCGGCGGGGTGCTCCTCGAACACCTGGCCTGGGGCTCCGTCTTCCTGCTCGCCGTGCCGTTGCTCGTGCCGTTGCTCGTGCTCGGCCCGCTGCTCGTGCCGGAATCGCGTGATCCGAGCCCCGGCCGGATCGATCTGACGAGCATCCTGCTGTCGCTGGCGACGATGCTTCCCGTCGTCTACGGCATCAAGGTGCTGGCCGAGCACGGGCCCTCCGCCGCGACGGTCGGCCCGATCCTGCTCGGACTCGTGGCCGGGATCCTGTTCGTGCGCCGCCAGCCGCGCCTGGCCAACCCGATGATCGACCTCGCTCTCTTCCGCCAGGGTGCCTTCGGCGGTGCCATCGGCGTGAATCTGCTCAGCGTGATCGCCCTTGTCGGCGGGTTGTTCTTCGTCTCCCAGTACCTGCAGCTCGTGCTCGGGCTGTCACCGCTGGCCGCGGGACTGGTCCTCGTGCCCGGCCTGACCGCCATGATCGTGGCGGGGCTCGTGATCGTGCCGATTTCCCGGCGGGTGCGGCCATCCATCGTTGTGCCCGCGGGCCTCCTGATCTCGGCCGGGGGCTACCTCGCCTTCGCCGTCGGCGGAGCGACGTTGAACGCAGTCGGGGTCGCCCTGGTCTTCGCCCTGCTCGGGATCGGGATCGGCGCCGCGGAGACGGTGTCGAACGAGCTCATCGTGGCGACCGCCCCAGCGGACAAGATGGGCACGGCATCCGCGGTCGGCGAGACGGCCTACGAGCTCGGCGCGGTGCTGGGAACGACCATCCTCGGCACAATCCTCACGGCCACCTACCGTGGCTCGGTCGTGCTTCCGTCGATGCTGACCGCCGCCCAGCGGTCGGCGGCCGAGGAGACTCTCGGCGGGGCTGTTGCGGTGGCCGACGGGCTTCCGGCCGGCCAGGCCGAGCTGCTCCTCAATTCAGCGAGGGACGCCTTCGGCACGGGCATCGGCCCGACCGCGTGGATCGGGATGGGACTCGTGCTGGCGGCGGCGGTCGTCGGGTTGGTCACGCTCCGCAAGGCGCGCTAAGCCGAGCGAGCCGAGCCGAGCGAGCTGAGCCGAGCGCGCTAAGCCGAGCGCGCTAAAGTGGCGGGCCGAGCCCGAGCACTCAGTCAACCGGACCGATCAGATGTCGTCGATCGAGCGCTTCTCGCTGGTGATCTGCTCGCCGTCGACGCGGCGGGTCGTGCTGACGCTGGTGCGCTTGCGGGTGAGGAGCACGATGCCGATGATGATGACCACAGCGCCGGCGCCCATCAGGATGTAGCCGACCAGATCGAGGTCGACCCAGTCGACCGTGATGTTCAGCGCGTAGACGAGGATGGCGCCGACGACGACGAGGAAGATGCCGAGTCCAAGGCTCATGGGAACTACTTTCTCTGGCTGACCGGGAGTGCCGTCAGGAATGTTGTTGTCAGGGATTGTCCAGCTTAGACAATGGATCGCTCGCAGTAGGGTGTTTTCTACAGGTAAATCTCAGACATACGGAGCCGAATGTCCACTCAAATCAAGCTCGCCGTCATCCCAGGCGACGGAATCGGCCCAGAGGTCGTCGCCGAGGCCGTCAAGGTGCTCGAGGCGGCGACGATCGCCGACGACGTCACCTTCGACCTGACCTGGTTCTCCCTCGGCGCTGCGCGCTTCCTTGAAACGGGGGACGTGCTCACCGACAAGGACCTGTCCTCGATCGCCGCGCACGACGCGATCCTTCTCGGCGCGGTCGGCGGCGTGCCTGGCGACCCCCGTCTGGCGAACGCGAACATCGAACGCGGACTGCTGCTGAAACTACGCTTCTCCCTCGATCACTACGTCAACCTGCGGCCGAGCGTGCTCTTCCCCGGCGTGCCCAGCCCGCTCGCGGCACCGGGCAACGTCGACTTCGTCGTCGTGCGAGAAGGAACCGAGGGGCCTTACGTCGGCAACGGCGGTTCGATCCGGCAGGGCACGACCCACGAGGTGGCCAACGAGGTATCGGTGAACACGGCCTTCGGCGTCGAGCGCGTCGTGCGACACGCATTCTCGGTCGCCCAGTCCCGTCCTGGCCGCCACCTCACCCTCGTGCACAAGACCAATGTCCTCGTCTTCGCGGGGAGTCTCTGGCAGCGCATCGTGACCGCCGTCGCGGCGGAATTCCCCGAGGTGAGCGTCGATTACCTCCACGTCGACGCGGCGACGATTTTCCTCGTCACGAATCCGAGTAGATTTGATGTCATCGTCACGGACAACCTCTTCGGCGACATCCTGACCGACTTGGCGGCCGCAATCAGCGGCGGCATCGGCCTCGCGGCATCCGGGAACATCAACCCGGACGGCCGATTCCCCAGCATGTTCGAGCCGGTGCACGGATCGGCACCCGACATCGCGGGCAAGCAGCTGGCCGACCCCACGGCAGCCATCCTGTCGGTCGCGCTCCTCCTCAGCCACCTGGGCCTGACGGATGCCGCGGCGAGGGTGACCGACGCGGTGACGGCCGACATCGCTGCTCGCAGGGGGGACGGTGCCGCAACGGCACCGCGCAGCACCACCGACGTGGGCAACGCCATCGTGACCCGATTGATAGACGAGGGACTCCTATGAGCCAGTCAGTACCGAACGACACCGCAGTGGACCAGGCGACCCCGCTCGCCTTCAGCGTCACCCCGGCGACCACGCCCCGCACCCGGGCCGAGCGCGAGGCCATCCTCCGCGACCCCGGTTTCGGCAAGGAATTCACCGACCACATGGTCGAGATCGACTGGACCCTGGAGGGCGGTTGGAAGGATGCGCGGGTCATCCCCTACGGCCCGCTCCAGCTCGACCCGGCATCGTCCGTGCTGCACTACGGGCAGGAGATCTTCGAGGGCCTGAAGGCCTACCGGCACGCCGACGGTTCGATCTGGACCTTCCGTCCGGAGAAGAACGCCCAGCGGCTGCAGCGGTCGGCCCGTCGCCTCGCCCTGCCGGTCCTCCCGGAGGCCGATTTCATCGAGTCGATCCGGCAGATGATCGCCGTCGACGGCGACTGGGTGCCCTCCGCCCCCGAAACCAGCCTCTACCTGCGCCCGTTCATGATCGCCAACGAAAGCTTCCTCGGCGTTCGGGCCGCGCACAAGGTCGGCTACTACGTCATCGCCAGCCCGGCCGGGGCATACTTCACCAACGGAGTCGCCCCGATCAAGATCTGGCTCTCCACCGAGTACTCGCGGGCCGGCAGAGGTGGCACAGGCGCCGCCAAGTGCGGCGGCAACTACGCGGCCTCGCTGCTGCCGCAGATGCAGGCCTACGAAAACGGCTGCGCCCAGGTGCTCTTCCTCGACGGCGAGACCAGCAGCCGCATCGATGAACTCGGCGGCATGAACGTCTTCTTCGTGCACGGCACCCACACGCTCGTCACCCCGCGCCTAACCGGGTCGATCCTCGAGGGCGTCACCCGTGACAGCATCATGCAGCTGGCCAGGGACCGCGGGATGACCGTGGAGGAACGCGACGTGACCCTCGGCGACTGGCGCGACGGCATCGAGTCCGGGGGCATCACCGAGGTGTTCGCCTGCGGCACCGCAGCGGTCGTCACGCCGATCGCCGAACTCAAGGGCCCCGGAATGTCGATCGGCAACCCGGATGCCCCGGCGGGCGAGATCACCATGGCCCTGCGCCACGAGCTGACCGACATCCAGTACGGCCGCCTGCCTGACCGGCACGGCTGGCTCACTCGCCTCGACCGCGAGGCCGGTCAGGAGTGAAGGTCGCGCGGTTCAGCCACGGCGACATCATCGCCTTCGGCATCATCGACGACGACGAGCTGGTGGTGCTGAAGGGCGACCCCATGTTCGCCGGCTACGACCCCTCCGGTGAGCGGATCGCGCTGCGCGAGGTCAAGCTGCTCGCCCCGGTGATCCCACGTTCCAAGGTGGTCGGGATGGCCTACTCCCACTTCGCCAGCCGTGAGGAGCAGGCCGCCGCCGCGCCGGCCGAGCCTCGGTTCTTCCTCAAGCCGAACACCTCCATCGTGGGCCCCGGAGACGCGATCGTGCTGCCCGCGCAGTCCGCGGATGTGCGGGTCGAGGGCGAGCTGGCCCTGATCATCGGCAAAATCACGAAGAACGTGTCCGTGGAGGACGCCGAGGACGCCATCTTCGGCTACACGATTGCCAATGATGTGACCGCGTTCGATCTCGTCGATCGCGACCAGGGCCTGGCCCGGGCCAAGAGCTTCGACTCGTTCTGCCCGCTCGGACCGGTCATCGACACCGAGTTCGACTGGACCGGACTCGCGCTGCACGGTCGGATCAATGACGCGGCGTTCCAATCGGGAGACGCGGTCCTGCTCAAGCACACCGTTGCGGAGATGGTGTCCTTCGTCTCCGAGGCCTTCACGCTGCTGCCGGGCGACGTGATTCTCACCGGAGCCCCCGGTACGGCCGCCGCCGTGACCGCCGGCGACACGGTTCAGATCGAGATCGCGGGAATCGGCGTGCTCTCCAACCCGGTGCGTCGGGCCTGAGTCGCGGAGCCCGGAAACCAGGACCTGACCTGGCTCGACGCCGTGTTCAGCAGAGCGACCGCCTCATCCCGGTTGACCCGGGCCAGGAGCATCGCACTCAGCGACAGTGACGCCAGGGTGCGCACGCGTTCGTCGGGCACGGCTGCCGAGGCAGCCGTGCCCGTTGGCGGCGCGGCAGACGCGAGGGCCTGCCGCAGGGCATCGGCGAGTTCGAGACGGTAGCCCTCGACGACCATGCGGGCCGGGTCGTCATGGGAGGCGAGGCCGGCCGCGCAGTTCACCAGGAGGCAGCCGGTGCGGGGGGAGTCCTCCGGCAGTTTCGCCGTCGATTCGGCCAGGCCGTCGAAATAGGCGAGGAGGGCCGAGGCGTCCGTCGCGCCCGTGCGCAGCACGGCCATACCGGGCCGGATGACCGTGTCCAGATAGTCGGTGACCGCGGCGTCGAACAGCCCGCGTTTGCTCCCGAAGGCGTGGTAAAGACTCGATCGGCCGACCCCGGTGGCCGCCTCGAGGTCGGCCAGAGACGCCGCCTCGTAGCCTTTGGCCCAGAACAGGTCCCGCGCGGCCTGCACGACCACACGGTTGTCGAAGGTCTGTAACCGCCCCATGGTTCGCTCCTTGATGGTGTGCACCGATCGGTCAATTTTGTGTACCGATGGTTCCACTATATAGTAAAACGATCGTTCCAGAAAACTAGAAGAGGAGCCACCATGGCCTCGTCCACCGTCAGTACCCAGGTCCAGCTCGTGAATCGCCCCATCGGCTGGCCGACGGCAGCGGACTTCCGCACCGTCACCATCGAGCTCCCTGAGCTTGAGGCCGGCCAGATTCGAGTCGCCAATGAATTCATCTCGGTCGACCCGTACATGCGCGGTCGGATGAACGACGTGAAGAGTTATGTACCACCGTTTGTTCTCGGTGAGACCATGGGCGGCGGCGCCGTCGGCCGTGTCGTAGCCACCGCCAACGACGCTTTCACAGTTGGTGACGTCGTCACTCACGCCCACGGCTGGCGCGACCTGGTGCAGGAGGACGGCGCCGGCTTTCGTGTCGTTCCGGAGCTCCCCGGCGTCGCACTGTCCGCCTACCTTGGGGTTCTCGGCATGACCGCACTCACCGCCTACGTCGGCCTGCTGGAAATCGCCAAGTTGAAGGAGGGTGACACCGTGTTCGTCTCCGGCGCCGCGGGCGCCGTCGGCAGCATGGTCGGCCAGATCGCCAGGCTCAAGGGCGCCAAGCGCGTGATCGGCTCCGCCGGATCGGCCGAGAAGGTGGCTTTGCTCGCCGGCAAGTACGGCTTCGACGCCGCGTTCAACTACAAGGATGGCTCGATCACCGAGCAGCTCGCCGCCGCCGCCCCCGAGGGCATCGACGTGTACTTCGACAACGTCGGCGGCGAACACCTCGAGGCAGCCCTCGCCGCCTTCAATGACGGCGGACGGGCTGCCCTGTGCGGAGCCATCTCCCTGTACAACAGCACCGAGGCCCCCGCCGGGCCCAAAAATATGTCCAACATCGTCACCCGCGGGCTGACGCTGACCGGCTTCACCGTCGGGAACTTCTGGAACCACCTTCCGGCGTTCTCCGCCGAGATGGCCGGATGGCTCGCCTCAGGTGACATCGTCTTCGACGAGACCGTCGTCGACGGCGTCGAGAACACCGTCGACGCATTCCTCGGCCTCATGCGCGGCGAGAACACCGGCAAGATGGTCGTTCGCACCGGCGACCTCGTGCCGGCCCTCTGACCGGACGGCCCGATCCCCCTCACGATTCCACGCACGATCTCACCGACACACGATCTCACCGACAAGGGAGCAATCATGACCCACGTACTCTTCGTCGTCAGCGCCGCTGACCACTGGACCCTCAACGACGGCAGCCTGCACCCCACCGGGTACTGGGCCGAGGAACTTGCCGAACCGCACCGTCTCTTCACCGAGGCCGGCTGGCAGATCAGCATCGCAACGCCCGGTGGCGTGGCGCCGACCATCGACGCCGGCAGCCTGCGCCCCGAGGCGGCGGGCGGAGCCGACCGCGCCGAGCAGATCATCGATTACATCGGTGCCATCTCCGGCGAGCTCGACGAGCCGCAGAGCCTCGAGGACATCGACGTTGCCGACTACGACGTGGTCTTCTACCCCGGCGGACACGGCCCGATGGAAGACCTCGCCGTCGACGCCGTCTCCGGGCGCATCCTCACTGAAGCGCTCGACACCGGCCGTATCCTCGGCGTGCTCTGCCACGCCCCGGCCGCCCTGCTCGCCGCCACGCGCGACGACGGTAGCTGGCCCTTCATCGGCTACCGGATGACCGGGTTCACCGACGCCGAAGAAGTTCTCGGCGGCCTTGCCCCGAAGGCGCCCTGGCTTGTGCAGAGCCGCCTGGTCGAGCTGGGAGCCGACTTCGTCGCCGGCGACTCGTTCGCGCCGCACATGGAGATCGACCGCAACCTCTACACCGGCCAGAATCCGGCCTCCTCGGGCGCCCTCGCCGGTGCGATCATCGCGGCCGTCGCCGACAAGGCGTAGCGAGGTGCAACCCGTGCTCAGCCGCGGTGGAGGGCTGCGAGCACCGCGTCAACATCACCGCGGTCGTTCCAGAGGTGGAACGCCACCCTGGCCCGTCCGGCGCGACCGGAGGCCGTGATCCCGGCGGCGGCCAGTCGAATCAGGTCGCCGCCGTCGGCATCCGCCCAGGTGACGATCGACTGGCCGTTGGCGGGGATGCCGAGCTCACGGCACAGGGCGTCGCCGAGTCCGGCGTCGTGGCTGCGCACCAGTTCGGGGTCGATCGACGCGAAGAAGGCCAGCGCGGCCCGGGCGCCCACCCAGGCCGGCCACGCGGGGGACACGTCGAACCGGCGGGCGTCCGTGGCCAGCGTCATCTCCGGCCCGTAGCAGGACTGCCACGGATCCAGGCCGGCATACCAGCCGGCCTGGTTCGGGTGCAGCCGGTCGGCGAACTCGGGCAGCACGGTCAGGAACGCCGCGCCCCGCGGGGCGCCGAGCCACTTGTACGCGTGGCAGATCGTGGCGTCGAAGTCGTCCGCCCGCACCGGCATCCAGCCCGCCGCCTGGGTCGTGTCGCAGAGCGTGAACGCGCCGTGGGCGCGTGCCGCCTCGGTGATCCGGTCTGCGTCGGCGAGGAGACCGGTTGCCGACTGCACGAGGGAGAACGCGACCAACCAGGTCGTTGGCGAAATCGCCTCGGCCACCTCGTCGAGTGCGATGTGGCGAACCACCACCCCACGGTGGGCCTGTTGCAGGAACGGGAACACCATCGAGCTGAAGTCGCCGTCGACGCAGAGCACCTCGGCGCCGTCCGGAACCGATGCCGCGACCATGGCGGCCAGCACGGATGCCTGCGACCCGATCGCCACGGCACCGGCGGCCACGCCCACGAGTGCCGCGTAGCTCTGCCGAGCTGCCGCGATGTCGGCCGTGTAGTCGGCCGGGCTGGCCTCGCCCCTGGCCCATCGCTCACCGTCTTCGCGGAGTGCTGTCGTGGTTTTGATCGTGGGGAGTCCGAGCGTGCAGGCGGCTAGGTAGCGACCGATGGTTGGCGCGTACGCCGTCTTCGCCTGCGTCAGGGTGAGGCCGGCGGCTGCCTCGGCACCGGGCGAGGCGGAAAGAAAGAAAATGGGCATGCCTCCATGGTCCCGGTGCTCGTGCCATTCAACAATCCCCGGTCTTCGATCGCATCTATAACTGTGGCTTATGCTTTTTGCATGACGCTCACGCCGCCGGCTCTCGACCTCGATTCAGACGCCCTGCGGATCGTGCAGCGGATCGCCGAACTCGGCTCCATCACGGCGGCGGCGCGCTCCCTCGGCTACAGCCAGCCAGCGGTGAGCCAGCAGCTCAAACGGCTCGAGGCCCGGATCGGCATGCCGGTCGTCACCCGAGCCGGCCGCGGGGTTCGACTGACCGAGGCCGGCCGAATCCTCAACCGGCACGCGGTCACGGTCGCCAACGCGCTGGATACCGCCGCCGAAGAGCTGGGGGAACTGGCGGGGCTCCGGTCGGGCCGGGTGCGACTGGCCTCGTTCCCATCGGCCTCGTCGACGATCGTGCCGACCCTGCTGCGCGACCTCGTGGGCCGCCATCCCGGCCTGCAGCTGAGCTACCGCGAGGCCGAACCGCCGGAAGCGGTGCGGTCGGTGCGCGACCAAACCGCGGACATCGCCATCACCTTCAGTTATCCGGGTGACCCGGGCGACCCGCACCGGTCCAGCGCCGCCGGGCTCGCTGTCGTGCCGCTCTGGCGGGACGAGATGCTCGTGGTGCTTCCGGCCGCGCACCCGCTCGCAATCGGCGCGGTCGTCGATCTGGCCGACCTCGCAGGTGAGAGCTGGATCGCCGGCTGCCCCCGCTGTCGCGCTCACCTGCTCGCTCTCGCCGAGTCCCGTGGCTACCTTCCCAGGATCGCCCACGAGACCGACAACTTCGTCGCCGTTTTCGGGATGGTGGCCGCCGGTCTCGGGGTGGCGCTGGTGCCCACCCTCGCCGTGGCGGCATCCGCCCTGCCGCGGGGCACCGTGGCCCGGCCGACTTCCGGGGGTGACTTCCGCACCATTCATCTCGTGGCCGAGGCCGGCTCCGACCTGATCCCGGCCGTGGCCGCTACGGTTCGTGCGATCACCGAATTGGACGAGAGCGTCTGGTCCCTCTCGGGGCTGGAGCACAATCGCTAGGATGAGGAGCGTATGTCTACAACATCAGCACACCCATTCTCGACCGCGACCGGCACCGATGTGCGCGTGCGGTTCTGCCCGTCTCCCACCGGAACGCCGCACGTCGGCCTGGTGCGCACCGCGATGTTCAACTGGGCCTATGCCCGGCACACCGGCGGAAAGTTCATCTTCCGAGTGGAGGACACCGACCCGGCGCGCGACACCGAGGAAAGCTTCGTGCAGCTGCTTGAGGCCCTCCGCTGGTTACGCCTGGACTGGGACGAAGGCGTCGACACCGGGGGACCTCACGGCCCGTACCGGCAGTCCGAGCGCTATGACATCTACCGTGACGTCATCGCCCGCCTCACCGAGTCCGGCCACATCTACGAGAGCTTCGCCACCGGCGAGGAGATCGAAGCTCGCAACGTGTCCCTCGGACGCGACGCGAAGCTCGGCTACGACAACTACGAGCGCGATCTGACGGACGCTCAGAAGGCCGCCTACCGCGCCGAGGGCCGCTCACCGGCGCTCCGGCTCAAGGTGCCCACCGAAGACATCACCTTCGACGACCTTGTCCGCGGCGAGATCACGTTCCCGGCCGGCTCGTTCAGCGACTTCGTCGTCGTGCGGCCCAACGGGCATCCCCTCTACCCCTTCGTGAACCCGGTCGACGACGCCCTGATGGGCGTCACCCACGTGCTGCGCGGCGAGGATCTGCTCTCGTCCACCCCGCGGCAGATCGCGCTGTACCACGCGCTGATCGAGATCGGGCTGACCGACTTCGTGCCTCGATTCGGTCACCTGCCTTACGTGATGGGCGATAAGAACAAGAAGCTCTCCAAGCGTGACCCCGAGTCCAACCTGTTCCTGCACCGCGAACGCGGGTTCATCCCCGAGGGTCTCGTCAACTACCTGTCGCTGCTCGGCTGGTCGCTCGCGCACGACCGTGACGTCTTTTCCATCGAAGAGATGGTGGCCGCGTTCGACGTGGTCGACGTGAACCCGAACCCGGCCCGGTTCGACCTCAAAAAGGCCGAATCGATCAACGGCGACCACGTCCGGCTGCTCGAGCCCGCGGACTTCGCCACCCGCCTCGTGCCGTACCTGGCCGCGGCAGGGATCGTCTCCGAGCCGCTGACGGATGCCGAGCGCGCCATCCTCGACGCCGGTGCGCCGCTGATCCAGGAGCGCATCGCTCTCTTGGGGGAGGCGCCCGGAATGCTCGGATCGCTCTTCATTGCTGGTGACGCCCTCGTGCACGAGGCCGACGCTCTCGCCTCATTGCCGGCGAACACGGTTGAGATCCTCGCGGCATCCAGCGCCGCCCTGCGGGACATCCCCGAGGCGGACTGGGCGCACGAGCTCGTGCACACGACCCTCGCCGCGACGCTGATCGAGGGGCTCGGCCTCAAGCCGCGGATCGCCTTCGGGCCGCTCCGGGTGGCCGTCTCCGGGCGCAAGGTGTCACCGCCTCTGTTCGAGTCAATGGAGATCCTCGGCAAGTCCGAGTCCCTCGCCCGGCTCGACCGACTGGCGACCGTCAAGCCTGCCTGAATCACAGCGCGTCGGTTTGTCCTCTTCCCGCAGGTAGGTTAGAGTTACAAACCGGCCCGCTCTTCGGAATGGGCATTGGGGTATGGTGTAATTGGCAACACGACTGATTCTGGTTCAGTTGTTCTTGGTTCGAGTCCAGGTACCCCAGCACTAGCAGGCGCAGGATTCCGCGGCAAAATCACCCATTGCCCATCCTCTCCTTACAGCCCAAAACCGGGCTAATTACCATAAACGACACCAAAAACCCCTCATGGGGTCGCCGCGGGCTTGTCTTGTCCCGGCTGCTACGGACCGGTCACGGACTCAGCGGACCAATTACGGGTTCGGTCGTGCACCTCTTCGGTATGGACGCGACCACGCAGCTCACTCCGACTTTCCTCACCCAACGGGAACTCGCCGACCTGCTCCGACTGCCCGAGCGCACGTTGGAGGACTGGCGCCTGACGCACTCTGGGCCGCCCTATCTCAAGCTCGGTCGGCACGTGCGCTACGACGTTCACGACGTGCTCGCCTGGGTCACGGAACACCGGCATGGTTAGGCCACAGATCACCGCAGGTGAACTCGGCAAGATCGATGTGAAACGCCTTCCGAGCGGCCGGTATCGAGCCCGCGCCTCCAGTCGTGACGACAGCGGTGCCTTGAATCGCCTCACGGTCACTGCAGAGACCGAAGACGCGGCACGCGACGAAGTCATCCGACAGGCAACGGCGACGGCGACCGGCGGATCCGGAGCGCTTTCGCCATCGAGCACGATCGCGGAAGCAGTCGAGCTATGGCTATCGCAGATCCTCACCCGCGCGAAGGCCGGCAGCCTCGCGTATTCGACCTACGAGTCGTACGAGACCACCGCGCGCGTGATCATCGTGCCGCGTTGCGGGGGAGTGCGGCTCGACCGACTGACCGTCGGTCGCTGCGACCGCGTTCTACAGCGAATCCTGGAGGAGGAGACCATCTCGAAAGCACGTCGTGCACGCGCGGTACTGAGCCTCGTTTGTGGCTACGCTGTGCGCGACGACGCGTTGGAGCGGAACCCAGTGCGCGACGTGCAGCGCCTGCCCACGTCACCTAAGAAGGAGTCTGCGCTCACCAGGGAGCAGATCAACGGCATCCGCGATCGCATGCAGCAATGGCGAGTCACGCGGGATGACGGCCCCAGACCCAACTACCGCGCCCTGATCGACGGTATGGAAATCATGCTGGGTACCTCGGTGCGCATCGGCGAGTGCCTCGGCCTCCGCCGCTGTGATGTGGATATGACGACTCGGCCGCCAACCCTGGTTGTCAACGGCACGATCGTAAGCAACAAGACGCAGGGGACGCACCGGAAGGATTCTCCCAAGCGCTCGCGACAACGGCGAAGCATCGCACTTCCATCCATGGCCGCGGCGGCCGTGCGTCGTCGGCTGTCACTTGCCGAACCCGACTCGGAGGCGTTCCTGTTCCCAACGAGGACCGGTCGCTCGTTGAGCGTCAGCAACTACGAGCGATTGCTTCGTGCGTTCGTCGACGACGAACGCAAGACACTGGTCGAACTGGGCATCGACGTCGATGAATACACGACGCACATCTATCGGCGCACGGCCGCCACACTTGTCGAGAGAGCGGCCGGGATCACACTGGCCTCCCGACTCCTCGGCCACGCGAACGAGCAGACCACACGGAACAGTTACGTTGTGACGGCAGATGCGGTCGATCCGGTGACGGCCGAGATCCTCGACGCTGTCCTCGGCGGCTGAATGAGGCTGACGATTCGGAGGTTTGCATTGACCGCTTGAAACCGTCAGAGCCAGTGGACCCTGTTCAACGCGCGTCATCTGACCACCGCGACACTTTTAGACGGCGCACCACTGGTGTGTGTCCGTGCGACGGCGACCCGTCATTCTCGCGGGGCCCCCGGTTTGGCGCGGTTAGAGTGCTGCGGAAGTCCTGTTTGGGGGGTCTGTCAGTCCCAATTCTTTACTGCTAAAAAAGACATGACGTCGAACAAATCGACGCATGGGGGAAGCATGGGACACGGTCCTCGAGATTGGAACCCGCCAGGCTATTGGGACGCACCGGCGGCTGATCCACACGAACGGTCACAGACCGTCTTGCGGGCAACCCGGCCTCGCGCTACGGAGAGTAATTTGACCGGCTTACTTTCGGTAGCGCTGGGTCTATTTGCCACGCTGTTGCCCCTCGCGCATCCTGATGTCAGTACCGGGTTTCGAGGATTCGCGTTCACCACAGATGGCATCGCGGCCGTTTCTCTAGCAAGTCGCGCAGCTCAACTCAGGCGGGAAGGGAAAGCGACCAGTCGATTACTGCCGAACATTGGCGGATTCCTCGGAGTAGTAGGCATAGTGCTCTCGGGATGGAGCTTGCTCTTCTTTTTTGCCCCCACGGTCGTGCCGCCTATGCCTAGTCTGGCTACGTTGACGTCTCTCGTTCAGCCAGTGGCTGCCGCGCCGATCGCCCCTGGCATCGGGCAGCACAACACGCCAGTCGCTCCGGTGGTTGCAGATCCTCCAACTGCTGTTGGGCCTGTGCCGGTCACGCTCACTCCCGAACAGATGCGCTCGGCAATGCAAATGGCCGCCGGAACGATCTCCTACCTCATGACCCACGTGCGGGTTGCCGGGCAGCCGTGGCCGGATGCACTGTACATCGATGCCGATCACCTGGTGACGACACCCGCAGGCGACGTGCTCGTTCGAATTCCCGCGGGCACCGACCTGGAGTACGCGCGAAGTATCAACGGCGCGAACTATCGGTTGACAATCACCGACCCCTCGACGGGTGCGGGGGTGGCCTTCGACACGGCGATTGGTTACGTAACGAATCGTTGAACCAAGGTCACGCAGGTCCGGCCCGATAGTCTGCGAGACTCGACAGTAGTGTCGACGAGCGCGAAACGCCTCCCGGCACGTCGCAACGCGTAAAGCCAAGAGGAGCACCGCACAGTGGTACCTGGGGAATTGAAGTCACAGATCGACAAGGTTTGGAACGCATTCTCGACCGGCGGCATCGCCAACCCCGTCGTGAACATGATCATCGACCAGCTCACCCGGCGTGGATCCGTGCTTACTTGGCTGCTCTACGAGGTGCCGTTCGCTGACTACGCGCCGACGGGTCCCGACGGCCTGTCCACAGGTGCTCAGGTGACCAAGCTCGTCGGCGTTTTGCGTGACGTCAGCAGTTCCGCCGTAGCGTCGTGAGGAATCGGAATATGCACGCACGTTGGTCGATTCTTGAACGTCTGTTACTAAACGCTTGGCAGGTATCCGCGTGATCGATCTCGCGCGACGGCGAAGCCAGGTCCGGGGCAGTTGCGTACGCACTCGACGTACATGTTGATCGAGCCGGTGTCGGCCTCCTAACCCAAGCGCTCCCTGAAAAGAGAACCGCAGCACGGGACTTGGGTCGACTCTTGGAAGCTAAGACCCTCACTTCCTACGGGGCGAGCCACATCACAGAGGCTAGGGCGAGCGAGCTCTTAAAATACGCAAGCCGGCTGGTCGACGAGATGGAAGCCGCCCTCGCCTCCTGACCATGGGCACCCGCCGAGGATCCTTGAATGTTGACGGCCCTGCGGGTCGAGGTGAATTGTGCCGTCATGACTGAACTACTGATCGGGTACGCGCGCGTATCCACAAATGAGCAAGACCTTACCGCCCAACAAAACGCCTTGGAACGACTGGGCGTTAGATCGAATCTGATCTACACCGATCATGGCTTGACGGGAACCAACCGTGCGAGGCCGGGACTACGAGAAGCGCTTGCTGCCTGCAGGAGCGGGGACACGCTCGTGGTGGCCAAACTCGATCGTCTGGCCAGGTCGCTCCGGGACGCGAAAGACATCGTCGACGAGTTGACCGCCAAGGGCGTGAAGCTCAGCATCGGCGGCTCCGTGCATGATCCGAATGATCCAGTGGGCCGGCTCCTCTTCAACGTCCTCGCCATGGTCGCGGAATTCGAGTCAGATCTCATCCGTGCTCGAACGAAAGAGGGCATGCAGGTGGCGAAAGCGAAGGGCCGGTTGCGCGGCAAACCTCCGAAGCTGTCCGCGGCGCAGCAGAAGCACTTGATGGAGGTCTACAACGCTGGTACTCACACAACGGCCGAGCTGGCTGAGTTGTTCAATGTCGCCCGCTCCACTATTTATCGAACCATCCAGCGCCAGCACCGAGGTAATGGCTAGCAGCCGAGATCGCGTTGCAGGACGGACTGTCCTGCAACGCGAACCCTGAGCGGGAAGCCAGTTGTACATTTGGGTATTTCTTGTACATCCACAACGCGAAATGTACAATTGAGACATGTCGACCACAGTCCCCGTCAGCGTCTCTGATGCACGCGACCAGCTCGCATCGATCATCGACCGCGCTCGTACCCATCACGAGCCGGTCTTCTTGTCTCGCCGCGGGCGGCGAGTCGCGGCTGTTATCGACGTCGACGATTTAGAGCGCCTCATTGAATTGGCCGAAGACATGGCCGATATTCGTGCCGCTGAGGAATCGCGTGAAGAGATGCGTCGCACGAAAAGCGAACCGACTCCTTGGGAACAGGTGAAAGCGGACCTCGGCCTCGTATGACTTACTCGGTGAAGATCGCACCGGCCGCTGAACGGCAACTGCGCAAGTTCGATCCGCAGGTCCGCCGTCGAGTTCAAGCAGCGATCGACCTCTTGGCCGACGATCCGCGGCCACCCAAGGCAATCCAACTTGTCGGAGGCTCTGGCGAATGGCGGGTCCGAACGGGTGGCTACCGCATCATTTACGACATTCACGACGACATGTTAATTGTGCTCA
>CAJDUC010000040.1_pt1 | contig 23326 bp, 25 predicted proteins | sample 7390041 | NCBI WGS metagenome assembly CAJDUC01 (sample SAMEA7055666, study PRJEB34461) | soil metagenome | biome: terrestrial ecosystem; feature: Peninsula; material: soil | place: Antarctica | collected 2016 | reverse complement strand
GAGGATGTGGTCGATGTCCCAGCCGTCCAGGCCGATCGGGAGCGAGTGGAAGACCGCCCAGTCGGAGGAGAGCGTCTTGAGGCGCGCGCCGACCGCGATCTCACCCAGGGCGCCCTGGTACAGGCCCTCGCAGTTCCGGCCAAGCGGGGAGCGCCCCACCAGCCGTTCCCATCGGGTCCTCGGGCGTGCACTGTCCTGTAGCCGGAGCAGTCTCTCGATAATGGACTGGGCCGCTCGACGCTTCCGGGTCCCGTCACCGCTCAGGGTTACCACGATGCTCCTTGTTTCCATTTCGTCGGTGTTCCATATAGAACCTAGGCGATCACGGCGCCAACCGGACGCTCCGTTCGAGGGCATGTCTCGCTCGGCCGACGGGATACGCTCGATGAAGGCCAGCCAGGGAGAAACCGTGACGCACTCATATCCGCTCTATGTGGCCATCCGCGCCCAGTGCTTCTGCTGTCGGGCACTGCAGTCCTTCACCTTCACCTCCGCAACCGACCAGGTGGTCTGTTCGCTCTGCCGGCACCATCTCGGTGACGAGAAGGCCGAGCGCCGCGACTCCGAACACGTGCAACTCTGGTTGGCGCAGTACGCAGACCTGCAGGAGATGCACCGGAAGAGCGTCGAGCAGGCGACCATGGATGCCACGGCGTCGGCCGCGACGATCCAGAACCTGACCGGGCAACTCGACGAGCTCCGCGGCCTGGTCGCGGGGCGCTTCGACCGCACGGTGAGCGGGGACATCCGCGCCGTGCTCGAAAACGACCTGGTCAAGCGGGCCGAACGCCGCGGAATGCTCGCGCTGCGCCAGCTGGACTGGGCGATGGCCGTGATCTGGCGGCTCGGCATGTTGCACCACGACGACCCCGCGCGCCCCGGGCTCTGCGTCTGCGGGCGTGCCGTGACCGCCTGCGCGGAGGGCCGCGCCCTCGACCCGCAACGGCAGGCCGTGGTCGACTGGGAGAAGAAGAACCTGGCATTGCTCGCGTCGGGGAGGCGCCATGGCCTCCCCGACGACCACCCTGGCACCGCCGGCCCGGGTGCGTGACGGCCTCCCCAGAAAGGAGCAGCCGCGCCTCTGGCGAGGTGGGCCCGTCGAGGCCTGCCAACGGCCTACGCTGAAGCCATGGATATTCTGTTCAACACCCTGCACATTGTCGCCGCGGTCTTCATCGTCGGTCCGATGGCCATCCTGCCGATGACCGCCATGCGTTCCATCCGTGCGGGGGAGGCCGGACAGGTCGCCACGCTGGCCAAGTCGGTGAACCTCTTTACCCTGCTCTCGATCGTCGTGGCATTCTTCGGCTTCGGAGCCCTCGGGGTTGCAGACCCGGAGGACGGATTCTCCTTCGGTTCGACCTGGGTGCTGCTATCGATCCTTGCCTACGCGATCGCCCTGGCGATCAACCTCTTCGTCGTCGTCCCGGCCATGCGCCAGGCGGCCGAGGCGATCACGGCCTCCGCCGGTGCGGCCGGCCCCGACACCAAGCCCGCCGGGTACTCCCGGGTGGCCATGGGTTCCGGCATCTCGTCGCTCATGCTGGTCATCGTGGTCGTGCTGATGGTCTGGAAGCCGTAGCTCAGGTCACAAACAGCACCACGGCGGCGACCACCGCGACGAGTACCAGGATCGTGCGCAGCACGGGCGCGGGTAGCCTGCGCCCGATGCGCGCGCCCAGCCAGCCGCCCGCGGCCGAGCCGACGCCGATGAGGAGCGCGATCCGCCAGTCCACCGTGCCACTGGTGACGAAGATGATCGCCGACACGAGGTTCGCCACCCCCGCGAGCACGTTCTTGGCGCCGTTCGCGCGGTGCAGATCGGTGGACCAGAGGATGCCGAGCAGGGCAAGGAGCACCACGCCCTGGGCCGCACCGAAGTAGCCGCCGTAGACGCCCGTGGCGAGCACCCCCAGAATGAGCCCGAGGGTCAGCGGCCGCGTGACGGTGTCGACCGCGCCCGTGCCGGGGTGGACGGCACCGGCGTCCACGGCCGGTACCGCGGTCGCCCGGCGCCGCACGAAGCGGGCCACCCGGGGCTGCACGGCTGAGAGCAGCGCGGCCAGCAGCAGGAGGACCGGCACGACCCCGGCGAAGAACTCACCGGGCAGCACCAGCAGCAGCAACCCGCCGGCGACACCGCCCACGGCCGAGAAGAGTGCCAGCCAGGCGACCGGTCGCCACTGCGTGGCCAACTCCCGCCGATAGCCGACGGCGCCGGCGACGGAGGCCGGCACCAGCCCGACCGTGTTGGAGACGTTCGCCGTGATCGGCGGCACCCCCAGCGCCAGGAGCACGGGGAACGTGATCAGGGTTCCGGCGCCGGCCACCACATTGATGATCCCGGCGGCGATCCCCGCGAGAAGGATGACCGCGCCGTCGAGCAGCGTCACGCGGGCGTGGCGGGCGTGGCGGGCGTGGCGGGTACCGGGAGGGTGCCGTCGACCAGCTTGACGATTGCAGAGCAGTCCAGGTCGCCCGCACCCGCGTCGATCAGCCGCTGCATGAGCCCGCGCACGTGCTCGCCCATCTCCAGCGGGGTGTTCGTCGCCTTCGCCGCGGAGAGGGCGAGGTTGATGTCCTTGCTGGCCAATTCGGCCGTGAACGTCGGGGCGAAGTCGCGGTTGGCGGCCGAGGACGGAACCACCCCGGCAACGGGATACCAGGTGCGCAGGGCCCAGCTGTCGCCCGAGGACACGGAGGCGATGTCCCAGAACACCTGCTTGTCCAGTCCGAGCCGGTCCGCGAGCACGGCACCCTCCGCCGTCGCGGCCAGGTTGATGAAGAGCATCAGGTTATTGCAGATCTTGGCGGCCTGGCCCGTGGTCGCACCCCCGGTCGAAATGATGTTGGCCGACATCGGCTCGATGAAGGCGCGCGCAGCCGCCACGGCCTCGGCGTCGCCGCCGAGCATGAAGGTGAGCGTGCCTGCCTCCGCGCCGCTGATCCCCCCGGAGACCGGGGCATCCACGAACCGGAAACCGGCCTCGGCGGCGGCATCGTGCAACCGGCGGGCCGACTCGATGTCGATGGTGGAGGAATCCAGGAGCAGGGTGCCGGGATCCGCCGAGGTCAGCACGCCGCCCTCGCCCAGATAGACGGCGAGGGCATGCTCGCCCTTGGGGAGCATGGTGAAGACCGCGTCCGCTCCGGCGACGGCATCCGCGATGCCGGAGGCCGGGGTGACGCCGGTCGCCACCGCTGCCGCGAGTGCCGCCGGGTTCAGGTCGAATCCGCGCACCGTGTGCCCGGCCTTGACGAGGTTCGCCGTCATCGGGCCGCCCATGTTGCCGAGCCCGATCCATCCGATTGCTGCCATGCCGCAAGCTCCTTTGCCTCGGGCGACCGTGAACCGCGCGCCAAACGTAGTCTGGCAGACGCGGTCCGCGACCGTCCGGGCGTTGACCGTCCGGGCGTTGCCCTGTCGGGGGTTGACCTGTCGGGGGTCAGTCCAGCTCGCCCACCGAGACGAGCCCGTCGTGCCGACGCCCGTCGAAGATGATGGACGGGATCTTGACGGTGTGGATGCGCTCCTCGACCAGCGTCTTGTTCTCGGCGATGACCTGGGCGACCTCGGTCGAAGCGGCGACGGATGCGACGGTGTCGACCTGCTCGGGGCTCAACCCGAACTCACTCACCCAACCGCGCAACAGTGCGGTCGCCTCGGCGGAGTCGGCGCCGTTGAAGACGCTCTGCCAGGAGACACCCGCGTCGTTCTTCTCGGTGTAGATCCGCGTGAGGATCCGCCAGTCGACCGGTGTCTTCGCGTCGGCGAGCGGGTTCAGGCGCAGCGCCTCGAGATACTGGGTGACCAGCAGGGAGTTCGGGAACTTGTAGCCCGTGGCCGACTGGATCGGGTAGGCGATGTAGCTGAGGTTCTGCCGGTCGGCGAACCCCGCCTCCTCGATGTTCTGGAACAGCTCCATGCAATAGGTGCAGCCGGGGTCGATGACCTCGAGCGCGGTGGGCTTGGCCGCATCCAGACCTTTCAGGTAGGTGGCATTGGCCGGCAGGTAGGTCTCCGCGTCCCAGTTCTGCATCCGGGAGGGGATCGCCGAGAAGGTCTCGCCGAGCCGGACGAAGTCGTTGCCGAACGCGCCGATGACATCCCAGGCCGCGAGGGATTCGCCGAAGGTCGGGGTCTGGTCGGGGATCGAGCAGGCCTCGGCACCCAGGCTGCAGGATGCGGAGTCCTGCTTGTTGCAGGTGCCGTAGACGTAGAGGTTCGCCGCGCTCTCGACGACGACGTAGCCGCTCCAGATGGTGGTGAGCACGACGAGGAAGGCGATGACCTCGAGGGCCGCGCTGGCGGGCCCGACGAGCCCGGGCCGGCGCGCCGCGAGCGGGGCGAGCATGTTGTCCTTGATGTCCTGCTTGAAGGTGGTGTCACAGGGGCGGAAGGTGACCCGGCGCAGCGTGCAGCTCGCCGCCTTCGCGAGGTAGCGCCGGTACCTGGCCGAAACGGCGGCCATGAACAGAAGAACGATGAAGGCGGCGATACAGAACACTTAGGAAAGGCCTTTCATGAGGCGCGCGAGGGCGTCGTGCGCCCGGTCTACGTCCGCCGTGGTCGAGTGGAGTCCGAGCGAGAACCGCAGCAACGGCGGCAGGCCGAGCCGATCCTTCAGGTAGTGGTGGGCGCAGAAATAGCCGCTGCGGGCGGCGATGCCGGATTGGGAGAGGAACACCGCGAGCCGGTGCGAATCCTGCTTCGGCGCGTAGACGCTGATCACGGGGCTGGCCGCGGCATTGACCATGGTGAGGTTCGGGATATCCGAGAGCGAATCGAAGAGCCGCTGCGACAGGGCCGAGAGATGCTCGGCCGGAGGCCGCCCGCCGGGGCGAACCTTGCCGATCCAGTCGGTCGCGTGCCGGAGGGCGATGATCTCTGCCCAGGCCTGCAGCCCGGGTTCGAGCAGCGCGCCCGGGTCGTTCGGGAGCAGGTCGTAGGAGTCTTCACGGACATCCGCGACCATCCCGCCGCCGACGAAGGTGAGCTCGAGCGAGGCGAGCAGTTCGCGCCGGGCGACGACCACGCCGAGGCTCGCGCTGTACATCTTGTGCGCGGAGAAGCAGATGGCGTCCGCGTCGGTCTTCTGGAGCAGGGCCCGCTCGTGGGCCATCGCCTGGGCGGCGTCGAGGATGACGATCCCGCCTCGGGCGTGGGTGTCGCGCACGAGGTCGGCCAGGTTCGTGAGGAGGCGACCGTCGATGTTCGAGGCGGCATTGACGACCACGATCGCGCGTTCGAGCTGGGCCGGTTCGTAGAGCAGGGCGCCGTCGGTGGCCCGGTCGAGCACGAGCCGGGGGATGCCGAGCCGTTTCGCGGCGGTGATGGTGGGCAGGAACACCGAGTTGTGTTCGACGTGACTGGTGACGACGCGGGCGTAATGGTCGTGCGGCAGTTGCTGGAGCAGCAGGTTGAGGCCGAAGGTCGTGTTCAGGGTGAAGGAAACCGCATAATGGCGCCCGGAGAGGCCGAGCAGGCCGAGCACGCCCTCGCGGGCGGCGGCAACCTCGTCGTCGACTCGTCTGCCCCAGGCATATTTCACCCGGCCGCCGCAGGCGTTGTAACTGGTGTAATACTCCGTCAGCGCATCCAGTACGGGCTGCGGCCGCAGGCTCTGGCAGGCCGAGTCGAGATACACCACCCCGGGCTCGAGGTAGGAGAAGTCGGAGAGACGGTCGGTCCCGATCGGCTCCGGCGTTGTGCGCCGGAATAGTCCGTTGTGTTTCATAGTCCTGATTCTTTCGGGCTCAGTCTAGGTGAGCGTTCAGCCGGCCGGACGGACGTCGATGACGCCCATCATTCCGTTGTCTTCGTGGTCGAGAATGTGGCAGTGATACACGGTCTTGCCGGTGAGTCCGGTGAAGGCGATCCGCACCCGCACGACGCTGCGAGCGGGAACGTTGACGACGTCCTGCCAGAGCACGGAGTCCACTGCCCGCCCGGCGCGTTCGACGACCTGCATCGGCCAGACGTGCAGGTGCAGGGGGTGGTCCATCTGGCTGGTGTTGGTCAGGGTCCACTCCTCGACGCTGCCGCCCTGCACTGTGGTGTCGACGCGGCCGGCGTCGAATTCGCGGTCATTGATGGTGAACGCCATTCCGCCGCCCATTCCGCCGCCCATGCCCATCGCGAAGACGAACTCGCGGCGGGCCGTGACGGTGGCGCCGCGGAGGTCGGCGGGCTTGCGTTGACGGGGGATCGCGGGCAGCGCGGCGACGCCGGCAGCCGTGACGGTCACCGTGGCGAGGTCGATTGTCTCGCTCGTGCCGCCGGCCGTGCCGCCCATCATGCCCATGCCGACGCTGCCCCGGTCGTAGGCGATGGCCCGCAGCACGGCACCGCCCTCGGCGGCGGTGACCCAGAGATCCGCTCGGTTACCCGGGGCCAGCAGCACCTCCTCCACGCTCTCCGGCACCTCGAACCGACCGGAGTCGAGGCCGAGCAGCTGCATCGCCTGGCCGTCGAGGCGCAGCCGCAGGTAGCGGGACACGCAGGCGTTGACGATCCGCCAGCGCTCCCGCTCACCCGAACGGATGCCCAGGGTCGGCTTCAGCTGCCCGTTCACCAGCACGAGCGCGCCCTCACGGCCCTGCATCCGGTCGGCCACCGTGGACGTGGCCAGGTTTCCCGACGCGTCGAGAGTGAGATCGGAGATGACGAGCACCCGCTCGCGGGCGGCGGGGATCGGGACCTGATCTTCGACGACGATGGCGCCGTAGAGGCCGCCGAAGACCTGGTCGGCCACGAGGCCGTGGTGGTGCGGGTGGTACCAGTACAGGCCGGGCGGATGGTCGGCCGGCAGCCGGTATTCATAGTCGAAGGAGTCGCCGGGTTCGATCATCACGAACGGGTTGTCGCCGTTGCCCTCCGGTGACACGACCATGCCGTGCACGTGCAGATTGGTCGGCTCGGCGAGCCCGTTCTGCAGGTGCACGGCGAGCCGGTCGCCGGCTTGCAGCCGGAGGGTGGGGCCGGGGAGGCCCCCGTTGAAGGCCAGCGTCGTCGCGGCCAGGCCCCCGATGCTCACCCGGCCGGGCGCGGCCTCCAGCGTGACCTCGAGCAGGCCGTCGACGCTCCGCAGCTCAGCGGGCTGCACCAGGGTGTCGCCCGGGGCCGCCTGGAAGGCCGAGCCGGAATCCGAGCCGGAGACAGGGCCGCCGACCAGCCGATCGCCGCCCCGGGCGGCCCAGAGCAGGCCGGCGCCGCCGATCGCGGTACCGGCCACCCCCAGGCCGCCCAGGGTGAGGGCGGCTCGACGGCTGATCGGCTTCACTACGCATCCTCGCCGAGAACCTGGAGCTGTTCACGGTACTGCTCGGCGGTCAGCTCGCCCGTGGCGAAACGCTCGTCAAGGATCAGCCGGGCCCGGCTCCGCTCAGGGGTGGGCGCCGGGTAGGTGGTCGGCGGCCCCGTCGGTGGAACGTCCCGCCGGACGTTTCCGCCGCGGTCGATCCCGCCGGCGAACAGTCGCACGGTGAGCACGATCAACAGAACGATGCCCACCAGTGCCAGCAGGCCGAATACCCAGCCCCAGCCCATTCCTCCTCCGTAGCCCCACATCATGATCGTTCTCCTCTCGTCTGTGACGGTGTGCCCGTCGGTGCCAGTATGCCCCCGGGGGTAATTGCGGGGTTCGTGCCGATGGTCGCTGTCCGGTTCATGGCGCTAGGCCGCCGCCGGGACCAGAACGGTCCAGGTCGAGCCGAAGTCGTCGCTCGCCACCACTCCGCGGTCGTCCGCGGCGATGATCCACGGCACGCTGCCGCCGACGTAGCTCAGGGCGATCGGGGCACCCTCGGTGCGGCCGCCCCTGACCCAGGTTCCCGCGGTCGACTCCCGATGCCAGACCACGCCATCCAGGTCGATCCCGACGAGGCCGCCACCCGTCTGGGTATCGATGACGTCAATCAGGTACAGGATCGGAGCGTCGGGCCGCAAGGTGAAGGTGCGACCGGCATCCAGGCTTTCGACGAGGCCCTCTGCGGTGGTCGCATAGACCTGGTCGGGGTTGGCCGGATCGGCCGCGAGGTCCCGCAGCGGAACGGTTTCGCCGGTCGACCAGGTTGCACCTGAGTCGTCGCTGATGGCCAGCGTGCCCTTCCCGGAATCGTAGCCGTAGACCCTCAGCCCGTCTCCGGGGAGGGGCACGGCGTCGAGATCATGAAAGTCCGTCTCGCCCTCGAGCGAGAGCTGGGTCCAGGTTTCCGCGGCATCCGTGCTCTCGATCAGGCCCAGGTTCGGCAGGGCCAGGTCGGACGGAGCATCGGGATCGGGATGCCCCGAGGCCAGCAGCAGGCCGGGTGCGGCCACCGTGAAGCCCATGACATCGAGCACGCGGTCGGCGACCTGGGTCGGCTGGGAGATGTCGCTCGCCGAGGATCTGGCCGGATAGCTGCTCGGCAGGGCGTCGGTCGGGATCAGCCACACTCCCTGGTGGGTGGCCACATAGGTCTTTCCGGACGCGGCGTCGGTGCCGAGACCGTGGATGTGCTCGAAGCCTTCGGCGGACGTCGAGCCCGCCGCAGGTGCGGCATCAGGGCTTGGAGTGCAGCCGGCCAGGAGGATCGCAAGGCCGGTCGTGAGGGCGGCGCCGCCCAGGTGCCTGGTTCGGCGGGAGGAGATCATCGTGTACCCGGCCCTACAGCGTCGCGAGGAGGTCGGTCATGGCGGTGATCTCCTCGGTCTGGGAGGAGATGATGGCACTCGCGAGCGCCCTGGCATCGGCGTTCGTGCCGTCGGCGAGTTCGGTGCGGGCCATGGCGATGGCACCGGTGTGGTGGGTGACCATCTGCTCGAGGAAGATCCGGTCAGCGTCGGCGCCCGTGGCGTTGTCGAGCGTCATCATGTCGGCGTCGCTCATCACGCCGTCGTCGCCGTGGTCCATCCCCGTCATGCTGCTCACCGCGGCGTCCCAGGCCGTGAGCCAGGAGTTCAGCTGCACGATCTCGGGTGCCTGGGCGGCCTTGATCCTGGTGGCCAGCTCCGTCACCCGCGGGTCGATGCCGTGTTTGGCCAGCATTCCCTCGCTCATCTGCACGGCCTGCTCGTGGTGCGGAATCATCATTTGGGCGAATTCGATGTCGGCGGTGGAGAAGTCCGCCGCCGAGGTGTCTGTTGTGGTCGTCGCGCCGGGCGTTTGCCCGGAGTCGGTCGTCGCGCCGGAGCATGCGCTCAGGATGAGGGCGGCCGCGATCGCGGCCGTCGCGAGGAGAGATGTGCGCGTGGTGCGCGTGGAGAGGTGCATGTTCAGTCGTCCGTTCGTCGGGGAAGAGTGCGAATCCGGTGGCCGCCGTGCGCGGCGAAGCCACGCTGCCGAGGAGGGCGCGTGGGCGGGTTCGGTCTAAACGCGACTGATCGAGAGGAGGGTGAGGCTGGGGCGGTGCAGGTGCAGGGGAATGGCCCGGAAGCTGTCGTTGACGAAGCCACCGGGGGCCACGATCAGGCCGGCGTCGGTCGGCTCCTGAGCGAGGAGGGCGTTGGAGCCGACCACGAGCACGTCGGAACAGGTGATTCCGACCGTGCCGTTGCCGCCGAGGGAGTTCTGCTGGGTGCACATCGTCGGCTGATTCGTTGACGCGGCCAGTGTCATCGTCGGGCCGCTGCGCGTCGCAGTCGCAGTCGCATCCGCCAGCGTCGGCTGGGCGGCGATCGTCGCGTGGTGCGCGGTCGTGCCGAGTGCACTGGAGTGGGTCATCGAGTGCCCGGCTCCGAAACCGTGGATCGCGACCAGGCAGAGCACGGTGGCGATCAGGGTGAGCATGGTGAGGAGCACCGCACGCGTGCGGGAACCCGCTGACCGTTGGCGCCGGGGCGCTGGCGCCGCGGAGGAGGCTATCGGGTTCATCATCCTCCGCTCGTCCGGCACGGGTGTGCGGCACGGCCACCGGTCGGACACGCCGACAGGCACCCCTTCAGATTAGCCGATCTCGGCGGTGATTCCCCGTGCGTGCCCGGCACGCACGAACGGCCCCGCAGCGTGCAGGGCCGTTCGTCGGTCACGCGGTGATTCGGAGGGTGTCAGGCACCCGCGTCGGGGGCCGGTTTCGCGCGGCCGACCGAGGACTTTCCCGGCTCCGCCGCGCCGAGGCTGGACGAGCCCGGGCGGGGAGTGAGCCCGAGTCGCCGCACGATCTCGGCGGCCTCCTCGGCCGGTGCGCGTCCGGCGTCGATGGTGATGGCCCGCTCGTCGTCGCCCGGCACCTCGAGGGTGGCCACCTGCGAGTCCAGCAGCGAGGTTGGCATGTAGTGGTCGTGCCGGGTGGCGAGTCGCCGCCCGATCAGGTCCTTCGACCCGGTCAGGTGCACGAAGATCACGTTGTGCTCACGCAGCACGTCGCGGTAGCGGCGCTTGAGCGCGGAGCAGGTGATGATCCCGGGCACCCCGGCCATGGTGTGCTCGATGATCCACGACGAGATGGTGTCGAGCCAGGGGGCACGATCCTCGTCGTTCAGGGGGTGGCCGGCCGACATCTTGTCGATGTTCTCCTGCGGGTGCAGGTCGTCGCCTTCCTCGAGGTCCCAGCCGAGCTGGCCGGCGAGGATGCCCGCCACCGTTGACTTCCCGGAGCCGGAGATGCCCATGATGACGAGAACGGGCTGCTGATTCTCGAACATGCTAGATCACGATGTTCAGGAGCAGCACGCCGGCCAGGCCGGTGACCGAGATGAGGCACTCCATGACCGTCCAGGTCTTGAGCGTCTGCCCGACGGTCGTGCCCAGGTATTCCTTGACGAGCCAGAAGCCCGCGTCGTTGACGTGGGAGAGGAAGAGCGAGCCGGCGCCGATGGCGAGCACCATCAGCGACAGGTCGGTGCCGGTCAGGCTGGCGGCAACGGGGGCGAGGATGCCGGCGGCCGTGACGGTCGCGACCGTGGCCGAACCGGTGGCGACGCGCACGAGCGCGGCGACGATCCAGGCCAGGAGCAGCACGGAGACGCTGCTGCCGGCCACCGCGTTCGCGATGACGCCACCGATGCCGGTGTCGATCAGCACCTGCTTGAACCCGCCGCCGGCGCCGACGATGAGCAGGATTCCCGCGATCGGGGGCAGGGAGTCGGCGAGCGACTTGGAGACGGCGGCGCGGTCCATTCCGCCGCCTCGGCCGAAGACGATCATCGCGTAGATGACGGCCAGGCCGAGGGCGATCATCGGGGTGCCGAGGAAGTCGAGTGTGGCGTTGAGCGGGGCCGTCGAGTTGGGGGCGATCGCGTCGGCGACCGACCGCGCCAGCATGAGCACGACGGGAAGAAGGATACCGGAAAGGGTGATCAGGAAGCTCGGGCGCTTGGCCTGCGCCTCGCCCTCACCGAGGTCCTCGGTGGTGATGAAGAGCGCGGGGACGGGCACGGAGACCCAGCGGCTGGCGAACTTGCTGAAGATCGGGCCGGCGACGATCACCGTGGGGATGGCGACGAGCACGCCGATCGCGAGGGTGAGGCCGAGGTTGGCGCCGAGGGCCGTGACGGCCACGAGGGGGCCGGGGTGGGGCGGGACGAGACCGTGCATGACCGACAGGCCGGCGAGGGCCGGGATGGCGATCCGGATGAGGGACATGCCACTGCGTCGCGCGACGAGGATGATCACGGGGATCAGCAGCACGAGGCCGACCTCGAAGAACATCGGCAGGCCGATCAGCCCGCCGATGAGGGCCATCGTCCACGGCAGCGTGCGCACACTCGACCGGGTGACCAGCGAGTCGACGATGCGGTCGGCTCCGCCGGAGTCGGCGAGCAGCTTGCCGAACATGGCGCCGAAGCCGACGAGGATGCCGACGCCGGCCATGGTTCCGCCGAACCCGGTGCTGAAGCTGGTGACCGCGGCTCCCGGGGCGAGACCGGCGCCGGCGCCGACGCCGACGGCGCCGATCGCGAGGGCGAGGAACGGGTGCACCTTGAGCCAGGTGATCAACACGATGATGACGGCGATGCCGACGAGTGCCGCGATGATCAGCTGAGCGTCGCTTCCGGCCGGGGTGATCGGCACAGCCGGCGCTGACGCCGCTTTCGCAAGGGAGAGATACATCTGAGTGTCCATTCCGAGGCCGCGTCCCTGCGACCCCATCGTCATAAGTGGCGCACGGGATTCGTCCGTCCGGCCGCGAGGCCGGAAGCGAGAAAAACACCGTGCAGTAATTAATCTGATTAATCAGATAATTGAGTGTGCCATAGGTTCCACGGTTTTGGGAAGAGCGACAACACAATTCGCCGGTACGATCGCGGTGGCGCCCCGGAACGTGCCGCACGACGGGCGGAGCGGTCGCCGGCACGACCACCGCGCCTGGCGCAGACAAGGAAGCACTGATGATTACTGGCGTTGGCCCCGGCTCATGGCGTGAACGAGGCCTCCACGCCCGGGTGCTGAACTCCATCGGTCAGGAGATCGTCGACGGCGGCTACGCGCCAGGAGACATCCTGAACCTGGATGAGATCAGCGCGGCCTTCGCTGTCTCGCGCTCCGTGTTGCGGGAGGCGCTGCGGGTGCTGCAGTCGCTGGGCATGGTCGAGCCACGCCAGCGGGTGGGCACGCAGGTGCTGCCGCGTGAGGCCTGGGACCTGATGAACCCCCAGATCATCCTCTGGCGGGGCCGGGGCCCGGAATACTTCGTCCAGATGCGCGAGATGCTCGAACTGCGGCTCGGGATCGAGCCGGTCGCGGCCCGGCTGAGTGCCCGGCTGATGACGCCTGACCAGCTCGCCCGGGTCGCCGAGGCGGCCGCGGAGATGGTCGCCGCCGATCTCGCCGGCGACGGCCGCCGGTTCCTGGAGTCGGACATCGAGTTCCACTCCCTGATCCTGATCGGCTCCGGCAACAGCGTGATGGGCCACTTCGCCGGCACGGTGGCGGCACTGTTGCGCACCAGGGAAGAGGAGAAGCGGTTCACCATCACCGAGTACACCCCACCCTCCGCGCACCGGCACAACCAGCTCGCCGTCGCGCTCGCCGAGCGCGACGCCGACGCCGCCTACCGGTGGTCGTATGCGACCATCGAGGCGACCCTGGCCGAGTTCATGCAGGAGGGCGGCACCCATCCCGCGGGCGAAACCGGGAGCCGGCCGCGGGCCTGACGCGTTCGGTCAGAGCCGTGCGAGACGCTCGATGTCCTCCAGGAACTCCGCCGCCACCTGGGCCGACACGGTGGTGCGAGTCGACCTGATCGCCGCCAGGTAGTCGTCGGTGCCGGGGCCGCTCGGCTCGGCGTCGTCGCTGTCGTCGAACAGCGCCCGTTCCAGCGCCTGCTGCGAGGCACGCCGGGCGGCGTACTCGATGTCGGCGGGGGAGAATCCGTCGCTCGCGGTGACCAGGGTCGGAAGGTCGACGGCATCCGCGAACGGTTTCGGGAGGTAGCCCTCCCAGATGGCCTGGCGGGCGGCGTCGTCGGGCAGCCCGATCGGGATGACGTAGTCGAACCGGCCGTGCCGGAGCAGCGCGGAGTCGAGGGCGCGGATGAAGTTGGTCGCGCAGACGAGCAGCCGGCCCGGCTGTTCCCGAAAGGTGGGGATGATCTTGAGCAGCTCGTTGGTCACTCCCTGCAGGGGCGAGGGAGGTTCGCCGCCGCGCTGAGCGGCGATCTCCTCGACCTCGTCGATGAACACGACCGCGTGCTCGAGCTCGGAGATCTTGATGAAGGTCTCCCGGAGCGCGCCGGCCAGGCCCTGCGGGTCTCCGGCGAGTCGCGAGGGGAACACCTCGACGAACGGCCATTCGAGCCGGGAGGCGATCGCCTTGGCGAAGGTGGTCTTGCCGGTGCCGGGCGGGCCGAAGAGCACCACCGCCTTCGGTGGCACCACGCCGTATTGGTCGGCCATCTCCGGGTTCGACAACGGCATAACGAGGCGGCGCTCGAGCAGCTCCTTCTCCGTGCGCATTCCGCCGACCCCGGCCCAGAGGTCCCGGGGGAGCACGCGCCCGCCCAACTCGCTCAGGGCTCGCAGACCGTCGCGCTGCACGGGGATGTGGCGTTCGAAGTAGCGCAGCTGCTTTTTGACCTCGAAGCCCCGGTTGAGGAACGCGTCGACCCGGCTGGCGGTCTCCGGCATCAGGGCGGAGAGCTTGGTGATTCCGTGCGGCGCCATCCTCGCCTCGAGGGCGGCGAGCATGGCCGTGCCGATGCCCTGGCTCTGCCACACCTGTCGGGTGGCGAGGAAGACGATCCAGCCCTGGGCGTGTGCCTCCCGACCGACGGCCGCGCCGACCACCTCATCGCCGTGCAGGGCGACGACGGCGTGGTCCATCTGACATGAGGCCAGCACCTCGGAGAGCCCGTAGACCGGCTCGGTCCTGGCGGCGGTCATCTCTTGCCAGAGCTGCAGGATGCCATCGAGGTCATCGGCATGGAAGTCCCGAATACGCCAACCGGTCATTGCGGCTCCTTCGCCATGGGGTGTTCCGTCAAATCTATGACACCCGGTGCCGGCGCGGTGCCCCGACGAGGCGGGTGAGGGCCGGCGTCGGGGACGGAGTTTTTGCGACACGCCGAGGCGATCGGGCGCGCGGCACGGCGTGTCCGGAATTTGTCCGCGCGGCGGCGGGTCAGCGCGCGTTGCCGTCGGCCAACCGACTCGCCAGGTAGGGGGCTGTACGGCTGCCCGCGTGCGCGGCCACGGTCTCGGGCGGCCCGGAGACCAGGATGCGCCCGCCCGCGTCGCCGCCGGCCGGCCCAAGGTCGATCACCCAGTCGGCCGCGGCGACGACATCGAGGTCGTGCTCGACCACGATCACCGAGTTCCCGGCGTCGACGAGCCGGTTCAGCTGGGTCAGGAGCAACTGCACGTCGGCCGGGTGCAGGCCGGTGGTCGGCTCGTCGAGGAGGTAGAGCGTGTGACCACGACGGGCCCGTTGGAGCTCGGTGGCGAGCTTGATCCGCTGCGCCTCGCCGCCAGAGAGCTCGGTGGCCGGCTGGCCGAGTCGGAGGTAGCCGAGGCCGACCTCACGGAGGGTGCCGAGGCTCCGCGCGGCGGCCGGAACGCCCGCGAGGAACTCGGCGGCGTCATCCACGGTCAGGCCGAGCACCTCGGCGATCGTGCGACCGTCGTAGTGGATTTGCAGGGTTTCGGGGTTGTAGCGCGAGCCGCCGCAGGCCGGGCAGGGCGCGTAGCTGCCGGGAAGGAAGAGCAGTTCGACGGCCACGGAACCCTCACCGAGGCAGGTCTCGCACCGGCCGCCGCTCACGTTGAATGAGAACCGGCCGGCGCCGTAGCCGCGAGAGCGTGCCTCGTCGGTCGAGGCGAAGGCCGCCCGCACCGCATCGAACAGCCCGGTGTAGGTGGCCAGATTGGAGCGCGGCGTGCGGCCGATCGGCTTCTGGTCGACCCGTACGAGCCGGTCGACGGTGGCCAGGCCGGAGATCCGGTCGACGGTGGCGCGGGCGTCGGCCGGCGCGGAACCCGGGTCGTCGAGGTCGTCGGCGCGAGCGGCATCCGCACTCGCAGCGGGCGAGTCCGCGGCATCCTCTCCCGGGTGAAGTTCGTGCCGCACGGCGTCGGCGAGGACTTGGCTGACCAGGGTGGACTTGCCCGAACCGGAGACCCCGGTCACCGCGGTGAGCACCCCGAGGGGGAAGCTCGCATCGAGGCCCCGGAGGTTGTGGCGGCTGATGCCGTGCAGGCCCAGCCAGTCGGTGGGTGTGCGTCGGTTCGGGCAGGTCGCGGCGGTGGCCGCCGCCGCACCGTCGTCGGCGAAGAGGAAACGGCGGGTGACCGATTCCGGCACGTCGGCCAGGCCGGCGATGGGTCCGCTGTAGAGCACAGCGCCGCCCTCGGTGCCGGCTCGCGGCCCGACGTCAACGACCCAGTCGGCGCTCTGCACAACGGCCATATTGTGTTCGACCACGAAGACGGAGTTGCCCGACGCCTTGAGCTGGGCGAGCACCACGAGGAGCGGTTCGGCGTCGGCCGGGTGCAATCCCGCCGAGGGCTCGTCGAGCACGTAGATCACGCCGAACAGCCCGGAGCGGAGCTGGGTGGCGATCCGCAGGCGCTGCATCTCGCCGGGGGAGAGGGTCGGGGTGGCCCTGGCCAGGCTCAGGTAGCCGAGGCCGAGTTCGAGCAGCACGTCGATGCGGGAGAGCAGGTCGCGGGTCAAGGTCACGGCGACCTCCGTCACCTCGCCGGATGCCGCATCCGGCCGGGCTGCTCCGGCCTCGGTGAGGGCGGCCGTCGGCCGGATCACATCGGCGAGTACGGTCAGCGGCAGGGCGGCCAGCTCGGCGATCGACCGGCCGGCGAAGGTGACGGAGAGGGCGCCTGGGGTCAGCCCGGTGCCGTCGCAAAGCGGGCACGGCCCGGACTCCACGAAGCGCAGCGCCCGTTCACGCTGGCTCTGGCTCTTCGAGTCGGAGAGGGTGTGCATGACGTAGCTGCGCGCGCTCCAGAACCGGCCCTTGTATGGCTTGGCGATCCGGTCGCGCTGCGGCACGACCTCCACGATCGGCTGGTCATCGGTGAACAGGATCCAGTCCCGGGCGGCGGCCGGGAGGTCGCGCCAGGCCGTGTCGACGTCGTAGCCCAGCACAATGAGGATGTCGCGCAGGTTCTTGCCCTGCCAGGCACCCGGCCAGGCGGCGATGGCGCCGTCGCGGATGCTCAGGGTGGGGTCGGGCACGAGGGAGTCCGCGGTGACGGTGTGGGCGGTGCCGAGGCCGTGGCAACGGGGGCAGGCTCCCGCGGCCGTGTTCGGGGAGAACGAGTCCGACTCGAGGCGCATTGCTCCGGCGGGATACGTGCCTGCACGGGAGTACAGCATCCGCAACGAATTGGAGAGCGTGGTGAGGGTGCCGACCGAGGAGCGGGAGCTGGGCGTTCCGCGCCGCTGCTGCAGCGCAACCGCCGGCGGCAGCCCCGTGATCTCGTCGACCCGCGGGCTGTGGCCCTGCTGGATCAGGCGCCGCGCATACGGCGCCACCGACTCGAGGAATCGCCGCTGGGCCTCGGCGAAGATGGTGCCGAACGCCAGTGAGGACTTGCCGGAACCGGAGACCCCGGTGAAGGCGACGATCGAGTCGCGCGGCACGTCGACGTCGACGCTTCGCAGGTTGTTCTCCCGGGCGCCGCGTACGCGCACGAACCCGGTGGGTGCGGTGCCGGTCGGTTCGGAGGGGAGAAGTGCAGGGGAAGGCGATTGCATCCGCACGACTATAGCGGGCACGACTGGCCGATTCCCCCGTGAGGGCCGGCCGGAGGTATCATAGAGTATGCGATCCCGTCCACTGATGGTGGTGGGTCGGTGGGACATCCCTCGCAACGTCAGATGCCAAACCGTGACAATCTCGATCGCTCATACATTGAACCAGGCTCAGCGGCGTGCCGTTCACATCACGTTTGAGACTGAGAGACCCATTGGCCGATTCCACGAAAACCTCCACAATCCACTACGTATCGACGCTTCGGTGGGCAGCACTCAAGCGGGAGTTCGTATCCCGCCAGGTCGCCGGTGGCGATCGTGACGACGACAGGGACCCAGGACACCGTGGCTGAACCCAATCCGATTGACTCGACCCAGCCGGCGAACCAGGTGTCGCTGTCGCGGTGGGCGGAACTGAAGCGCGCCTACGTGGCCCGCCAGGGGGCGGAGCGCGGCGCCTCGACCAGGGGCGCGGGAAACGCGGCCGACCCTGACCCGATCGCCCCGACGCACTGACCCGGCAGAGGTCCCAGAACCGCACTATTCGTCGGTGAGTTGCGGAGAAAACACCCTCGCGCGCTCGCAAAGGGTGACATGTCCGCAACTCACCGGGCTATGGGGCGGGGGCGAGCATCCAGAGCACCTCGCACTCGGCCGAGGCCGAGGCGTTGCGCCAGGTGTGCGGGTCCCGGCCCCGGAAGGTCAATGCGTCGCCCGGGTCGAGGGAGAACGTGTCCTCGGCGATGACGAGGTCGAGGGTGCCGCGCAGCACGTAGACGAATTCGACCTCGGCGTCGAGCGCATAGAGGTCGTGCCCCGCCGAGCCGCCGGGGTCGATGACCGATCGGATGACCTCGACCTTGCTCTGGTTGCCGGGCGTCAGCAGGCTCTCGGTCGCGCCGGTGCCGCCGAAGTTGATCGGGGTGCCGTGCCCCGCACGCACGATCTGGGTGGGCGGCGCCTCGAAGAGCTCGCCGACCCTTAGCCCGACGGCATCGCAGATGGCCACCAGGGTGGCGACGGAAGGCGAGACCTGGTCCCGCTCGAGCCGACTGACGAAGCCCTGGGTGATCCCGGCGCTGGTGGCGACCGCCTCAAGCGTGAGGCCCTTTCCGAGCCGCGCCGCGCGAAGCCGCGCGCCGATCGGAACCTGACGTGCCATTGGATTCCTCCCTGTCGACGTGCGGCGCCACCGCACGGACCGCCGCCGGCTGCTCAACAGGCTATCGGTCGGATCGGCTGACCCGCACTCGGTCGCCGAGCGCCTGGTCAGGGCCGGCGAAACAGCTCGACGGGCATCATAGCCAGTGGTGCGCGCAGGGCGATGAGTGCCCTGGCCTGTTCGTCGAGCCGCTTGTCCTCGGCGGTGATCAGGGTGAGCGGGGTGACCGGTTCGGCGTGCCCGTTCGGCCCGATCGCCACGAAGATGCTCATGCACGCTGTGGTGAGCTGTAGATCGTGCGGGTTGCGCGGGCTGCCCGACCGCACGCGAATGCTGATGTGCATGCTGGCGTGCCCCGTGTGGATGAGCCGGGCGTCGACCTCGACGATGTGGCCGATGTGGATCGGCCGGTAGAAGTGGATGCCGCCGGAGTACACCGCGACCGCGGTCTCCGAACTCCACGCCGCAGCGGTGGCGAAGGCGGCCTCATCGATCCAGCGCATCACCGTGCCTCCGTGCGCATTGCCGCCCCAGTTCGCGTCAGCCGGAGCGGCGAGGAAACGGAACACCGTGCGCGGTGTCGTGCCGTCGTTGGTGTATTCCGCTGCGCGCATGACCGACTGGATGCGTTTGCGGGGCTCCAGCCTGGCCTGCGCATTCCGCTGCAGGGCCCGGTCCGCTTCAGATCGAGGCGTCCAGGTCGGGACCTCGCGCGGCTTTCCGGCGTCGTCGACGGCGACGAAAACGAGGATGCAGTGGGTCGCCGCGCTATATTCCCGGGCGCGCACATCAGTGGTCTCGACGGTGACGAGCACGTGCATGCTGGTGCGGCCGGTGTGGATGATCCGCGCGTGCACCTCGACGAGGTTGCCCGGCTTGATCGGGCGGGTGAAGTGCACGTTGCCGACGTATGCCGTCACGGTGTCCGAGGCGCTCCAGCCGACAGCGCAGGCGTAGGCGGCCTTGTCGATCCATTCCAGCACGCTGCCCGCGGCGACCGTGGCGCCGGAGGCCGCCACGTCCTGGGGGACGGCCATGAATCGCAGGGTGATGCGGTCGGAGGGCTCGGCGCCCCGCACGGTGCCGTCGGGGGTCGGTGTCGTCGCTGTGGTCACGGGAACTCCAAGGCGCCAGGTCGGGGGCTGGTTCCAGCCTCCCACGCCGGGCCGGATCAGGGAACGGCCCGGCGCGGCAGGTCGGCCGCCCGGCGTGCCACGCGCATCGTGGCCCAGAGCAGCAGGAACGCCGCGAGCTGCAAGGCGGCGACGGTGACGATGAGCGTGGGTACCTGGCCGTAGAGCGCCCCCGCCAGAGCGCCGCCGGCCAGTGCCGCCGCACCCTCGAACGCGGCGAAGATTCCGTAGGCGGTGCCGCGGAGGCCGTTCGGCACCAGATCAGCGACCAGCGCCTTCACCGTGGACTCCTGGATGCCGGTTGCCGTTACCCAGAGCACCGCGCCGGTGATGACGGCGCCGAGCTGGGCGGACATGGACAGCCGGGCACGAACGCGATCATCACCGGCAGCGCGAACAGCACACGGACGCCGACCTTGTCGTAGACGAAGCCGCTGGCCAGCGCGCCCAGCGCGGCCGAGCCCATGGCCACCGCGAAGACGAGCGGAACCGCCGCCAGCGGCAGGATCGCGGCATCCACGAGGTGGAAGGAGATCACGCCGAAGCCGACCAGTCCGACCGTCGACACTGCCACCCTGGTGGCGAACAGGTAGAACGTGCGCGGCAGCCTGGCTGCTGCGCCGCGTCTGGGCGCCTCAGGCGTGCCCTCTCGGGGCGGGGCAGCAACGGGAGCCCTGTCCCTGCTGTTCTCGTAGACGCCGAGATCGGGCACGCGCGCGCATCCAGAGCAGAATGCCGATCGCGAGGCCGCCCGGCCCGCGCCGCCGACGAAGGGCGTGACGGCGAGCAGGGGAACGCAGACCGCGGTGATGACATAGCCGGCGATGGTGAATGTCCAGTATCGGCCGGTACGGTCCGACCACGGGCCGGTGATCAGCCGGAAGGTGAGTGCGAAGGCCTCGCCGAGGCCGGCGACGACACCGACGGTCAGTGCGGATGCCCCGAGCTGGCCGAGCAGGGGACCGGTGAGCGACCGTGCGCCGTCGGAGGCGAGATCGACGACGAGGCTGACGATGCCGAAAGTTCAGCACCACCCGCCAGGCCGACCACTGCCGCGTGGGCGGTGCGGCACCGGGGGGACCAGACTCGGCCATCGGTGCCTCCTGACGCAGAGGGTGGTCGGCCGGGACGCGGGCCCCGACCGACCGGATCGTGCTCCGAGGTTACATCTGTCCGAGTTCGAAGATCTGCAGGCCGAACCGGCCCTTGCCCTCGCTGAGGAACGGCTGCCCGTCCGCGAGAGCCCTCGCCTCGTCGAGGTCGGCGGCCTCGCGGTGGTTCAGCCCCGGGCGAGCCGGTGCTCCGCGAGCGCCTCGACGACGAGGTCGTGGTCATCGCGCTGGGCCAGCCCGGAGACGCCCACCACGCCGATCAGCGAACCGTGCACGCGCAGCGGGAACGCGCCGCCGTGCGCGGCGTGGGTAGCCGGGTCGAGGTTCGAGGACGCGTGGAAGTCCCGGCCGAGGGAGCGGAACCGCGTTCCCACCGCGAACGACGAGTTGGCGAACCGGCGAACGACTCGGAACTTGTTCTCGAGCCAGGCATCGTTGTCTGCGCTCGAGCCGGGGAGCGCCGCGTGGAAGACCCGCTGCTCGCCGAACGTGATCGAGACGGCGATCGGATGCTCGCGCTCGCGTCCCAGCTCCACCAGCCGGGAACCGACGGCCCAGGCATCGTCGAGGGTGAACGAGTCGAACTGGATCGTGCGTTCCTGGTCGAGCAGGATCGCGAGGAGCTCTGCCGCCTCCGATGCATCCGTCATGGCGCGCCTTTCATCGGGCGCGTCGGTGTGCGCTCGAGGTCCCAGTCTTCCATGCGCCGGAGCAGACGACGCGGGCGCCACGTTCGGCTGCCCCCGCAGGTCGATCGGCGAGTTGACCAAAAGCTGGGCGGGGCAGACACTGGACAGGTGAACCCTCAAGAGGAAGACCGTGCCGTCGCCAAGGTCATTGACCGTTTGGCCGAGAAATTCCCCGAAGCACCGCGAGTGCGCATCGAAGAGACCGTGCACGAACAGCAGGCCGCGCTGGCGGACAATCCGGTGCGCGACTACGTTCCCGTGTTGATCGAGCACGCTGCGAAGGACCGTTTGCGGAGCCCCGCCGCACGCTGACCGCGATCCGGGTACGGTCGGCGGCGAGTCCCGGGCGAGTCCCCGGCGATGCTCGAGGTCAGCGGCCGGGAAGGGACACGGTCCGCGACTGGCCGCCGTATCCGTTGGCCAGATCCCGGCCCTCCACGACCACCTCGGTGATGTCGACCGGAATCTCGATACCGCTCTGGCTACGCGTGAACGGCTGCTCGCCCGCGTGGTCATGGGTCAGCGTGTGCTCACCGAGGAGGTCTCCTCCCGTGGTGAGGATGCGCCAGCCGTCGGCATAGCGTTCGGGAGTGTCGTAGGGGGAACTGATCGTGACGGCGAAATCGAACGAGTCGCCGCCGGTGTTCGTCACCTCGACCTTCACGACGTCGGGGTAGGCATTGCCTTCGGTCGTTTCCGAGGAGGATCCCCGTGACGGCTCCGCGGTCGATTTCTCCCCTGATGTCCCGGCACAGCCCGTCGCCAGTCCGGCCACGAGGAGGGCGAGCAGGATGGCAGGCGCGAGTCGGCGAGTGCCGGTGGCTGAACGGCTCATCGTTTCAGCCTACGTGTCAGAGCAGTGACTCTCCACGCGCTCGGAACGGCGGTACCGGGTACGCGACCCGGCTGAATAGAGTGGGGTGGTGAGAAGACTGAAACCTGTCCAAGAAGAAGTCGCCGCCGGGCCCACGATCCGCAGCATGATGACCGACCGGCTGGGCGCGCTCAGCCTGCGCAGCGGACAGATCATCGTGGTGCTCGCTCTGGCCGTGGCCGCGGTATTCGTGCTCGTGCAGCTCAAGCTGGTCGTCATTCCGCTGTTGATCGCCCTCATCCTGGCGGCATCAGCGAGCCCACTGCTGAAGTTCATGCAGAAGCGTGGGTTGTCGTCCATGCTGGCGGCCTGGATCACCCTGGTCGGTGCTATCGCGGTGTTCGGCGGCATCGTCACTCTCATCGTGTTCGCGGTGCAGGACCAGTGGGCGACCCTGGCCACATCGGCGACCGAGGGCGTCGACACCATCCAGAACTTCATCGAGAACGGCCCAATCGCCATCGACCAGGCGCAGGTCGACTCCGCGCGCACCGCCATCGTCGATTTCATCACCAGTGCACAGTTCGGCTCCGGCGCGGTCGCAGGGGTGTCGGTCGCGGGTGAACTCATCGCCGGGACAGTTCTCATGATCGTGATCCTGTTCTTCTTCCTCAAAGACGGCGACAAGATCTGGGAGTTCTTTCTCCGCCCGTTCTCGGGCCACCGGCGCGAACGCGGTCACCGCATCGGCCACACCGCAGTGCAAACCCTGGGTGGATACATCCGCGGAACGGCGGTCGTCGCGTTCGTGGATGCCGCGGCCATCGGCATCGGGCTCGCCATCCTTCAGGTTCCGCTGGCACTCCCGCTGGCGGTCATCGTCTTTCTCTTCGCCTTCGTCCCGATTGTGGGCGCCACCGTGGCCGGCGCTCTTGCGGCGCTGATCGCGCTCGTGGCCAGCGGGCCCGTCACCGCGCTGATCGTCGTGATCATCGTGATCGTGGTCAACCAGCTCGAGGGCAACTTCCTGCAGCCCGTCGTGATGGCGCAATCCCTCAAACTGCACCCGCTGGTCATCCTGCTCGCGCTGACCGCCGGCACCATCCTCGCCGGCATCATCGGCGCAGTGCTGTCCGTGCCGATCGCCGCCGTCACCTGGGCGATCATCAAGGTCTGGAACCGGCCGGAAGCGGTGGCCGAGGTGCCGACCATGAAGCGTCGATCGGCAGGTCTGTCTCCCCGTCGCTGACCACCCATGACGCGGGAGCGACGGCCTCAGGCGAGAAG
>CAJDUC010000042.1_pt1 | contig 23353 bp, 23 predicted proteins | sample 7390041 | NCBI WGS metagenome assembly CAJDUC01 (sample SAMEA7055666, study PRJEB34461) | soil metagenome | biome: terrestrial ecosystem; feature: Peninsula; material: soil | place: Antarctica | collected 2016 | reverse complement strand
AAACTGCCAAAACTGCACTCTCGCGAAACACGAAACGCCCGCCACCCGCTCAACAGGAGCGGATGCGGGCGGTTCGGGGCGGGGCGCGGAACTACGCGGACTACTGGACGAAGACTCCGGCCAGGGTCTTCTTGCCGCGTCGGAGCACCGCGACGCCACCGGGCAGAACGGCGTTCTCGATCGTCTCGGCCTCATCGGTGACCTTCACGTTGTTCAGGTAGACGCCGCCCTGCCCGATGGCACGGCGGGCCTCGCTCAGGCTCGCCGTGAGCCCGGTGTCCACGAGCAACTGCACGACTGTGGCGTGCGGGGCCGTCGTCGTGTTGGGGAGTTCACGCAGCGCGGCCTCGAGGGTGGCCTCGTCGAGGTCGGCCAGCTCACCCTGCCCGAAGAGGGCGTGGGCGGCCTGGATCGCCGCCTCCGTAGCCGGTCGGCCGTGCACGAGCCCCGTCACGGCGACCGCGAGGGTGCGCTGGGCGAGACGCTTGAACGGTTCGGTCGCCACCGCCTCCTCGAGCTCCTCGATTTCGGCCCTGGCGAGGAACGTGAACACCTTCAGGCGCGAGATCACGTCGGAGTCCTCGGTGTTGAGCCAGAACTGGTAGAACGCATACGGGCTGGTGAGAGTGGGGTCGAGCCAGACGGCGTTGCCCTCGCTCTTGCCGAACTTCGTGCCGTCGGTGTTGGTGATGAGCGGGGTGCCGATGGCATGCACGCTCTCCCCCTCGGCCTTGCGGATGAGATCGGTGCCGCTGGTGAGGTTGCCCCATTGGTCGCTCCCGCCGGTCTGCAGCACGCATCCATAGCTGCGGTACAGCTCGAGGAAATCCAGCCCCTGGAGCACCTGGTAGCTGAACTCGGTGTAGCTGATTCCGGCATCAGAGTTGAGCCGGGCGCTCACGGCATCCTTCTTGAGCATGCTGCCCACCCGGTAGTACTTGCCGATCTCGCGGAGGAAGTCGATCGCGCTCATCGGCGCGGTCCAGTCGAGGTTGTTCACCATGGTGACGGCGTTGTCGCCCTCGCCACTGAGGAAACGGGAGACCTGGGCCTGGAGGTAGCCGACCCACTGGGCAACGACATCCTTCGTGTTCAGGGTGCGTTCCGCCGTCGGTCGCGGGTCGCCGATCAGGCCGGTCGAACCACCGACCAGGCCGAGCGGGCGATGCCCGGCGAGCTGAAGGCGGCGCATGAGCAGGATCTGCACGAGGTTGCCGAGGTGCAGGCTGGGCGCCGTCGGGTCGAAGCCGCAATAGAAGGTTATCGGATCCCCGGCCAGCAACTCGTGGAGTTCGGTCGGATCGGTGGAGACGTGAACGAGGCCTCGCCAGGAGATCTCCTCCCAGACGTCGTCGAAGGTGGGATCGTTGGCCTGTTGGGCGAGGATGGCGGGGTCTGACACGGGTCCAGATTACCAGCGTGCCGGGACGACCTGGGAGACACTCCCCAACCTTGATTGTCGAATATTAAGCCTATGTGCTAACTTGTGCTATATTCATGCTCCAAGCTTAATATGACTTCAGTGTGGAGGAGTGCTTGTGTTCGTGATCACCGCTGACCAGATCGACAGCCGCAACGACCGTGACCGGGCCGGGGAGATGATCGCCGCCCTGACGGCGCAATTCGGCGACGTCTTCACCCTGCCGCCCGACCAGACGGCCGGCGACGAGATCCAGATGCTGCTGACGGATGCCCGCATCGCCCTTGATCTCGTCCTGACCCTTCACCGCTCCGAACACTGGAGCACCGGTCTCGGCATCGGCACGGTGCGCACTCCCCTGCCCGACTCGGCCCGCCAGGCGTCCGGCCCCGCGTTCGTCAGCGCGCGAGACGCGGTGACCCGGGCCAAGAAAGCGGAGACCCGCTTCGCGCTCACCGCCGAGCCCGTCGAACCGGCCGAAACGGCCGAAACGGCCGAAACGGCCGACCCCGTCGAAACAGCCGAAGCATCCGAACCCTCAGAACCTTCAGAAGCCTCAGAAGCATCCGGCGGCACCGGCGCGAGGGCGCACCGTCCGGTGCTCGCCGCCGACGAGGTCGAGGCACTCCTCGCGACATTCCTGCTGCTGCGTCAGCGCCGAACCTCGGAGGGCTGGGCCGCGGTCGACCTGCTGGAGACCGGGCTGAGCCAGGTCGACATCGCCGCCCGATTGGACATCTCAGCGGCGGCGGTCAGCCAACGCCTTCGCAGCGCGCTCTGGAAGGTCGACCAGGCGGCACGCCCGGCACTCGTTAGGCTGCTGGAGGACCTCGACAACGCGACGACAGGAACAGGACCCTCGACATGAATTTCCAGGCTTTTCAGATTCTGGCTTATCTGTACTGGCTCCTGCTCTTTCTCGTCACGACGGGGTCGCTGATTCTGGCCGTGCTCGCGTTCAAGCACAAGAAGCAGCAATACGCCATCGCGGCGGCCGGGGCACTCGCCGCGGCGCTGGTCATCGCCGCGGTGCCCGCCCCGGCCGGGTCCGGCTCGTTCGGCATCGTCCTGGGGATGGTGGCCCTGGCCCTCTCCGTTGTGGGCGGCGGCCCGATGGCCGTTCTGGCACTCCGGCTGGCCACGAACAATTCGGTCCAGCCCGGCGCACACGGCGGCATCCTCGTTCGCGACGGCGAACCCGCGACGGCGGCGGATCCGACGGTTGCCGGCGGAACCGTGCACGAGGTGCTGCGCGGTGGCCTGATGATCGGAATTCTCGAACGCTTCGCCGTGGCCGGCGCGATCCTGGCCGGTTTCCCCGAGGCGATCGCCGTGGTCGTGGCGATCAAGGGCGTCGGGCGCTTCACCGAACTGGCCGCGGCCGAGGCCCGGGAGCGATTCATCATCGGAACATTCGCCAGCCTGATCTGGGCGTGCTCCTGCGCGGCCCTGGTGCGGCTCGCCATCGCCTAGCTGCGTCGCCCGGCTGCGTCGCATAGCGCAAAGATATCGCTCGCGGCCCGCGCTACGGAAGCAGGCGCGCGGTAGAACGCGGGCCGCGAGGCGAAAGGCGGGCCGCGAGACCATAGGTGCGCACGGGGTGCGGGAGGGGAGCGGGCGGGGCGCGCACGCTGGGCGCGGGTCAGGGCAGCTTCGGATGCCGTCGGTAGGGCGACACGGACGGCTCGCCCGGCAGCCAGAACCGCCATGGGTACTCGGCTCCCCCGCCTGCCCCGCCCACCCCGGTGCGCGGCCCGGTCAGGAACTCGACCGGTCGGCCGGCATCGGGCAGGGTGAGGTCGAACGGCGCCTCGGCGAGGTCGGCTCCGTTCTCGGCGAGGCTGATGCCGAGCGCGAGCGTGAGTCTCGCCGGGCCCCGGGCGAGGTCCCGGTCACTCTTCGCCGTCGGGCGACGCTGCCGGGCCTCCGCCGCGCCGGCGACGATCTCCCCACCGCGCAGGAGCACGGCGGAGGCGTCCCCCTCCGGCGAGCAGACCACGTTGGCACAGACGTGCATGCCGTAACTGAAGTAGGCGTAGAGGTGCCCGGGCGCACCGAACATCGCTGCGTTGCGCGGGGTGCGCCCACGGAACGCGTGCGAACCGGGGTCGGTTCCGTTGCCGAGATACGCCTCCACCTCGGTGATGCGCAGCGACACTCCGTCCCGGCTGAGCACCGCGCCGAGCAGGAGCGGCGCCACCTCAAGGGCGGGCCGCTCCAGCAGGCGACGGACGAAGGTCACACCTGGAGGGCGAGACTGAGCGCGCGCACCCGCGCCACCAGCACGGCGCGCTGCTCGGCGACGCGCACGGGCGCGGTGCCGGCCTGCCCGTCGCGACGGTTCACCGACCCCTGGATGCTGAGCACCTCTCGCACGTCGGGGGTGAGGTGCTCGGAGATGGTGAGCAGGGCCGCATCGTCGACCTCGTGCAGGTCGAGCTCGTGCGCTTCGGCGAACTTGACCAGCAACCCGGTGATCTCGTGGGCGTCCCGGAAGCTGACGTGCTGCTTGACCAGCCACTCGGCGACGTCGGTGGCCAGGGAGAACCCGGCCGGCGCGAGCTCGGCCATCCGCTCGGTGTGGAAGGTCAGGGTGGCGATCATGCCGCTGAACGCGGGCAGGAGCACCTCGAGCGTCTCGATCGAGTCGAAGACGGGCTCCTTGTCCTCCTGCAGGTCCCGGTTGTACGCCAGCGGGAGGCCCTTGAGGGTGGTGAGCAGTCCGGTCAGGTTGCCGATCAGGCGACCCGACTTGCCTCGCGCAAGCTCGGCGATGTCGGGGTTCTTCTTCTGCGGCATGATCGACGACCCGGTCGAGTAGCCGTCATCGAGGGTGACGAAACCGAACTCCCGCGTGTTCCAGAGGATGATCTCCTCGGCCAGGCGGGACACGTCGATGCCGATCTGCGCGGTGATGAACGCGAACTCGGCGACGAGGTCGCGGCTGGCGGTGCCGTCGATCGAGTTCTCCACCACGGCACCGAAGCCGAGGTCGGTGGCCACGAGCCGGGCGTCGAGACCGAGGGTGTTCCCGGCCAGGGCGCCGGAACCATAGGGCGAGAAGTCCGCCCGTTTGTTCCAGTCTGTAAAGCGTTCGAGGTCGCGCACGAGCGGCCAGCAGTGCGCGAACAGGTGGTGCGCGAGCAGCACCGGCTGGGCGTGCTGAAGGTGGGTGCGCCCGGGCATGATCGCGTGCTCGTTCGCCTCGGCCTGCGACGCGAGCGCGTCGATGAGGTCGATCAGATGGGCGGAGATCGCGACCGACTTGTCACGCAGCAGCATCCGCACGAGCGTGGCCACCTGGTCGTTGCGGCTTCGGCCGGCGCGCAGCTTGCCGCCGAGTTCGACGCCGATGATGTCGATCAGGCCGCGCTCGAGCGCCGAGTGCACGTCCTCGTCGGCTTCGGCCGGCCGGTACCGGCCGGTCGCGACGAGGTCCGCGAGCGTGTCGAGACCGGCGACCATTTTCGTCAGCTCGTCCGCGGTGAGGTAGCCGGCCGCCGCGAGGGCGCGCGCGTGCGCCTTCGATCCGCGGATGTCATAGGGGGCCAACGGCCAGTCGAACTGGGTCGACTTGCTCAGCTTCGCCAGTTCGGGCGAGGGGCCGCCGGCGAATCGGCCGCCCCACAGGGCGCCCGCCTTGCCCGCTCGGTTCGTGTTCTCGTCGGCAGCCACGCGCGTCCCCTACTTGCCTGCGAGGTCGCGGCGGGCCGAGATCTTGCTCGGCAGCGACCACAGCTCGATGAAACCCTTGGCCATGGACTGATCGAAGGTGTCGCCCGTGTCATAGGTGGCGAGGTTGAAGTCGTAGAGGCTCTGGGGGGACGTGCGCCCGGTGACGACGGCCGTGCCGGCGTGCAGCTTGAGACGGATGTCGCCGGTCACGTGCTTCTGCGTCTCGTCGATGAAGACGTCGAGCGCCCGCTTGAGGCCGGAGAACCAGAGGCCGTCGTAGACGAGCTCGGCCCACTTGGACTCGACGCCGCGCTTGTAGCGGGCCAGGTCGCGTTCGACCGTCATGTTTTCGAGTTCTTCGTGTGCGGCGATCAGGGCGATGCCCGCGGGGGCCTCGTAGACCTCGCGGCTCTTGATGCCGACGAGGCGGTCCTCGACGATGTCGATGCGGCCGACGCCCTGGTTGCCGGCGTGCATGTTCATCAGTTCGATGGCCTGCAGCGGGGTGACGGGGACGCCGTCGATGGCGACCGGGACACCCTGGTCGAAACTGATGATGACCTCGGTGGGCTCGCGCGTGACGGCGGGGTCCTGGGTGTACGTGTAGAGGTCTTCGATCGGGGCGTTCCACGGGTCTTCGAGGAAGCCGGTCTCGACCGCGCGGCCGTAGACATTCTGGTCGATCGAGTATGGGCTCTTCTTCGACTGCGCGATTGGCAGGTTGTGCAAGGCCGCGTATTCGATGGCTTTGTCGCGGGTCAGCGCGAAGTCGCGAACGGGTGCCAGGGAGGTCAGCTCGGGTGCGAGGGCGGCGACGGCCGCTTCGAAGCGCACCTGGTCGTTGCCCTTGCCGGTGCAGCCGTGCGCCACGCTGTTCGCGCCGAGTTCCTTCGCGGTCGAGGCGAGGTACTTCGCGATGAGCGGGCGGCTGAGCGCGGAGACCAACGGGTAGCGCTTCTGGTAGAGGGCGTTGGCCTTGAGGGCCGGCACGACGTAGTCGCTGGCGAACTCGTCCTTGGCGTCGACGACGATCGATTCGACGGCGCCGCAGTCGAGCGCACGCTGGCGGATCACGTCCATGTCTTCGCCGCTCTGTCCGACGTCGATGGCGAGGGCAACGACCTCCTTGCCGGTCGCATCCTTCAGCCAGCCGATACCAACCGAGGTGTCAAGTCCACCGGAGTATGCGAGCACAACACGTTCAGCCATGGTTCTCCCTAAAGATTGTTCAGTTTCAAGTTTACGGTCCCGGCGAAAGGCCGGGGCGGGTTCCGGTCGAGGGGCCCGTCACGACGGGCGGTCTCCACCGGGGGTGGTCAGTGGGCGGCGTTCTGCCGGAGGAGCCAGACGAGCAGTGCCTTCTGGGCGTGCAGCCGATTCTCCGCCTCGTCCCAGATGATGCTCTGCGGTCCGTCGATGACCTCGGCGGTCACCTCGAATCCGCGGTCGGCGGGCAGGCAGTGCAGGAAATGCGCGCCCGGTCGGGCGAGCGCGAGGAGGTCGGTGTCGACCCGGTAGGCGCCGAGGGTGGAAAGACGCTCGGCCTTCTCCTCCTCCTTGCCCATCGACACCCAGGTGTCGGTGATGACCACGTCCACCCCGGACACGGCCTCGGCCGGGTCGGTGAAGAGCGCGATGGAGCCGCCGGTGCGCTCGGCGATGGCCTCGGCATCCGCCACCACCTGCGCGTTCGGCGTATAGCCGGCCGGCGAGGCGATGCGCACGTGCATGCCGGCGGTGGCCCCGGCGAGGAGGTAGGACTGGGCCATGTTGCAGGCGCCGTCGCCGAGGAAGGCGAGGGTCTGGCCGGCCAGGTCACCACGGTGCTCGCGGATGGTGAGCAGGTCGGCGAGCAGCTGGCACGGGTGGAAGTCGTCGGAGAGCGCGTTGACGACGGGGACCGTGGTGCCCAGGGCCATCTCTTCGAGGCCGGCCTGGCCGTAGGTGCGCCAGACGATCGCGGCGACCTGGCGCTCGAGCACCCGGGCCGTGTCGGAGGCGGTCTCCTTGCCGCCGAGCTGGCTGCTAGCCGTGGTGATGATCAGCGGGCTGCCGCCGAGGTCGGCGATTCCCACCGCGAAGGAGACCCGGGTTCGAGTCGAGGATTTGTCGAAGATCACGGCGACCGTCTGCGGGCCGGCGAGCGGTTTGACCGCGAATCGGTCTCGCTTGAGCACCAGTGCCAGGTCGAGGATCTCGGCCTGTTCGGCCGGTGAGAGGTCGTCGTCGCGCAGGAAATGGCGGGTCACGTGGGTCACTTTCGGTGGATTGCGGGATTGAACAACTCTAGAGGCTGGCCAGGGCGCGGCCGAAACGGTGCTCGAAATCGGCCAGTTCGTCGTCGCCGATGATGAGCGGCGGAGCCAGTCGGATGGTCGATTCGTTGGCGGCGTTCACGATCAGTCCCTCGGCCAGAGCGGCGGCCGCGAGCGGGAGGGCGACCGGTTCGGTCAGGCCGATGCCGAGCAGGAGTCCGCGGCCGCGCACTTCAGTGATGTGCGGCGAGGCGAATCCGTCGATGATCTCCCGCAGCTGGCCGCCGCGCCGGGCGGCATTGGCGACGAGCCCGTCGCGTTCGATCACGCCGAGCACGGCGTTGGCGGTGGCGGTGACGAGGGGGTTGCCGCCGTAGGTCGAGCCGTGCTGGCCACGGCTGAAGAGCTCGGAGGTCGCCCCGTAGGTGACGAGGGCGCCGATCGGCAGGCCGCCGCCGATGCCCTTGGCGATGGTGATCGCGTCAGGGGTGATCCCGTCGTGCTGGAACGCCCACCACTGGCCGGTGCGGCCGGCACCGGTCTGCACCTCGTCGATGATGAGGAGCACCCCGTGCCGGGTGCAGAGTTCGCGGGCTCGGCGGAGGAAACCCTCTGGCAGGTCGATGACCCCAGCCTCCCCCTTGACCGGTTCGAGGAACAGGGCCGCGACGGTGGAGTCGAGGGTTGCCTCGAGCGCCTCGATGGTGGTGTGGATGTGCTCGACGCCGCCGGGCACGGGCAGGAAGGCCTCGCGCATAGCGGGCTTGCCGGACAGCGCGAGTGCCCCCATCGTGCGACCGTGGAACGACTCATGCAGGGAGAGGATGCGGGTGCGCTTTCCGCCACTCGTGTTGAGCCGGGCCAGCTTGAAGGCGGCCTCGTTGGCCTCGGCGCCGGAATTGCAGAAGTAGACCCGACCGGACTCGCCGGCACCGGTGATGCGCTTGAGGCGCTCGGCCAGTTCCAGCTGCGGCGGGGAGGAGAAGTAGTTGGAGACGTGGGCGACCCGGCCGACCTGGTCGGTGACCGCGGCGACGAGGTCGGGATGCGCGTGGCCGAGGGAATTCACGGCGATGCCGGCGAGGAAGTCGAGGTACTTCTTGCCCTTCTCGTCCCAGACATAGCAGCCTTCACCGCGCACGAGCATGGCCAGCGGGGTGGCCAGGGTGCGCATCATGGCCGCGCCGAAACGCTCCTGCCAGTGCTCGGTGCCCGGGGTCTGCTCGGTCGGGGCCGGCTCGGTCGGGGTGTGCTGGGTTGTGGGCGTCATGCTTTGATTCGTTGTCCCTGGGTCGGTGGTGCCTGGGTCGGTGGTGCCTGGGTCGGTGGTGGCGGATGCGCCGCCGTGACCTGTCACGCGGGGACCACCTCGGTGCCGATCCCGCTGCCGGTGAAGACCTCGAGCAGGATCGAGTGCGGAACACGTCCGTCGATGATCGCCGCCTTCGCGACGCCGCCGTCGACCGCGTCGAGGCAGGCCGTCATCTTCGGGATCATGCCCGATTCGAGGTCGGGCAGGAGTCGGCGCAGGTGGTCGACGTCGATCACGGAGACGAGTGAGTCCCGGTTGGGCCAGTCGCTGTAGAGTCCGGCAACATCGGTGAGGATCACGAGCTTCGCTGCCTTCAGGGCGATGGCCAGTGCCGCGGCGGCCGCGTCGGCGTTGATGTTCAGGGACTGACCGGGGACATCCGTGTCGGGTGCGATCGAAGAGACGACGGGGATGCGGCCGGCGGCGAGCTGGGCAAGCACCGCCTCGGGGTCGACGCCGATGACGTCGCCGACGAGGCCGAGGTCCACCTCTTCGCCGTTGATCACGGTGCCGCGACGGCGGCCCTGGAACAGGCCGGCGTCTTCGCCCGACAGCCCGGCCGACAGCGGTCCGTGCTCGTTGATCCGGCTGACCAGCTCACGGTTGATCTGCCCGGTGAGCACCATCCGCACGACATCCATGGCCTCCGGCGTGGTCACCCGGTAGCCGCCGCGGAACTCGCTCTCGATGCCGAGGCGGTCGAGCATCGCGGAGATCTGCGGGCCGCCGCCGTGCACGACGACGGGACGGAGGCCGGCGTAGCGCAGGTAGACCATGTCCTCGGCGAAGGCGCGCTGCAGCTCCTCGTTGACCATGGCGTTGCCGCCGAACTTGACCACGATGATCTGGTCGTGGAACCGCTTGAGCCACGGCAGGGATTCGATCAGGGTCGCGGCCTTGACGGTCGCCTCGGCCCGGCTGTTGGAGTCGGGGTCGCGCGGGTCGGAGAAGGCCGGGGTCGACGGGATCAACTCGAGTACGCGCTGTTCTCTTCGACGTAGGCGTGGGTGAGGTCGTTGGTCCAGATCGTGGCCGTCGCCAGGCCCGCGTGCAGGTCGATCAGCACGGTGACCGCCCGGGGGGTGAGGTCCACCAGTTCGCGGGGCTGGTCGGGTTCCCCCGCCGTGCAGACCTGCACGCCGTTGATCGCGACGTCGATTCCATAGGGGTCGAAGACGGCCTGGGTGGTGCCGACCGCGGCGAGCACCCGGCCCCAGTTCGGGTCGTTGCCGAAGATGGCCGTCTTGAACAGGTTGCTCCGAGACACGGCCCGGGCGACGACGACGGCGTCGAGCTCCGAGTCGGCGCCCTGCACGACGATCGCCACGTCGTGGGCCGAACCCTCGGCATCGGCCTGCAGCTGCAGGGTGAGGTCCTGGCAGACGGCGGTGAGCGCATCCGCGAACTCGACCGGGTCGGCGGCGACGCCGCTCGCCCCCGAACCGAGGAGGGTGACGGTGTCGTTGGTGGACATGCAGCCGTCGGAGTCGAGCCGGTCGAAGGTGATCCGGGTGGCCTGGCGGAGGGCGGTGTCGAGCTGGCCGGAGTCGAGCACCGCGTCGGTGGTGAGCACCACGAGCATCGTCGCCAGGCCGGGCGCGAGCATCCCGGCGCCCTTGGCCATGCCGCCGATGGTCCAGCCGGCGGTAGACACCTGCACGGACTGCTTGGGCGTCGTGTCCGTGGTCATGATGGCGCGGGCCGCGGCGAGGCCGGCGTCGGCGGATGCCGCGGTGTCGGCGCGCAGGGCCACCGAGGCGTCCCAGACTCCCGCGGTGAGCTTGCCCAGGTCGAGTTGTTCGCCGATCAGGCCCGTGGAGCAGACGAGCACCTCCCCGGCGGCGATCTCGAGTCGGTCGGCGACGGCCTCCGCGGTGGCGTGCGTGGTTTGGAACCCGGTGCTGCCCGTGTAGCAGTTGGCACCGCCCGAGTTGAGCACGACCGCGCGGACGACGCCGCCGCGCATCACCTGTTCGCTCCAGAGGATCGGGTTGGCTTTGCAGCGGTTGGTGGTGAAGACGGTGGCGGCGCTCGTGAGCGGGCCGAGGTTGCGCACCACGGCGAGGTCGAGTCCGCCGGAATTCTTCAGGCCTGCGGTGACTCCGGCTGCGGTGAATCCGGCGGGGGCTGTGACGCTCACGGGGCGACTCCATTTGTGCTCAGGCCGAGGGTCTCCGGGAGGCCCAGGGCGATGTTGGCGGACTGGATGGCGGCGCCGGCGGTGCCCTTGGCAAGGTTGTCGACGGCGGTCACGGTGACCACGCGGCCGACGGCGCGGTCGATGGCGAGCCCGATCAGCGCCGTGTTGGCACCGAGGACGTCGCTGGTGCGGGGGAATCGGCCCTCGGGGAGCAGGTGCACGAACGGTTCGTCGGCGTAGGCGCTCTCCCAGGCGGCGCGCACGGCGGCGTCCGAGGTGCCGGGGACGAGCCGCGCGGTCGCAGTGCAGAGGATGCCACGCGACATCGGCACGATCACGGGGGTGAAGGAGATGGTGGGGTTCTCGGCGCCGGCCCAGGTCAGGCTCTGCTGGATCTCGGGGATGTGCCGGTGCACCCCGCCGACCGCGTAGGGATTGGCCGAACCGAGGATCTCCGCGGCGAGGTTGGGCAGTTTGAGGCTCTTGCCGGCGCCGGACGGGCCGACCGCGAGCACGGCGACGAGGTCTGCCGCCTCGATCACGCCGGAACGGATGCCGGGGGCGATCGCCAGGGCGACGGTGCTTGCGTTGCAGCCGGGCGCGGCGATCCGGCGCGCGCCGACCAGTCGGGAGCGCTGCTTGCCACCGTCGACCGGCAGTTCGGGCACCCCGTAGGCCCAGGCGCCGTAGTACTCGCCGCCGTAGAACGCGGCCCAGTCGGTCTCGCTCTCCAACCGGTGGTCGGCACCGCAGTCGACGACGAGCGTCTCGGGCGGGAGGGAGGCCGTCAGTGCGCCGGATGCCCCGTGCGGCAGGGCGAGGAAGACCACGTCATGCCCGGCGAGGGTCTCGGAAGTCGTGTCCACCAGGGTGAGGCCGGCCAGGGACCGCAGGTGCGGCTGCACGTCGATCAGACGCTGACCGGCGTTGCTGTGCGCGGTGACCGTGCGCACCTCGAATTCGGGATGCGCGGCCAGGAGCCGAAGCAATTCCCCGCCCGCGTAGCCGCTCGCACCCGCAACCGCCACCGAAAAAGCCATGGGTCAAACTTAGCGCGCCGCCGCGCACCGCCGAGAATCCGCGTCGACGCAGTTTTCTTGCGCGTCGGGCGGCGCGGGGGCGGGATCGGGCGTTCCGGGACCGGGCGACCGGGTGCCGGCACCGGGAGTTCGGCCGCCTGGGCCCGGCTCCGATCAGGTCTCGGAGCCGGGCGTTCGAGCTACTCCCGGAGGGTCGCGCCGAAGCGGGCGGCGGCGACGGCCACGCCGGCCAGCTTGGCGTCGCTGGCCTCGGCGGCGGTCAGGGTGCGGTCGGTGGAGCGGAACCGCAGCGCGAAGGTGAGCGATTTGCGGCCGGACGGGATGCCTGCGCCACGGTAGTCGTCGACCAGTTCGGCGCGGTCAAGCAGCTCTCCGGAGCCCTCGATCACGGCGGTGAGCACCTCCCCGGCCGGCACGACGGTGTCGACTACCAGGGACAGGTCCTGGGTGGCGGCGGGCATGGTGCGGATCGGGGCGGCGTGGAGTTCGACGCCGGCGCGGTCGAAGACCAGGCTGAGGTCGATCTCGGCGACCGCGACGACCGCGGGCAGGTCGAAGGTGCGGGCGACGGCGGGGAGCAGTTCGCCGGCGTAGCCGACCGAGGTGGCTCCGGCATCCGTCGTCACGAACAGTTCCGCGGTGCGCCCGGGGTGCATGGCCTGGTGGGAGCCCTGGCGAACCTGGATGGCGACCCCGGTGGCGAGGGCCACCTGCTGCACGGCGGCGAGGGCGTCCTCCCAGCCGGCGGCCACGGCCGGGCGGCCCGGCTGCTGGCGGATGGCGTTGCCCGTGAACACGACGCCGACGAAGAAGGGCTGCGGCGGTATGCCCGCGTTCAGTTCTCGCTCGAGGGCGGCGCTGGGGCGCACGGCGCCGGGGGGCACGACGCTGCTGCCGTAGCTGACCCCGGCGACGGGCCGGAAGACCTGACCCTGTTCGAAGACCGCGAGATCGGTGAGGCCGCGGGACCGGTTGCGGTGGGCGATCTGGAGCAGCCCGGGCAGCATGGAGGTGCGCAGGAACGGCGCCTCGCCGTCGAGTGGGTTCGCAACCCGCATCTGCGGCACGGTCGGGCCGACCGGGGCGCCGAAGAGGTCGTTGGCCTTCTCGGCGACGAACGGGTACGCGAGCACCTCCGTGTTTCCGGCGGCCGCGAGGGTCTGGGCGACCTGGCGCCGCAGCTGCTGGGTGCGGGTGAGGCCGCGTCCGGGCGGTGCGACCGGCAGCACCGAGGGAATGCGGTCGTAGCCGACGATGCGGGCGACCTCCTCGGCCAGGGTCCACTTGTCGGTCAGGTCGGGGCGCCAGCTCGGCGCGGTGACGGAGAGCCCGCCCTCGGTCTCCTCGAGCGAGGCGCCGATCTCGGCCAGCGAGGTGCGCACCTCGTCGCGGGTGTAGTCGAGTCCGATCAGCCCGGAGATGAACCCGGTCGGAAGGAAGATCGGCTGCGCGGCGGGGGTGGCGTCGTGCAGGGAGCCGAGGTCGTCGGCCACTCCCCCGGCGAGTTCGACCAACAACTGCACGACGCGGGCGGCGGCCACGGCGGCCACGGCGGGGTCAACCCCGCGCTCGAATCGCTTGGACGCCTCGCTGGGCAGCTTGTGCCGGCGGGCCGTGCGTGCGATCGACACCGGGTCGAAGTTCGCGGCCTCGACGAGCACATTGGTGGTGCCGGAGCCGATCTCGGTGGTCTGACCGCCCATCACCCCGGCCAGGCCTATCGGCCCGGATTCGTCGGTGATCAGGAGGTCTTCTCCGCTGAGGGTGCGGGTGACATCGTCGAGGGTGGTGAGCTTCTCGCCCTTGCCGGCGCGGCGCACGGTGATGCCACCGGACAGCTCGTCGAGGTCGTAGGCGTGGATGGGCTGCCCGAGTTCGATCATCACGTAGTTGGTCACGTCGACGATCAGGGAGATCGAGCGGATGCCGGCCAGCTTCAGCCGGGCGATCAGCCAGGCCGGGGACGGCCGGGTCGGGTCGACGCCGCGCACGGCACGGGTGACGAAGACGCTGGCACCGATCTTGTCGCGAATCGGCGCCTGGTCGTCGATGGTCACGAGGAATTCGATCGAGGACGGGGCGGGGACCACGGCGAGAGCCGGGTCGCGGAAGGTCGCCCCGGTGGCGTGCGCGTATTCCCGGGCGACGCCGCGGATCGAGAACGCGTAGCCGCGGTCGGGGGTGACGTTGATCTCCACGGCGCTGTCGTCGAGGCCGAGGAGGCCGAGGGCATCCGTGCCGACGGGGGCGTCGAGGCCGAGGGCTGCGAGGCGAAGGATGCCGTCGTGTTCGTCGCCGAGGCCGAGTTCGCGGGCCGAGGCGATCATTCCGTCGGAGACGTGTCCGTAGGTCTTGCGGGGTGCGATCGGGAACGGGCCGGGAAGGACGGAGCCGGGCAGGGTCACGACGACCTTGTCGCCGACGCCGAAGTTGTGGGCACCGCAGACAATCCCCCGAATATCGTCGACGTTCGATTTATCGGTTGTCGAGCTCGTCGAGACACGCACCTGGCACCAGTTGATGGTCTTGCCGTTGGTCTGGGCCTCCGGTTCGATCGAGAGCACCTCGCCGACGACGATGGGGCCGGTCAGGTCGAAGCGGTGGATCTCTTCTTCCTCGAGGCCCACGCTGACGAGGGCGGCGTGTACGTCTTCGGGGGTGGTGCCGGGTGCGAGGTCGACGAATTCGCCGAGCCAGCTCAGTGGTACGCGCATCAGACGGTCATCCCGTACTGCTGGCTGAACCGGACGTCGCCTTCGACCATGTCGTGCATATCCTTCACATCATTTCGGAACATCAGTGCCCGTTCGACGCCGACGCCGAACGCGAACCCGGAGTAGACCTCCGGGTCGATCCCGGCTGAGCGGAGCACATTCGCGTTGACCATGCCACAGCCGCCCCACTCGATCCAGCGGGCGCCGTCCTTGAAGGTCGGGTGCCAGAGGTCGAGTTCGGCGCTCGGCTCGGTGAACGGGAAGTAGTTGGGGCGCAGGCGCACCTTCGCCTCGGGGCCGAACATGGCCTTGACGAAGTGGTCGAGGGTGCCGCGCAGGTGCGCCATGGTGAGCCCCTTGTCGATGGCGATGCCCTCGATCTGGTGGAACACGGGCGTGTGGGTGGCGTCGAGTTCGTCGGTGCGGAAGACGCGGCCGGGGGCGACGACGTAGACGGGAAGCTCACGGGAGAGCAGGGCGCGCAGCTGCACCGGGGAGGTGTGGGTGCGGAGCACGAGGTGGGCCTCGGGCGGGTCGACGAAGAAGGTGTCCTGCATGGCGCGGGCGGGGTGGTCCTCGTCGAAGTTGAGGGCATCGAAGTTGAACCATTCGCTTTCCAGCTCCGGTCCTTCGGCGACCTCCCAGCCCATGCCGACGAAGACGTCGGCGACGCGCTCCTGCAGCAGGGAGAGCGGATGCCTCGCCCCGGGCCGCCAGGCGGACGCCGCCGCTGTCACGTCGACGGCTTCGGCGGCGAGCTGGGCGCGAGCCTCAGCCTCACCGATCTCGGTCTCGCGAGTGGTGAGCGCCTGGCCGACGCGGCCCCTGGCCTGGCCGACGAGTTTGCCGGCCGCGGCCTTCTGGTCGCCCGGCACCGTGCGCATGAGCGCGTTGAGGCGGGCCAGCGGGGACGCGTCCCCGGCGTGCTCGGTGCGCACTGCCCGGAGGGCGCTGGAGTCGGCGGCGGTGGAAATGGCGGTGAGCGCGGCGGTGACGGCCGCGCTCACGGCCTCTTCGGAGATTTCGGTGGGATCAGACACAAGGCACAAGTTTAGTGGCCCCGTCGCGGACGACCCTACGGGGCGGATCCGCCGCCCCTGGACTGCTCGCCCAGCGCGGTCGGCATCGCCAGCACGGGGTCGGCGGGCGTTTTCGGCGGGGTGGGAGCGGCCGCTTTCGCCTTGGGGTTGGTGCGGTGGGCGATCACGCGTGCCAGCCAGGAGAGGGAGAGGTTCATGGCCAGGTAGATCGCCAGCACCACCATGAAGAAGGAGAACGCGTAGCGATTGCCGAAGAAGTCGGGCAGGTTCTTCACCCCGACCCGGAGCAGTTCGCTGTAGCCGACCACGAAGGCGAGGGAGGTGTCCTTGAGGAGCACGACGAGCTGGGCGATGATGATCGGCAGCATCTGCCGGAACGCCTGGGGGAACTCGATCCGCATCCGGGTGGAGATCGGGGTCAGGCCGATCGCCAGTCCGGCCTCGCGCTGACCGCGAGGAAGGGACTTGATTCCGGCTCGGAGGGCTTCGCCGATGATCGCTCCGTTGTAGACGGCGAGGGCGGCGACGCCGGCCCAGAACGAGCCGGTCGAGAAGACCAGCAGGATGAACAGCATCATCAGCAGCACGGGCATGCCGCGCACGAATTCGAGCACGACCGTGCTCGGCACCCGGACCATGGCGGAGTCGGAGGCGCGACCGAACGAGAACAGCACGCCGAGCGGAAGTGCGATGGCCGCGGCGACGCCGGCCATCGATAGTGTGGCGAGCACGCCCTGGCCGAGGGAACGCCAGACCTGAACGTCGCTGAAGACGTCCCAGCGGGTCGCATCCCACAGCCCGGGCTGGATCTGGCCGTTGGCGCTGGCCTTCGGGGCGCCCATTGCCAGAACGAGCAGGATCAGCGCGACGATGATGAGGATGACGCCGATGACGGAGATGGCGCGGGAGCGCATCCGGGCCTTGGGGCCGGGGGCGTCGTAGAGAACGGAGAGACTCATCGGAGCACCGCGACCTTCTTCTCGACCCGGCCGGCTATCAGGCCGAGGGTGATGGTGATCAACAGGTAGAAGGCGGCGACGGCGAGCAGGATGGCGATCACCTGATCGCCGCGATCGTTGGTTACCTTGCGGGCCGCGCCGAAGAGTTCGAAGACGAAGAACGCACCGGCGACGGAGGTGTTCTTGGTCAGGGCGATGAAGACGTTGATCAGCGGCGGGATGACCATCCGGATGGCCTGCGGCATGATCACGAAGGTGAGGCTCTGGCCGAAGGTGAGGCCCACGCTTCGGGCGGCCTCGGCCTGTCCGACGGCCACGCCGTTCACGCCGGCCCGGAGGGCCTCGGCCACGAAGGGCGAGGTATAGACGGTGAGGCCGATGACGGCCAGGGTGAAGTAGCCGGGCGCGAACTGGAGGTACGGGAGCAGGAAGGCGCAGAAGAAGAGCACGAGGGTGAGCGGGGTGTTGCGGACGATCTCCGTGTACACGGTGGCGAATCCCCGGAAGGATGAAACCGGGGAGATGCGCAGCGCGGCGATGATGACCCCGAGTATGAGCGCTCCGACGCCGGCCAGGCCGAGCAGTCCCAACGTGTTCCTGAAACCGTCGAAGAACACGGGTAGGTTCTCAGTGATGGCGTCCACGGCTCACCTCCTTCATGTCTAGCGGCATGGTCACGTGCATTGTGCGCGTGGAGCCGTTGCCGATCGGGGTGGCTCGGCCTTGCCGGCCCGGGCCACCCCGATCAGCGGGTAGTGCTTATTCAGATGTTCGGTGTATCAGTAGCGGTCGACGGCCGGAGGGGTCGGCGTCTCGAGGACCTTGCCAGCGGTGGACTCCCAGGCGGCAGCCCAGGTCCCGTCGGCGTAGGACTCTTCGAGGGTGTCGTTGATGAACGTGCGGAAATCGGTGTCGTCCTTCATGAGCCCGATGCCGTACGGCTCTTTGGTGAACGGCTTGTCCACGACCTCGAACTGACCCGCGTTCTGGTCGGCGAGGCCGGCCAGGATGACGTTGTCGGTGGTGACCGCAGCGACCTCGCCGCTACGCAGCGGGCCGAGGCAGTTGGAGTAGGTGTCCGTGGCGATGATGTCGGTCGTGTACGCCGCGATGTTCTTCTCCGAAGTGGAACCACTGACCGTGCAGACCTTCTTGCCGGCGAGGTCTTCCGGACCGGTGATCTTGTCCGGGTTGCCCGCGAGAACGAGCAGATCCTGACCGGCCTGGTAGTACGGTCCGGCGAAGTCGACAACTTCCTTGCGCTTGTCGTTGATGGTGTACGTCGCCACGACCATGTCGACCTGACCGTTCTGGATGAAAGGCTCTCGGTTGGCGGAGACGGTTTCGACCCACTTGATGTTGTCCGCCGAGATGCCGAGCTTGCCGGCGATCAGCTTTCCGATTTCGACGTCGAAGCCGACCGGGGTGCCGTCCGGGCCTTTGAGGCCGAAGAGCGGCTGGTCGAACTTCGTGCCGATGGTGATGGAGCCGGCGTCGGCCAGCTTCGCCATGGTCGTGCCTGCTGCGAATTCAGGTGCCGATGCGACGGGAGCCGAGGTCGGTGAACCCGCGCCAGAGTCGGTGCAGGCGCTGAGCGCGAACACGCTCGCGAGGGCAAGGGCTGAGATCGCAAGACGTTTGGTGAAAGTCATGTTTCCTCCGGGTTGCTGTGTGTTCCGGCCCACCGGTCAGTGGGCAAGTATCTTCGAGAGGAAATCTTTCGCTCTCGTGCTCTGGGGGTCGGTGAAGAACTTCTCCGGGGTCGTCTCCTCGACGATTTCGCCTTCGGCCATGAAGATCACCCGATCGGCGGCGCGTCGCGCGAAGCCCATCTCATGGGTGACGACGATCATGGTCATCCCGTCATTGGCGAGGTCGATCATGACCTCGAGAACCTCGTTGATCATCTCGGGGTCGAGCGCGCTCGTCGGCTCGTCGAGGAGGATCAGCTTGGGGGTCATCGCCAGGGCGCGTGCGATCGCGACGCGCTGCTGCTGGCCGCCGGAGAGCTGAGCCGGCATCTTCTGAGCCTGGTTGGCCACCCCGACACGCTCGAGGAGGGCCATCGCCTTTTCCTCGGCGGCGGCCTTGGACATGCCGCGCACCTTGATCGGCCCGAGCGTCACGTTGTCGAGCACGGTCTTGTGCGCGAACAGGTTGAACGCCTGGAATACCATGCCAACGTCGGCGCGCAGCTGGGCGAGGGCCTTGCCCTCCTCCGGGAGGTGCACACCGTCGATGGTGATGCTGCCCGAGTCGATCGTCTCGAGCCGGTTGATCGCGCGGCAGAGGGTCGACTTGCCTGACCCACTCGGTCCGATGACCACGACGACCTCGCCACGGGTGACGACCGTGTTGATGTTCTTGAGGACGTGCAGTTCACCGAAGTTCTTGTTGACGTCCTTCACGACGACCAGCGGCTCACCTCGACGAACGGTGATGTTGGACGTAGCCGGCGCTGATTCTGTAGGCTCCATCCCCCCAACTTAGGGTAGATTCGCGCCGTGCTGAACCATCCGGCACCGGAGGTTATCGAGCTGTGATGAATCCACCGACCCGATAACGCGCGGGTCAGCTGCGCTGGGCGAACGCGCTTTCGTACAGGCAGACCGAGGCCGCCGTGGCGAGGTTCATCGATTCCGCGTGGCCGTAGATCGGCACCGAAATCGACCGGTCGACCTTGGCCAGGTCGTCGTCGCTGAGCCCGCGCGCCTCGTTGCCGAAGAGCCACGCGGTGGGGGCTACGAGCAGTCCGTCGTTGCGGGCCTCGAGCAGGTCGGTTCCCTTGATGTCGGCGGCGAAAAGCTGCATGCCGGCCTCCCTCGCGCGCTCACGCACGTCTTCGAGGGTCACGCCGACGGCGACGGGAAGGTGGAAGATCGACCCGGTCGATGAGCGCACGACCTTGGGGTTGTAGAGGTCGACGCTGCGACCGGTGAGGATGACCGCATCGGCTCCGGCGGCATCCGCGGCACGGATGATGGTGCCGGCGTTTCCGGGGTCGCGCACCTCTTCGAGAATGGCGATCAGGCGCGGCTCATTGCCGAAAATGTCCTTGACCGACGTGGGGAACTGGTGGCAGACGGCCACGAAACCCTGCGGGGTGACGGTGTCGGCCATGGTCTCGAGCACCTGTTCGGTGACGAATTCCACGTCGACTCCGGCCTGGACGGCGGTGTCGGCGATGTCGGTGTAGCGCTCGAGCGCTGTCGGGGTGGCGTACAGCTCGACGACGAGTTCGGGCCGGTAGGTGAGGGCCTCGACGACGGCCTGCGGGCCCTCGAGCAGGAACAGTCCGGTCTCGGAGCGCGCGGCTCGATTCGCCAGTTTCGCGACAGCCCGCACGCGCGGAGAACGGGGATTATCTAACATACGACCAGCTTACCGGCCCTACTGCCGCCTGCAGGCAGCCGCGCGGGGGCGGCGACTGCTTCGGGGCTCGGGCACGCAAAACGGGAGCGGGCGCTGGGCCCGCTCCCGTGAAGAGTGCGTGTTGCTGGTGTGAAAGCTACGCGTTGACCGCGACCTTCGGTGCCGACGTGTCGGCGGGCAGTGCTGCCTTGGCGCTTGCAACGATGGCCGCGAAGGTGGCGGGCTCGTTGACGGCCAGGTCGGCCAGGATGCGACGGTCGACCTGGATGCCGGCCAGGGCGAGGCCCTGGATGAGGCGGTTGTAGGTCAGGCCGTTGGCGCGGGACGCAGCGTTGATCCGCTGGATCCACAGGCGACGGAAGTCACCCTTGCGTGCACGGCGGTCACGGTAGCTGTACGTGAAGGAGTGAGTCAGCTGCTCCTTGGCCTTGGTGACCAAACGCGAGCGCTGGCCGCGGTAGCCCTTGGCGCGTTCGAGGATGACGCGACGACTCTTGTGGGCGTTTACCGCTCTTTTTACTCTTGCCATTGTTCTGGTTCCTTTAGGGGTACGGGTCTAGCGACCGAGAAGCTTCTTGATGACCTTGATGTCAGCCTTGGCCAGCACCTGGTCCTGGTTGAGGCGAGACTTACGCTGGGTGCTCTTGACCTCGAGGTTGTGTCGCAGGCCGGCCTGCTGCTTCATGATCTTGCCGGAGCCGGTCATCTTGAAGCGCTTCTTCGTCCCGGAGTGGGTCTTCATCTTAGGCATCTTTTTCCTCCAGTTTCGCTGCCTTTTCGGCAACCTTTTCTGCCTTATCGGCAACTTTTTCTGCCCTGTCGGCAGCCTTGTGAGCGTTAGTCTCCGCCTTGGCCTCTGACTTGTTCTTCAGAGGTCCAATGACCATGACCATGTTTCGACCGTCGATCATCGGAGTCGATTCCACGGAACCGAACTCGGCGACATCCTCGGCAAATTTTTGAAGCAGACGTACACCCTGGTCGGGACGGGACTGCTCACGGCCACGGAACAGAATCATGGCCTTGACCTTGTCGCCGGCCTTCAGGAAGCCTTCGGCGCGCTTGCGCTTGGTTTCGTAGTCGTGCTTATCAATCTTGAGACGGAACCGAACCTCTTTGAGGATGGTGTTCGCCTGGTTGCGCCTGGCCTCCTTGGCCTTCTGCGCAGCCTCGTACTTGAACTTGCCGTAGTCCATGATCTTGGCAACGGGCGGCTTGGAGGTGGGCGCGACCTCGACGAGGTCGAGATCTGCTTCCTGTGCAAGGCGCAGCGCAACATCGATGGCCACCACAACCCCGACCTGTTCGCCGTTGGGACCAACGAGACGGACTTCGGGGACGCGAATACGGTCATTTGTACGGGGATCGCTGATGCGTCTCTCCTCTTCTCATGCATCGTGGCTGCAACTGACGACGGATATCGCCCGCAGACGAAGAGAGGAAAATCGCGCATCCGGTTTCGAACAATTTCGTTCGAATTCCAGTTACGACACCCTGTCTACCTTCGCGAACTGGAATCCAGTGCCGCGACGGCGGAGTGTAAACAACCCGGTAACCTTGATGAAGCGGTATGCGCGGGTGGGAGATTATCCACTTTCGTACCGAGATTTGCATCTCGGAGCCCGGACGAGTCTAACAGAGGAATTCAGTGACGAGTAGCAACGAGCAGGAAGCACTTCAAGCCACCCGGGATATCGCCGATGTGGCCGCCGTGGAAATCATCACCACCGCGTCAGTGCACCTGATGAGCGCGGCCGCGGTGAAGGTGGGACTGGCCGACGATCCGGCCGCCCAGACCGACCTCGACGAGGCGCGCAAACTCATCACGGCCCTCGCCGGCCTGATCACCGCTGCGGCCCCGGACATCTCCGACATGCACGCGCGCAGCCTGCGCGACGGCCTGCGTTCCCTGCAGCTCGCCTTCCGAGAGGCCTCGTCGATCCCCGACCCGATCGGCCAGGGCCCGGGCGAGAAGTTCACCGGCCCGGTCAACTAACCACCCCTCCTTCCCCTTCCCCTTCCCCTTCCCCTTCCCCTTCCCCTGTCTCCCCGTTCCCCTCCCTTTCATGCCCCTCCTCTTCGCCGAACTGTGACTTCGGCCCGCTTTTCGGCCGCAATGGGGTACCCAACTCACAGTTCGGCGAGGTGGGTCGGGGATGACGAGGCGGGTCGGGGATGACAGGGTGGAGAACGACGAAAGACGGGCTTCATGGATCTGCAACTGCTGGTGCCTTTTCGGCGGGATGCCCGGGTCGCGCACTTCGCTACCGGACCGCGAAAGGCCGTGTTCTGGGGCACATCCGCTGGGTTTCTCGTTGTCTTCGCGCTCTACTGGAGTGGACTCGTCCCGGACTGGACCCTCTGGCTGGCCTGGTCCATCGACCTGGGGATCTTCACCGTCCTCGGAAATGCGTGGGCAGATCAGGATGCCCTGACATCTCTGGAAGACGACCTCCTCGCCTGACGTCCCCAGGGCCGCATCACGCCGCCGAACTGTGACTTCGGCCCGCTTTTCGGCCGGCAAAGTCATACGGTCGTAGCAACGCTCTGATTCAAGGAGCGTTTCATGGTCAAGTTGTTTCCCCCGAATACCCGTACGGAGTTCCTGGATCTGGTGTGTGGGGGCATGTCGGTTGATCGCGCTGCACGGCGTGTTGGAGCGGCTGGAGCGACCGGGACGAGTTGGTGGTCCCAGTCTGGTCAGATGAGAGTAAATATGGGCCGCGAGGGTGGCCTGTCCGATCCGGCGCCTTCTGTGGAGGGGCCGGGTCGGCTGTTGAGTCTGGCGGAGCGAGGCATGATTCAGATGGGTCGGCGCAGCGGGCTCAGCTATGCCGAGATCGGTGAGGCGATCGGTCGGAACAAGTCCGTCCTCTGGCGCGAGGTGAACCGGAACACGAGCTCGGACGGGGTGTATTACGCGTCGGTCGCGCATACGAAAGCGCATCAGGCCCGGCACCGGCCGAAGCCCTTGAAGCTCGTGGAGAACACGGTTCTGTGCGGGCTGATCGCGGTCTGGATGGATGACGGGTGGAGCCCGAAACTGATCTCGAAGATGTTGGCGCGCTACTGCCCTGAGGATCAGACTATGCAGGTGAGCCACGAGACGATCTACCAGGCGTTGTACGTCCAAACCCGCGGGAACTTGCGGGCGGACCTGGCTGAGAAGCTCAGCCTGAAGCGGAAGAAGCGAGTGTCGAACGGCGCGGACCGCCGCAAGAACAGCCCCTACAAGGACGCGTTCAAGATCAGTGACCGGCCGGCCGAGGTGGCCGACCGGGCCGTCCCCGGACACTGGGAAGGGGACCTCATCATCGGTTGTGATGGGACCGCGATCGGCACCCTCGTGGAGCGGTCGACCCGCTTCGTGATCCTGCTCCACCTCGACGGCGATCACACTGCAGAAACGGTCGCTGCCGCGATGAT